>ENA-UOVV01001121-UOVV01001121.1-compost-metagenome-genome-assembly--contig:-NODE-1121-length-22766-cov-5.709304_pt1 | contig 22766 bp, 22 predicted proteins | sample MGYA00238155_ERZ761577 | MGnify/ENA primary metagenome ERZ761577 (study PRJEB28898, sample SAMN06268775) | compost metagenome | isolation source: Emeryville, CA | place: USA:Emeryville, CA | collected...
TGTTTTTTATTCCCTTTATTCTTATCACCACCTTTACCGCGCTCAATTTGTTTATTGGTGTAGTGGTATCAGCCATGCAATCGGAAATTGATGCTGACCGCGAAGCCTCAGTCTCCAAAGCGGTAGCTCTCAGTGAAGAACCTCTGGTCGAGGAAGTGCGCGCTCTGCGCGCGCAAGTGGAGCTGCTGGTGGAAAAACTCAATGCAAAAGAGGCGGAAAATGCGCGCGAATAACGTCAGCGCGATAAATTCTAGGGCATGGGATTGCCCAGCATTTCAACCGCAAAACAGTCCACAGAATCGCCGGGCGACTTGGTACCAATACCCTTCTTGAGCGGCACCTGACGCGGAATAAAATTGAATCGGCGACTGCGTTCCGTGTAGTGGCGCACTCTGTGGCTCACCAGTACCTCACCCGGTTCGGCGGCAGCTTCCAGGCGCGCCGCCATGCTCACGGCAACACCTTCAAGATCATCCACATCGGTGACCTCGTTGTGCACCACCAGCACTTCGCCCATCTCCATACCTATGCGCAACTCAAACCCGGCAGCCATAAGCACGCCGCGAATCATGCAGGCACAGGAGAGCCCGGCGGTGGCATTGCGAAAGGTCACGCGAAGCGAGTCGCCTTCCATGTTGGGGTGAGTGGCTCCCCATTTGGTGAGAATGGGCTTGACCAGACCGCGAAACAGCGACAGCTTTTCTGACAGTTCTTCATTGCTCCATTTGGAGAAGCCCTTCAAATCCATGAACAGCACGGTGAGATTGCGCACCTGATCCTTTTCATGATCCGCCGCCAGCTCCAGCAGACGCGGCCAGAACTCCTCGCGGATATCGGCAATTTTTTCCTTGAGCTGCAAATGCAGTTGAGTGTTGGAGCGCAATACCAACTGCGCCAATTGAATACGCTCGGCCTCATCCTGCAAATCCTTTTTCAACTGGCTGGGATTGTGACTGCCCATCTCTTCCACAACGAACTGTACCAGGGCACCACCGGCCACATCGTTGATGGATTTGAGGCGCAGAATGGTGCCCCAGTGAACCGCCGCCAAGTGCTCAATAAAAATCGGCAGGGTTGCGAGTTCGTGATCCGCCAGACGATAGGGGTAACGCAGTTCAATGGTAATGGCATCGCCAAACATGCGTTCGAATTCGTGTTTGCGATAGGGCGTTTTGTCCTTGCCCGCTCTGTCCCAGTAGGCGTAGTGACACTGAACGCCGTCGATATTCCAGCCGGCAGTTGCCAGCTTCCAGAGTTTGGCGCCGGTAATATCGGCGCCGGCAAAATTGGTTTTGCTGAGATTGGCTGCACGGAAATCGCAATCGGTGAGATTTGATCCGGAAAAATCCGCGCGCGTAAGGTCCATGCCGCTCAGATCAAGGCCGCTGAAATTGGCATTGCGCGCCGTGATGCCAAGCAAGCGCGCGCCCTGCATCCTGGCGCCCTGCAGATTGGCACCGTTGAGCAGACAGCAGCAGAGATCGGCGCCGGCAAAATTCACATCCTGCAAATTGCTATTGCTCAAATCGACCCGCGCCAGCTGTTGATTTTGCAGATTACTGCCAGCAAGCGAAATGCCGCGCAGCATAAAACCGCTCAGGTCGTGGCCGGTAAAGTCGATATTTTCAAGATGGGTCTGATTGGTAATCACGGCAAGCAGATTAGCGCCGCGCAAAACAGAGCCACTCAGATCAGCTTTGGTCAGATTGGCGGCAATCAGTTTGGCATCGGTGAAATTGTTTTCCTGGATGCTGGCACCTTCCAGATTGGCCGAGGTGAAATCAGCGCCCACAAAACGGCAGCCATGCAGCCGCGCTCCACGCAGAGACACTTTGGAAAAATCAATTCGATCGAGCACCAGCCGGGAGAGCTCAACACCATCCAGATTGATGGGAGCCTTGGATTGTTTTTTCCAGCTATTCCAGCTTGGAACACCCTTTTTTATTAGATCCAGAAGTTGTTGTTTGTCCATTGTAAAACGTCACTTGTCCATTCATGTTTTTATTGAATTTGTCTTTCAGCCGCCGATAAACCCCTTGCCGACGAGATAAACCTCTCGCGAACGCGCACGTGATGCCTCCGGTTTGCGCACCACTACCTTTTCAAAATGATTCCTCACCTGTTTCACATAGGCATCATAGCCTTCGCCGTGAAACACCTTGACCACAAAGTTGCCTTTCGGCTTCAACACCTGGCAGGCCATGTCCAGCGCCAGTTCCACCAGATAAATGGAGGAGGCCTGATCCACGGCATCCACACCACTCAGATTAGGCGCCATATCGGAAATCACCAAATCCGCCTGGGCTCCGCCGAGCCGTTCCATGATCTGGTTGAACACCGACTCCTCGGTGAAGTCACCCTGAATAAAGTCCACATGCTCAAGCGAGTCCATGGGCAGGATATCCGAGGCTATGACTCGCCCCTTGACACCCACCAGCCTGCCCGCGATCTGCGACCAGCTACCCGGTGCAGATCCCAGATCCACCACCAGCATGCCGGGGCGAATCAGGCGGTCCTTTTCGTTGAGTTCCAGCAGCTTGTAGGCTGCGCGCGCGCGATAGCCGTCAATCTGGGCTTTTTTGACATAGGGATCGTTGACATGCTCTTCGAGCCAACGATTGCTGCTTTTGGATCGCGCCATAACCTGAACAACTTGCCTGAATGGAACACAAAGTGTGATGTGCGTCAGAGTATACCAGCCTGTGCACCAGGGCGTGAGCTTCGCTCTTTACCTGACAAGCAGTCCCCTTGGGCGTAGAATGCGCGCAAATCCCAAGCTATCCATCCCTTTGCCGGAGTCACCGGCCAGGAGCCCCCATGATTCGCCTCTCTGAACTTGCCCTGCCACTGGACCACACCCCGGAAGCGCTGCGCGCTGCCATCTGCAAACGCCTCGGTATCCAGGATGCCGAACTGTTGGATGTGCATGTCTTCAAGCGCAGCTATGACGCACGCAAGAAAAACAGTGAAATCACGTTTGTCTATATTCTGGATCTGACCCTGGCAGATGAGGCGCGGGTCCTCAAGAGCAACACTCAAGATCCCCATCTGTCCCCTTCACCGGACACCAACTACTACCCCGTTGCCCAGGCGCCCGCCCATCTGGAAGAAAGACCGGTCATCGTAGGCTTCGGTCCCTGCGGACTCTTTGCCGCACTGATTCTGGCGCAGATGGGTTTCAGGCCGCTGGTGCTGGAGAGGGGAAAGGAAGTACGGCAACGCACCAAGGACACCTGGGGACTGTGGCGCAATCGCCAGCTCAACCCTGCATCCAACGTGCAGTTCGGCGAGGGCGGTGCCGGACTTTTCTCCGATGGCAAGCTCTACAGCCAGATCAAAGACCCGAATTTCTACGGCCGCAAGGTGATGCAGGAATTTGTGCGTGCCGGTGCACCGGAAGAAATTCTCTACGTCAGCAAACCCCATATTGGTACCTTCCGTCTTACCGGAGTGGTTGCCGCCATGCGCGAAGAAATCAAATCCCTCGGAGGTGAAATTCGTTTTGAACAGCAGATGACAGATCTGTTGATCGAAGATGGCCGGGTGCGCGGTTTGAAACTGGCCAACGGCGAGGAGATTCTTACCCGCTATCTGGTGCTGGCGCCGGGCCACAGCGCGCGCGACACCTTCCGCATGCTGCACGCGCGCGGCGTGTTTGTCGAAGCCAAACCCTTTGCCATAGGTTTTCGCATTGAGCATCCCCAGTCGCTGATAGATCGTGCGCGCCTTGGCAAATACGCCGGTCATCCGGCGCTGGGCGCTGCGGATTACAAGCTGGTGTATCACGCCAACAACGGACGCGCTGTTTACAGTTTCTGCATGTGTCCGGGTGGCACAGTGGTGGCGGCCACTTCGGAACCTGAACGAGTGGTGACCAATGGCATGAGTCAGTACTCGCGCAATGAGCGCAATGCCAATGCGGGAATAGTGGTGGGTATTAATCCGGAAACAGATTTTCCCGGTGGCCCTTTGGCTGGCATTCAGTTGCAGGAACAACTGGAGTCCCACGCCTATGTACTCGGCGGCAGCAACTATTCGGCACCGGGGCAACTGGTCGGTGATTTTATTCGCGGCCAGGCATCCACTCAGCTGGGCGAAGTGGAACCCTCCTACAAGCCGGGTGTACAACTGGGCGATCTGGCAAGCGCTCTGCCCGCTTACGCCATTGAAGCCATTCGCGAAGCACTGCCAGCCTTTGGCAAACAGATTCGCGGTTTTGATCTGCCGGATGCAGTGCTTACAGGAGTGGAAACCCGCACCTCTTCTCCGGTGCGCGTCACGCGCGACAAGACCACACTGCAAAGTCTCAACACCCGCGGACTTTTCCCCGCTGGTGAAGGTGCAGGCTATGCCGGTGGCATTCTCTCCGCCGGTGTGGACGGCATCAGGGTGGCGGAAGCTGTGGCCAGGGCGATGATGGAGGATCTGGGCAAGTGACACTCAGCCTCGACCAAATCAAAAAACTGCATCAGAAAAAATATCGCCAGCAGCTGGGATATTTTCTGGTGGAAGGCGAGCATCTGGTGCTGGAACTGCACAAGGCCATAATCGGCAATCCTGCACTGGCCCAGAGTCAGCTGCTGGTGACACAGGCCTATGCGGACTGGCCCAGTCCGCTCCCCAAAAAAATCATCAACGAAAAGCAGATGGCACAAATCGCTGATACCAAAACGCCTCAGGGTGTAATGGCCGTGGCGCCTCTGCCTGAAAAAAAGGCAAACCCCAATCAGCCAGCAGCAAAAGCCATTTATCTGCACGAGATTCAGGACCCGGGCAATCTGGGCACCATTCTGCGCAGCCTGGCCTGGTTTGGCGGTTTTGACTGTCTGCTCAGCCCCGGCTGTGTCGATCCCTACAATCCCAAGGTGGTGCGCGCCAGCATGGGGGCCATATTTCATGTTTCTCTACAGCAGGATGTGGAGCTGCATGAACTCACGCAAAAATATGCGCGCCTCGCCTGCCTGGATATGCAAGGGGCTCGCCCCAGCAGCGCCAGTTTTAAGGACTGCGATTGCTATGTGTTTGGCAATGAAGCGCGGGGTTTGCCTGCAGAGGTGAAAAATTTCAGCGGCGCCGAGCGCTATTCCATTCCGGGCAGCGGCACTATCGAATCCCTCAATCTGGCCACGGCGGTCAATATCTGTCTCTACGAGCTGGTACGCGAAAAACCTTAATCACCAACTGGACCAGTGGAGGCGCGCATAATCAGACTGGAACTGAGCATGGTAGAAGGCAGTTGCACATCCTTTCCGCGAAAGGATTTCAACAACAACTCGGTGGCTTTCTTTGCCATCTCCTGCACCGGCTGACGCACAGTGGTGAGCGCTGGCCATATCTGATGCGCCACAGGCGTATCGTCAAAGCCGACAACAGATAAATCCTCCGGCAGTTTCAATCCCATCTGGTGAGCCGCCATGATCACGCCTGCTGCCATATCGTCGTTGGCTGCAAAAATGGCGGTGGGTCGCGATGTTTTTAGCAACAGACGGCGAGCGCAAATCTCTCCTGACTCAAACGAATTGAGTCCCTGCTCCACCCAATCGGAATCTGGTGTTATGCCCTTGTCGATCAAAGCCGCCTGATAACCCTGATAGCGATAGGTCACCGCCCTGTGATCCGGATGACCGCAGATAAAACCTATGCGTCTGTGCCCCAAAGCGATGAGCTGGCATGTCATGTCGTAAGCTGCCTGCTGATCATTGGTTTCCACATAGGGTGAAACTTCCTTGTTGAGCGTGGGCGCGATGCGCACAAAAGGCGTCCCCAAACGATTAAGTGCTCCCAGCAATTCCAGGTGATCCGTCAGCGGCGGCGTGAGTATCAGTCCATCAATGCGCTTTTGATGAACCATATCGCCAATTTCCTTGACCAGCTCGGGCGCGGCGTAATCGCAGGGATGGATCAAGAGATCATAGTTTTGCGGCCGACAGACAGACAGCACGCCGGACTGAATATCCATCACATAGTTGGCGCTCGGGTTGCCATAGAGCAGCCCGATCACAAAGGAGCGGCTGCCTGCGAGGCTGCGCGCCGAGGTATTGGGTCGATAATCCAGTTGCGCTATGGCTGCCAGCACCTTCTCGCGCGTTGCCGGACGCACATTGGGTTCCTTGTTGACAACACGGGAGACGGTTTTGATGGAGACGCCCGCCAGTTCGGCGACATGGTCTATGGTTGCTTTCGATACCCGGGGTGATTTCAATGCTGGTCCAACCTGGGCCTGAGCCCTCATAAAGTAGATTTGACTATATTAATCAAAAGGATAGCTGCGCGAAAACCTTGGCTCTGATCACTCAAAAAACGTGTGACAGCGCTGTCAGCAATCATTATAGTGCCTGTCGTTTAATCCAAATAAAACACCCCATATCCGGTAACGCACTTTGTCGGATACATAAATTCATCAATAACAAAAACTTTCTCGAGGTGATCCTATGGCAAGCGCACCGCAAGGCACGAGCACTTCCAATCAGTCGGCAATGGATGAGAACGCGGACTACAGAGGCCCGCTGATTATCGTCACTATTCTGTTTTTCCTCTGGGGCGGACTCACGTCGCTCAACGACATACTGATTCCCCACCTCAAAGCGATTTACACCCTTAACTACGTCCAGGCTATGCTGGTGCAGTTCTGCTTTTTCGGTGCCTATTTTGTCGTGTCCCTGCCCGCCGGCTATCTCATCCGTGCCATCGGCTATCAAAGTGGCGCAGTGACAGGTCTGGTGATTGCCGCCATAGGTTGTGCGCTCTTTTACCCCGCCTCAGTGAGCGGATATGCCATGTTCCTGCTGGCGCTTTTTGTTCTCGCAGCCGGCATTACCATTCTACAGGTGGCAGCCAACCCCTATGTCACTGTGTTGGGACCAGCCAGAACCGCTTCCAGCCGATTGACCCTGACCCAGGCTTTCAACTCTCTGGGTACCACTGTGGCACCCTGGATTGGCGGCATACTGATTCTCTCTACCGGCGTGGTGCTGTCCAGCGCAGAAATGGCGCAACTGTCAGCCGAAGCACTGGCAGAATATCGCGCGAAAGAAGCAGCATCAGTGCAGATCCCTTATCTGGCGCTCGCCGGTGCCCTGCTGGCTCTGGCGATCTTTTTTGCTCTGGCCAGACTGCCCAAGATCACTCACGCAGAAGACAGTCTCTCGGGAGATATTGCCTCCAATAAACCTTCAGCGCTCTCCCACACGCATCTGGTATTGGGAGCCATAGGAATTTTTGTTTACGTTGGTGCAGAAGTGAGTATCGGCAGTCTGCTGGTGAACTTTCTCGGTGAAGCCCATATAGCCGACCTGCGCGAGTCTCAGGCTGCGCCCTATCTGGTTTACTACTGGGGCGGTGCCATGGTGGGCCGCTTTATCGGTTTTGCCGTGATGCGTTACGTCAGTCCCGGCAAATCGCTCGCATTCAATTCCGCCTGTTCCGTGTTGCTGATTCTCATCGCGGTATTCAGCGAGGGCCGCACTGCCATGTGGGCCATCATTGCGGTGGGGCTGTGCAACTCGATCATGTTCCCCACCATTTTCAGTATGGCGCTGTTCAGGCTGGGCAAATTCACCAGCCAAGGCTCCGGCATACTCTGCATGGCGATTGTCGGCGGCGCACTGGTGCCTGTGGCTCAGGGGTTTCTGGCAGACATGCTCAATCTGCAGATTTCCTTCCTGTTGCCTGCGGCTTGTTATCTGTTCATTCTGTTTTTCGGACTCAAGTACGCCAATATGTATCGCGGCCTACCCAAAGCCGAACCCGGCCACCTGGGCTGATTCGTTCCGACAAAAAAAAGGCGCCTCGGCGCCTTTTTTATTTGCTCAATTTTTTGTACAGCTGAACACTAACCATCGATTTCCCAGCGATCCAATGCCTGCTGATCCTTGTCCTGTGCTTCGACCCAGTGTTCGCCCTGAGCAGTGGATTCCTTTTTCCAGAAGGGCGCGCGGGTTTTCAGAAAATCCATCATGAAGTTGGCTGCTGCAAAGGCGTCTTCCCGATGGGCGCTGCTCACCCCCACCAGTACTATCTGATCGCCGAGCGACAAACGTCCCACACGGTGAATGATTCGCCAACGCAAAATTTTCCAGCGCTGACAGGCTTCATCCGCAATAACTTGCAAGCTGGATTCGGTCATGCCCGGATAGTGTTCCAGCTCCAGGCCCTGTACCTGACGCGATTGATTTTGCGCCCGCACCCGGCCCACAAACAGCACCACAGCGCCCGATTCAGTATCCTCCTGAATCAGCGCGCGATACTCGACTCCGGGATCAAAATCGTCTGTTTGCACAGAGATCATCGGCCTAACCTCCGGTCACTGGAGGAAAGAATGCCACCTCATCGCCATCCGCAAGCGGATGGGAGGATTTCGCCAATCGCTGATTCACCGCCATCAATACAGAGGGGCGCGACAATGGCTCGCACCAGGCAGGTTGCGATTGACAGAGCTGCTCGCGCAATTCCGCCAGTGTTTTTGCATCAGCGGGCAATTCCAACTGATCGCAACCCAGTTGTTCGCGCAGCTGTGCAAAGAACAGGACTTTGATCATGAATTTTCCTGCGGGGTCTGACGCTGATAGTGGCCGCGCCGTCCGCCGGATTTTTCCAGCAGACAGACTTCCTCGATCACCATGCCCATATCCACCGCCTTGCACATATCGTAGATGGTGAGCGCCGCCACACTGGCGGCGGTCAAGGCTTCCATCTCCACACCGGTTTGGCCGGTGAGTTTGCAGTAGCTGGTGATTTCAATACAGGATTCTTCTTTGTTCAGTTCAAAATCCACCGCCACCTTGGTGAGCATCAGTGGATGACAAAGAGGAATAAGATCAGCGCATTTCTTTGCTGCCTGTATGCCGGCGATGCGCGCTACAGCCAGCACATCGCCTTTTTTCAGCCCATTCTCCGCCACCAGCGCCAGGGTTTCCGGCTTCATGCGCACCCGCGCAAAAGCACGCGCTTCGCGCCGACTGGCCGACTTATCGGAAACATCCACCATACTGGCCTGGCCTTGCTGGTCGAGATGGGTGAGGCTCATGGCAGCTCCGATCAGAATTGGTAAACCAGATTGACGTAGGTCATGGTATCGGTTTTTTTCTTGTCCGGCGCCACATCGCTGTCGTTGGACACATTGAAACCGACCTTCAATTGCAGCGAACCGTTAATGCGTGTGGTAAGCGCAGACTCGGCAACTGTACGGGTGTTTTCCTCAGCGGATTCGACGCTCAGTGTCTGGGTAAATTCAGCCGATTCGCTGATCTTCCACAGATAGGCCGCCGCACCGCGCAAGAGCACACCGGATTCCGTATCCAGCGTTTCATCCTCCAGCACTTTTTCCGCGCGGAAATAACCCGGACCTATTTCAACATCCAGATGCATGGTTTCGGTATCAAACAGACGAGTGCCATAACCCAAGGCTGCGGTTGAATAGCGACGATAGGCGCTAAATTTGTCATCCGTATGCGAACCATAGAGGAAAAAATTGGAGTGTTCGCGCTGCAACTGATAGGCCGCCTTGATGGAGCCAAAATATTTTTCGGCGGTTTTTTCTTTTGTCTTGGTGCCGTCGTCCTGCTTGACCTGATCCTCTTTAAAAAGACCCGACAAAATATACTGATTTTGCCAGTTCTCAGTGGTCTGCTTGGCGTCCACCTTGGCCTGGATGCTGGTGGTTTCCGTGTTGCCGGAAGTGGCGATCACACCCAGCTCGGTTGAAACCGCCCAGGGTTTGGTGGTTTCAGCATTAGCGCCAACGGCAGCAAGGGAAAGGGCAAGTACAAGGGGCTTTTTCATAGGAAGTTCCTTAAATCGCATGGCAACCAGTGATCAGGCGCCAAAGGTAGAGACACGCGGAGACCCCGCGCAGAAGTCAGAGGGTGGAGATTACACAATAAAACACCGAGCCTTGTACAGGCTGATGCACAGAGCCGTGGTAGAATTCGCCTGTTTTGCCAAGAGCGCCTCACTGATGTTTGATCTCTCTGATTCCCAGCCAGTTTTTTCCCGGCAACCCAGCCGCCGTTTCTGCGCCGCCCCCATGATGGACTGGTCGGATCGTCACTGCCGTTATTTCTGGCGACTGCTCAGCAAACACACTTTTTTTTACAGCGAGATGGTGACCACCGGCGCCCTGATTCATGGCGACCGGGCGCGCTTTCTCGACTATCACGCCAGCGAACAACCGCTGGCTCTGCAACTGGGCGGCAGCGATCCGGCGGCCCTGGCGGAATGCGCGCGCATGGCCGAGGACTGGGGCTACGCGGAGGTCAATCTCAACTGCGGTTGCCCCAGCGACAGGGTGCAAAACGGCATGATTGGCGCCTGCCTTATGGCCGAACCGCAGCTGGTAGCCGAGTGTGTGGCCGCCATGCAAGAGACGGTAAGCATTCCGGTTACCGTCAAGCATCGCATCGGTATTGATGATATGGACGACTACCAGGGGTTGGTGAACTTTGTAAAACCCATTGCCGATGCAGGCTGTCAGACCTTTATCGTCCACGCGCGCAAAGCCTGGCTCAAAGGTCTGAGCCCCAAGGAAAATCGCGAAATTCCCCCGCTGCAGTACGATCGGGTGGTGACTCTGAAACGGGAGTTTCCCCATCTGGAAATTATCATCAACGGTGGCATTACCAGCCTTGAGCAAAGCAAAGCCCTGCTCAAGGAGGTGGATGGTGTGATGCTGGGGCGGGAGATCTATGCCAATCCCTATCTATTGGCCGAAGTGGATCAGCAGCTGTTTGGCAGCAGCCAACCGCCGGTCAGTCGCGAAGAGGTTCTGGCGGAGTTTCGCGCCTACTGCGCGCAACAGCTGGCCAAAGGTATCAAGCTCAGTCATATGACCCGCCATATTCTCGGTCTTTATCAGGGCATGCCCGGTGCCCGCAGTTTTCGGAGGGTATTGAGCGAAAAAGCGCCGAAACCCGGTGCCGATCTGTCAGTGCTCGACGAGGCATTGGCCGCCATGCAAGACTCAGCCGCTGCAGCCAGGGACTGATCTTGCACCAGATAGATGCCTTTGGTTTCCGGCCGGGGGCGATAAGTATTACAATAGCGCTCATAACATCCACAACACATCCACTCCGCAATAGGACCCATGACAGTGACCAGTAAACTCGAACAACTCAAGCAAATGACTGATGTGGTTGCCGACACAGGCGACATCGAAGCCATTCGTCTCTACAAGCCGCTCGACGCCACCACCAACCCCTCCCTGCTCTACAAGGCGGCGCAAATGCCCCAGTATCAGGAGCTGCTGACCAAATCCCTGGCCGCTGCCAAAGGCGTTACCGGCAGCGCCGAGCAGATTGCCGCCGCCTGCGATCACCTGGCCGTGGCCATTGGCCTGGAAATCCTCAAAATCGTTCCCGGCCGCATCTCCACTGAAGTGGATGCCCGTCTGTCATTTGATACCAAGGCCAGCATCGACAAGGCCCGCCATCTGATCGACCTCTACGAGCAGGGCGGCGTCAGCAAAGACCGCGTACTCATCAAACTGGCCTCCACCTGGGAAGGCATTCGCGCCGCTGAAGTGCTGGAAAAAGAAGGCATCAACTGCAACCTGACTCTGCTGTTTGGCTTCAATCAGGCCTCTGCCTGTGCCGATGCCGGTGTTTTCCTGATTTCTCCTTTCGTGGGCCGTATCCTCGACTGGTACAAGGCCAACACCGACAAAAAGGAATACACCGCTGAGGAAGATCCGGGTGTGATTTCTGTACGTCGCATTTACAACTACTACAAGCAGCACGGTTACAAAACCGTGGTGATGGGCGCCAGCTTCCGTAATATCGGCGAAATTGAGGCTCTGGCCGGCTGTGACCGCCTGACCATCAGCCCACAACTGCTGCAGGAACTGGATTCGGACAACGGCAAACTGGAGCGTCGTCTGTCACCGGAAAACCGCGGCGAAGCCATCGCCAGGGTTACCGACACAGAAGCCAGCTTCCGCTTCGAGCTGAACCAGGATGCCATGGCTACCGAGAAGCTGTCCGAAGGTATCCGCGGCTTTGTGAAAGACCAGATCAACCTGGAAAACCTGCTCAAATCCCGCGCTCAATAAACAGCGTAAACGTAAAAACGAGATGGCTGCCTTGCGGCGGCCATCTGCGTCTTTATCTCTCCCCAAACATCTCGCACAGACCCTCAGGGGCGCTCAAGCATTTTCACCAGATTGCGGAAAGTTTCGTGGTTCTGGTCGTTCATGCCCATGAGTATGCGGTGAGCTTCCAGCACCTTTTCCTGCACCAGCTTCTCGTCACTGGTATCGCTCGGCAGTGCCTGGGTGGGCGCCACCGGGGCTTTCAGCTCGCTGACAATGGTGAATATGTCGTGGAAGCCCATGGTCTCCAGTACCCGATTGATGCTGGGGTTGGTGGAAAAAACAACGGGAACCACGCCGCGCCGCTCCTGCCCCTGAATGGCGATCTTGGCCATAAGACCAAGGGTGGTGCTGTCGATGGCTGCCGCCTCGGAGAGGTCAAACAACACCGCGCTGAAGTCGTCGCGGCTCAGCATGGAGTCGATGAATTTATCGAAGGAAATGCACAGGGTCAGACGGACATCACCAATCATCTTGATGACGTGAACTCCATCGTGATCGGCAACCAGTATCTGGCCGGGGCGCATTTTACTTTCCTCTGGTAATCGTCAGAATGGCGATGTCGTCCGGTGTTTCTTTTACGTTCTGAATCGCCAGGGCGTCACACACAGTATCGAGACTTTGCGCGCGTCCCTTCAGTATTGATAGTAGATAGGCTTCCTTATCCTGCAAGCTCTCCGGAGGAAGAATCTCCAGAACCCCGTCGGAAAATCCGATCAGCGAGAACTCTTCCGGCAATTTTTTCTGGTAGGTCTCCCAGGAGACACCCTTGAAAATCCCCACCGGCTTGCCCTTGCCGGTCAGAAATTCAGCGCCCTCGGGCGTGACCAGCACCGGCATGGGCAGATGGCCCGCCACCACATAGCGCATCTCGTTGAACTGGGTATCAATCACGCCCACAAAGAAGGTGAGATGATGATTGAGCGGTGTCTCGGTCAGCTCGTTGTTAAGGGTCTGCAGCATCAGGTTGGCACCTGACTCAAAGGATTCCTCGTCGCCAAACAGACCTTCCTCGCGCACCATACGGCTCACCAGATGCTTGAGCCAGATGGTTACAAAGGCGGAGGAGGCGCCGTGACCTGAGACATCCGCCAGATAGAACGCCAGATAGCGCTTGCGGATATGGGCGTAGTCAACGAAATCGCCGCTCAGGTAAAGGGAGGGAACTATGCGGTGGGCAGAAGTGTAGCCTTCGGGGGTGCGCAGGGGTTTGGGCATGAGTCGTCGCTGAACCTGCCGCCCCGCCAGCTGATCCCGCTCCAGCACCCGCAGGTTTTCACGCAATTCACGGTTGGCCTGCTCCAGCTTTTCGCGGTAGCGCTGGTTCTGCACCACCAGATCCTGGCTTTCCAGCGCCTTGCGCACTGAGTGCACCAGCATTTCCATGTCGAGAATGGGTTTGATCAGGTAGTCGCGGGCGCCCAGACGCAGGGCAGTGACCACGTCGGTCATCACCCCGGCACCGGAGATCACAATCACCGGCAGGTCGGGTCTCTGCTCGTGCAGCTGTTGCAACACCTGCAGGCCGTCCAGATCGGGCATGCGCAGATCAGTGATCACCAGTTCGGGAGCCTGCTCCTGAATGGCTACCAGACCACTGGCACCACTGGCCGCCTCTACTACCTCAAAGCCACTGTCCTGCAAATAGGTAGCTATGCTCTGACGCACCAGGGGGTCATCGTCAATGATAAGCAGTCTTCTACTTCTGTCTGACATCCCTAGCCCTTCACAGCCGGATCTGATGTGTGTTTTAAGAGGCGGCTAACACTACTCTCTTAGTCAGGGGTGCGCAAGTCGTTCAATTTCACCTTGTGGAGACGGTCCGCGGGACATACCAACCCCCTGTGCTACACTCAAGTGGCTCAGCCAATCGAGACTTGGAGCCTCTTCGCAGACGGCATCGGGCAGAGGCAGGCGTGCACCGCTGACAACAAGATAACCAGGAGTCGTAGATGAGTTATTCCGATAAAACCTACAGCGAAAAGCGTGATTTCATTCGCATGACGATCAGTGTCCCTCTCAATGCCAAACTTTCTGCAGCCGGAGGGGTGATTGAAGGAGAGTGCCGCAACCTGAGCGGTGGCGGCATGCTGGTGATTACGTCCGAAAATCTGCCCGTGGGCACAGAGCTGGACGCCGAGGTTTCCTCCGGTCACGGCCACAGCCCCACCTTCAGAGCCAGGATGCGGGTCGCGCGTAATGTCCCGCAGGACTCAGGTGATTACGAGCTGGGTCTGGAAACCCTCAATATGCTCGACTAACCTCAGTGCGAGGATTAGGGCGCTACTAGTAACCGTAATCCTCGTCGTCCCCGAAATCATCTTCCCCGAAGCTGTCTTCCACCTCACCGTTATTGATAAGGAAGTGGCGCCTCTGCAGATAGGCGTCGCGCACGAAGGTGTAGTGGTCACCGGTCAGGTGACGCTCCAGTTCCAGCGCCCCCGAGCGCATGTCCAGAATAGTGAGGCCCAACACCGTGTTTTTGGTGGGCACATGGTCGATATAGGCGCGCGGATCTGAATACCAGTCCACCGGCAACGCCAGACCGTCGCGCAGCGTGCTGGGACCCAGGAATGGCAGCACCAGATAGGGGCCATCACTCACACCCCAAACCGCCAGTGTCTGACCGAAATCCTCACCATCGCTGGGTTTGAGCCCCATATGCTGAGCCACATCAAAGAGTCCGGCCAGACCGATAGTCGAGTTGACCAGAAAGCGACCTGTATCCTTCGCGGCCTGGCGCGGCTGCCATTGCAGCAGGTTGTTGAGCAGGTTAGTGACTTCACCCAGGTTGCTGAACACATTGCTCACGCCGCGCCGGACAAAGCGAGGGGTAATTAAGTTGTACCCCTTGGCCAGGGGTTTCAGCGTGTACTTGTCCACATAGGTATTGAAGGAAAATATGGCCCGGTTAAGGCCTTGCCAGGGATCGGGATTGACCGCCGCGGTCTGTTCCCAAGAGCTCCCATCCTGCGCAAATTCATCCTGTGTCTGGGAGGTAGATTTGACCGAAGCGCAGCCGGTGAACAGCAACAGGGCTAGCAGAATCAGGCCGATCGCAGAGCGCGATGAATTAGTGTCCATATAAATGACTTTCTCACATTGGAAGGCAAAAAAAGCAGCTGCCAAAGGCAGCCGCCACTTTAACCAATGCGCCCCCCGGTCACAACCCGGCAGGCTGTAACACCTAGAATTTCACGTCCAGTCCCAGCCCCACATACTGATCATCGCGATTGGTCTGGTTTTTCACCTGGGTGACGTAGGAAAATAGAGTCACCTTCTTAGTCAAGTAATAATCAGCTCCCACGCTAGTGCTGCGACTTTGAGGCGCCTTTATATCTGACTCGCCATATTGCGCCTTCAGCCCCCAGGCTGGGCGAGGATTCCAAAGTGCCGAGACAATAAAACCCTCTTCATCAACACCCTCCTTATCGCTGTACTCATAGAGAGCACCAAGACGCACACTGGCCAGAGTGTAGGCTGCGGCCAGACGCCGGGTTTCAACGCCGGGAACCACATCCTGATCCACGGCCAGTCCCACATACAAACTGCCTCTGGCATACCCCAGGGAGGCCGACACACCATCATCCAGATCTGCATCTTCCTGGGTGATATAAGCCACTGATAAGCCAAGCTTTCCCAAGGATGCCGGTGTCGAATATTGCACAATATTCTTTGCTCTGATTTCACCATTGAGCAGCTGACCGATATCCCCTGCCAGATCGTTGAATAAATCTATCTTTTCCTGTACCAGCTTTAATGGAGTATCAAAAAGCCCTGCTGTCAAACGCCCAAAATTCCCTTCCACACCGATGAAAATATTGCGCTGTGAAAAAGTGCCGCTGGGATTAACACCATCATCCACTTCTGTCTGGTATTCAAACTGATAGATCGCCTTGAGCTTATCGTTAATTTTTTCACTACCTTTGAGACCAATACGTGAGGCATTGCTCACCAGCTCCATGCGATCGCCCCGCTGTTGTTCATCCGCCTGTTGCAGCGAAACATTACCTTTGCCGTAGAACACGAAATCGGCGTGCGCTGAACCAGCGAAAAATGTGCAGACGGTCAGCATCAATATCATTTGCTTCATGAGTATCCCCTCTAGTGTGGTTATAGATCTCCGGGCATATCCAGAGACCCGCGACACTCATAATGCGCCAGGAATGCTGCAACAATATGACAATGCTATACTTGGCCCTAGCGACCCAAAGGACAGGATTCATGGGCAAACCCTTAAACGTCCTCTTTGTTGAAGACTCCGCCGCAGATGCCGAGCTCACCAGTTACGAGCTGGTGCGCGGAGGTTTTGATCCTTCTATTACCCGGGTGGAAAGCCGCGAGGCGATGATTGAGGCGCTGACCAATCACACCTGGGATCTCATACTCTGCGATTTTCGCCTCCCCGGTTTCAGCGCCGAGGCAGCACTGGACATAGTTCATCAGCTGGGGCTGGATATTCCCTTCATCATCACTTCCGGCGCTGTTGATGCAGATGACGCTGTCAGCCTGCTCAAACAGGGCGCACACGATTTTTTGCACAAGGAGGCTTATGCCCGCCTGATACCCGCCATTGAGCGGGAGCTGCGCGAGGCCCAGGAACGACGCCAGCGCCGCATTGCAGAAGATCAGGTGCGCATTCTTTCCAGCGCTGTTGAACAAAGCCCAGTAGCTGTACTCATCACCGATCCAACGGGCTGCATTCAGTACGCCAATCCAAAATTTGAGCAGATGTCCGGTTATACCCAGGAGGAAGCACGAGGGCGTAATCTGGGTTTCAATCTGCTGAATCACAATGGCAAGGACGCGGAAGCCATACTCGTCGCCGCCATAGGTGCAGGCCAGGAATACAAAGGTGAATTCTGCAGCAGGCGGCGCGATGGCCAACCGCAGTGGGAACATGTGAGTCTGTCACCGTTACGACGGGAATCCGGAGAAATTTCCCACTTCATTGTCATCAAGGAAGACATCAGTGTCAGACGCTGTTACGAGGAAAAACTCAGGAAGCAGGCTCACTATGATGATCTGACGGGACTGGCCAATCGTACATTGATACAAGAGCGGCTCAATCATGCACTTGGATCTGCGCACCGCAACCATGGCATGGTTGCACTGATCTGTATCGATCTGGACAGATTCAAACAGGTCAACGACAGCCTCGGCCACACCTGGGGCGACCAGTTTCTCAAGGAGGCTGCCCAGCGACTCAATAGCTGTGTGCGCAGCGAACACACACTGGCGCGCATGGGCGGCGATGAATTTATTGTCATCATGCCTAATCTGGCGAAAGAGGAAGAAGTAGAACAGCTCGCGCAAAAAATTATCGATAAGTTCAACATGCCTTTTCTGCACAAGAACAAGGACTATCTGGTCACTGCCAGTCTGGGCGTAGCCATCTTTCCTCGCGATGGCACTGATGCCACCAGCCTGCAACGCAATGCCGATCTGGCGATGTACAAGGCCAAGGAACTTGGGCGTGACCGTTTCCATTTTTACACGGAAGAGATCAACGCTCAGCTGATGGCACGCATGGAACTGGAAGCTCGCTTGCGCAAAGCAGGTGTATGCGATGAATTTGAGCTGCACTATCAACCCATCTATGATCTTGAACATCACGAGATCATTGGTGTTGAAGCCCTGGTGCGCTGGCCACAGGCGGATGGCAGCATGCTGATGCCATCGGAATTTATTCCGCTGGCGGAAGATATAGGTGTTATTCACACACTCGACAAATGGGTGATGACGCGAGCCTGCAAGCAGTTTGCCGAACTGGGTAAGCTCACCGACAAACCTCTACGACTGTCACTCAATGTATCTCCGCGCCAGTTGCAAATTGCCGACTACGCAGAGTTTGTTGTCGAGCAGTTGAATACCAACAGAATTCCCGCACGCCGACTGGAACTGGAAGTCACCGAGCGGGTAATTATGCATAACGATCAGCAAACCCAGATTAATATCAATCTGCTGTGCGACATGGGTATTCGCTTTGCCATAGACGACTTCGGCACAGGTTATTCATCCCTCGCCTATCTACAAAAATATCCTTTCAAAACACTGAAGATAGATCGCAGCTTTGTCAGTCAGATTTACAAGAATCGTCACACACAAAGACTGATAGATACCATAATCACCATGGCTCACGGATTGGATATGGAAGTGGTTGCCGAAGGTATCGAACATGACGAACAGGCCCGGCAACTGCACAACCAGAGATGCGATCACGGACAGGGCTTCTATTTCAGTCGACCACTGAGCTTCAACAGTCTCTGCGCACTGATTCTTGCCAATCAGAGACGATAGGACAGATAAAAAAGCTCCCGTCAAAGACGGGAGCTCAAGCGTTTTCCAATTGCAATTGAGCTGATCTTGCGTCAGCCGCTAAATTGCCAGTGCATTAATCACCTGCCAGCCTCTCTCCCTGGCATGATCTTCCAGATAACGTCCGCCGCTGACTACTCTCGGATTACCCACCAGTTCCAGCATGGGAAGATCCGAAATATCGTCACCATAAGCGAAGCAATCCGTTGCGTCCACGCCCATAACGTCCAGGAACTGCTGAATCAGCAGCGCCTTGCCCTGACCTATGGCTGGAGAACCAATCAGGCGTCCGGTGTAGCTATCACCGCTGATTTCGAGACTGCTTGACAGTATATGACGAACTCCCAGATGCCTGGCGATTGGACGCAAAACAGCGGGAAATGAACCGGAGACAAAAACGATATCGTCTCCCAGCGATTGATGCCGCTGCAGCGCTTTTAACACCGAGTAATGATAAAAGCCTAGTTGTGCCAGCTGTTGACGAAACCAGCGCTCGCCCATGTCTTTCACCTGCGCCACCTTGCGTCCGGCGAAATACTGGTAGTAGCGAATATTCAGTTCCGTCCAGGATGCATCAGCTGAATGAAGCTCCCGCAAATCCTTTTCAAATGCTTTCCTGTCTACATCGCTGACATGCTCAAACCAGAACTCCTGAAAACTCAGCATGCTTTTGACGGAGATCAGTGTTTCGTCAACATCAAAAAAGGCATAACGCTGAACATAATGTGAATTGACCATCAATTGATTCATGGTGATTTCCTCCCTGTTGGCCTAGAGGCTATCCACATGAGCCAAGGGCTCAGGGTCTTGCTGCATGGCAGCCAGTGTCCGGGTCAGATACTCGCTATGAGACTTGGCGGCGCCCATACCTTCGCGCTTGGTGATTTTCACTTTTTCCATGGCACTATAGATGGATAAAGAATCGCACACCACCTGTCCGCACTGCTCTATTTCCACATAGCCCGAGAAACTGAGCCGACGCGGATTGTCCAGCGATGCTTCCTTCATGGTGCAACGAACAACAGCCCCTAGAGGAAAGGCAAACTGATTGAAGTTGACGGACAAGCCATTAAAGATAAATGAGTAATCAATATCATTCTTTGGAATGAAATAGGCTTCAGTCACCGCAATCAGAATCTGCCGGGCGGCTTCGACCAGTATCATCCCCTGGACATGTTGACCACTCTGATGATCACTCATCAACTCGCAATCCTCATCAATCATCAGATCTGATTCAAATACAAACTCGGACAACTGACGCGGTACGGACACCAGCGTGTTGGCAGGTATATGCTTGTGAGTCAGATGTGTGGGCGCACGCTGCGGCAGGTTATGCCAAAGGCTAAAATCAAAATGCGCCAAATTGGGAGAAACAGCAGCTTCTGCAAGCAGATTTTTAATATTGGTGTCGCTTAACCCCTGACCGGGTACCAGCAAGGTCACTCCCTGGCTAGGTAAAAGGGGGACGGAAAAGCTGAGCAGACCACGCAATTGGGAAAGCGTAATCGCGTCCTTACCTTGAACATAGCTAGCAAATTTGTCACCAACGACGAGCAAAATACGACTATTCATAATCTCTACCTCAAAAAAAATAAAAAGATATGGAGTTGAACAACCGGCTCGACCAACTCGCCCGCTGGCGACCAATGGAGTGGACATCCAATGACCTGACGCAGCCAGACAAGCGGCCAGCGCCTCCCTTTGAAAATCCCTGTCAAAGAAGACAAACTCAGCATGCAATATCCGCAGCAATCGCTTGGGTTATCGCTATACTGAGAATCACCTTATGACTAGAATGCTTTAGCAGACTTTTAATAAGCTCCCACGTTATGATGATTTATGCGCCGATACCCAAGACCTGAAGCGCGCTCAACCAATGGAAACCCTATGAAAGCCACCAGACTGATAGCCCTATTGGGATTGTTATTGCCTTTTTATTCCAATGGTTCAGTGGCTGAAGGTGAAAGACTCAGTTTTATTTCTATAGAAACAGCCCCTTGGGCGTCGAGAAATGAAACTAGCGGAGAGCTGGAGGGCGCCTTTGTCGAGATTGTTCGCGCACTGGCGCAACGACTGGAGCAGGAAGTGGATATCAGCATTGCACCCTTTGCACGTATTGAGCGGGAATTGGCCTCCGGTGTACAGGATTGCACCATCCTGGTTCCCTTGACTGAAGACATTGTCCAAAGAGGGACAGTGGTTGCTTATCACCCCATAGGTTTCTATGCGCACAAGGATATTCCACTGCGCACTTACGAAGACATAAAACCCTTGAAGTTGTCTGTAATCCGTGGTGCTGCCATTACTCCTGAATTTGACAATGACACCAGCCTGCAGAAGGAATTCGATACGGATTACCTGATAGGTCTGCGCAAGGTCGCCAGAGGAAGACTGGATGCCATTGTGGGGGCAATTCCGACACTGAAATTTTTGGCTGAACAGGAAGGACTGGATGGTTTTCTTGGCAAGCCACTGACCGTAGTGGAAATCCCACTGGTACTGCAATGCGGAAAAACGTCTAAACAAATTCCCAACATGCCCAGACTCAACACCGTGTTGGATGCCATTAAAGAAGATGGCACTCTGGAGAAAATTCGTTCTCGATACTACTTCTAATAAATATCGAACTGTATTTGCATGAGTTTTTTGAGCGATCTCAAAAATGCTTTTATGATCAAGCCGACAAGCAGTATTGCGCGGCGTTTGCTGCTTTATATTATTACTTTCAGTTCCCTTGTCACCCTGATTGCCACCAGCATTCAGCTGTATCTGGATTATCGTCGCGATGTGAGCATTATTCACTACAGGCTGCAGGATATTGAAAGCAGTTATCTCTCCAGTCTCGGTGCCAGCCTGTGGAATCTGGACACTCGCCAACTGGAATTACAGGTCGACGGGATCATGCATCTACCCGACATTCAGCGCGTCGAGGTAAGAGAGTTGAGTGACGCAGAGCTGAGTCCACTTCAGGTGATCCGCGGCGAACATGCCCGCCGCACCCTTCACCGCGAACTGCCGGTGTATCACACTCTTCCTGAAGGCAATCGCCAGGTGGGTGTACTGCTGGTGGAAGCCTCTCTGGAGTCCGTCTATCAGCACCTCTGGGAAAAGGCGATAGTCATCTTTTTTACCCAGGGAATAAAAACCTTTCTGGTATCTCTGTTTATTCTTTATATTTTTTACTATCTGGTCACCCGCCATATTATCGACCTATCCCAGTTTTTGAAAAAGCTGGATACGGAAGAGCTCAGCAAGAAACTGCAACTGAATCGAAAACCGCGAACCAAGCGGGACGAACTGGATGATCTCGTCATTGCATTCAATCTGATGACGGACAATCTGGTACAGAGTTACGATCGCTTGCGTCAGGCCAATCAAGCACTGGAAATCGATATCAAAGCCAGGATTGCGGCAGAAGCTGAAGTGGTTAGACTCAACAGCCTGCTTGAGCAGCGGGTGATCCAACGCACCGCCGAACTGGAGGCCGCCAACAAGGAGCTGGGCGCATTTTCTTATTCTGTGTCCCACGACCTGCGCGCGCCCCTGAGACGTATTGAAGGCTTTCGCCGTATGCTGATTGAAGAGTATGGCGGCCTGATAGACACCAAAGGCCATCATTATCTGTCGCGTATGGAAGTTGGCACCCGAGAGATGGCGGAAATGATCGACAGTTTCTTGCGACTGTCCCGCGCCACCCAGGGAGAATTGGATGTTAAAGATGAAAACCTCTCGCTCATGGCGGTCGAGATAATTCAGCAGCTGCGCGAAAGAGATCCGGAGCGGCAGATAGAATGTGTGATCCAGGATGATGTCACAGGAGATGTCGACAGACGTCTTTTTGATGTTATGCTGCGTAACCTGCTCGATAACGCCTGGAAATATTCGCGCAAGAACCCACAGGCCAGAATTGAATTTGGTCGGCTATTGAATCAAGGTGAATGGGTGTATTATGTGAAGGACAACGGCGTTGGCTTTGATATGATTTACGCAAGCAGACTCTTTACCCCCTTTACCCGCTTGCACCAAGTCGATCAATTTGAAGGCATGGGTATAGGATTAACTACCGTGCAACGCATAGTTGTACGGCATGGCGGACGTATCTGGGCCGAGGCCAAGCCCAACCAAGGCGCCACTTTTTACTTTACTCTTTGGTCAAGGAATAGCATAAATGGTGACGGAAACCATTCTGCTGGTTGAGGACAACCCGGATGATGCCGAGTTAGCCCTGCTGGGATTTGCAAAAAATGCGCAACAGGACCCTAGCGGTCGTCGCAACTACCATATTGACGTGGTCAGCAGTGGCGAGGATGCACTGGATTATCTGCTTGCTCGCGGGGCCTTTTCTTACCGCAAGACCATGTCGCCG
>ENA-UOVV01001123-UOVV01001123.1-compost-metagenome-genome-assembly--contig:-NODE-1123-length-22735-cov-3.608069_pt1 | contig 22735 bp, 21 predicted proteins | sample MGYA00238155_ERZ761577 | MGnify/ENA primary metagenome ERZ761577 (study PRJEB28898, sample SAMN06268775) | compost metagenome | isolation source: Emeryville, CA | place: USA:Emeryville, CA | collected...
AAACAGATCGGGATAGCCCTTGCTCTTTAGCTGGTTGGGTATCTTTTTGATTGTCCGAACATTAGCAGTAACATCGTCTCCCTGAACCCCGTCACCACGTGTGACGGCCCTGCTCAGAATACCGTTTTCGTAAGTCAGGCTGATCGACACGCCGTCGAACTTTAATTCGCAGACATATTCAAAGTCGTCGCCGATAGCCCTCCGTACGCGACCATCAAATTCCCGCAGCTCCTCCTCACTATATGTGTTACTTAACGAGAGCATAGGCCAGCGATGGCGCACAGTGTTGAAACGCTGTGTGATATCACCACCTACCTTCTGTGTGGGCGAATCCGGATCAAGAAACTGAGGAAATAACCGTTCTAGCTCTTCCAGCTCTTTCAATTTCAGATCGAACTCGTAATCAGCAATGGATGGCGAAGCCAATACATAATACTGGTAGCTATATTCGTTGAGCTCCCGGGTTAGTTCTTCAATCCGAATGGATGCTTCTGCTGGTGACATGGCACGAAAATACAAATTTTATGATATGCATTTCCGCTTTTTTCTTCTCCGGAATTTCTATTGTTCAAGCTTATTCCAGATTTCATATATCGGGTTACCCGTTGAGCTCAGGCCCGAATGATGCCACGCACCGTTTTCGATCTTGCCGTCGAACGACAGTGAAGCTCCAACGCGATCGTTGTCACGGGAAAAGAACTCGATATTCTCTGTATACTTACCGTTTTCAAACGTATATGTACCTCCTCCCGTACCGGAAAACTCGCCCGTTTTAATATTAATAGCAACCCACTGAAAACGTGTACCACTCAAGATCTTCAAGGTCCTGCGATCACGCAATTGCATTTGACTGATCTCGTCACCTTGTTTCCTACCGGTGATGCGCCAGACCCCCACCATCGGCCCGGAGTTATCATCGATCCGTTTCCAGTCAGCCGGTTGGCCGGAGAGGTCAGTAGAAAGGCTAGCACCCGGAGTGGCGCGGAATGTCGCGGATTGACCGACCCACGTGTCTGCGGGAACATCACTGGCTGCCTTTTCTGAGTCGTATTGCCACACAACGGTCAGGCTGTTTCCGTCAGCCGTATAAGTCCCACCACGAGTAGAAATAAACGTTTTGTTTTTGACGTCAAACTTACTGTGGGAAAGATAACCATCTACAAACACCGCGGTCTGAATAATGTCTCCGTTCTGGGTTTGCCAAGCTCCATTTAAAGTGGTTTGCTGTGCCCGTAGCATGAAAACGGATGCACATACTACGAGTAAAGAAAAAAGGATATGTTTCATAGTTCACTAAGGGTTTATAATTCAAAATCAGATTTTCAATAATCAGTCACACTACCTAACAATTTTTTCGTCAAAAAGTTGTTCCACAACACACATTTTACAAAAAACGTTTAGGGTTCAATAAATTAAATCGCGTTTTTCCTCCGATGTAAAATGCCCAGACAAAACTTCCGTTATAGATTCCTCGTTTGTCAAATGATTGATTGTAAGATTTCCGTTTCTTAGCGGTTTTGAAAAAATCGAGAAAAAAACGTTGGTGTGAGCGACTGATGGCCCAAGCATCTCTCAGTTTTCCCTGTACCAGAAAATGAATGAGAGCCACTAAGTCAATCCACATACGGGCAAAAATCACCCAACAGGCGTCCCACAAGGGCAAGTTTTTCTGCATCATGAATAAACTATTGCGGAAGTTCAGGTAGGTTTTTGTCGGATTGGCAGCGGCTAGCGTCCCACCTCCTACATGATAAACCACTGACTGCGGACAATAGCCAATCCGATATCCCATCCGCTTTAGACGCCAACAAAGATCCACTTCTTCCATGTGAGCAAAGAAATCTGTATCGAATCCACCGGCAGCTTCCCAACAGGCTCGCTTAATAAAAAAGGCAGCACCACTTGCCCAAAACACTTCACACTCGTTATCGTATTGTCCATTGTCTCTTTCTATGGCATGTAACAGCCTGCCCCGGCAAAAAGGAAAACCGTAGTAATCAATGAAACCGCCGCCAGCCCCAGCATGTTCAAAGTGATCCCGTTGGTAATACGACCGGATTTTAGGTTGCGCAACAGCCATATCGGGATGTCGCTCCAACAATTGGATCACAGGAGTGATCCAATGAGAAGTAACCTCAACATCAGAATTCAGTAGAACAAAATAGTCCGCAGCTACACGCTTTAATACCTCGTTATATCCGCCCGCAAAGCCGAGATTACGCGAATTACGGACTACCCGGATCGCCGGATAATTCGTTTCAATAAAAGCCACAGAGTCATCTGTTGAACCATTATCTCCTATGACAAACTCAATATTTGGATAATCGCTATTATAAACCGATGGCAGAAACTTTTCTAAAAAGAATCTTCCATTCCAATTTAATATGACGACGGCTACTTTCGGATAGTGGTTCATATTTTTGGCTTCCTTTTCCAGCGACGGTGCGACCATAGCCACCATTCAGGCTTTTGGCGGATAATATCTTCCGTGAATTGGTTGTGGATATCGGTGATTCCGTGGCCAGGAACTTCAGCGGGATTTTCTACCAGCGTGGTGAATGTACAACCATAATAGCCTCGACGAAGCCGATCAATACGGCAAAAGACAACGGGAAAGTTCGTCATTTTTGCAATTTTTTCAGCGCCGGTATACACTAATGTATCTTGGTTCAGGAAACGGATAAAATAATCAGAGTCGCGGTGTGTAGGTGTCTGGTCGGCTACAAATATACTGATGTGCGGTCGCTCCCGGTAAGCCATAATCTTACGGAGAGTTTGCCTCATGGGAACCATGATCGCCCCAAAGCGGCTTCTCACCGAATTGTAAATAACATCGACGGTTTGATTATGCAATGGTTTATAAATAATCAGTACCGGGTTTTCTGTCAGCAAACTAAGCCGGTGAATTCCCAATTCCCAGTTGGCGTAATGAGCCGTCACACCTACAACACCCTTCCCGTTAGAAAAATGACGTTCCAATTCTTCGAGACCGTAAATAGCCATTCTTTTTTTGGCTTCTTCCGCCGAAATGCTGCACATCTTAATGGATTCAACGATCAAGTCGGGAAGAAAACGATAAAATTTTTTTGCGATTTTCCTACGCTCATTATCGGACTTTTCGGGGAACGCGTTCCGTAAATTTTCGTAAACCACCGCTTTGCGATACTTAACTACATAATAGAGAATTACATACAAAAGGTCAGATAACCTGTACAACAGCCAGAAGGGAAGGAGAGAGACCACATAAACAAAGAAGTTCACAACGGAAGACTTTCGCATTACGGCCATTGATGGTGCATAAAGCTGCAAATATCTTTAAATAAAGTTATTTTTACAGCAGAAACTTATATTTCTTGAAGTCTATGGACCATCACCTCATATTGCCGGCGTTTTATTTACCGCCGGTCACCTATTTTCGCGCTATACAAGCAAATCCACTACCCATTCTTATCGAACAGTACGAGCACTATCCCAAACAAACATATCGTACCCGTGCAAGCATTTATGGGGCAAACGGAAAATTGGACCTGATCGTCCCCGTTCAGAAGGGACACAACGGCCATACTCCTATGAAGGACGTACGCATTAGCTACGAATGGGATTGGCAGCGTTTGCACTGGATGAGCCTACAAACCGCTTACCGCAGTTCGGCCTACTTCGAATATTATGAGGACTATTTCGCTCCTTTTTACAGGAAGCGGTACGAAAGGTTGCTCGACTATAACGTGGCCCAACTGCAGCTGTTGATGCAGTTACTGAAAATAGAACGCTCCATTGATTTTACTGAAGACTATCGAAGTAACTACCCCTCCGGTTTGGATTTTCGCACCTCTATCCACCCCAAGCTGAAAACCTCACAGGCAGAGGAGAAGACCTATTATCAAGTATTTGAAAATAAGTTTGGCTTTATTTCCGGTATGAGTATAGTAGATCTGCTTTTCAATCATGGCCCCCAAAGCAAGGACTATCTCTGATAATAAAGGTGTAACGAAAAACCTTTTCGTACTGATCCTGTTTTAGTTTCATTATCATCTATTCGAAAGATATGGTCAAATTGTTATTAGCCTTAGTGTTGTTCATCAATGCTATGATGATATCCGTAATTCCCCTTCACGCGCAAGTGGGGGCAGATACCATCCATTATAAAAAGATCTATGTGGTGAGTGGGTTGGGGTGGGGATTTGCGTTGGGAGAAACCGCTGAAGTTTTGCAAGCCAAATTTTCCAATAGCCTGGGGCTGGACATTTCCCTGTCAAACCCTGATCTTTTTGTTTATCCCTCGGTGGATTTCCTTTCCTTCCGATACAATCAAAAGGTTCACGATCCGGCCTACGAGTATGACTTGGAAAAGGGAAGGAGTAACATGTATGTGCTGAACTTAGCAGGTGGCGTAAGAAAACAGATTGATCGCCTCAATATATACGCATATGCCGGACCGGGAGCGGGGGTTGTTGTGGAACCACGCGCCTACGTTTCGGAAGCGCAGCAGCGCGTGGTCATAGAAAACACCTCATATATAATTCCCACATTACGAGCCGGTATAGGTGCTGATTATAAAATCGGCAACTTTTTTCTTTTCCTCGAAGCTGGATGGCTCCATAATTTCCGCAATATTCAAGATCGGCAGGTCAACCTGACATCATTATACGGAGGTTTGAAAACGGATGTAACAGCCCTTAAAAATAACGTAGCACGCGCAATTGGAATTCAGTAGTCGATTACTTGCTAGATATACTGAGCTCAACAACTTCCACATCGATCGCGTTAAAAAGCTTGTGCGAAGACTTCAACTCGGATTCTGGTTTTATTTCGTCCAGTGTCCGCACATCTACGCCACGCTGTTTCGTAATATCGAGCTTTCCTCCCAGACATGGGTAATTGGTTTCCATATCTCCTCCATTAAAACCCGTGATCACCGCAAACCCATCGATGCTGTTATAAAAATTGGTCATCGATATCGGCATAAAATTATTATATTGTTTGAGGTCATTCAGGGTAGATCCAACACGCAGGCCTTCGGCCGTTTGATAAGGACCGAAATTATTAGCTATAGAAATTTTAGTAATGGTTTGATAAGGTTCTTTGTTCTCTGCCCAATAAATGATAATCTCTTCTGCTTCGTTCGGAAATACTTTGGTGATATGAACCGTTTTGCCATCGACTTCGGCAGTTCCATTTTCCAGCTTATCGGCACCTATAGTACCTTCCAATGAGGCATATGAGTCGCTGAGTTTAACAGGTCCGATACCTTCGCAGGTAATCGCGTTGGGATCTGAAGCGGGAACTTCCGCTTCCTGTTGTTTTTGAGGTTGCTGACAGGCGATGGCAAACGCCCCGACCAAAGCCATACTAACTAAGATACGCATAATACAACGTGTTTGGTTTACTAAAAGCGGCTAAGATAGTAAAAAGACCGGAATTTCCTTATTTCAAAACAATGCGCTACTTTTGACCTGTCGCCCTCTTTTTTTGAAACATTAAACAACACAACATGCCCATAAAACGGATTTTTATCATTTTTATCGCCTTTCTCGTTAGCAGTTGCGGAACGACACAAAAGGTGCAACAGCGGGAGGTGTCATTTGAAGACGGCATCCAGAAAATCAACCACTTGGTGGTTATCTACATGGAAAACCACAGTTTCGACAATCTTTACGGCGAGTTTAGGGGTGCAAACGGCATCAAAAATGCCAAGCGCGGAAATTTCGTGCAAGTAGACGAAAAAGGGAACCCCTATGCATACCTGCCCGAGATTCCCAGAAACAGCTCATTTCCTACCAATCTGCCCAACGCGCTTTTCAACATCGACCAATACGTTCCGTCGGACAAGAAAACGCCGGATGTTACGCACCGCTTTTTTCATAACCAATTACAGATAAACGGTGGGAAGATGGACAAGTTCGCGGCATATAATGATTCGAAAGGACTGGCAATGGGCTATTATTCCACCAAAAAGTTACCCTTATACCCACTAGCAAAGAAATATACCTTGTGCGATAATTTCTTTCAGAGTGTCTTCGGCGGATCGTATGTCAACCATGTTTTTCTCATCTCCGCGGCTATACCGGTTTGGCCGGGTGCGCCCGCGTCCATGATTGCTGAGACCGACGCCGATGGGCGGATGATAAAGGATGGCATTGTTACGCCCGATGGCTACGTCGTCAATCACGTGCTTTCCCGGAATAAGCCGTATCCCCCTAAGTCAGACACGGCCAAATTGTTGCCGTCGCAGACGATGCCCACAATCGGCGACCGACTGAGTGAGAAGGGAATATCCTGGGCATGGTATTCTGAAGGATGGGATGATGCGGTAGCCGGACGGAAAAACAATTTTGCCTATAATCATGAGCCTTTTTTATATTTTAAACAATATGAAGAGGGAACCGAAGGCAGGAAACACCTGAAAGACCAAAACGATTTTATCAAAGCTGCAAAATCGGGCACGCTTCCTAACGTCTCCTTTGTGAAGCCCGGTGGAGGAAATGATGAGCATCCGGGTGGGTCTGCCGTGTATCCTTCCGAACAATTGGCAGTAAACCTGATCAATGCGGTACTGGAGGGGCCGAATGCGAAGGACGCATTGGTTATTTTAACCTATGACGAATTCGGTGGCTTTTTTGACCATGTCGCGCCGCCCGTTATCGACCGATGGGGCCCCGGGAGCCGAATTCCGGCAATTCTCATCGGTCCATTTGCCAAAAAAGGTTATGTAGACCATACACAGTATGAGACCGTCAGCATTCTGTCGTTCATCGAACACCGATGGGGAATCGAACCGCTTGCCGAACGGGACAAAAACGCAGATCCTTTCAGAAATGCATTAGTGTTTAATTAATTGCAGGTGCAGAGGTATCCGGATGTTTAGAAGAATGGTTATAGCGGCTTTTCTGTTGACAGGCCCGCTCATAGCAAGCTTCACTTCTTTTATTCCGGATCAAAGCCCGGCAGAAGTATACGTCGGCCCACGTGAACGGAACGTGCAGAAAAGGTTGCTGAAACAGATCGTCGCTTTCCGCCACTACCTGAACGATTCGCTTCTCTACGGAGCCCGTACCGCGGACGTCGATGGCACACGGGTACGCCGCCACTTTTTGAAGGCGCGGTTGCTGTTCAAAAAATTTGAGTGGGGCGCCACCTATTTTGCAGCCGATCTGACGCGAAGGCTCAATGGTCCGCCCGTACCGGAGATTGAGAATGCAGACCTGAGGGAACCATCGCTGGCCCGGACCATAGACCCGATGGGCTTGCAGGTAATCGAGGAATTTGTATACCCCGAGTTTGATCCCTCACATAAAGACACGCTTATCAACCAGGTTAACCATTTAATAACCAATACGGAATACCTCATTTCCTATTTTCATGACCAACAACTTGCCGGTTGGCGAATTCTTGATGCAACCAAATTGGAGGTGTTCAGGATTCTCGCGCTGGGCATCACGGGTTTCGACAATGCGCGCTCACTCAACAGTATGGAAGAATCCGCTGCAGCGCTGGAAAGTTTGCGCGACATCCTCGTTCGCTACGTGCATAAGAAGTCCGCACCGCTTTTGATCCATCTGGATGCGGCAGTCGCGTATCTTCACAGACATCCTGATTTTGATTCGTTCGACAGAGCGGCCTTCATCACACGTTTCGGAAACAAGATTAGCGCGGAGATTGCCCAGTTGGAAAAGGACCTGCCGTCACCTCATATTCACTACAACCGAATGCTGAGACAGGATGCTCAGACGTTATTCGATGCAGACGCATTCAATGCGGATGCGTTTTCTCCCGGACCGGCTTTTCGGACGACCACAGAGCGGGTGGAGCTGGGTAAAAAGCTTTTCTACGACACATCGCTGTCGGGCAACGGTACACGAAGCTGTGCTTCTTGCCATAAGCCGGACCTCGCCTTTACGGACGGGCTGGCAACGCCTTCAGATATACACGACAGGGAAAAACGGCTTACGCGGAATACGCCAACGTTACTCAACGCCGCATTGCAGGCCAATTACTTTTACGATATGCGGGCCCTGACGTTGGAAGAGCAGGTATGCGACGTGATTACGAACAAACAAGAGATGGACAGTTCGATGGAGGCAGTGGTCCGGTATCTTTCGGCAGATACCACGTATCGAACATTGTTTGCAACGGCATATTCAATAAGCGCCCCGAAAGAAATCAGCCCCGATCAGGCGGCCAATGCGCTCGCTTCCTATATCCGCAGTCTGACCAAACTCAACAGTCGCTTTGACGCATACATGCGCGGAGCGGAAAATCGATTGTCATCGCAAGAATTGAATGGTTTTAATTTGTTCATGGGTAAGGCAAAATGTGGCACCTGCCACTTCGTTCCCCTGTTTAATGGCATGACTCCCCCGAAATATGTTGAGAGCGAAACGGAGGTGTTGGGCGCTCCGGTATCGCCAACAGACGCTACCCCCGATCCGGATCTGGGATATTATAATATAATCGGTATGGATTCCTACAGGAAGGCTTTCAAAATTCCCACGGTCCGAAACACCCTAAAGACTGCGCCCTATATGCATAACGGTGTCTTTCAGACCCTGGACGAAGTCCTGGAATTTTACAATCATGGAGGCGCGGCCGGGTTGGGGATAGCACTCCCCAATCAAACGCTTCCGGAAGATAGCCTCCATCTCACCGACCGCGAAAAACAGGATATCATCGCCTTTATGGGTAGTTTGGAAAGCGAGTAACGGGCTGGAATGGGATATCGACTCATCCAGGTGCTTATAAATTTTAGAGGGATTGTAGGCTCTCCCGCAGCAACCTGATCTTCGCCTCCGCATCGGCCTTTTTGTTCTTTTCGTTGGCAACAATTTCCGGTTTGGCGTTCATCACAAAACGTTCATTAGCCAATTTGGCGTCGACAGATTTCAAAAAGCCCTCAAGATAAGTGATTTCCTTAGTAATACGTTGACGTTCAGCCTCCACGTCGATGTTCTGTGCCACGTCAACAAAAAATTCGTCTTTACCCACCAAAAAGCTGGCAACACCCGAAGGTTTGTCCGTGACAATTTCCACCGTCGAGATATTTGCGATCTTCTGGATGCTTTCCGTATACTGCGCAAAATTAATATCTGACGTGACATGAATGGTCAAGGGCAGTGCGGTTTTTGGCGATAATTGTTTAGTGTTTCGCAGGTTACGGATTTCAGAAACCGCCTGTTGAAATGCGGAAAAAGCGGTTAGCAGTTGTTCGTCAAACTCACCTCCCCGCGGGTATTCTGCCACGATGCAGCAATCGTCCTCGGCACGTGGGCCAAATAACTCGTCGTGCCACAGTTCTTCACTGATGAACGGCATAAACGGATGGACCAATTTCAGCACCCAACCAAAAAATTCTTTGGTCGACTCAAAAGCTTCCCGGGAAATGGGCTGCTGATACGCCGGTTTGACCAGCTCCAGATACCAGGCGCAAAAGTCATCCCATATCAGCTTATAGGTAGTCATCAGCGCATCCGAGACGCGATAGTTGTTAAAGTGATCGTCGATCTCCCGCAAGGCCTGGTTAAAGCGATGTCCGAACCAGCGGGCAGCTTCCTGCTGCGCCGATGTAGCGGGGATGTCTGCCACTTGCCATCCTTTCACCAGGCGGAATGCATTCCATATTTTGTTGGCAAAATTGCGACCCTGCTCGCAATAGGCCACATCAAACATCAGGTCGTTGCCGGCAGGAGAGGAGAGGAGCATCCCAACCCGTACGCCGTCCGTCCCATATTGCTCCATCAGTTCGATGGGATCCGGCGAATTGCCGAGCGATTTCGACATTTTGCGCCCCAGTTTATCGCGTACAATACCGGTCAGATACACGTTTTTAAAGGGCGGTTTGTGCCTGTATTCATGACCGAATATGAGCATACGCGCCACCCAGAAAAACAGAATTTCGGGTGCGGTAACCAGGTCATTTGTTGGATAATAGTATTGGATATCCGCATTGTCAGGATGCCGGATGCCGTCGAATACCGACATGGGCCATAAGCCCGATGAGAACCAGGTGTCGAGTACATCCTCCTCCTGACGGATGCCCTCGGCCGACTTACCTTCCGCCATAAACTGTTCAACAGCCTCTGCTTCCGATTTGGCGACCACCCACTCATTTTTTTCGTTATACCACGCCGGTATCCGTTGTCCCCACCATAGCTGGCGACTGATGGTCCAGTCTTTGATGTTTTCCATCCAGTGGCGATACGTATTGATGAATTTCTCCGGTATGAGCTTCACGTCGCCGTTGAGCACATAGTCCAACGCCGGTTTGGCGAGTTCCCGCATCCGGCAGAACCACTGCATGGATAGCTTGGGCTCAATCGCCGCGTCGGTGCGTTCTGAAAAGCCCACTTGCGATTTATAGGGTTCTGTTTTTTCGAGCTGTCCGGCCTCTTCCAATAGAGTCGCTACCGCTTTACGGGCTTTGAACCGGTCTTCCCCGACAAGGATTCCAGCCTTTTCGTTGAGCGTTCCGTCGTCATTCAGGATGTCGATAACCTCAAGATGATGTTTCTGTCCCAGTTCATAGTCATTTAGGTCGTGGGCAGGAGTCACCTTCAGGCAGCCGGTACCGAATTCCATATCCACATACGCATCTTCAATGATGGGAATTTCCCGATTGATAAGCGGTACCAAGACCGTTTTGCCCTTCAAATGCGCATATCTCGGGTCGTCGGGATGGATGCACACGGCCGTATCGGCCATGATGGTTTCGGGTCGTGTAGTGGCAACCGTCAGGTAGGACGGCGCACCGGCGGTCGGATCTTTCACCGCATAGCGGACGTAGTAAAGCGTTTGATTAACCTCTTTCCGAATAACTTCCTCGTCCGACAGCGCCGTACGGCCCTGCGGATCCCAGTTGACCATCCGCACACCCCGATAGATATATCCGTTGCGGTAAAGCCGGATGAACGTGTCGATAACCGCCTCAGACAGGTCGGGCTCCATCGTAAACCGCGTACGCTCCCAGTCGCACGAAGCCCCGAGTTTTTCGAGTTGCTTTAAAATGATACCGCCGTATTTTTCCTTCCATTCCCAGGCATATTCCAGAAACTGCTCCCGGGTGAGGTCTTTTTTGTCAATACCTTTTTCTTTCAGCATGGCAACCACCTTCGCCTCAGTGGCGATAGACGCATGGTCGGTGCCCGGCACCCAACATGCATTTTTTCCCTGCATGCGGGCCCGACGGATCAGTACGTCCTGCAAGGTGTTATTGAGCATATGCCCCATGTGGAGCACACCGGTAACGTTCGGTGGCGGCATGACGATCGTATAAGGTTCCCGATCGTCGGGTACGGAACGGAAAAAGCCCTTTTCCATCCAATAGGTGTACCATTTGTCCTGTGCCTCTTTAGGGTTATATGTCTTTGCTATGCTCATGAACCGTCCAATTTAAGGGACGCAAACTTAGGGAAAGTTGTGAATTAAAGCAAATACCGTCGGCGCACATTGGGGATGGCAGAGCGTCTCCCGGTTCGCTGCATCATCTTTTTCTTTGTTACCCATATATCCACCTATTTACTTTAAATTAACACGTATTTTATTCGGAGTTCCTTCGGAGTTTATTCGTAAATCAACCGAATAAACTAAAAGTAAAATTAAGGTATCAACAACCAGATTTAAAATTTTTAAGTAGCTTTGACGTAAACCTAATAGAAAGGAAGGAATATGGCTGTACTGACAGAAGGCATCAATGGGCCGGTAACCGGCCGACTGGGCAATGTGGTTTTTTATGAGGTTAAGGGGCAGAATCGCGCCCGCTCGTTGCCGCGGGCATCCCGGCGCAGGCGCAAACCGACTCCGGCGCAGGCCACGCAACGGGCCCGGTTCAAGTTGATGCAGGAATGGCTGAGACCGCTGAAACGTCTGATACGCATCGGTTTCGGACGTTATGCGCCGCCGAAAACGGGTCATAACGTGGCCATGTCGTACAATATGAAGCATGCGATCGTCGAAAATAACGGTGAGTTTTCCGTGAATCCGGAAGCTTTTTGTTTCAGTGCGGGACCGTTGACACCGCCGGTGAATGCCCGCGTTTCGGTGGGAGAGGGCATCCTTTATTTTACGTGGGATAAACCGGGAATCGACGCGGGGATCGGTAATGCACGAACACTGCTGCTTGCCTACAATACCACGGAGTCATTGGCCTCCTACGAAATCTGCGGCGCAGATGCCCACTCCGGTTCAGGAGAGCTGCCACTCTCTTTTATCGGCTATCGCGACGGTATGGTCTGCCATGCCTACATGGCTTTTATGAATGTGGAGACGGGCGAAGTGTCAGACAGCGTGTATGCAGGTATGGTGCAGGGGTAATTCCATTAGTTCCGAACGATGCTCTATATACTTTTCAGTGTCATATGCAGTGTCACAGTTTCCGTGATCCTCAAATTGGCGCGGCGTTACGGGATGGATGCCACACAGATCATTATCTGGAACTATCCGGTAGCGGTGGCGTGTACATGGTTATTCCTTCGGCCGGCTTGGACGCCCGCCGTGGTGGTGAATGCCCCGTTCGGGTTATACAGCGCGTTGGCGCTCCTGCTTCCCGGTATCTTCATTGCACTGAGTGCTTCGATCCGTTATGCCGGAATTGTTCGTACGGAAGTGGCGCAACGGCTATCGCTGTTTATTTCCCTGATAGCGGCGTTCCTGCTGTTCAGGGAAACACCGCAGACCATGAAGCTGCTCGGCGTATTCGTAGGGGTGGCCGCCATCCTGTGCAGCATCGGTTGGCATAAGAACAAAAATCAGTATGGGGTCAATCATCCTATGTGGTTATACCCCACCATTGTGTTTATCGGCTACGGAATTGTCGATATCCTGTTCAAACAGGTAGCCCAGCATAGCGAGGTGCCGTACGCCACATCGATGCTGATGGTTTTCCTACTGGCGATGCTCGTGGCATTTGCGTATCTGGCCTATCATACGTTATTGGCAAAGAAGCGCTTTTCCGTACACGCGATCGTCTGGGGAATGGTATTGGGCGGCTTTAATTTTGCCAATATTCTGTTTTACATGCGCGCGCATCGCGCATTGCCGAATGACCCGTCGATTGTCTTTACCGGAATGAACGTAGGCGTCATTGCACTCGGTGCATTGATCGGTATGTTTCTTTTTCGGGAAAAATTGTCGTTTATCAATAAAATTGGGATAATTTTGGCCGTTGTATCGGTTTTGATGATCGCTTATCTGTGAGTTTATTCGAAGACACCTACAAGACCATTAGTTTCCCGAGTGAGGGAATATTCAAAGACAAAGGCAGCAAATTCATCGCGTATGCCTATCCGTTACGCCAGGAAGACGAAGTAAAGGAGTTGGTAGCCGGGCTGAAATCCGAACATCCCAAAGCGCGGCACCATTGCTGGGCGTACCGGCTCACACCCGATCGCTCGGTGTACCGGGTCAATGACGATGGAGAACCGTCGGGTACCGCTGGCCGCCCCATACTGAATACGTTGCTGTCCAACGATCTCACCAACATTCTCGTGGTGGTAGTACGGTATTTTGGTGGTACGTTGCTGGGCGTACCGGGACTGATCCATGCCTATAAAACGGCTACGCAGGAGGCGTTAAGTGCGGCAGAAGTTGTGGAACAGACCGTAAACGATATCTATCGGGTATCGTTTGGTTACGAGCAGATGAACGATGTGATGCGTGTCGTGAAAGACGAAGGCATTGGTGTGTTGAAACAGGACTTCGATAACCGATGCGCCCTGGAACTGGAAATCCGGCAGCGGCAGGTAAACCAAGTGCTGGACAGATTACAGCAGTTGGACGGGGCGGAAGTGAAATACATGGGCACCCGATAGGAGCAAAACCAATTTTTATTTTTATCCTACTATTTCTATATACTTTGCGTATATTTGCCGCATGGCACGGACAAACGATCGGAAAATGTACTGTTGCATGCGCCTCGAATAAGGGTGGCGGTTGGGATAATGAAACCGATAAAGGTAAGATATAACGGCCTCCACTAACGATTTTAGGGAGGTTTTTTATTATTCATATAACGAAACAACATTCATGCTGAGCTTTAGAACCGAATTGGAAAACCCGGTTGTAGAAAAAGAAATCATTGAGCTCGAACGCAAAATCAGGGCTTATCGGGAAGGAACGATTACCGAAGACAAATTTAAAAGCCTGCGTTTGGCCCGTGGGATTTATGGTCAGCGGCAGCCGGGCGTACAAATGGTACGGATCAAATTGCCCTTCGGTAAAGTAACGTTCAAGCAACTACTGCGTATCGCAGATATATCCGATGAATATGCGATCCGAAACCTCCATTTTACGACCCGGCAGGATATACAGATTCACTTCGTGAGTTTGGACCGTACCCCCGAGCTTTGGGCGAAGTTAGCTGAAGACGACATAACGATCCGTGAGGCTTGTGGCAACACGGTCCGGAATGTGACGGCTTCTCCCCAGGCGGGTATAGACCCGGAAGAGCCGTTCGATGTATCGCCATATGCACATGCCACATTTTCATATTTCCTGCGGAATCCGATTTGCCAGGAACTGGGCCGGAAGTTTAAATTCGGTTTTTCATCCAGCGAACGGGACACGGCGTTCGCCTTTGGACAGGATTTAGGTTTTATCCCGAAGGTCCGAACGGTGAATGGCGTTGAAGAGCGCGGGTTCCGCGTTATTTTGGGGGGTGGTCTAGGAGCCCAGCCGATGGCCGGCCATCTGGTGCATGAATTTCTTCACGAAGACCTGCTGATTCCCTATTCGGAAAGTGTTCTCCGCGTGTTCGACAGGTATGGCGAGCGGAACAACCGGAACAAGGCGCGCTTCAAATACCTGATCCAAAAACTTGGATTGGACGAGGTGAAAAGGCTGATTGAAGAAGAGCAGATCGCCAGCAAAGTAAAGACGTATAAGATTGATCGGGACGCGGTACCTCAGCCCGAACCACCTGCGCCATTTCCCATTGAGGAAGAACCGGTGTCCGATAAATTGGCCTATGAAATCTGGGAGAAGACGAATGTGTGGGAACAAAAACAAGCGGGGTTCTATGCCATTTATGTTAAGGTGCCGACCGGAGATATGCCCACAAAAGACGCCCGGGTGTTAGTGGATGGGATCCGCGGACATGTAGCCGATGAAATACGGGTGACACAAAATCAGGGGTTGATGCTCAAATTCGCCAGGAAGGAATCTCTCCCGCATATCTTTAACGTGCTTACGAAAATCGGCTTTGCGAAACCGGGCTTTGACAGCGTTGCCGATGTAACCACCTGTCCGGGTACCGACACCTGTAACCTGGGTATTTCAAATAGTACTGAAATGGCCAGGGTACTCGAAAAGCTGATATACGACGAATATGAAGAACTTGTTTTCAACCGGGAACTTAAAATTAAGATAAGCGGGTGCATGAATTCCTGCGGACAGCATGGAATCGCTAATATCGGAATCCACGGCAGTTCGTTGAAAGCGGGCGGCAGGGTAATTCCGTCTGCTCAGATTATGCTGGGAGGAGGTGTTTTGGGCGATGGGCTTGGCCGGGTGGCTGAGCGCGTGGTGAAAGTGCCGTCTAAGCGGGTCGTGAGCGCCTTGCGGTTGCTGTTGGACGATTATGCTGAAAATGCTGCACCAGGGGAACGTTTCCACGAATACTATGAGCGGCAGACTAAGGACTATTTTTACCGCATGTTGAAGCCCCTTACAGACCTCACCACGCTGGTCGAAGACGAATACGTCGATTGGGGGCACCAGGAAACCTACCAACAGGCAATTGGTGTGGGCGAGTGTGCGGGAGTCGTTATTGATCTCGTCTCCGTATTGCTTTTTGAAGCGGAAGAAAAATTGGGCTGGGCAAACGAAAGCTATCACGCGGGTGCGTATGCCGATGCCATCTACCACGCGTATAGTATGTACATCAGTGTGGCGAAAGCATTGCTGCTTGACAAAGGAATACACAGCAGCACCCAGATTGCTATTATCAAAGATTTTGATACCAATTTCGTGGAATCAGGTGAATTCCTGGTCCCGGGGGGCTTCGCAGACCGGGTACTCCAGATCAACAAACATGAGCCTTCTGAAACCTTTGCCCGCGAATACCTTGCAGCGGCGATCGATTTTTATCAGGCTATAGCCGCCAAGAGATCGGCCACCACGGAGGTAAATGGTTAATCCACCGCAATACAGATGGTAGACGTCACAAATAAAACGAAATGAGCGCTTATTCTAAAATAACGTTAGTAGGGGCCGGGCCGGGGGATACGGATCTGATCAGCCTGAAAGGGTTGAAAGCATTGTCGACGGCAGATGTTGTGCTTTACGATGCATTGGTAGACGAAGCGCTGCTTGACTATATCCCGAAAGCGGCCCTCCGCGTGTTCGTGGGAAAACGGGCAAGCCACCATGCATACAGCCAATTGGAGATTAACCAGATGATGGTTAATTATGCCCGCTCACACGGACATGTAGTCCGCCTGAAAGGGGGAGATCCCTTTGTATTCGGAAGGGGAGGAGAAGAGCTCGAATATGCCGCGCAACATGATATTCCAACGTCGGTGGTGCCGGGCATATCCAGTTCCATCGCCCTGGCGGGTTTGCAGGGAATACCGTTGACATACCGGGGTGTCAGCGAAAGCTTCTGGGTCATTACCGGTGCCACAACAGCCGGTTCCGTTTCCAACGATATTTATACGGCTGCCCAGACAGCGGCTACGGTGGTGGTATTGATGGGCTTGAGCAAGCTGCCTGAAATCGTCAAGATTTATCAGGAAGCGGGTAGGGGTAAACTCCCCATCGCGGTGATACAAAATGGCTCATTGCCCAACGAAAAAATTGCCTTGGGCACCGTAGATACCATCGAGGGTGCGGTAAAGGATCAGGAAATCGGTGCGCCGGCAGTCATTGTAATCGGCGAGGTCGTAGCGAAACATAAGCAATTCGGGCTGGAACAGTCCGATGCAATAGCAGTATGAAAGAGCATGCCGGCAACCCATTGTTTCCTGTTTTCCTACAGTTGAACCAACTGCACGTACTGCTTGTGGGAGGCGGGAAAGTAGGTTTGGAGAAATTAACGGCTTTACTAGGCAATAGTCCAAACGCGGCAGTGACGGTTGTGGCCCGGAAAATCAGCACCGACGTGCGCAGGTTTGCGGCGGACTACCCAACCATCCGATTATACGAGCGTACATTTGAAGAGACCGATTTGGATGACGTAGATCTCGTCGTGGTCGCTTCCAACAACCCCGAATTGAATATTCGTATCAGAAGGGAATGCCGAAAACGGCATTTATTGATCAATGTCGCCGATAAACCGGATTTGTGCGATTTTTACCTGGGTTCGATCGTGAAGAAGGGTAATCTAAAACTCGGTATTTCGACCAACGGAAAATCGCCCACCATTGCTAAACGAATAAAGGAGTTGCTGGACGAGGCACTGCCGGAAGAAATTGATGAAACGCTAAACTATATGAGCCAACTCAGAGAGTTGCTCAAAGGAGATTTTAAAGAAAAAGTCAAGGCGCTGAATGCACATACCGCCACATTGCTGGCTACAAAGGAGGGATTATGAATTTGGTTATTGACGAAATAAGTGAACTGGTCTATGGAAAAGATACGCCAACCGCACTGACGCTTCTGGCTGAAAGGTTTCCCGACAAAATCGCATTTTCGACAAGTTTTGGTATTGAAGATCAGGTAATTAGTCACATTATCTTCACGAACAATTTACCCATACGGGTTTTCACACTCGAAACCGGCCGCCTGTTTCCGGAAACTTACTATGTATGGAACCGGACACTGGAGATCTATCAAAAGGAGATAGAGGCCTATTTTCCGGATACAACGGCTGTACAGCAATTGATCAGTCGAAAGGGTCCTTCCAGTTTTTATGAGTCGGTCGAAAACAGAAAGGAATGCTGCCGGATCCGTAAGGTTGAACCCCTGAACCGGGCGTTGGCAGGGGTGTCCTGCTGGATCACCGGGATCAGGGCACAGCAATCGGACAACCGCCAGGACATGACCCAGGTGGAATGGGACGAAGCCCATCAACTGATCAAATTTCATCCCATCTACAACTGGTCGCTGGAGGAAGTATGGAGCTTCGCCAAGGCCAACCACATACCTTACAACCCATTGCATGACAAGGGATTTCCCAGCATTGGATGTGCGCCATGTACCCGCGCCGTGCGCGAAGGTGAGGATTTCCGCGCTGGAAGGTGGTGGTGGGAAGATACCAGCAAAAAGGAATGTGGCCTGCACGCTTCCTGATTTTCTGATGAAAAAAATAGCATCGAATTGAAACAACAAATAATACAGTAACGATAAACATGGATTATTTAGACCATTTAGAGGCAGAGGCGATCTATATCCTCCGGGAAGTAGCAGGCCAGTTCGAGAATCCGGCCCTCCTGTTTTCCGGCGGCAAAGATTCCATCACATTGGTTCACCTGGCCGAAAAAGCGTTCCGGCCGGGAAAGTTTCCTTTTCCCCTGGTACACATTGATACCGGACATAACTTTCCGGAGACCATCGAATTCCGCGATGAGCTGATCGCAAGACTCGGTGAAAAATTAATTGTCGGCTACGTGCAGGATAGCATTGATGCAGGTAAAGTTGTCGAACAAAAAGGTAAGAACGCCAGTAGAAACGCGCTTCAAACGGTCACGTTGTTGGATACTATAGCTGAAAACGGTTTTGATGCGTGCATCGGCGGTGCCCGACGGGATGAAGAGAAGGCACGTGCCAAAGAGCGTATTTTCTCGGTACGCGACGAATTCGGACAATGGGATCCGAAACGGCAACGTCCGGAGCTATGGAATATTTACAACGGGCGCATACATAAAGGTGAAAACGTACGAGTATTCCCGATTAGCAACTGGACCGAGTTGGATGTCTGGAACTACATCCGAAGGGAAAATATTAAACTTCCATCCATCTATTTTTCGCACGAACGCGACGTCATTACACGCAATGGTCAGTTGATGGCAGCTACGGAATTTCTGAACATCGACCATGAAGATGTCATCGAACACCGTAAAGTGAGATTTCGAACGGTAGGGGATATGACGTGTACCGCTGCGGTACCATCGGAAGCCTATCACATTGACGACATAATCGAGGAAATTCGTATATCAAAAATAAGTGAGCGCGGCGCAAGAATGGACGATAAAGTATCGGAAGCCGCAATGGAAGACCGCAAAAAAGGTGGATATTTCTAGAGATAAGAACAAAAAAATATAATCCGAAAAATGGATCTGTTAAAATTTATTACGGCGGGTAGCGTAGACGACGGAAAAAGCACACTCATCGGGCGTTTATTATATGATACAAATTCGGTTCTCGATGATCAGCTTGAAGCCATACAACGCGCGAACCGGAAAAACAATGATGGTACACTGGACCTTGCCATATTGACGGACGGACTGAAGGCAGAGCGGGAACAGGGAATCACCATTGATGTAGCGTACAAATACTTCCAGACAGAAAAACGCAAGTTCATCATCGCTGACGCCCCTGGACATATCCAATATACCCGTAATATGGTTACCGGTGCATCGAACTCTGACCTTGCCATCATTCTTATCGATGCACGCAAAGGCGTTGTCGAACAAACGCGACGGCATTCGTTTATTGTATCGTTGTTGGGCATACCCAACGTGCTTGTCTGTGTAAACAAAATGGACATGGTCGATTATGATCAATCTGTATTTTCTAAGATCCGGACGGATTATGAAAGGCTCGCCGAAAACCTCCGCATCATGCAGATCGATTATATTCCGGTCAGTGCGCTGAAAGGAGACAACATCGTAAATCCATCACCCAACATGGTATGGTACCAAGGTAAACCGCTGTTGGATTTCCTGGAAACCGTAAAGGTAGACAATACAGCTGTCAGCAAACAGGCACGTTTTCCAGTACAGTGGGTAATCCGCCCACAGACTGAAGAACTACATGATTACCGGGGGTATGCGGGAAGAGTGGTCGGGGGTACCTTTGAAGTCGGCGACAGCGTAGTGGTATTGCCATCCGGATTCAGCAGTACCATTAAACGTATCGAACTGTCCAACAACAACTTAGATATAGCCCCGGAGGGGGCATCCGTGGTTATCCATCTTACTGACGAACTAGATATCAGCAGGGGGGACATACTAGTAAAACAAGGGGAACAGCCTGCAGTCTCTCAGCAATATGAGGCTGAAATCTGTTGGATGGATACCCGGCCATTAGATCGTAACCAATTTTATTTGCTTCAACAACACGGCAAAGTCACACGCGTGAAAATCCAGGATGTCATTTATCGTGTAAATATAGAAACGTTGCAGCAGGCCGACTCAACGGAAATTGGATTGAACGACATCGGGAAAATCTCTTTTAAATCGGCCGATCCGATGGCATTTGACAGTTACGCAGTGAACAACGCGAACGGCGGTGCAATACTCATTGACCTCCGAAACAACCTGACGGTCGCAGCGCTCATGATTACTCAACCCATCGATTAAGCTCTTCGAGTTTTATCTTATTCCAATAGGCTCTCTAGACGAAGAGCCTATTCGCCTATTTATTATTTAACATAACGTCAATTATAATAAAAATATAATGAAGGACATATCGAGAGAAATTTGCTATTCGCTAAAGAAATCAAATTAATCTTAAAATTTTGCTAATTTCGCCCGTTAACTTATATTAATTTTTTAACGCATGCCTAATAGCTATTTACATTCGTTCATCGAAACGGTCGCGGCACGAAATCCTGACCAACCAGAATTTTTGCAGGCGGTTCGGGAAATTGCCGAGAATGTGGTTCCGTACATGGAGAAAAATTTTCCGGAATTCATCGATCTCAAACTGCTTGAACGGATGGTTGAACCGGAACGCGTTATATCATTCCGGATCGTTTGGCAGGACGACCAAAACCGGATCCAGGTAAACCGCGGTTACCGCGTGCAGATGAATAGTGCATTGGGCCCCTACAAAGGCGGTTTGCGGTTTTCCCCCACTGTCAATCTTAGCATCCTGAAATTTTTGGCATTTGAACAGACCTTTAAAAACAGTCTCACGGGTTTGCCGCTTGGAGCAGGCAAAGGCGGCGCAGATTTCGATCCCAAGGGAAAATCAGACAGTGAAATTATGCGCTTTTGCCAAAGTTTCATGACAGAATTATACCGACATATCGGGGCGGAAACGGATGTACCTGCCGGGGACATCGGCGTTGGGGAACGCGAAATCGGGTTTATGTTCGGTCAGTATAAGCGTCTTCAGAATACCTTCACAGGGGTCCTCACCGGCAAGGGTTCTACATGGGCAGGAAGCTTTATCCGTCCCGAGGCGACAGGCTTTGGTTTGTTATACTTCGTCGAGCGCATGCTATACGAAACGGGAGAATCGATCAAAGGCAAAACCATCGCCATTTCAGGTGCAGGTAACGTCGCTTACTACGCCGCTATGAAAGCGATATCACTTGGCGCGAAAGTCATAACAATCTCCAACAGTATCGGAACCATTTATGATGAAAATGGATTTACAGTCGAAAAGCTGGATTATGTTAATTCCCTGAACCGTGACCTCCAAGCGTATACGAAGCGGTACTCAGCGGAATTCCATTCCGGCAAAAAGCCCTGGCAATTTCCTTGCGATATCGCGCTTCCCTGTGCAACACAAAATGAACTTGACACCGAAGATGTAGAACAACTTGTCAAGAACGGCTGTATCTTGATCGCAGAGGGCGCAAATATGCCCTGTACGGAAAACGCCGTCAAAACAATTATGAGGTCCAACCTCCATTTTGCCCCCGGCAAAGCGGCCAACGCAGGTGGTGTGGCCGTATCTGGACTTGAAATGACGCAAAACCGACTGGGCCAACAATGGCCGGCAGACAAAGTGGATGGAAAATTGAAAAAAATCATGCACGATATCCACGACACCTGCTCTCATTTTGGAAGAAACAAAAACGGGAGGATTAACTATCTGATGGGTGCTAATATCGGTGGATTTGTAAAGGTTGCATCTGCAATGCGTGCGCAGGGCCTGGTTTAACCGTAAACGATCATGCGAACAATAGCGGAACTCCCCCACCCCGACTTTAAAATTACGATCTTCGCGATGAACCAGAAGTTTATCGTAAAATTTGAACAGGGGAGCCTGGAACAGGTTTACAAGATTTCAGAAGCGGATGTAACTGATGGTGTCAATGGCTTATTTCAGCTTATTGACGATGAATTTACCAAGTCAGTGGCTCAACGCTTTATCCATATGCGGGAGTCTTTCATAGCCGCTTACAAGCGCCACGAATATTGATAACGCCGACCACCTCGTGCCGCCCGTTTTGCGGGGGGCCTGAGTGCCACACCGGACGTGCGGAGGTCGCCCATGGTAAAAACAACGGCGTTCCATACGTACAAAATAATCAATTTCCTACCTTTGTCGACCATGATCGAATTGTATACCGATGGCGCTTCGAGCGGTAATCCCGGACCGGGAGGATACGGTGTAATCCTTAGGTCCGGCCCACATTATAAAGAATTATCCGAAGGTTTCCGAAAAACCACGAACAATCGTATGGAACTACTCGCGGTAATCAAAGGCCTGGAAGCGCTGCGACAACCGGGCCAGGAGGTGGTCATCTACTCCGACTCGAAATATGTCATCGATGCTGTTGAAAAAGGATGGCTACACGGATGGCTTCGTAAAGGATTTGCGGGTAAGAAAAACAAGGACCTGTGGTTGCGGTTCTTAAAGGTTTACAAACAGCACAAGGTCCGTTTTGTCTGGATAAAGGGGCACGCAGGCC
>ENA-UOVV01001127-UOVV01001127.1-compost-metagenome-genome-assembly--contig:-NODE-1127-length-22678-cov-6.107015_pt1 | contig 22678 bp, 13 predicted proteins | sample MGYA00238155_ERZ761577 | MGnify/ENA primary metagenome ERZ761577 (study PRJEB28898, sample SAMN06268775) | compost metagenome | isolation source: Emeryville, CA | place: USA:Emeryville, CA | collected...
AGGCTGGGATTTTGCTGCACATCGCTAAACGTAAAACTGGCGATATCCATATGGAAGTAGCCAAAGGAAATCAGCGAGGTCTCGGTGGGATACCATTCGGTGGCAATATTAAACACTGTGGCTTCCCAGGGTCGCAGATAAGGGTTGCCGTTGTTCTGCCGTGAGCTCACGCGCTGAAAATTTTCCCCTTCTGCTTCTGAGCCGTAATAGGTAATTGAGCCATCGCCGAGCGAGTTGAGATTTTGCAGCGAGAGGCGTTTGTCGTAGGCGAGTTTGATTTTCCAGTCATCACCCAGGCCCAGGTTTAGGTTCAAGCTGGGCAAAAAGTGATTGTAGGTAACGTTAGTGATTTTATCGCCAAGGTCGACGTAAGTGGTGTGGTTAGGATCGACACCGGCCAGGATGCGTGGATTGAGCATATTGGGGTCGGTAATATTTTGCGTAACCGTCAAATCGGTACGCACATAGCGTACGCCCGCATTACCACTGAGGTTGGTAAAGTCGCTCAGATTTTTGTCGAAGTTAAAGCGTGCATAGATGCTCTGCTTGGCGTCCACGACCTTGTAGGAGCGATCGGGATTGATAATGCGCTCGCCTTTACCGTAGAGCATATCGTTAAACGCAATAGGATCATCGATCTTGCGAGTGTCAATCATGGGAATACTGAAATCAACACCCGTTAGCGCTTCACCAAAATGGGTGACGTTAGTGATGTAGCCATTGAGCACAGAGTCGTCAATTTCAATCACGGGCAGCGGATCATAGGTCAAGCCCTGGGCTGTGCCCGTGGTGCCGCTTTGACCAACTGCGTAACCGACTTCGTGGTATTTGTTGAGTAGCTCTTCACCATCTGCACCTATTACACCAGAGGGTGAAAAGAAGGACATGTTGTTGTTGAAAGTGCTGCGGTTGGAGTAGCGCCAGCCGAAGTCAACCGAGGTCAGACCTTCGTCGGCCAATTTGAAATTGCCGTCGCCACGTAACACATCAAATTCACTCTCGGAGTAGTTGCCTTCCACCCAGCCAGAGTGCAAATACCAGGCGCTGGGTGCCTGCATTTTTTGCAGCATGGTTTGATCGAGGCTCATGGCCACATGATCATCGTTGATGGTCACGCGCATGGGATAAACCAACCCGTCGTCGATAGCGCCCGGATTAATATTCACCGCTTCACCGCCGAGTGTGCGCACCACGTTGTGGGCGTTGGATACCTGGGCCAGGGTGAGGTTATTGCGATCTTCATCAGCGCGCCCGGAAACCCAGCGAACACTGCCGGTAAAAGCGCCGCCATTGTCGTAGGCGAGTTCAATATTGGTATTGAGTGCGGAGCTTTCGCGGTAATCGCCCAGCACACCGCCGCGGAAGCCACTGGCCATAGTCCACAAGTCAGTCGCGTAATAGGGTTGGCCACCCAGACTGCCATCGCCGGCGTGCACTATCGCCGGTTGGCCAGTTACACGGGTGTATTCATGGGCGCCAGCACGACCGCCAATCTGGTTGCCCAAATACAGAAATTGCCCCGCCGCTTTCTCGTCCATTTCGGTGTAGAAAATATCGGCGTTAAGTTCCAAGGCATCGCTCACCGCCAAATTAAAGTTGTAGGCCAAACCCAAGCGCTCGCGTTCAATTTCACGCGAAGAAAATTCCGGGCTCTGCCAATTCATGGGTGAAAAGAAATCGCCACTGGTGTCGCCATTGCCGTCCAGATCCTGACAGGCACCCTCGCCACACTCCCAGCTTTCGGCTACCCGGTCGGTGCGCAGGCGGCCCTGGTTACTGGCCAGGGTGGAATCGCCATAGGAAAAGGCGAGCGACATGGCCAGGTCGTCGTTGGCTTTCCAACCCATAAGGCCGCTGATTTCCGGGTCGGTGGTTTTGGTGATGCTGCCATTGCTGCCTTGCAGGCGCAGAGCGCCGCTCAGGCCATCTTGCAAGTCCAGCGAGCGGCGTGTGAGCACATCAATGCTGCCGCCGATGCCGCCCTCAAGATGTGAGGCGGACTGGGATTTGGAGACTGTCAGGCCAGACACCAGGCTCGCAGGGATATCGGTGAAGTTGACGCCGTTGGTAGTCATGCTGGCGGGCACCAGAAAATATTCGCCGTTGAGGGTGCTCGCTACCTGGCCCATACCGCGCACGCTCACCAGGCTGCCCTGGCCGCCGCTGCGTTGAATTTGCACGCCGGTAATCCGCTGCAGCGAGTCGGCGATGGTGGTATCGGGAAGCTTGCCTATGTCCTCGGCGGCAACCGCATCCACAATTTCAGCGCTGTTGCGTTTGATATCAATGGCTTTTTCCTGGGCGCCACGCACGCCCATCACCACGACTTCTTCGATGGTGTCCTGGGCGATAACCTGGCTGCTAAGCAGGCCCATAGCGCAGCTGGTGACTAGCGCGGGCAGCAGCTTTTTGTGAAATCTGGGTGTCGCTTTCATGTGAGGGATCTCCGTGATAATCGCTGTTCATTAGTGTTATTGGCCTGCCAGTGGCGCCGTGGAGATGAGGTGCTGTGGGTGTTGTTGACCCCCCTGGCGACAGGCAAGTCGCAAGAGATTATTTGTAAACGGTTACATTTTCAAGGAAAAAGTATGCGCTTTTTAGAGAGTTAACGCCTATAAAGCCACAGTAAACTTGCCGAAGGATTTTTGTATTTGTGACGCCAGTCAAAATTTATAGCTATAAGTTGCTGTTTATTAATGACTATTTATAAATTTTGGCGCCGGACCCAATGGGCCTTGGCTTTTTCGTCATTGGCGCCTTGATATCGCAACAAGGGTAAATTTGTGCAATCGTTTTCATAATAAGGGTTTATTTACGCCCAACCCGGCAGCTGCTTCCTTCCAATCCAGCGGGTGTGAGAGGTTCCCGTTGCGAGAGACTCCCGTTGTGAAAGCCTCTCTGGGCAACTATTTTGTTATGTTATAAATTGTTATGTTATAACATTTATTAAATTCGCCTTGAGTAGGAGAAGTCCACCATCGCCAAGGCCCAGCCACCCAGCTAGAGCGCCATTTTTTCCAAACAGCGTATTCGAACCAATTTATTTGCGATAACCGAGGTCATCATGTCCAACCCACTTGCTGCTCACTCCCCTCAGCTAAAGCCCCTGCCGGTTACCGTGCTTTCCGGTTTTCTGGGCGCCGGTAAAACCACGCTGCTCAACCATATTCTCAACAACCGCGAAGACCTGCGTGTGGCGGTTATCGTCAACGACATGAGCGAAATCAATATTGATGCGGCTCTGGTGAATAATCAGGTGGAGCTCAACCGCGCCGAAGAAAAACTGGTCGAGATGAGCAACGGTTGCATTTGCTGCACCCTGCGCGAAGATCTACTGGTAGAGGTGAATCGGCTCGCGCAGGAGGGGCGGTTTGATTACTTGGTGATTGAGTCCACCGGTATTTCCGAGCCTTTGCCCATTGCCGAAACCTTTACCTTCGAAGACGAAAACGGCCAGAGCCTGTCCCAGGTAGCGCGCCTGGATACCATGGTAACCGTGGTTGATGGCGTGAATTTCTTAAATGATTATCACGAGGCGCTGTCGTTGCAGGAAACCGGCGAAAGTCTGGGTGAAGAGGACGAACGCAATGTGGCAGATTTGTTGGTGGATCAAATTGAATTTTGCGATGTGTTGTTAATCAGCAAAACGGATTTGATTTCGCCGCAGCAACTGGAGGAGTTACAGGCAATATTGCACAAGCTCAATCCAGCGGCGGACATTATTCCCATGCTGCGCGGGCAAGTGCTACTGGCGCGGGTGCTCAATACCGGCCGCTTTGATTTTGAGCGCGCCCAGCAGGCGCCGGGTTGGTTGCAAGAAATGCGCGGTGAACACACCCCCGAGACCGAAGAGTACGGCATCAGCAGTTTTACCTACAAAGCGCGCCGCCCCTTTCACCCGCAAAAATTGCACGACTTTTTTGCCGATCCCAGCATCAAGGGCAAATTGCTGCGCTCCAAGGGCTTTTTCTGGCTGGCGTCACGCCCGCAATGGGCAGGGCAGTGGAGTCAGGCTGGCGGTGTGGCCCAGCATGGCGCGGCGGGCATGTTCTGGAAAGCCGTGCCCAAGGATCGCTGGCCGGAAGATGAAGAGCACCTGAGCTATATCATGGAGCGCTGGGAGGAGCCCTTTGGCGATATGCGTCAAGAGCTGGTGTTTATTGGCCAAAATCTGGAGCGAGACCAGGTAGTGGTGCTACTGGATGCCTGCCTGCTCACTGACGAGGAGCTGCTCAAAGGGCAGGAATACTGGACGTCGCTGCCTGATCCCTTTCCGGAATGGTTTGAGCGGGAGAGTTAATTCTGTGCATGCGCAAGGTTTTCCCTTGGGGCTGATGCGGGGTTAAACTGCGCGCTTTTGCAGCCCTTGACCAACGTCAAGGGGCTATCCTGACCGGAGTTGCCAAGATGAAGTCATCTGCCCTCGTCAAAAAGAGTAAAAATTCTCCCCGGAGGTTTTTGTTGGTCGCTGTGACCTTGTGTGCAGCCTTGGTGGGTTGCGATAGGGCTGAGCATTCTCACGGGGCTGATCATTCGCATAAAGCTGATCATTCGCATAAAGCTGAACAGTCTCATGGCGCCGATCGCGCAAGTGCCGTTGGCGAAGTCCACAATCACGACGATCACGATCACGATCACGATCACGATCACGATCACGATCACCACCATCACAGCGAATTTGAAACACAAGCGGATGGTAGCGGGCATCAGCACGGCGCCCACGTCCACGGCCAGGCGGAGATGAATCTGGCGCTCGACGGCAAGCATTTGCGCATCAGTCTGGAGCTGCCTGCGATGGATCTGCTGGGATTTGAACGCTTGCCCTATAACGACGAAGAGCGCACGCATCAAGCGCAGATGCTCGAGAAATTGCAACAACCCGCCAGTATTTTCTTCGTTACCGAGGCAGCGGGCTGTGTAGTTAGCCAGGTCAAGATCGAATCACCACTATTGGAAGCCGCTGAGCGTTTGCCGGGTGGTGTGCATCTCGATTTTTTGCTGAGCTACGACTTGGCTTGCGCACAGCCCGATGAACTGCGCTGGGTGCAGGTGAACGCCTTTGCGCACTTCGATTCGCTGCAGCGTATTCATCTTAACTGGGTGCGCGAGCAGGAACAGGGTGCGGCGCGGTTAACCGCACAGCAAGCGCGAGCGGAATTTCGTTGATGTCCAATACTCGCAAAAAAATTCCCACCAATATCATCACCGGTTTTCTTGGTGTGGGTAAAACTACCGCCATTACCCATCTGCTGCGCAACAAGCCCGAGGGCGAGCGCTGGTCGGTGCTGGTTAACGAGTTTGGCGAAGTGGGCATTGATGGTGCGCTGCTGAAAGATTCAGGCGCTTTTGTGCGGGAAGTGCCCGGCGGTTGCATCTGTTGTGTGGCAGGGCTGCCGATGAAAATTGCCCTCAATATGCTCATCGCCACAACCAAACCGGATCGCCTATTGGTTGAGCCTACAGGGCTGGGCCATCCGGAAGAAATCATCAACACCTTGACTGGCGAGTATTACGATGGGGTGCTGGATCTGCGCGCGACCCTGACGCTGTTTGACCCGCGCAGGTTGCGCGATGCGCGCTACAGGGACAATGCCAATTTCCGCGATCAACTGGCGGTGGCGGATGTTCTGGTGGCCAACAAGATGGATATGTGTGCTGAAGAGGATCTGGCGCAACTGGATACCTGGCTGGTACAGCAGCAGGACCAGCGACCCTGTTACAGAGTTGTTCAGGGAACCATAGATCCTCGCTGGTTGGATGAGCCGCGGCGAGTTCACCAGCTACAGCATCCGGGAGCGCACCAGGGGGCGCGTCTTTCACGGCGATCTTCAAGCGAACTGCTCAATGCCAGAGTACAATTGCCGGAGGGCAAGGATTTTATCCTGCGCGAAAACCGGGGCCAGGGCTTTTATTCCTGCGGCTGGATGTTCAGACGCGATTGGCAGTTTGATTTCAACGGACTTTTCTTATGGCTTATGGGATTGAACCTGGTGCGCATCAAGGCGGTGATCAACACGGATCAGGGCGTGCACAGTTTCAATGCTGAAGAGGGTGTACTAAGTGTCAACAAGCTGGATGAGGAACTGGCGCAGGATCTGCCCGACAGCCGTATCGAATTTATTGATGCCAGCCCTCTGCCGATCGCGCAATTGCAAGATAACCTGTTGCAACTGTTGAAATTCCTTGAGGGCAAGTAGCCGTTGCAAGTATTTTTATTTTCAGATCTACAGAGCAGGATTCTGTGAAAACAGAAGTCTCCTGCTTGAGGAAACCAGCATGTCAGACGGCGTGAAACCCATAGTGATCCTGCGCGCGGGAAGTACCTTTCCAGCACTTAAAAATGACTGCGGCGATTTTGATAACTGGATCGCACAGGGTCTTGCCGATCCGGCAGTTGAATCCTGGGATGTAGTCAATGCCATCCGCCTGCCTGCCCGAGATGAGATAGCGGGTGCCGTTATTACCGGCTCTCATGCCATGGTGACTGACAGGGAAGCCTGGAGTGAATCCCTGGCGGAATGGATTCGCCAGATGCACCAAAATAATTTGCCCTTGCTGGGAATCTGTTACGGTCATCAGTTGATTGCTCATGCGTTAGGTGGTGAGGTTGATTATCGCCAGCAGGGAAGAGAAATAGGTACGCACAAAGTGATTCGCTGTGTAGATTCAGCGAAGGATCCACTGATGTCTCAGCTGCCAACAGAATTTGATGCACATCTGGTGCACTCGCAGTCAGTGATTCGTTTGCCTGAAACGGCGGTAAAGCTGGCGTCCAGTGCAGAAGAACCCCATCAATCCTATCGTGTGGGAGAGACAACCTGGGGCGTGCAATTTCATCCGGAATTCAATGAAAGGGTAATGCACTACTATATTGAGCAGATTGGTGCTGCCAATTGCAGTGTGCGGCCAACAATTGATGCCGCCAGTCTGCTTGCGCGTTTTGCTCGTATTGCGCGTGAAAAAATCAGTAGCTGATCAGTGACGATGAGAAGATGAACCTGGCTCCGGAATTTCAAGGCTGTCAGATAATCCGGGTGCCGTGAGCTGTTCCGGTGCCGGATTCTTGTAAAGCCAACCCACACCGTCCAATGCTTCGAGCGAATAACTGCCCTGGGGACTGGTGATGGTTGCAAAGATGGATCTTTGGCCATAGGTCATGATAACGGGGTAGTGGTCGCCATAGCCCTCTATATAGCCTCGCCAGGAGTAGTCTCCCTTGGGACTTACATGCCCGGAATTTACCAGAACCCTGTAGTTATAACCCTGTGGCAGCTGTAATTCCAAATATTCGCCGGGGCGTGGGTAGTCGGGTGATTCCATATCCAGACTGGCTACTTCGTAAATATCTATATCCTGTGGTAGTGGCAATGCCGGTGCTAGATTGTGGTTGAATTCCCAGGCTGAGCGTAGAGCCTCATCGTTAATGGGTACCTGGGATTGCGTAGATTCGGATGAAGATTCCTCGGTCAGCTTGCTTGCGGCTACAGCAAGGGTAGATCTCTGGCGATCGATCACTTTTGTTGGTGTTGTAGATTTTTTGAATAAAGACGAATTGTTATTTTCGAAGTTGAAAAATGAAAGCAATCCTGCAATTAACAGAATAAAAATAACAGCCAGACTGATTGTTCCAAATTTGCTCATACACTTGCTCATTTCTCTTTTCAGGATATAAAACACTCTCAAAGCAACAAAGGCAGCTATAGCTGCCTTTGTTGTTTTTCCTCCTGTAGTGACTACAGCGGTGGAGGAGCTATACACAGGGAGTGAACTCTAAGTGTAGACAGCGCTGACAACAAGGATGCCTTTTCAATTTCCACTTTGTCGAAATCAGTCGTGGTGTTGAGAACCACCAGCCGCTTGGTGGTGTCGCCAGTGAGATTCAACAATTGCAGACCGAGCAGGCCCGAGTTGGTGCTGGTTTGCTGAGGTGCACCTTTCAGATAGGTGGTGATGGTCAGGGAGTTCAGCAGATCCAGGTCAAGCAGACCAACGGGCTGTGATACCAGGAAGCCAACCCGTTTGTTGCCAGTGTAAGTGGTATTGGGGTTTTCTACACTGGCCCATGCCGAAGCCCCCAATCCCGCAGGTGTGGTCATGGTGGCGTAATCGGTTAGGTCGGGTGTAGTCATGTTACCCGGGTCCGAAACACTGCAAATCACACAGAGGAAACCGCGCGTGCCGTGAGCTGTGAGCATCTGATTACCGATAACCGGCTCAAACAATTTTCCAGGGCCACAGGCAACATTTTCCACAGTGTCACAGGCATCGCCAATTCCATCTCCATCAATATCTGATTGAGAGGGGTTGCTGATCAGCGGACAGTTGTCAGTCTGATTGTCAACGCCATCGCCATCTATATCCGGATCGCAGAGATCGCCAATGCCATCGCCATCCGTATCTTTTTGATCCGGGTTGGCCGCAAGAGGACAGTTGTCTGTGGCGTCAGGTACAAGATCGCCATCAGTGTCATCATCACAGGCATCACCGGCACCATCACCATCTGTATCTTTTTGATCCGGATTGGAAACCAACGGACAGTTGTCGGACTGATTGTTGAAACCATCACCGTCTATATCCGGATCGCAGGCGTCACCGATGCCGTCGCCGTCTGTATCTTGCTGATTAGCGTTTGCGACCAACGGGCAATTGTCATTGGCGTCCCCCACGCCGTCACCGTCAGAGTCGGTCAGAGGATCGCAGGCGTCCCCTATGCCGTCATTATCAGTATCCTTCTGATCCGGGTTGGCATGCAGAGGGCAGTTGTCCAGATCATTGGCAATCTGATCACCGTCAATATCATTGTCGCAGGCATCGCCAATACCGTCGTTATCGCTGTCCTTCTGATCCGGGTTGGCTATGGCCGGGCAATTATCCTGACCATCGTCAACACCGTCGCCGTCTGAGTCAGTGTTGCTATCGCAGGCATCGCCAATACCATCGCCATCTGTATCCTTTTGATCCGGATTGGCTACCAGTGGGCAGTTGTCTGCGCCATTGGATACACCATCGCCATCGCGATCTGTATCGCAAACGTCACCTATACCGTCACCATCCTGGTCTGCCTGGTCGGTGTTGGGATTGAGCGGACAGTTGTCGAGGTTGTTGGCAACACCATCGCCATCGCGATCTGTATCACAGGCATCACCAATACCGTCGCCGTCCTGATCGGCTTGAGTGCTGTTTGAAGTCAGGGGGCAGTTGTCAGTGGTGTTGGGAATACCGTCGCCGTCGATATCGGAATCACAGGCATCACCAATACCGTCGCCATCTGTATCCTTTTGATCCGGGTTGGCAACAAGAGGGCAGTTGTCGCTGGCGTTGTCAAAACCATCGCCGTCCGAGTCTGTGTTGGAGTCGCAGGCGTCGCCGATGCCATCGCCATCTGCATCTGCCTGATCCGGGTTGGCTACCAGCGGGCAGTTGTCTGAGCCATTGGGCACGCCGTCGCCATCGCGATCAGCGTCACAGGCATCACCAATGCCATCGCCATCTGTGTCCAGCTGATTGCCGTTGGCTACCAGTGGGCAGTTGTCGGAACTGTTGGGCACATCATCACCATCGGCATCAGTGTCACAGGCGTCGCCAATGCCATCGCCATCGGTATCTTTTTGATCCGGGTTGGCAACAAGAGGACAGTTGTCGGAACTATTGGGTGCACCGTCGCCATCGCGGTCAGTGTCGCAGGCATCGCCAACACCGTCACCATCTGTATCTGTCTGATCGGCATTGGGTATAGCAGGGCAGTTGTCGTCACTGTCGTCGACGCCGTCGTTATCGCTATCGGTATCACAGGCGTCACCGATGCCGTCATTATCCGAGTCGGCCTGATCCGGGTTGGAAATTAGCGGGCAGTTGTCGATGCTGTCGTCGACGCCGTCACCGTCGCCATCGAGGTTGCTGTCGCAGGCATCGCCGATGCCATCGCCATCGCTATCTGCCTGATCCGGGTTGTAAACTCTGCGGCAGTTATCGCTAACATTGGGAACACCATCGCCATCTGTATCTGTATCACAGGGATCGCCGATGCCATCGCCATCCATGTCTGACTGGCTTGGGTTGGAGATCAGTGGACAGTTGTCTGTGGCATTGGGAACACCGTCGCCATCTGCGTCTGTATCACAGGCATCACCCACGCCATCGTTATCCGTATCGCTTTGGTTTGGGTTAATCACAAGGGGGCAGTTGTCGATGGCATTGGGAACACCGTCGCCATCTATATCGTTATCGCAAGCGTCCCCTATACCATTGCCATCCTGATCTTCCTGTCCAAGGTTGGAGATATTGGGGCAGTTGTCGGAAAAATCCGGTACGCCATCCCCATCCTTGTCGGGCAGCTCACCGGTATTGATAGGTGGCAGGGAAGACGATGAGGAAACTGCCGAAGAAATGACGGAGCTGGATGATGTAGATGAAACAGAAGACACAGAAGAACTAATTGGTCCCGGACTGGGTGTGTATGAATTTCTGGGGAGACCCCCATCATTACTACACCCGGCCAAGCCTACAAAAAAAGTCGCGATCAAACATAAAAAAGATAATCTCATAACGTCCACCATACCCAATGATTTCTATATGACGTATCAAGGAACAATGCGGGTGCCAGTAATAACAAACTCGACTCTCCGGTTTTTTGCTCTACCGGAATCTGTTTCGTTATCTGCTACTGGCTGGTTTTCACCCATCCCAAATACGCTGATCCTGTTTGCTGCTATGCCCTTGGTTTCCAGATAGCGTGCAACCACCTTGGCGCGCGCTTCGGAAAGACGCTGGTTGTAATCAGCAGCTCCTCTGGAATCTGTATGGCCAATGATTTTGACTTCTAGTTGTTCGTCCCTTTTCAATATGTCCACCACCTGATCTATGGCGGCGGTGTTGCGAATTTCCGACTTATCAAATTCAAACAAGGGGCCACCCATCTCCTCGTTAATCGTGATCCGTTGTTCGGGTGCGGGTTTTGGTGGTTCCGGCTCCTGTACTACAGCTGGAACAACGGGAGGCAATTTGGGTGCAGGTTTTTCGCGCGCAGAAAAATTCCATACCAATCCAAGACTGGCAAAGGTCGGGTTGGTGTAACCCATGGCGCTGTTGCCCACATTGTCGATGTACTGATATTCGAGACGGGCAATCAGATGTTTTGAAAGAGAAACTTCCAAGCCGACACTGGCCATGGGGCGCCAACCGGAATCTTCCAGTTTGGGTGTGATGCCGGAAACCTCTCCTTCCCAATAGGCGCCACCTGCTTTGCCGAACAGACGGGCTTTGGTGTAAGCGGGATAAGTAAATTTCAAAGCCAGATCTGCCTCTCGCAGTTCTCCATCCAATACAGCGTTGGGATAAACCCCTTTGGAGTCGCCTATGTCGTTGTAAGAGGCTTCCAGTGCCCAGTTGGGGCTGAAGTCATAACCTGCAAAGACGCCGTAGGCAGAATCCTCCTTGTCGCACTTGATGTGATCGCTGGTGCAGGAGCGTTGATTGAAGGAGTAACCACCCCGGATACCCAGGTAACCGCCTGAATAGGCTTCTTCAGTGTCGGCATGGCTCAGGGTTGACAGGCCAAGAAAGGCGGCTGATACAGGCAACAATAAGTGTGTTTTTAACCGGTTCATAAAACATCCCTCTTTATCTAGGCAAAGAAATACCCTGGCTCGAAAACCAATGTTGAAAAACAGACAAAGCCTCAGCCGGCTACACGGCATCTAGTCGAGTAGAACAAAGGCCCATTTTGGTTGCTGTAGTTGTTGGAGTTATTTAAGGGAGGCTATTCAGGGGGAGAGGTAAAAGGGTGAATTGAAATGCCAAAGCTGGAAAAAATGAAAATACTGCCCAGTGAAACATTCATGGTTTAACTCCTGTGTAGTCCAGATTACAAAAAACTCTGTATCAGTTGCTGCTGATACTCTTCCAATAAAGATCCAAAAAGCTTTCGCTACACATGAAGACTAGTTAATAAATCCTGGCGTGCAAGTTGTTTAGGTATAACGGATTATGCTAATAAATTTTTATTTCAATGAAATTCGATCCAAAGACGATGATGACTTTCACTTTTATAAATTTCAGTACTAATCAAAGGCTATATTCGCATTTTCGTGAAAATGCGAATGATCCCCCTTCTTTTGGCCAGCAACAGCAGGCTGGCCAGGCACAGGAGGAAAATCATACTCAGGCTGCCGCCGCCACTGCCACCAGCATTGCCTGAACCACTGTAATTATTTGAATTGCCGGGCGAAGGAACTTTTTCAGGTGCAGTGCCCTGACTGGAAGAGATACTGGATACACTCGACGAGCTTTGCTGGCTGCTGGAAACACTGCTGGCGCTTGATGATGCTTCGGTCACTTTTTCGGCAGAATAAAAAGCTGCTATTTGTGGTGCGGTGACAGCTATGGCGTAGCGACTGTCTGCGCCCTCAGATGTGTCTGTACGGGGAATGCCACAGGCGCGGCCTTTGCAGTCCAGCTCCGGACTGGAAAACTTGTAGATTTTTCCTTCCCAGTAATCGACATTGAAATCGCTTTGGTAGGCCATGATGGTTGTAAACTGATTGACGACGCCATAACCCAGCGCAAAGTCAAAGGCGCCGCCCTTGCCATCTCTTATACGGGAATGTTGCAATCCCATGTTGTGCCCCAGTTCGTGAGGTGTCGTAAAGTCACCGCAGGTATTGATGGGAATGTGGGAATACATGTAGTCGTGATTGCGCTCCGATGAAAAATTGCCTTCTTCATCCGTACTGCCAACCCAGGCGTGTCCGCAACTGCCGTGAGTGTTTTTGTAGGGACGATAAAAGATCACCATATCGGCATTCAGTGATGCGCGTGCGGCAGCCACTTCTCCGAATGCCTGATCGCGCACCAGGGTAATATCCTGCAGGGCCGTGACACTGTCGTTGTCATCGGTGTAATTCACCATCACGGTTCCCGCCAGGCGAATTTCCAGATCCAGCTGGCTGTCTGCATAGGTCTGGTTGGTTACCTGAAACAGGTGATTGATGCGGGTCTCCGTTTCCTCACCGTAGAGGTCATAGACTCCTTGGGTGTAAATCACCAGCACATCAATGATGGTGTTGGCGGAATAACCGGGACAGCTAAACAACATTAGAAAGGTAAAAAAAATAGCAGCTTTTGAATTCTTGTTAAGAAGGATCATGCAAATACTCTCGCAAGTTGATCCCATCCATAGAAATTGGTTATTGAATAAGTCCGGGTGGACTTGACGTTTTTTTTGGTAAAACCGTCTCCTCCCGAGCCCTTATGCTCAGGGAAAAATTCAGGAGTTTTTTGTCGAAAGAATCAGCGAATTTTGCGTAGCCCAAATTCGGGCAAGAGAAATCCGCAAGAATTACAAGGAATCTTGTCGACGTGGATGTAACAGCAACAAAAGCCTTTTACGCGTATGCCTAAAGGCATCCTTACAGGAGGGTGTCGTACATGACGGGCATCGTGGCCTGTAATACACCGGGCCATTGATGTTGAAAGAGTCGGTAAGACTATATCCGACGGAGTGATCTTAGATGATTTCAATGCCGTGGGCAAGTACTTGCTAATGGTCAGTGAGCAGGCGGTATTTAGTCGGCCGCTGCAAAGATCACCTCAAACTCCGCACCTTTCTGATCTGCCCGGTTGCGGGCTATGACCTGCGCCTGGTGCAGTTCCGCCACCAGGCGCACTATCTGCAGGCCCAGTCCCAGATGAATTTTTCCGTCATCGCTGCGACTGGATTTGTCGCGAATGGAAACCAGTGCGTCAAACAACTGGTGCTGCATATGCTGAGGCAAAAGCGGGCCATGGTTGCTGACACACAGGTGCAGATATTTTTTATTGCGCCAGAGAGAGAATGTGATGCGGCCATCAGGCGGACAAAAATCGCAGGCGTTATCAAACAGTTTGTCGATCATCTGCACTATCAGATCAGGCGCACCGCTGAGGTTGTAGTTCTGCTGCGGAGTTATGTCGCACTCCAGTGTTTGCGGTGCAATTCCCTGATAGGCCTGGGTTAGATCGCGCAAAAGTTTATCCAGCGGAAACGCTACCATTTCCGCTTGACGTATGGCTTCCTCAATGCGGTTGGCGGCACTCATGGCGTTGAGAATGGACGAAAGACGTTGAGCGCCATTCTGTGCGCGGGCGGCATAGGTGCGAGCGTCTTCCGAAAGCTGTTCCTGATCCAGATTGTCGAGCGAGGAGCGCACTACCGCCAGCGGTGTGCGTAATTCATGGGAAAGCTTGTTGGCCAGACTGCGCAGATACTCGGTGTACTCCTGTACCCGCAGCAGCAGCTGGTGATAGCTGCGGCTCAAATCCCCCAGTTCGTCAGCCGCATCCGAAGGGACAAACGTTTGTTCTGTCGTCTGGTCGCGCATGGTGGAGTCCACGGCGCGGCTCAGGCGGCGGACACGCAGGGAAAGCCAGCTGGCATAGGCCAACAGACCCAGCCCGGCCACAAGGCTGGCTGTGAGTGTGTAGAACACCAGACGGCGAAACCCGGTATTGGTCAGGGCGGCCAGTTCGTCGCCGGTCTGCTCTGCCAGTATTGCTCCCAGTGTCTGGCCGTTGACAGTAACGGGGGCGGCCACTCTCACCAGCGGTTGTCCCTGCCAGAGGTACCAGCTGCTGGCGGTTTTGCCTTTCAAGGATTGAGTCACCACCTCTCCCTCCAGGCGCCCGCTGGTTTCCGGCCTATCCGCTGGGGTCAGGGTTTCCTGCACCAGAAAGCGCCGCAGCAGGCGGCTGAGCCAATGGGTATCCGACAGGGGTTGCTCCCGCAGCAGCTGCCCGGCTTCGGCCAGCAGCCACTGGTTGCTGCTGGCCAAACGCAGCCGCAGCCCTTCTTCGGCAAAGACCTCCAGTGTCTGGTTGAGGCTGTCGCTGGGGCGGGCTATGGGGGCGGGGGCAGTGTCCGGGGCAAAGGAGCCCATCCATAGCGCCCGTTGCGGATCGGGAAACACGGCGGCCAGCCCCAGATAACCCTGGGTGAGGTACCAGGGAATCTGCATTTCCACCTGATAACCCAGAGCGGTTTCCTGCCATACGCCCTTGATGGCGTGCTCCTGACGCAGCTGGCTCAGGCCAGTGGTTTCCACAATAAAGGGGTCATTTTCCATCTGGTCAGGCCGCTGGGGGCGAAAGAGATCAAAGGCGCTGAGGTTGCCGGGAGCACTGGCTACCAGAGCAAAGTCCCGGTAGCGGCCATCCCGGTCGAGACTGCGCAGGCGCAGATGATCTATCTCGTCGAAGTCGGTCATGGCCGGGTGGTAGTAGTGCACCTGAGGTGTGTGCACCTGAACCAGCAGATACAGCTGGCGCTGATGCTGGGTCGCCCGTACCTGAAGGAGTCTCTCTCTCAGTTGCCAACGGAGGGGAAGAAAGCCGTGGTGCTGCCAGTCCTCGGCATAGCCGTCGATCAGCAAGGGGCCGGGCAGGGGATGGGCGTAAAGCTGCCGCTCCGCTGAGCCCTGGGCCGCGTTCTGTGTCAGTTCCGCCAGTAGCAGCGGTTCACTGGCAATGCGGTTGGCCACGGCTTCCGCCGTTGCCAGCAGTGCGCGGCTCTGGCTCTCCCTCAGGGCGGAGTCCATTTCCCGCAGGTACTGGCAACCGGCCCAGGGCAGACAAAGCGTGAGGAGACTGACCAGTATGAGTTGGCGATGGAGCTTCACGGCTGGCGATCGTCCCAGCGGTAGCCCATGCCATAGGCGGTTTGTATGCGGTCGAATTCCGGGTCGAGACGCAGGAATTTCTTGCGTATGCGCTTGATGTGGGAGGTGATGGTGTTGTCATCCAGCACCACGTTGGCGGCATCCATCAGCTGCTGGCGATTTTTCACATGGCCGGGATGCCGCGCCAGAGCGTAGACGATCCAGAGTTCGGTGATGGTGAGATCCAGAGGCTCACCCTGCCAGTGGGCGCTCATGCGATCCATATTCAGGCGCAGCGGGCCACGCTTGAGAATTTCTTCCTGTTCCGCTGTCTGGGGACTGAGCAGTGCATCCACGCGGCGAAACAGCGCCACCACCCGAGCGAGCAGATGGGCCTGGCTGATGTCTTTGGTGAGATAGTCGTCGGCGCCGAGGCGCAGGCCGGAAACCACATCGAATTCGCTGTCCCTGGCGGTGAGAAAGATGATCGGCAGAGCCGGCGCTCTGGCGCGCAGCTCGCGGCAGAGATCAAAGCCGCCCTCGATATCCTCGCCCAGACCCACGTCGATAATGGCCAGATCTGGCAGCTCCCGGGCAAAGGCGCTGAGCGCATCCTTGCGGTTGTGATAGAGACTCACGCCGAATCCCTGTCGGCTGAAAGCATCCCGGTAGTTGTGCGCCAGGGAGATTTCGTCTTCCACAATTGCAATATGTTTTGCCATTTACCCTTCACTTTTTTCATTCATAGTTATCGCCGCGCCGCGGTATTTGTCGGAGCGGTAGGGGCTTGGAGTGGGTGACAATTGCCAACAGGATCTTGGCGGTTAGTCCCCAGGGAGAAGTTTACGGCGTGTCTCCCACCTCAAGCCCCTATCGTTCTTACTCCGGATTTTAAGCTCCAAGTAGGCAAAAAACGCCCTTTGCCATAATTCGCCACAATTGATCAGCAGTTTAACCTTTTTACTCCCCGGCGCCGCCCTATTCCCCTGATTTACTGAGCCTGTCGAATCCCCTAATCAATTTCTGACAGGAAACAGAATCATGTGCTTTCATCGGCGTCGCATTCCCAGACATCTTTTGCTTGAAGCTCCCGCCAACAGGTTCAACTACGGGCGCGCACTGAAATGGTTTTTGCTGCTGATCATGGCGGTGATGCTCGCCGTGGTTGCCAGTGTGGCCAAGGCGCGAGCTTATCAGGAAGAACATTATGTCCCCGGGAGGGAGACATCATCCTCTGCACTTTATACCAGTGGCAGCGGCCATTTGTATTTGCGCGGCAGTGAAGGAGGTTTGGGATCTGCTCTGCATCACGAGAGTGAGGCCCAGGTCACTATCAAGGGCATGCTGGCCAAAGTGGTGCTGCGTCAGACCTTTGAAAACAACAGCAATGAATGGGTGGAAGGCATTTATGTTTTTCCGCTGGGTGAAACTGCTGCCGTCAATCATATGGTGATGGAAGTGGGCGAGCGTCGCATACTGGCGCAGATAACGGAAAAGCAGGAAGCGGAACGCATGTATCAGGAAGCCAGACGTGAGGGCAGGCGCGCGGCACTGACGGAACAGCAGCGGCCCAATCTGTTCACCCAGTCCATTGCCAATATTGCCCCCGGCGAAGTGGTGACCATAGAGCTGCATTTTCACGAGGCGGTGAGTTATGCCGACAACACCTTTCGCTGGCGTCTGCCCACCAGTCTGACGCCGCGTTATATCCCTGGCGCACCTCTGTCGGAAGAATCCCTGCAATTGCCCATCAATGGCTGGTCGCTGCCCACGGATCAGGTACCCGATGCCCATCGCATTACACCTTTCATGGATGTCAGCAAAGCGCTGGATGCACCCCCGCTTGTCAATAGACTTGAAAAACCGCGCAATCCCATTCGCATTCAGTTGCGATTGGATGCGGGCCTGCCGCTGGCTGAAATTCGCGGCAGTTATCATCAATTGCGTCTGCACAAAAATGGCGACGTGCACAGCGTCACCACTGTGCCGGAAATGGTTTCCATGGACAGGGATTTTGAAATTAGCTGGAAAACTCCCGCCGGCCAATCACCCGATGCCGCTTTTTTTACCGAGGAAGTCAAGGGCGAGGACTATGGTTTGCTGATGGTGTTGCCACCTCAGCAGGCGCTGCAACAGCGCTTGCCGCGGGAAGTTATTTTCATCATAGATACCTCCGGCTCCATGAGTGGTACCTCCATCAGGCAGGCGCGTCAGAGTTTGCTGATGGCACTGGAACGGCTCCAGTCCACGGATAGATTCAATGTGATTGAATTCAATTCCGAACACTTTCCGCTATTTGATCAGCCCCGTTATGCAGGCAGTCGGGAGTTGAAAGCAGCGCGTCGTTTTGTGGAAAAACTGGAAGCGAGAGGCGGCACTGAAATGGCCGCTGCTCTGCAGACTGCCATGGCCAGCCCGGCGCCCGAGGGTTATCTCAAGCAGCTGGTGTTTATCACCGATGGCAGCGTGGGTAATGAAACTGCGCTGCTGCAAATGATTCATCAGCAACTGGGCGATGCGCGGCTGTTTACTGTGGGCATAGGTTCAGCACCCAATAGTTTTTTCATGCGCAAGGCAGCGGAATTTGGTCGCGGTACTTTCACTTTTGTTGGCAGTCAGCAGGAAGTGGGAGAAAAAATGCAGGCGCTTTTCAGCAAGCTGGAAACACCGGTGCTGAGTAATCTGAAAATCGAGTGGCCTCTGGGATTGAACGCGGAAGTCTGGCCAAAAAAATTGCCCGACCTCTATCAGGGTGAACCTCTGCTGGTGAGCGTCAAATTCGAGGGCAAATTACCGCCCGGCAGCCAGATACGTCTGAGCGGCGAGCAGGCGGGTCAAACCTGGAGCAGGGACCTGCTGCTCACGCCCGCCAACAGCAAACGCCCCGCCGCTGGTGTTTCCCTGCGCTGGGCCAGAGCCAAAATAGAGGCATTGCTGGATGAAAAAACCCGCGGCCGTCACGAGGACGAGGTGCGCGCCCAGGTGCTGCAACTGGCACTCGAACATCAACTGGTTTCTCCCTATACCAGTCTGGTGGCGGTAGAAGAAATTGCCAGCCGTCCTCAAGGAGAAGGGCTCAATACGGAACCGGTTGCCAATCTCTTGCCTCATGGTCAGACCCTCCAGGCTCTGTCCTACCCGCAAACCGCCACTGCGGCCGGCTTGCAGATGCTGATGGGCATGCTGGCCTTTTTCGGACTCCTGCTGCTGCGTTTCCACTCCCGTTTGCGCCGTGCCAGAGCAGAAATCAGAGCGCCCCTGTTGATGCTGTGCGAGGGGGAGCAACAACCATGAAATGGCGTCCGCTCCTGTCTTTGCTATTGGTGGGATTGATGGCCTGGTGCTGGGGCAGTGCCGCCTGGATTCACCTCAAAGCCCAGCTGGCGCAGCAGTTGATTGCCCGCGCCTGGGATAGCACTTTGGCAGGTGATACCCGGACTAAACCCTGGCCCTGGGCCGATACCTGGCCGGTGGCGCGGCTGCAGGTGGAAGATCAGGATCTCTATGTGCTGGCGGGAGCTCAGGGCAACTCCCTGGCTTTCGGCCCCGGCCATCTTATGGACTCGGCTCTGCCGGGAGAAGGACTGACCGTTATCGGTGGTCACAGGGATACCCACTTCCGTTTCCTGCGGGATTTGACGCCGGGCCAAAGATTGCACATGCAAACGGCGGCAGGGGAGCTGCTCAGCTATCGCATCACCCATCTGGAAGTGGTGGATGTACGCAACCAGCCGCTGTTGGTGGAACCGGATGCCCAGGGCCTGCTGCTGGTGACCTGCTATCCCTTCGACAGCCTGGATGCCAACGGTCCTCTGCGGCTGCTGGTGTGGGCGGAGCCGGATGCAGGTTATGGTCTGATACTTTGAACCCGGTTTTAGACTTGGGCGCCAGCACTGTGAAGTTTTGTCGCAAAGCCACAGAATGCCCCTCGCTCCCGGTAATTTGAGCTAAGGTTAATGGATCGATCCTGCGCTCATCCGGGATCCATGACTTAACGATGGATGCGTTTGAAAAAGGGGATTCCTATGTTGTTCTTGCTATCGTTAGTGCTGATTCTGGTTTTGATCACTGTGCTGCTTTATTGCCGTGTCTCGCTGCCACTGGGGTCGGCGCTGGTGGTGTTGGGCTGGGCTGCTGTCGGCCTGATCAGCCCCTGCTTCTGGTCCCTTTGGGCGGTGATTCCCCTGGCGGTGGTGTTGCTGGTGCTCAATGTGCCACCGCTGCGTCGCCCGATTCTCTCGGCCCCCGTGTTTGTCATCCTCAAGAAATCCATGCCCAGCATGAGCGTCACCGAGCGTGAAGCTTTGGAGGCGGGTACCACCTGGTGGGAAAAAGATCTCTTCAGCGGCCGTCCCGATTGGAAGAAATTTGCCGGTATCGCCCTGCCCCAGCTGACGCCCGAAGAGCAATCCTTTCTCGATAACGAAGTGACCCAACTGTGCGAACTGATCAACGAGTGGGACGTTTATCAAACCAAGGATCTTCCTCCCGCCGCCTGGCAATTCCTCAAGGACAAGGGCTTTTTCGGCCTGATCATTCCCAGGGAATTTGGCGGCCGGGATTTCAGTCCCTACGCTCAGAGCCGGGTGATGAGCAAGATTGCCAGCAACTCCGGTACCGCGGCGGTGACCGCCATGGTGCCCAACTCCCTCGGCCCGGGTGAGCTGTTGATGAAATACGGTACCGAGGAGCAGAAGCAGCGCTGGCTGCCGGGCCTGGCCAAGGGCACCGAGATTCCCTGTTTCGGTTTGACCGGTCCCGAGGCCGGTTCAGATGCCGGTTCCATTCCCGATACCGGCATAGTGTGCAAGGGCGAATTTGAAGGCCGGGAAGTGATAGGTCTCAAGCTTACCTTCAACAAGCGCTGGATCACCCTGGCTCCTGTCGCCACAGTGGTGGGGCTGGCGTTCAAGCTCTACGACCCTGAAGGCCTGTTGGGCGACCCCAACAAGGTGGAATACGGCATTACCTGTGCGCTACTGCCGGCCAGCCATCCGGGGGTGAACATAGGTCAGCGCCACAATCCCGGCTCACCCTTTATGAACGGCCCGGTCAGCGGCGAGGATGTGTTTATCCCCGTGGACTGGATCATCGGCGGTGCGCCCATGGCGGGCAAAGGCTGGCGCATGCTGATTGAATGTCTGGGCGCCGGACGTGGCGTTTCCCTGCCGGCTCTGTCCACCGCCAGCGGCGAGATGAGCTATCGCATGGTGGGCGCTTTCGCGCGTATTCGCCGCCAGTTCAATACCGAAATTGGCAAGTTCGAAGGGGTTCAGGAAGCAACAGCTGATATCGCCGGCGGTGCCTATATGCTCGAAGCCATGCGCCATCTGGTGACCAAGGGGCTGGAGAGTGGCGCTCCCTCGGTAATGACTGCCATGGCCAAATACCACGCCACAGAAACCATGCGCCGTCTGGTGAATCACGCCATGGACGTGGTCGGTGGTCGCGCCATCCAGCTGGGGCCGCGCAATTTCCTTGCTTTCCCCTATCAGAGTATTCCCGTGGCCATCACCGTTGAGGGAGCCAATATCCTTACCCGCTCCCTGATGATCTTTGGTCAGGGCGCCATGCGCTGCCATCCCTATCTGTTCGAGGAGATGCAGGCCCTGCAGAACCCGGACAAGGCGGAGGGGCTCAAGATCTTTGATCGACTGTTTATCCATCATCTCGGCCATGTGTTCAGCAATCTGGTGCGCACCAAGTTGCTGGGGCTGACCCGCGGTCGTCTGAGTTCTGTGCCCGCCAATGCCGACGCCTTCAGTAAGCGCTGGTATCAGCGCATCAACCTGCTGAGCGCTTCTCTGGCGGTGACTTCCGATTTTGCCCTGGGCATTCTCGGCGGCAACCTCAAGCGGCGCGAGCTGCTGTCAGCCCGCTTGGGTGATGTGCACAGCCAGCTGTTTATCGCTTGCGCCATCCTCAAATACCACGGTGCTCATCCGCGCACTCGCGCCGAGGACGCTCACGCCGAATACGCCTTGAAGCAGGCGCTCTACAAGGCCCAGGAAGCGCTGATCGACTTCTATGACAACTTCCCTGTCCGTCTGGTGGCGGTGCTGCTGAAGCTGGTGACCTTTTCCTCCGGCCGTCTGGTGGATAAACCGGATGACAATCTTATACGCGAGTTGGGCGATCTGATTATGGAGGAGAACCCGGTGCGTCAGGAGCTGGGTCGTTTTGTCTATGTCAGCAAGAATCCGGAACACGCCACCGGCAGGGTCGAGACTACCTTCCAGATGCTGCTCGCTCTGGGAGACATTTGGCCCAGGTTTGTGCGCGCCCAGAACAAGGGGCAGCTGCAGGGCAACAGCTTCGAAGAAAAAGTCAAAGACGGGGTAGCCAAGGGAATAGTGCCGGCAGAGGTGGTGGATCAGTTGCTGGCCTATGAAGAGCGTCGCTATGACGCGGTATTGACCGACGCTTTCGACAAGCTTTGAAGTGAGACTGGAAAGAAAAAGCGGGGCTCAGGCCCCGTTTTTTTATTGCTGGATCAGGGGTTCGGGAGGCAGATTGCGCGGTTTCAACAGTGTCTGCAGGCGGACGTAATCTCGTTCAAAACGTTCTGTGGCCTGTTCCAGCTCGTCGCGGCGGTGTTGTATTTGCAGTTGGGTATCCTGCTGCTCACTTTGCAGTATGGCAATGTGGCGCAGTATCTCCGGGGAAACCTCCCGTCCGCTGCGCTCAACCGCTGCGGCCTGAGCCTGTAGCTTTTCAATCTGGGCGCGAAGGTTGAGCTGGCTGTTCTCCAGAATGTTGATGCTGTTTTCCAGTTCCAGCAGGCTGCGATCCCTGTCGACTTCCAGATCGTGCATGCTGGCATAGCGGCGGCGCAGCAGATAGTCGTAGCGTTCCTGCTCAATCCGGGCTCTGCGCTCCTGCGCCATTTTTTCCGCTTCGTCTTCATCGGGCGCCGGGGGAACCACCTTGAGCACCTCGCCCTGGATGGAAACTACCTCGTAACCCTTGTGAATGAACTGGGGAGGGATGCTGCTGTTGAGCACCATAATGCCTTCATCGTTCTGGTAACGATAGTAAACGCGATCCTT
>ENA-UOVV01001128-UOVV01001128.1-compost-metagenome-genome-assembly--contig:-NODE-1128-length-22644-cov-6.175085_pt1 | contig 22644 bp, 24 predicted proteins | sample MGYA00238155_ERZ761577 | MGnify/ENA primary metagenome ERZ761577 (study PRJEB28898, sample SAMN06268775) | compost metagenome | isolation source: Emeryville, CA | place: USA:Emeryville, CA | collected...
GTAGCCGTGGCGCGTCATCCACTCCTCGTAGGCCGCCGCCTCACCGGCGCGCTGCGGATAGGCGAAGCGGGCGACCACCGCCCGTCCGTTGACCAGCAGTCCGGCGTTGGCCGCGTACACCATGTCGGGCAGCCCGGGCACGGGGTCCACCTCGTCGACGGTGTGGCCGAGTTCCTTGTACGTCTGGCGCAGGGTCTGCCACTGGCGCATCGCCCGCGCGGTGTCGACCGGGGCGGACGGGTCCATCCACGGGTTGATCGCGTACTCGACGGTGAAGAACGTCGGGGCGGTCATCACGAAGTGCCGCGGACACGACACGCGGCGTCGGGGTGCGCCGGCGGCGGAAACGTCGGTGACCTCGCAAATCGTCATGAATCCACGATATGGCTGGTAATTGACGCAAGCAATCGTCGTTCATTGCCTGATTAGACGTATTCTGTTGCGTGAAATCCCATATTGCAAAGATCTGTTGCGTAGGAGCCGATGTACCGACTGGATGAGACCGACGAGCAGCTGCTGGCCGCCCTCGCCGACGATGCCCGGGCCACCTACGCCGAACTGGGGGAGCGGGTCAACCTGTCCGCACCCGCGGTCAAGCGGCGGGTGGACCGGCTCATCGACAGCGGGGTGATCAAGGGCTTCACCACGGTCATCGACCGCAGCGCGGTCGGCTGGAACACCGAGGCCTACGTGCAGGTGTTCCGGCACGGCACGATCACCCCGGAACGGTTGCGCCAGGCCTGGATCGGCATCCCCGAGGTGATCAGCGCGGCCACCGTCACCGGCACCGCGGATGCCATCCTGCACGTGCTCGCCCGCGACATGCGCCATCTCGAGGAGGCCCTGGAACGCATCCGGTCGGCCGCCGACGTCGAGCGCAGCGAAAGCATCGTGGTGCTGACCAAGATCATCGACCGCGAGCGCGGCTGACGGTCCGGTCGCGTCGGGGTGGCCACCCATCGAAAGTGGCGATCGTGTAAAAACTGCGCATGACTACGAGCGGAGGCATCGTCATCGTCGGCGGCGGACTGGCCGCGGCGCGCACGGCCGAGCAGTTGCGCCGGTCGGAGTACAGCGGACCCGTCACCATCGTCAGCGACGAGGACCACCTGCCCTACGACCGGCCGCCACTGTCCAAAGAGGTGCTGCGCGCCGAGACCGATGACGTCACGCTCAAGCCCGCCGAGTTCTACGCCGAGAACGACATCACGCTGGTGCTCGGCAACGGCGCCACCGGCGTGGACGTCGACGCGCAGACCCTCACCCTGGCCGACGGCACCAGCCTGCCCTACGACGAGCTGATCATCGCGACCGGTCTGGTCCCCAAGCGCATCCCGTCGTTCCCCGATCTTGCGGGCATCCACGTGCTGCGCAACTACGACGAGAGCCTGGCGCTGCGCAAGGAGGCCGGCGCGGCAAAGCATGCGGTGGTGGTCGGCGCCGGCTTCATCGGCTGTGAGGTCGCGGCCAGCCTGCGCAAGCTCGGGGTGGCCGTCGTCCTGGTCGAACCGCAGCCCACCCCGCTGGCGTCGGTGCTCGGCGAGCAGATCGGCGCGCTGGTGACCCGGTTGCACCAGACCGAGGGTGTCGACGTGCGGTGCGGCGTGGGCGTTTCCGAGGTGCGCGGCGGCCCGCGGGTGGAGCGGGTGGTGCTGTCGGACGGCACCGAGGTCGACGCGGATCTGGTGGTCGTCGGCATCGGCTCCCACCCGGCCACCGATTGGCTCGGCGGCAGCGGCATCAAGGTGGACAACGGCGTCGTCTGCGATGAGCACGGCCGCGCCAGCGCGCCGCACGTGTGGGCGATCGGCGACGTGGCGTCGTGGCGGCACACGCTCGGCCACCAAGTGCGCGTGGAGCACTGGAGCAACGTCGCCGACCAGGCTCGTGTCCTGGTGCCCGCACTGCTCGGCCAGGACGTGCCCGACATCGTCTCGGTGCCGTACTTCTGGAGCGACCAGTACGACGTCAAGATCCAGTGCCTCGGCGAGCCGGAGGCCGAGGACACCGTGCACATCGTCGAGGACGACGGGCGCAAGTTCCTCGCCTACTACGAGCGCGACGGCGTGCTGGCCGGCGTCGTCGGCGGCGGAATGCCGGGCAAGGTGATGAAGGTGCGCGCCAAGATCGCTGCCGGCGCGCCGATCTCCGACGTGCTCGGATAACCCCGTCCCCCGCGCGGGGGAGCCGTGTGGGACTGACGTAGTCCACTACGCTATTGCCGCCCGGTGCTCCGGGCCGACGCTGAGCGCGTGACCGGAGCACTGCCGTATGGGGTGAACATCGACGAGTTCGCGGCGTTGTGCCGGGACGGCGCCGCCCGCGCGGCGCGTCGCGCCCACCCGGTCCTGGTCAGCTGGACGGTCCCGGTTCCCGCACACCGCATCACCGACGCCGTCCGCCTGCTGCCCGGCGCGCCCGGGCGGACCTTCTGTTGGCTGTCGACGTGGTCGGGTTTTCGGCGGCTGGCGATCGGCACCGCGCTCGACGTCACCGGGCACGGCGCCGCGCGGTTCGACCAGCTGAGTGGATGGCTCGAAACCTCCGGGGACGGTGCGCTTCTGGGCGGTAGCGGCCGGATGCCGACGCTGGTCGGCGGCTTCCGCTTCGGCACCGAGGGAATCCGACCGCAGGGTGTGCCGGACGCGCTGATGTGGCTGCCCGCCGCGGAGTTGACCGAAACCGATGAGATGTCGGCCGAACTGACGCTGAACGCCTGGGTGCATCCGGCCGTGCACGTCGAACGCGCCGTCATCACCGCGGCGACCGCGGCGCGTGCCCTGCTACAGCCCCCGCCGCCGCCGGAAACCGTGCGCCCGCAGCTGCGTTCGCTGGTCGAGGAACCATCGGCGTGCGGATGGCAACAGTTGGTGCGCAGCGCGCTGGACGCCATCTCGAACGGGGTGTTCGAGAAGGTCCTGCTGGCACGACGGGTCGAGGCGACCTTCGACCGGCCGGTGTCGGTCTCGGGGGTGTTGTCGGCGCTCATCGAGGGGTTGCGCGCCGGCGCGGTGTTCGGAGTGCAGCTCGGCGGGCGCTGGTTCGTCGGGCGCACGCCGGAGTGCTTGGTGCACACCGACGGTGAGCGCGCCGCGGCCCACACCCTGGCCGGGTCGGTACCGCGGGACGAGGAGCCTGCGCATGACGAGAACCCGAGCGGTTCCGTCCGGACGAGCCCGAGAACCGAACGGCGACGCGCGATCATCGCCGACTTCGCCGCCGAGGTGCTCGGCGGCTTCTTCACCGAGGTGACCGTCAGCCCGGTGGTCGACATCGCGCAGCGGGACACCCAGATCACCGCGACCGGACCGAAGGCGCCGATCAATCCGCTGCGCCTCGCCGAGGCGCTGCACCCGACCCCCGCGGTCGGCGGTTTCCCCCGCGATCCCGCGGTGCGCTGGCTGGCCGACAACGAACCGGGCGACCGGGGCTGGTACGCCTCCCCGATCGGGTGGGCCGGACCGCACAGCGGCGAGTTCGCGCTGGGCGTGCGGTCCGCGGACATCGCGGGCACGTCCGCCACGCTGTACGCCGGGTGCGGGATCGTCGCCGGATCGGATCCGGCGGAGGAGTACGCCGAGACGTGCGCGAAGATGCGGCAGATGCTCGAGGTGCTCGGCATTGACGACGACGGTGTAGCGGCGTGAGCCGCTGTTGGGCCTGACCGGCGTGACTCAGAACGCACCGAGGTAGAACCGGGTGCCCTGGTCGTCGGTGCACAACGCCGACATCCCGTACGGCTGCCGCGACGGTTCCTCCAGCACGGTGCCGCCGGCCTCGCGGACCCGGGCCACCGCGGCGTCGATGTCCGCGACGGTCCACATCGGCACCGTCGCCGGCTGGGCCGACCCGCCCGCGACACCTGCCATCGGATGGGTGTTCTGCACCGCCCAGCCGTCCTCGATGCGGCCCGGCTCGAACGTCCAGAACAGCACCCGGCTGTAGAAGGAGCGGAACGCGGCCGAGTCGGCGACCTCGTAGGTGATGTACGAGAGTTCGCCCGGCCCAGTGCCGTTCAGCTCCGGCCGGGGGGTGCCCGGCTTGGGGGTGAACACCGCGAACGCCGCACCCGTGGGATCGGTGGCGTCGAGCACCGTGCCGAACTCGAACTCGCGGGTCTCGCCGATTTGCCCGCCGCCGTCGAGGATCGACCGGCGCGCGGCGTCGAGGTCGGTCACCGCGTAGCAGCAGAACATCGTCGGCGGACCGGCCACGCTGGACAGGCCGATGTGTTCCTTGGTGTTGGTGACCCGGTGGGTGGCCGGGTCGTAGCGCCAGCCCAGCACGTGGCCGTAGAACGCCGCCGCCCGGTCCGCGTCGGGCGTCCACACCGCGACGTAGCCGACGTCGCCGTGCTGGATCGGCACCGGAGCCCCGGTGACGGGCCCGGTGAGCATCCAACGATGCCCGAACGGGTCGATGATCGCGGCGCTGCGGCTGCCGTGGTCCTCGTAGGGTTCGCGCTGCACCTCGGCGCCGCGTTCGCGTGCCCGCTGAAGCGCGGCGTCGGTGTCGGGTACCGGAAGCATCAGGCTCACTGAAACAGCGTGCCGTGCAGGTGCTTTCAGTCCGATCTCCGGGTATTCGTCGGCCAGGTAGACCGTTCCGCCGGCGAGCGCCAGTTCGGCGTGCCCGATGCGGCCGTCGTCCATCTCGATCGGCGCGCCGACCACGGTCGCCCCGAGCGCGTCGACATACCAGGCGATCGCCTCGCGCGCGTTGGCGACGGTCAGGTAGGGCAGCGCCGCCGGGCGCGGCACCGAGGTCGGTGCGGTGGGTTCGGTCAGTTCGGCGATGGCCGCGGCGGTGCCACTCATATCGACTCCTCGGGTTCGATCGGGTTGCGTCTCAAACAAAGTCACCGCCGATTCCAGGCGGGCGCGTAGCCGCGCGGCGAACGCCGGATCCGGTTGCACCGGAACCTCGTCACCGTGCAGCACGGTCAGCGGGTCATAGCTGTTGTTCATGACACCCCGCCTTCGGTATAGCGCGAGCGGAACGCGCGGCGCGCCCGCACCAACAACGCCTCGGTGGCGTGCACCGTCCGGCCGATCAACTCGGCGCACTCGGGCACCGAGCAGTCGTCCATGTACCGCAGCGCCAGCACGGTGCGGTGCTGCTCGGGCAGGGTGGCCAGCACGCTCTCCGCGACGATCCGGTCCAGTGCGACGTCCCAGTCGTCGACGGGCTCGGCGGGTTCGGGCAGTTCGGCCACCGGGACGCTGAACCGATCGTGGCGCCTGCGGTAGTGGTCGGCCAGCTTGTGGCGGGCCACTCCGAGCAGGTACGCCACCGACATCGGCGGCGGATCGTCTCTGCGGCTGGCGTCCATCGCCGCCAGGAACGTCTCCGAGGTCAGGTCCTCGGCCGTGCCGCGGTCACCGCAGCGCCGAACGAAGTACCCGTACACGACGGGCAGCGCCTCGTCGTAGAGGGCCAACACGGCCCGGGGCCCGCGCGGACCATCGGATTCGGCGGTCACACCCTTATCGTCGCCGCGGACCGGCCGACTCCGACGCCCCGATCACGACTTTTTTCGGTCCAGGGCGGCCAGACCCTCGCTGACCGTGTCGAACGCGGCGCCGAGGGCCTGCGGCAATTCCACCGACTCGTCGGCCAGCCAGTGCTCGTAGGCCGACAGCGCGACCCCGAGCATGGTCCACGCGACCGTCTGCGGCACCAGGTCGTCGATCTTGGCGCCCAGCCGGAGCGCGACGAAGTCGGCGACGACCGCCCGCCAGCCGGCGTACATCGTCATCGAATAGGCCTGCAGCGCCGCGGTCTGCAGGATCACCCGCATGCGGCGGCGGTGCCGCGCGGTCTCGGCCTCGTCAAAGGTGTTGAACGCCAACAGCGCGGCCCGCAACGCGTCGCGGATCCCCACGTCGGGGTCGAGACCGGACAGCAGGTCGCGCATGTGGTCGAGGTGGGCGTCGAAGTCGCCCCACGGCAACGCGTTCTTCGACGGGTAGTAGCGAAAAAGCGTCCGGCGGGCGATGCCTGCGGCCTCGGCGACGTCGTCGACGCTGACCTCGTCGAATCCCCGCGCGGCGAACAGGTCGATGGCCACGTTGCTCAGGTGATCGCGGGTCGTCGAGCGCCGCCGGCCCACGCGATGCTGGGGTTCCTGGCGCATGCGGGACCCGCCCTTTCGTTTTGGCACTCGATGCCATATTATGGCGACCTCGATCACATATGTCGAGATTCCTCTGTGAGAAAGGTGCGGACATGGAGCCGAATCAGCAGGTCGAGCACGAGGCCGAGCTCGTCACCGAGACCCTGGTCGAAGAGGTGTCGATCGACGGGATGTGCGGGGTCTACTGACCGTGCCGGCGTCTGCCGCCGAGGTCTTCGATCCCGACCTCGGCTGGCGGCTCCACCACCAGGTGGCCGTGCGGCCCGAGCCGTTCGGTGCGCTGCTGTACCACTTCGGCACGCGCAAGCTGTCGTTTCTGAAGAACCGGACGATCGTCGAGGTGGTCAACTCGCTTGCCGACCACCCCGACGCTCGCTCCGCCTGTCGCGCCGCCGGCATCGGTGACGCGCAGCAGGGCCCGTATCTGCATGCACTGAGCGTGCTTGCCCAATCGAAAATGCTGGTACAGCAATGACTTCCGTTCAACCGGTACCTCGTCTCATTGAGCAGTTCGAACGCGGTCTGGACGCGCCGATCTGCCTGACCTGGGAGCTCACCTACGCCTGCAACCTGGCGTGCGTGCACTGCCTGTCGTCGTCGGGCAAGCGCGATCCCCGCGAGCTGACGACCGACCAGTGCAAAGCGATCATCGACGAGCTCGAGCGCATGCAGGTGTTCTACGTCAACATCGGTGGCGGGGAACCCACTGTGCGATCGGACTTCTGGGAGCTCGTGGACTACGCCACCGAACACCACGTGGGGGTGAAGTTCTCCACCAACGGGGTTCGCATCACCCGCGAGATCGCTGACCGCCTGGCCGCCAGCGACTATGTCGACGTGCAGATCTCACTCGACGGCGCGACCGCCGAGGTCAACGACGCGGTGCGCGGGGTGGGCTCCTTCGACATGGCCACCCGCGCGCTGGCGCACCTGGCCGATGCCGGGTTCTCCGACGCCAAGATCTCGGTGGTCGTCACCCGGCACAACGTCGATCAGCTCGACGAATTCGCCGCCCTGGCAGCGCAATACGGCGCCACCCTACGGATCACGCGGCTGCGCCCGTCCGGCCGCGGAGCCGACGTCTGGGACGAACTCCACCCGACGGCCGAGCAGCAGGTGCAGCTCTACAACTGGTTGGTGGCCAAGGGCGACCGCGTGCTCACCGGCGACTCGTTCTTCCACCTCTCGGGGCTTGGCGAGCCGGGCGCGCTGGCCGGTCTGAACATGTGCGGCGCGGGGCGGGTCGTGTGCCTGATCGATCCGGTCGGCGACGTCTACGCCTGCCCGTTCGCGATCCACGATCGGTTCCACGCCGGAAACATCCTGTCCGACGGTGGATTCGAGAACATCTGGAAGAACGCGCCGCTGTTCCGCGAGCTTCGCGAACCGCAGTCGGCGGGTGCCTGCGCCAGCTGCGGCCACTACGACAGCTGCCGCGGCGGCTGCATGGCCGCGAAGTTCTTCACCGGCCTGCCGATGGACGGTCCGGACCCCGAATGTGTGCAGGGCTACGGCGCTTCGGCGCTGGGGCAGGACCGGGTCAAGCCCAAGCCCAGCGTCGACCACTCGCGCAGCGCGCCGGTGATGCTGAAACTGCTGACCAAGCCGCCCGCCCGGATGTGTAACGAAAGCCCGGTGTAACGATGGCCGAGAAGTGGTTCGAAACCGTCGCCGCGATGCAGGAACGCGCGAAGCGGCGACTGCCCAAGCCGGTGTACTCGGCCCTGCTGGCCGCCAGCGAGAAGGGCGTCACCGTCAACGACAACGTTGAGGCGTTCGCCGAGCTCGGCTTCGCGCCCCACGTCATCGGCGCCACCGAGAAACGCGATCTCGCGACCACCGTTATGGGGCAGGAGATTTCGCTGCCGGTGCTGATCTCGCCGACCGGCGTGCAGGCCGTGCACCCCGACGGCGAGGTGGCCGTGGCGCGCGCCGCCGCGGCGCGCGGCACCGCGATGGGCCTGTCGTCGTTCGCGAGCAAACCGATCGAAGAGGTGATCGCCGCCAACCCGAAGCTGTTCTTCCAGGTGTACTGGCTGGGCGGGCGCGACGCCATCGCCGCGCGCGTGGAGCGGGCCCGGGCCGCCGGGGCGGTCGGCCTGATCGTCACCACTGACTGGAGCTTCTCCCACGGCCGCGACTGGGGCAGCCCCAAGATCCCCGAGGAGATGAACCTGCGCACGGTCGTGCGAATGCTGCCGACCGGGTTGACCCGACCGGGGTGGATGTGGCAGTGGGGCAAGACGCTGCGGCCGCCGAACCTGCGGGTGCCGAACCAGGCCGCCCGCGGCGAGCCCGGCCCGCCGTTCTTTGCCGCCTACGGTGAGTGGATGGGCACCCCGCCACCCACGTGGGAGGACATCGCCTGGCTGCGCGAGCTGTGGGGCGGACCGTTCATGCTCAAGGGCGTGATGCGCGTCGATGACGCCAAACGCGCTGTCGATGCCGGTGTTTCGGCGATCTCGGTGTCCAACCACGGCGGCAACAACCTGGACGGCACGCCGGCGTCCATCCGCGCGCTGCCCGCGATCGCCGACGCGGTCGGCGACCAGGTCGAGGTGTTGCTCGACGGCGGCATCCGGCGCGGCAGCGACGTCGTCAAGGCGGTGGCCCTGGGGGCCCGCGCGGTCATGATCGGCCGGGCCTACCTGTGGGGGCTGGCCGCCAACGGTCAGGCCGGTGTCGAGAACGTGCTCGACGTGCTGCGCGGCGGCATCGACTCGGCCCTGATGGGCCTCGGTCGCTCGTCGGTGCACGAGCTCACCCCGGACGACGTTCTGGTCCCGCCCGGCTTCACCCGGGCGCTCGGCGTGCCGCGCAGCTGACGCCGCCGCGGGGCCGCTACGCGAACGTGCTGGTAGAGACGGGACGCAGGGGGCCGGTGTGAACGACGTGCCGCCGCGTGCGTGGAATTCCGGCAAATCAATTGCTACGCATGCGCGAACAACCGGCGCACACCAAGTGAATTCGTCCTACCATCGGCGGGTGGGATTTCTCAGCGACCTCGGTACCTCGACGTCGCGACAGCTGCACACCACGTCTTCGGCGTTGATCATCCCGGTCGGATCCACCGAGCAGCACGGCCCCCACCTGCCGCTGGACACCGACACCCGGATCGCGACCGCGGTCGCCCGCGAGCTCGCGGGCCGGATGGCCGGCCACGACGACCGCGCCTGGCTGGTCGCGCCGCCGATCGGCTACGGCGCCAGCGGTGAGCACGAGGGCTTCAGCGGCACCGTCTCGATCGGCACCGCCGCGCTGCGGCTGCTGCTGGTGGAGTACGGCCGCTCCGCGTCGGCATGGGCGTCGCGACTGGTCTTCGTCAACGGTCACGGCGGCAACGTGGAGGCGCTGGCCGCCGCCGTCGGGCTGCTGCGCTACGAGGGGCGCGACGTCGGCTGGTGCTCGTGCACCACCAAGGGCGCCGACGCCCACGCTGGACACGCTGAAACATCTGTGCTGCTTCATCTTTCGCCGACCGATGTGTGGCGCGACGAGTTTGTCGCGGGCAACAGCGCACCGCTTGCCGAGCTGATGCCCCAGCTGCGCCGCGGCGGGGTGGCAGCGGTGAGCGAGGTCGGGGTGCTGGGCGATCCGACCACGGCGACCGCCGAGGACGGCGCCCGGATCTTCGCCGAGATGGTGGACGGATGCCTGAACCGCATCGCACGCTGGGAGCCCGGCCGGGACGGAATGCTGATATGACCGGACCGCGACTGCCCGATGGCTTCGCCGTGCAGGTCGACCGCCGGGTGAAGGTGCTCGGCGAGGGCGCCGCGCTGCTCGGCGGCTCGCCGACCCGGCTGCTGCGGCTGGCCCCGGCCGCGCAGACCATGCTCAACGGCGGTCGGCTGGAGGTCCGTGACGCGGTCAGCGCGCAGCTGGCGCGCACCCTGCTCGATGCGACCGTCGCCCACCCGCGCCCGCCGAGCGGACCGTCCCATCGCGATGTCACAGTGGTCATTCCGGTGCGCGACAACACGTCTGGAGTGCGCCGTCTGGTTTCAGCGCTGCGCGGCATGCGGGTGATCGTCGTTGACGACGGATCGGCGACGCCGGTGCGGCAGTCGGACTTCGCGCACACGCACTGCGATGTGCAGGTCCTGCGCCACGAGCGCAGCAAGGGCCCCGCCGCGGCGCGCAACACCGGGATGGCGGCGGTCACCACCGACTTCGTCGCATTCCTCGACTCCGACGTGGTGCCGCGGCGCGGCTGGCTCGAGGCGCTGCTCGGCCACTTCTGTGATCCGGCCGTGGCGCTGGTGGCGCCGCGCATCGTCGGCCTGTCGCCCATCCCGGACAACCCCGTCGCGCGCTACGAGGCGGTGCGGTCGTCGCTGGATCTCGGCCTGCGTGAGGCGCCGGTGGTCCCGTACGGCACGGTGTCCTACGTGCCCAGCGCGGCGATCATCTGCCGCCGCTCGGCGCTGGTGGAACTGGGTGGTTTCGACGAGACGCTGAAGTCGGGCGAGGACGTCGACCTCTGCTGGAGGTTGATAGAGGCCGGAGCGCGGCTGCGCTATGAGCCGATCGCCCAGGTGGCCCATGACCATCGCACCCAACTGCGAGAGTGGCTGTCGCGCAAGGCGTTCTACGGTGAAGCCGCCGCGCCGCTGGCGGTCCGGCATCCGGGCAAGACCGCACCGCTGGTCGTCTCGGGCTGGACGATGGTGGCCTGGTTGCTGATGGCGATGGGATCGAGGATCGGCTACCTGGCCTCCATCGTCGTCGCCGCGATCACCGGAAGGCGCATCGCGAAGTCGCTGTCCGTCGTGGAGACCGAGCCCAAGGAAGTCGCGGCGGTGGCCGCGCACGGCCTGTGGTCGGCCGCGCTGCAGTTGGCCTCGGCGATCTGTCGGCACTACTGGCCGATCGCGCTGGTGGCCGCGCTGCTGTCGCGGCGTTGCCGGCAGGTGGTGGTGATCGCGGCGGTGATCGACGGCGTGGTCGACTGGATCACCCGCAATGGCAACGCCGACGACGACGTCAAGCCCGTTGGGCTGTTCACCTACCTGCTGCTCAAACGCCTCGACGACATCGCCTACGGCACCGGCCTGTGGGCGGGCGTCGTGCGTGAGCGCCACCTCGGTGCACTGCGGCCCCAGATCCGGACCTGATCCGCGCCTTGCCAGATCACACGACGCACAGCGACGTGCTCATCGTCGGTGCCGGCAGCGCCGGATCCGTTCTGGCTGCCCGACTTTCGGAGAACCCGGACCGCATTGTCACGGTCGTGGAGGCGGGTCCGGGGTTCTCCGACCGCGCGGTGCACTCCCAGATCACCAACGCCCTGCGCCTGCCGATCGGCGCCGCCAGCTCCGTCGTGCGTCGGTATCCGACGACGCTCACCGAACACCCCGAGCGCAGGGCACACGTCATGCGGGGCGCCGTGGTGGGCGGATCGGGCGCGGTCAACGGCGGCTACTTCTGTCGCGGACTGCCGTCGGACTTCGACGCGTGGGGTTTGCCGGGCTGGTCCTGGGATGACGTGCTGCCGCACTTCATCGCCATCGAGAACGACCTCGATTTCGACGGTCCGCTGCACGGGTCCGACGGACCGATTCTGGTCCGCCGGGTAGCCGAGTTCGACGGCTGTACAGCAACATTCGTTGAGGCCGCGCGTTCTGCCGGATTTGGCTGGATCGACGACCTCAACGGGTCGACTCCCGAGGCGCCTGCCGTGCCCGGAGTCGGCGCCGTGCCGCTGAACATCAACGGCGGGGTCCGGGTCGGTCCGGGCGGCGCCTTCTTGATGCCCGCACTGCGCCGACCGAATCTGACGTTGTTGACCGATACCAGGGTGCGACGGGTGCGCATCGAGCGGGGCCGGGCGGTCGGCGTCGAATGCCTGGGGCAGGACGGCTTCTTCGAACTGGCGGCGGATCGAATCGTGCTGAGCGCCGGAGCGATCGGGTCGGCACAGCTGCTGATGCTGTCCGGCATCGGGCCGCCGGACGTGCTGGAACCGCTCGACATCGACGTGGTCGCCGACCTGCCGGTCGGGACAAGTTTCACCGACCACCCCGAATGGGTGCTGCCGGTCGATTGGCCCGAGTCGCACGACCTGCCGCCGCTGGAGGCGGTGCTGACCACCGCCGACGGCCTCGAGATCCGCGCCTATACGGCTGGATTCGGCGCGATGGTGACCGGTAAGCGCGATGATCCCGGTGACCATCCACACCTGGGCATCGCGGTGATGCGGCCGTCGGCGCGGGGGCGGTTGCGCGTGGTGCCCGCCGAACCGGATGTGCCGCCGGCGATTTCACACCGCTATGACAGCGCACCCGCCGACGTCGCGCTGCTGCGTGCGGGGGCCGAACTGGCTCGTGAGCTCGCGGGCGATCATGCCAAGTCGCCGACCGCGTCCTGGTCGACGTCACAGCACCTGGCAGGCACCGCGCCGATGGGCCTCGACGGTCAGGACGGGGCCGTCGTCGATCCGCAGTGCCGGGTGCGCGGCGTCGAGGCGTTATCTGTGCTTGACGGCTCGGTGTTTCCCGCCCTTCCGACGCGGGGGCCGCACGCCACCATCGCCATGATCGGTCACCGCGCCGCCGAGTTCTTCGGCTGAGCCGTCGCTTCCGGTGAGCCGCCGCACAACCCGCAGCTGCCGCCCGTCGCGCCCGGGCGCCCACACGGCGACGAACGCCGCCGCGACGAGGGCCACAGCCGATAGCGCCACCACGGACAGGTCCATCGACTCCATGAACGCTTCCTGAGCGCGAACCGCCAGCTGCGCGCCGTGCGCGCCGGCGCGTTCGGCCACCTCCAACGCCTGCGCCAGGGAATCCAGCGCGGGGGCGCGCAGCTGCTCGGGGAAGTTCTCCAGCCTGGGTGCCAGCGCGTCGGAGTACTCGGCGGCCACCACGGAGCCGGCCACCGCGATCCCCAGCGCCGCGCCCACCTCGCGGGTGGTGTCGTTGACCGCGGACGCGACGCCGTGCTTCTCTTCCGGTACCGCGTTCATGATCGCCGAAGTCGTTGGCGCCACGCATAATCCGATGCCGGTGGCCACGATGAGAGTCGGCCAGGCGAAGTCGAAGTACGGCGACTCGACCGACAGGAACCGCAGTATGAACAGGCCGGCGCCGATGAAGAACAGGCCCGCGGCGACGGCAAAGCGCAGCCCCACCTTGGGCAGGTAGAGGTGAAGCGTCGCGCCGAGGATCATGATCGGCGCCGCGATCGGGGCCAACGCGAACGCGGTGCCCAACGGGCTGTAGCCACGCACCAGCTGCAGGTATTGCATGACGACGAAGAAGAATCCGAAGTTCGCGAAGAACAGCACGGTGATCCCGACCGCGCCGGTGGCGAAGTCCGGCCTGCCGAACAGCCGGACGTCGAGCAACGGATGGCGTCGTCGCAGCTCGACCACGGTGAACACCGCCGCCAACGCGACGCCGCCCGCCATGCAGCCCCAGACCAGCGGATGCGACCAGTCCCGCTGCGGCGCCTCCAGCAGTCCGAAGACGAACACCGCCACGGCCGCGCCGATCAGCACCGCGCCCACCCAGTCGATCGGAGTGCCGGTGTCGTCGCGTGACGTGCCGGTGGTGCAGGTCATGACGAACAGCACGACCGCGGCGGCGGTGAACCCGTAGAAGATCGACTCCCACGAGAAGTACCGCAGCAGCACGCCGGAGCAGAGGAAGCCGATGACCGCGCTCGAACTCGCGGCGCCGGCCCAGATGCCGACGGCCTTGTTGCGCTCGTCGGCCGGGAACGCGGCCGTCAGCAGCGACAGCGTGGCGGGCATGATCAGCGCCGCCCCGACACCCGCCATCCCGCGGGCGATGATGATCTGCACGGGCGAGTCGAAGAGCACCGGGGCCAGCGAGGCCGCCCCGAAGATCGCCAGGCCGACCAGCAGCGCCCCCCGCCTGCCGTACCGGTCGCCGAGCGCACCCGCGGGCAGCAGCAGGCACGCCAGCACCAGGGTGTACCCGTCGACGATCCACGTGAGCTGGCCCTGCGTGGCCCCGGTGGCCACCGCGATGTCGGGCAGCGCGGTGTTGAGCGCCACCATCGACGCGATCACGAGCACGACGTTGAACCCCGCGACGGCGAGCAGCCAGTACCGGGCGCGCGGGGACAGGTCGGCCACGTCGGCGCCGATATTCTGGTCAGACCGGACAAGGGTGTTGACCATGGATGTCGCTCTCTTTTCGGAAACTGATTTTTGAGACTAACAGTCTTGTAGCGAGACCAATAGTCTGAATTCCCAGCAGGGAGGTGTGCAGACGGTGGCGTCGAGTTCCGATCCGCGGCCGGCCCGGTCCCGGGCGCGGCTGCTGGAGGCGGCGGCGTCGCTGCTGCGCTCCGGCGGCCCGAACGCGGTCACCATCGACGCCGTCACCCGCACCGCCAACGTCGCGCGGGCCACGCTGTACCGCCACTTCTCCAGCGCCAACGACCTGATGGCCGCGGCGTTCACCAGCCTGCTGAGCCCGGCGCCGATGCCGCCCGCCGAGGGCAGCCTGCGCGACCGGTTGATCGCCGTGGTGGAGGGTTGGGCCACCTCCATCGCCGAGGTGCCCGCGATGCTGACCGCGATGACGTGGATGGCCTCGGGTCCCGACGTCGGCTCCGCCGACATGCGGCACGACTCAGACGCCGTCGGCACACTCCGGGCGAGAATCATTCAGCTATATTCGGCGCCGTTTCAAGCGATCTTCGACAGCCCGGAGGCGGCCGAACAGCTCGGGGACGTCGACGAGATCCAGGCGATCGCGCTGCTGATCGGCCCGCTGATCCTCGGCAAGCTGTCGACGGTCGCCGACTTCGACTACCGCGGCTGCGCGGAGGCCGCCGTCGACGGCTTCCTCGCCACCCACGCCAAGAAGAAGGGCGAAATCACTTCACCGAGTAGCGAATCGGCAGGTGCTTGAGCCCGCCGACGAACACCGTCGCGGCGAGTTCGGGCTTACCCGCCAGCTCGATGGATTCCAGCCGGGACAGCAGCTCGGTGAACAGGGCGGTCATTTCCATGCGGGCCAACGCGGCGCCCAGGCAGAAGTGCACGCCGTAGCCGAACGCCAGGTGCTTGTTCGGGTCGCGGCCGACATCGAAGCGAAACAATTCGTCGAAGACGTCCTCGTCGCGGTTGGCGGAAACGTATGACAGGTAGACCGATTCGCCCTTCTTGATGGGCACGCCGCGAACCTCGGTGTCCTCGGCGGCGGTGCGCATGAACTCCTTGACCGGCGTGGTCCAGCGGATCATCTCCTCGACCGCCGTCGGCATCAGGTCCATGTCCGCCTTGAGCCGGGCGAGTTGGTCCGGGTGCTCGATCAGCGCATGCAGCCCGCCGGAGATAGCGTCCTTGGTGGTGTCGTGTCCGGCGGTGGCGACGATGACGTAGTACGACAGGCAGTCGGTGTCCGAGAGCAGTTCACCATTGACCCGGCCGTTGGCGATCGCCGACGCGAGATCCTCGGTGGGATTGGCGCGGCGGGCGACGGTGAGTTCGTTGAAGTAGTTGAAGAAGTCCATCAGGACCTGCAACTGCTCTTCGGGGGTGGTGCCGCGCTTGTACTCCTCGTCGTCGCCGCCGAACAGCTCCTGGGTGAGCTTGAGCATGCGTCCGAAGTCCTCCTCGGGCAGGCCGAGCAGCGACAGGATCACGTACAGCGGATAGTGCTTGGCGATGTCCTCGACGAAGTCGCACTCCGGGCCCAGCTCGGCCATCCGGTCGACGTAGCGCTTGGCCAGCTCCTCGATGCGCACCTTCAGATCGCGCATCGCCTTGGGGCGGAACCAATCCGCGCCGATCTTGCGCACATCGCGGTGATGCGGGTCGTCCATGTGCACCAGCGTGCGCAGCCCCAACCCCGCCGCCAGTTGCTGCTTGGCCAGATCGTCGGCCTCGGCGGTGGCCAGCAGCGGACGCGGCTCCGACAGCCACAGGTCGTTGGCGCGCTCGATCTCCATCACGTCGGCGTGCTTGTGATCGCGTAGAACGGCCGGTACGGCGGGTGGTCGACGTAGGGCACCGGCTGATGGGCGCGCAGGTGAGCGAGCGCCTTGTGCAACCGCTCGTCGTCGGCGTAGGCCGTGGGATCGGCGAACACCCGGGCGGCTTCGGCGGATTCCCGGTCCATCATCGACGTGCTCATGGGCGCTCCTCAGGGCTGAACTTGACGGGTGTCAAGAACAGTCTATGTGACCGCCGCCACTACTAAGGGACGCGGGTGGGTCAGCGCACCGAGTAGCGAATCGGCAGGTGCTTGAGCCCGCCGACGAACGTCGTCGCCATGAACTCCGGCTTGCCGGTCAGCTCGATGGACTCCAGCCGCGGCACCAGCTCGGTGAAGAAGCTGTTGATCTCCATCCGGGCCAGCGCGGCGCCCAGACAGAAGTGCACGCCGTAGCCGAACGAGAGGTGCTTGTTCGGGTCGCGGCCGACGTCGAAGCGAAACGGCTCGTCGAAGACGTCCTCGTCGCGGTTGGCCGAGACGTAGGACAGCAGCACCGACTCGCCTTCCTTGATCGGCACACCGCGCACCTCGGTGTCGCGGGTGGCCGTGCGCATGAACTCCTTGACCGGGGTGGACCAACGGATGATCTCCTCGACCGCGGTCGGCATCAGGTTCATGTTCGCCTTGAGCCGGGCGAGCTCGTCCTGATTCTCGATCAGCGCCAGCAGGCCGCCGGAGATCGCCGCGCTGGTGGTGTCGTGGCCGGCGCTGGCGACGATCACGTAGTACGACAGGCAGTCCACGTCGTTGAGGTATTCGCCATCGATCTTGGCGTTGGCGATCGCCGATGCCAGGTCCTCGGTGGGATTGGCCCGACGGTCGGCGGTCAGCTTGGTGAAGTAGTTGAAGAAGTCCAGGATGACCGCGCTGAGCTCCTCGGCGCTCGTGCCGCGGCCCAGCTCGTCGTCGTCGTTGCCGAACATCTCCTGCGTCAGCTTGAGCATCCGGTCGAAGTCCGACTCCGGCAGGCCCAGCAGCGACAGGATCACGTACAGCGGGTAGTTGACCGCGACCTCCTGGACGAAGTCGCACTCCGGGCCCTTCTCGACCAGCTTGTCCACGTAGACCTTGGCCAGCTCGTCGACGCGCTCCTTGAGGGCGCGCATGGCCTTGGGGCGGAACCAGTCGGCGCCGACCTTGCGGACGTCGCGGTGTAGCGGGTCGTCCATGTGGATCAGGGTCCGGATGCCGCCGCCGGCCGCCAGGTTCGCCTTGGCGGTGTCGTCCTTCTCCTTGGTGATCAGCATCGGCCGCGGGGCGTTGATCCACAGCTCGTTGTCCCGCTCGATGTCCAGGATGTCGGCGTGCTTGGTGACGGCCCAGAATGGGTAGTAGCCGGGCACGTCGACGTAGCTGACCGGCGCGTTCTTGCGCAGGTGGGTCAGCGCGGCGTGCAGACTCTCCTCGTCGGTGTAGGCCTTCGGGGTGGCCAGCACCTTGGCGGCGTCATCGATGATCGGCGTGCTCATGGTTACCTCGCTCCGGGCCTTCTTGACGACTGTTTGACAGGTGTCAAGTTCTGCTTGACGCCATGGTAAGCGATCGCGGGTGCCGGCCCAAGGGCCGGGCGTGGTTAGGCTCGCGGCGTGCGCGGGATCGTCACTGTCATCCTGGTCGCCGCCCTGGTGGCCGGGTGCGGGCGCGGGCAGAGCGCCGCCAACCGCGAGGCGCTCGACCTGCCCGCTGATCCGGCCGTCGTGCACACCAGCTACGGCGCGCTGCGCGGCACGGTGGCCGACGATCATCGCTACTTCGCCGGAATCCCTTATGCCGCACCGCCGCTCGGCGAGGGGCGGTGGCGCTCGCCCGCGCCGCCGCCGCGGTGGTCGGGGATGCGCGACGCGACCCGGCCCGGGCCGCGGTGCGTACAGGACGTCAACCACGACGTCGATCGCCGCCCCACCAGCGAGGACTGCCTGACCCTCAACGTCTGGACCCCGCCGCCGTCGCAGCAGCCGCGCGCGGTGCTGGTCTGGTTCCACGGCGGCGGCTTCCTCAACGGCAGCAGCGACTTCTACAACGCGCGCCGGCTCGTCGGCCGCGGCGACATCCTCGTCGTGACGGTCAACTACCGGCTGAGCTCGCTGGGGTTCCTGGCCCACCCGGCATTCGGGCCGGACAGCGGCAACTACGGGCTGGCCGACCAGCAGGCGGCGCTGCGCTGGGTGCGCGACAACATCGCGGGCTTCGGCGGCGACCCGGACAGGGTCACCATCGCGGGCGAATCGGCGGGCGGCATGTCGGTGTGCGACCACCTCGTCGCGCCGGGGTCGGCGGGGTTGTTCGCCGGTGCGATCATCCAAAGTGCCCCGTGCACATCGCACTACGACCTGCCCGCCGCACAGCGGATCAGCGAGCGCTACGCCGCCGACGTCGGCTGCCCCGATCCGCAGCAGGCGCAGGCCTGCCTGCGCGCGCTGCCCGCTGAGAAGCTGGCCGCGCCGCTGGTCTACGACCACCTGGGCACCGAACCGTTGAGCGGCCCGGTGACCGGGACGCCGTCGCTGCCGAGTGACCCCGTCACTGCGATGGCTCAGGTGCGGGTTCCCGTCCTGATCGGCACGACCGGCGACGAGTTCAAGCTGTTCGCCGCCCTGCAGCTGATGAACGGAAAGCCGATCGACGCCGCGCGCTACCCGGCGCTGCTCGACGAGGCGTTCGGGCCGTCCGCACGCGCCGTGGCCGACCAGTACCGACCCGAGCAGTTCGGCGGCGACGTGGCGCTGACATACGCCGCGGCGATGACCGACGGCGACTTCGCCTGCGTGGCCGACGACATCGCCGACACGCTGACCTCGCCGGTGTACGCCTACGAGTTCAACGACCACCGCGCGCCCGCCCCCGAGATGTTCGACGACGCCCCGTTCCCGATCGGCGCCAGCCACTCGCTGGAGCTGCGCTATCTGTTCGACGTCGGCGGGGCGCCCCCGCTGAACCCGGCGCAGCTGCGGCTCTCGGAGCAGATGATCGACTATTGGAGCCAGTTCGTCCGGACCGGTTCGCCGAACGCGCCGGGCCTGCCGCTCTGGCCCGCGGTCGACGCCGTGGCGGCGGGCCCGCGGATGTCGTTGCAGCCCGGCGGCAGCCGCGTGATCACCGATTACGAGCAGAAACACCGGTGCGCGTTCTGGGCCGGCCTGAGAGGCTAGGGCCTCACGCCGAACCCCAGGGCGCTGGGCCACGGCACCAATCTGGACGAGGGCGTGCGCGCCGACCTGGCCGCCTGGTCGCGCAACGACGTCGACGAGGTGATGAGCCATTTCGCCGAGGACGCCACGTTCGACATCGGGCCGTCGCCTTCTTCGCCCGCGGCACCGGCGTTGACCTGGAGATTCGTTATCTCGAGGTGGACGGCGACGTGGTGCTCATAAAGCGCCGGGGGCCTACCAGGTGCGCGGTGGCAAGATCACCGCCTGGCCGGAGTACTTCTGTCCGCCCATATCCGCCCACCGCTCCTGCGTGACCAGGTCAGAGGGATTTGGAGCAGGCCGCACCTCTAGGGCATACTGTTCGGGTTGCCTTGAGCCAGGTTCGCGCCTGGCCGGGCCACGACTCCAAAACCTCGATCGCGACGGATTTCCGATGCGGGCGAGTATGCGCGAGGGCGACACACCCGAGCGCGGGGGTCGGTGAACCACAGACAGGAAAACAGCGGCGGTAATGGCTGCGCGACCGGGTTGGTCTCGGCGCGGGGCCACAACAGACCAGGTCCGGTAGGGGCCCGTAAGTAGTGAGGTAGGAGAAGCGTGGCGGGACAGAAGATCCGCATCAGGCTCAAGGCCTACGACCACGAGGCGATCGACGCCTCGGCGCGCAAGATCGTGGAGACGGTCACCCGTACGGGCGCCAGCGTGGTCGGCCCGGTGCCGCTGCCGACCGAGAAGAACGTGTACTGCGTCATCCGGTCCCCGCATAAGTACAAGGACTCGCGGGAGCACTTCGAGATGCGCACGCACAAGCGACTGATCGACATCCTCGACCCGACGCCGAAGACCGTTGACGCCCTGATGCGCATCGATCTGCCGGCCAGCGTCGACGTCAACATCCAGTAGGAGAGCTGCAGAACATGGCTAGGAAAGGCATTCTGGGCACCAAGCTGGGCATGACGCAGGTGTTCGACGAGAACAACCGGGTCGTTCCGGTGACCGTCGTCAAGGCCGGGCCCAACGTCGTGACGCGGATCCGCACTCCCGAGCGCGACGGCTACAGCGCGGTGCAATTGGCCTACGGCGAGATCAGCCCGCGCAAGGTGAAGAAGCCGGTGGCGGGTCAGTTCGCGGCCGCCGGGGTCAACCCGCGCAGGCACCTCGCGGAACTGCGTCTGGACGATCCGGAGGCCGCCGCCGAGTACGAGGTCGGTCAGGAGTTGACCGCCGACATCTTCACCGACGGCAGCTACGTCGATGTGACCGGCACCAGCAAGGGCAAGGGTTACGCCGGCACCATGAAGCGGCACGGGTTCCGCGGCCAGGGCGCCAGCCACGGCGCGCAGGCCGTGCACCGCCGTCCCGGTTCCATCGGCGGCTGCGCCACCCCGGGTCGCGTGTTCAAGGGCACCCGCATGTCGGGCCGGATGGGCAACGACCGGGTGACCACGCAGAACCTGTTGGTGCACAAGGTCGATGCCGAGAACGGCGTGCTGCTCATCAAGGGCGCCATTCCCGGCCGCAACGGCGGTCTGGTGATGGTGCGCAGCGCAATCAAGCGAGGCGAGAAGTAATGACGTTACAGATTGACGTTCACACCCCGGCGGGCAAGAAGAGCGGCACCGTCGAGCTGCCCGCCGAGTTGTTCGATGTCGAGCCGAACATCGCGCTGATGCACCAGGTGGTCGAGGCGCAGTTGGCGGCCAAGCGCCAGGGCACCCACTCGACCAAGACCCGCGGCGAGGTCCGCGGTGGCGGCAAGAAGCCGTACCGGCAGAAGGGCACCGGCCGGGCCCGCCAGGGGTCGACCCGCGCCCCGCAGTTCACCGGCGGCGGCACCGTGCACGGTCCGAAACCGCGCGACTACAGCGAGCGGACCCCGAAGAAGATGATCCGCGCCGCGCTGCGCGGGGCGCTGTCGGACCGGGCCCGCAACGGCCGGATCCACGCGGTCACCGAACTCGTGGAGGGTCAGACCCCGTCGACCAAGAGCGCCAAGGCGTTCCTGGCGACGCTGACCGACCGGCCCAAGGTGCTGGTGGTCATCGGCCGCACCGACGAGACCGGCGCCAAGAGCGTGCGGAACCTGCCCGGGGTGCACATCCTGGCCCCCGATCAGCTCAACACCTACGACGTGTTGAAGGCCGACGACGTGGTGTTCAGCGTGGAGGCCCTCAACAGCTACATCGAGGCCAACACCAAGGCCGCCGAGGAGGTAACGGCGTAGATGGCAACCGTGACTGACCCCCGCGACATCATCCTGTCGCCGGTGATCTCGGAGAAGTCCTACGGGCTCATCGAGGACAACGTGTACACGTTCATCGTGCACCCCGACTCGAACAAGACGCAGATCAAGATCGCGATCGAGAAGATCTTCGACGTCAAGGTCGCGTCGGTGAACACCGCCAACCGGCCGGGTAAGCGCAAGCGCACCCGTGCCGGTTACGGCAAGCGCAAGGACACCAAGCGCGCCATCGTGACGCTGGCCGCGGGCAGCAAGCCGATTGACCTGTTTGGAGCACCGGCCTGAGCCGGCGGGATAGCAGAGAGACCTAGACAGACATGGGAATTCGCAAGTACAAGCCGACGACCCCCGGTCGCCGCGGTGCCAGCGTCTCCGATTTCGCCGAGATCACTCGCGACCATCCGGAGAAGTCACTGGTTCGTCCGCTGCACGGTAAGGGCGGACGCAACGCGCACGGCCGTATCACCACCCGGCACAAGGGCGGTGGCCACAAGCGCGCGTATCGCGTCATCGACTTCCGGCGCCACGACAAGGACGGCATCAACGCCAAGGTCGCGCACATCGAGTACGACCCGAACCGCACCGCCAACATCGCGCTGCTGCACTACCTCGACGGCGAGAAGCGCTACATCATTGCGCCGCAGGGGCTCTCGCAGGGCGACATCGTGGAGTCCGGCGCCAACGCCGACATCAAGCCGGGCAACAACCTGCCGTTGCGCAACATCCCCGCGGGCACGCTGGTGCACGCCGTGGAGTTGCGGCCCGGCGGTGGGGCCAAGCTGGCCCGGTCGGCCGGCTCCAGCATCCAGTTGCTGGGCAAGGAGGGCAGCTACGCCTCGCTGCGCATGCCGTCCGGTGAGATCCGCCGCGTCGACGTGCGCTGCCGCGCCACCGTCGGCGAGGTGGGCAACGCCGAGCAGGCCAACATCAACTGGGGCAAGGCCGGCCGCATGCGGTGGAAGGGCAAGCGTCCCACCGTCCGCGGTGTCGTGATGAACCCGGTCGACCACCCGCACGGCGGCGGCGAGGGCAAGACCTCCGGCGGCCGTCACCCGGTCAGCCCGTGGGGTAAGCCCGAGGGCCGCACCCGCCGGGCCAACAAGCCCAGCGACAAACTCATCGTCCGACGCCGGCGCACCG
>ENA-UOVV01001129-UOVV01001129.1-compost-metagenome-genome-assembly--contig:-NODE-1129-length-22644-cov-4.557926_pt1 | contig 22644 bp, 18 predicted proteins | sample MGYA00238155_ERZ761577 | MGnify/ENA primary metagenome ERZ761577 (study PRJEB28898, sample SAMN06268775) | compost metagenome | isolation source: Emeryville, CA | place: USA:Emeryville, CA | collected...
TGTTCCGCATGCGCGACGAGGCCGGCGGTGACGACAAGGTGCTGTGCGTGCCCGTGGGCGACCAGCGCCAGGCGTGGCGTCACGACCTCGACGACGTGAGCGACTACCACCGCCTCGAGGTGCAGCACTTCTTCGAGGTCTACAAGGACCTCGAGCCCGGCAAGTCGGTCGAGGGCGCCCACTGGGTGGGCCGCGCGGAGGCCGAGGCGGAGATCGCCGCGTCCATGGAGCGCGCCAAGGGCACGCCCTTCGAGAACCCGCACCCGCTGCTGCCGCACGACCTGCTGCACTGACAGCCGCCCTGAGCGGAGTCGGCTCGCGCGACGGGTCGTCGTCGCCGGTGCGGCGTGCCGAGGCCGGCGCGAGGCGTGCCGAGGCCGGCGCGAGATGCGGTGAAGTCGACGGGCGGTGTGCCGAGGCCGGCGGCTAGACGCGGCCCGCGTACGGCATCATGTCCGCCACGGCCCAGTTGTTGTAGACGCGCGTCTTGGCGGGCACTCCGGGGACCGAGGCCTCCGCGACGATGCCGTTCCCGATGTAGATGGCCACGTGGTAGATCTGGTTCGGGTCGCGGCCGGTGCCCCAGAAGATGAGGTCGCCCGGGCGCAGCTCCGAGTACGAGATCTTCGTCACTGCCGCGTACTGCGCCTTGGAGCTGTGGGGCAGGTAGTAGCCCGCCGACGCCCACGACACCTTGGTCAGGCCGGAGCAGTCGTACGCCGGTCCCTCGCCGCCCGCCTGGTAGGGGGCTCCCATGAGGGTGAGGGCGAAGTTCGCGGCGGCCTGGCCCTGGGCCGCGGTGGACTTCCACGCGCCCGTGGGCTCCGAGGGAGAGGGCGGAGGCGGGGTCGACCCGCCGCCCGAGCCTCCGCCCGCGTTGCCTGCGCCGCCTGAGCCTCCTCCAGAGCTCCCGCCCGAGCCGCCAGAGCTCCCGCCCGAGCTTCCGCCGGAGCCGCCGTTGCCGCCCTGCTGAGCGGCCTCCTGCTGGAGCTTCTCCCACAGCGCCTGCTCGGCTGCCTGGCGCTCCGCCTGGAGGCCCGCCTGGCGCTGGCGCTCGAGGGCGGCCGTGGTCTTGCGCAGCTGGGCGAGGCGCTCGATCGCAGCCTCGCGAGTCTCCTCGGCGTCGCGCAGCGCCTGCTCGGCGTTGCGCTGGGCCTCCTGGGCGGCGGCGAGCGCGACGGCCGCCTCCTGGGCAGCCTTGGCGGCGTCCTCCGCGGCCTTCTCCGCGTACTCCTGCATGGTCTGCGCGACGAGCTCGGCGGCCTTCACGCGCTGGACGGTGTCGTCCGCGTGGACGGCCGCGCGGTCGATCGCCTCGGAGCGGATGATCACGTCGTCGAAGCCGTCGGCCGACATGATCGCCTCCATCGAGCCGAAGCTGCCGCCCTGGCGATACGCCTCCATGGCGATCTCGGCAAGGTCGGCGCGCGCCTCCTCCAGCGCGGCGGCCGCCTCGGCCGCACGCTTGTTCGCGGCCTCGAGCTCGCGCTGGGCGAGGTCGGCGATGGACTTGGCCTGGGCGTACTCCTCGGCGGCGAGGCGAGCCGCGGCATCGGCCGCGTGGGCCGCCTGCTCGAGCTCGACGATGGCGGCGTCCAGCTGGGCGACGTCGGCCTTGGCATCGGCGACCGCGCGACGGGCGGCTTCGATCTCCGCGAGGCCTGGGTAATCGGCCGCGCCGGCGAGCTGAGGCTGCGCGAAGAGGAACGAGGTCACCGCGAGCGCGACGACGGACAGCGTGGCCGCGACGCGGCGCGCAAGCCGGGCAGGACGCGGCAGCGCGACGGCATCGGTCATGCGCTCTGTCCCTCCGACTCGAATCCGACTGGGTGGTGATGCTATGTCTTCTTTGTCCGAATGTGAACCTTTGTGTGGCATTTCTCTCAAGCCCCTGGGGCGCATCGGACGGGCGCCGCGGGCGGGGCTCATGGTGATTATCGGCGTGCAGGGGCCAGGGCTTGAGGTGCCACGCACGGCTCCACGCGGCCGCGCCCGTGCCCTAGGGTTGGATTCGCGATGGATGACGACGGCATTGAAACTGACGCCTGGGCCGCGGACACCGGCCCCAGCGCCCACGCGCTCCCGCCTGCCTCGGCGGCCTGGCGCGAGGGAGACCACCCCGGCCGCCGGCAGTTCTTCTCCCTCGGGGACCTGCCGCTCGAGGCCGACCCCATGGGAGTCCTGCCCGATGTCACCCTCGCCTACGAGACCTGGGGCGAGCTCAACGCCGCGAAGGACAACGCCGTCTACATCGCCCACGCGCTGACCGGCGACATGCACGTGTTCGGCCCCGCGGAGCCCGGCCACCGCACCGGCGGCTGGTGGACCGCGATGGTCGGCCCCGGCAAGCCCATCGACCCTGCGCGCCACTTCATCGTGTGCGCGAACGTCGTGGGCGGCTGCCAGGGATCGACCGGTCCCGCCTCGCCGCACCCGGAGGACGGCAAGCCGTGGGGCTCGCGCTTCCCCTACGTCACGATGCGCGACCTGGTGGCCGCGGAGGTGCGCCTCGCCGACTACCTGGGCATCGACCGCTGGCGCCTCATCACCGGCCCGTCCATGGGCGGCATGCGCGCCATCGAATGGGCGGTCACCCACCCCGAGCGCGTGGGCGCGATCGCCCCCGTGGGGTCCACCGCCGCGGTGACAGCGGATCAGATCGCCTGGTCCACGTCCCAGATCGCCGCCATCAAGGCCGACCCCAAGTTCCGTGGCGGCGACTACTACGACGCCGCTCCCGGCGACGGCCCGCACGTGGGCATGGGCATCGCGCGCATGATCGCGCACACCACCTACCGCTCGGAGGGAGAGCTCGCCGAGCGCTTCGGCCGCAGCTACCAGGGCGACTCCGACCCGCTGGGCAAGGGCGGCGAGTTCGCGGTGCAGAGCTACCTGTACCACCACGCCCGCAAGCTCGCGATGCGCTTCGACGCGAACACGTACATCCGCCTCGCCCAGGCCATCCAGTCGCACGACGTGGGCCGCGGTCGCGGCGGCGTGGAGACGGCGCTCGCGCGCTACACGGGCCCGGCGCTCGTGGTCGCGGTCGACTCGGACCGCCTCTACCCGCTCAAGAACTCGATCGAGCTCGACGCGGGCCTGGTGGGCTCCGACGGCGTCAAGGTGGTCCACTCCCCCGTGGGCCACGACGGCTTCCTCGTGGAGTCCGGCCAGCTCAACGCGTTCATGGCGGAGTTCGAGCGCTCGCTCTAGCGCACGGCCCGTGGCGGGCCGGGCGCCGGACGCCGACGCGCCGCAGGCCGGGCGCCCCGTGAGCCGGACGCCGACGCGCCCGTGTCAGCGCGCGAGGCGCGCCGCCAGTGCCTCCGCGAGATGCAGGCCCTCGACGTCGACCAGCTGCTCCGCCTGCGTGCGACAGCTGACGCCGTCCGCGAGGTAGACCACGTCATCGGGCGCGCCGTCGCCCACCAGCCCGGCCTTCTCGAGCGCCGGGATGAGCGAGTTGTGCGCCACCTGGACGGACACGTCGTAGTGGCCCTTCTCGTAGCCCCAGTTTCCCGCCAGGCCGCAGCAGCCCGCCGCCTCGGTGACCGTGGCTCCTGCCCGCTCGAGGAGCTCCCGATCGGCGCGGTAGCCCATGACCGAGTAGTGGTGGCAATGCGGCTGGACCACGGCGGTGACGCCCGCGAGCGACGGCGGCTCCCAGCCCTCGCGCGGGCGAACGGGCGCACGGCCGGTGAGGACCTCGGCTAGCGTGAAGGTGTGCTGCGCGACGGCGTGGGCTCGCGGGTCGTCCGGCAGGAGCTCCACGAGGTCGGAGCGCAGCACCGCGGTGCACGACGGCTCGACGCCGATGATGGGCACGCCGTTGACGGCCCACGGCCCCAGGACCTTGAGCAGGTGCTCCAGGCGCTTGCGCGCGCCGTCCAGCTGCCCCGTCGAGATCCACGTCACGCCGCAGCAGGCGTCGCCCGCGCTGACGAAGACCTCGAAGCCCGCGTCCTCGAGCACGGCGATCATCGCCTCGGGGATCTGCGGGTCCAGGCCGTCCGTGAACGAGTCGGCCCACAGCACCACCCGAGCGGGCTTGCGACCCGAGGGGATGTCCGTGGTGCCCGCGACGTCGGCGCGCACGTCCCGATGCATGGGCACGCGGGAGCGCTTCGCCGCCGCGGTGCGGTGGAAGGGCCTGCTCGCGAAGCGCGGCAGGCCGCGCCGCGGGTCCAGTCCCGCGACGGGCAGCACGAGCCTGCGGATCCATCCCACGCCGAGCACGCCGTTGACGAGCCACGGCACCCAGCCGATGACCTTCATCCACCGCGGCAGCCAGCCGATCGAGTAGTGGCCCATGGGGCGCAGGCGACCCTTGTAGGTGCGGTGCAGCACCTCCGACTTGTAGGCCGCCATGTCGACGCCGCTGGGGCAGTCGCTCGAGCAGGCCTTGCAGCTCAGGCACAGGTCGAGGCTCTCGCGCACCTCGGGTGAGTCGAGCCCGAAGGCGCCGCCGTGCTGGAGGGCCTCCTGGAGCACGCGGGCGCGGCCGCGCGTCACGTCCTTCTCGTCGCCCGTCGCCTGGTACGAGGGGCACATGAAGCCCGATCCGGAGCCGATCGCGTTCGCGCGGCACTTGCCCACGCCGGTGCAGCGGTGGACGGCCTCGGTGAGGTCGCCGTGGTCGTGCAGCAGCGCGTGGCCGATGCTGGGGCTGCGCGGGGCCGACGGCCGGCGCAGGTCCGCGTCGAGCGGAGCGGGGTCGACGACGACCCCCGGGTTGAGGAGGTTGTCCGGGTCGAAGAGGTGCTTGACGCCCTTGAACAGCGCGAGCGCCTCCGGCGAGTACATGCGGTCGAGCAGCTCCGAGCGAGCGCGGCCGTCGCCGTGCTCGCCGCTGAGCGATCCGCCGTAGCGCGCGATGAGGTCGGCAGCGCCCTCCATGAAGGAGCGCAGCGCCGGGCCTCCCTGCGTCGCGAGCGGGATGTCGAGGCGCACGTGGATGCAGCCGTCGCCGAAGTGCCCGAAGGGCTGTCCCTCGATGCCGTGCTGGGCCATGAGCGCGTCGAAGTCGCGCAGGTACGCGCCGAGCTTCTCGGGCGGCACCGCCGCGTCCTCCCAGCCCGGCCAGCACTCACGGCCGTCGACGGTGCGCCCGGCGAGGCCCGCGCCGTCCGCACGGATCGCCCACAGCCTCGCCGCCTCGCGCGCGTCCCGCACCACGGCGTAGGAGGCCGTGCCCGAGTCGGCCGCGAGCGCGGCCATGATCTCCTCCGCCTCGTCGGGCGTGTCCGCGCCGACCTCGACGAACAGCCAGCCCGCGCCGTCGGGCAGCGGCGGCACGGCCTCGGCGCCCAGGGAGGCGCGCACGCGGTTGACCAGGCGCGCGTCGAGGCCCTCGACGGCGTGAGGCCTGTGGGCGAGCATCGGCACCACCGCATCGGCCGCGGCGGGCATGTCCGCGTAGGCGAAGACGCCGGTCAGGCGCGCGGGCGCGACCTCGCGCAGCAGCACGGTCGCCTCGAGCGTCGTGGCGAGAGTGCCCTCGGTGCCCACGAGGAAGCGGGCGAGATCGGCACCGAGCTCGGGCAGCAGGTGCTCGAGCGAATAGCCCGAGACCTGGCGCTCGAAGCGGCCGAACTCCGTGCGGATGAGCGCGAGGTTGGCCATGACGAGCTCCTCGAGCCCGGGCACGCTCGCCAGGCCCTTGGGGCCGGCGGTGAAGCGGCGGCCCCGGCCGTCGACGACGTCGAGCGAGACGACGTTCTGAGCGGTCTTGCCGTAGGCGACCGCGTGCGGCCCGCACGCGTTGTTGCCGATCATGCCGCCGAACGTCGCGCGGTTCTGCGTGGACGGGTCGGGACCGAAGCGCAGGCCGTGCGGCGCGACGAGCTTCTGCAGGTCGGACATGACCACGCCGGGCTGGACGCGCGCCGTGCGCGCCTCGACGTCCACCTCGAGCACGCGGTTCATGTGGCGCGTCGTGTCGAAGACGACGCCGGTGCCGATCGAGTTGCCGAGGCCGAGGCCAGCAGCAGCCGCGGGCTTTCGATCGAGTTGCCGGCGACGGACGTGCCGCCGCCGCGCATCGTCACGGGAACGCCCGCCTCCCGCGCGGCCGCGAGGCCCGCTTCGAGGTCGTCCGCGTCGCGCGGGTAGGCGACGACGGCGGGCATGACCCGGTAGTTGGAGGCGTCGGTGGCGTACTCGGCTCGACGACGCGGACTCGCGTCGACCTCGCCGCTCATCGCGGCGGCGATGTGCGCGGCCACGTCAGCGCCCGATGCCGTGCTGCGGTCGGGGGCGATGGTCACCCGGTCATTGTTTCACGGCCCCGCGACGGCTCCGGCGGGACCGATGGCACCCCCTGCCCCTACTCGGCGGGGACGACCGCGACGAGCAGGGTGGAGGTCTGGCCGTCCCACTGGGCGGACGCGCTGACCTGGTAGGTGCCGTCGGTGTAGTGGCGCAGGGCGTAGCCGTCGGCGTCCATCTCGCCCACGAGCTCCCAGCCGCCGAACTTGGCGAAGAGCTTGGCACCGGCGTCGGGGTCGTCCGACTCGAAGGTCACCCACCAGCCGTCCTCGTTGCCGAGGGAGGCGACGATGCGGGCGCCGTCCGGGACGGGGACGCTGCCGGGGAAGTCTGCCGGCAGGTCGGCGTCGGCGCCGTACTCGAAGTCGACGTCGCCGCCGATCTCCTTCTCGATGGCGCGCTCGACGCCCTCCTCCACGACGTTGCCCACGGCGTCGTCGATCGTCTTCTGCACGAGGCCGCAGCCTGCGAGGGCCACGGCGACGGCGACGATGCCTGCGGCGGCGAGAGGACGCGTGATCATGGTGAGGTTCCCCCTTGGCTGAGCGCCGTCGTCGGCGCGGTGTCGGGACCAGTGTGGCGCTTCGGACGCCTGGTCGCAAGCAAGCACGCATGCCGGGTCACGCGGCTCATCTGTCGAGCGTGAACGTGCGTGCCACCGCATCGAGCTGCGCGATGCGCTCCGGGTCCGGCGCGGTCCCTGGCGCTCCGTAGAAGCCGAGCTCGTAGATCGCCGCGTCAAGGTCGAACAGCCACAGCACGATGCGCATGCCCTCGGGCGACGTCGCGTCGATCCGGGCGGCCTGGACCCCGGTCACCTCGATCCGCTCGAGCGCAGGCTCCTGCGCTCCCTCGAAGGCGAGGATCCGGCGCAGGCCGGCCACATGGTCGGCGAAGCTCGCGCCGCCGGACAGGGCCTCCGCCTGGCCGGGCGTCATGCCCGCGGCGGTCACGATGTCGCCCTCCGGAGAGCCGTCGAGGAACCAGGTGAAGTCCTGCAGGATGTAGCCCTCGTCCACGCGCGGCGACTGCTCCGGCTCCCCCCACTCCGGCGGCACGTCCACCAAGACCGTGCCCTCCATGAGCGCGGCGATGATCGGGTGCTCGACGGGCACGGGCGTCGCGAGAGCCCCGTCCGGATCGACGGTGGGCATGGCGGGGGCCGATGTCGGGGACGGTGTCGGCGCGGGCTCGGGAGCGGAGCACCCCGCGAGCGCGACAGCGGCGCTTGCGGCCAGAGCCGTCACGAGAAGGGAGGGGGTGCGGCGCATGGGCCAAGGCTACGGGCGCAGATGGCCCGCCGTCACAGTGGAGCCGCCTGTGGGAATCGAACCCACGACCTATTCATTACGAGTGAATCGCTCTGCCGACTGAGCTAAGGCGGCGCGGCCCGGTGGTGGTGCCGGACGCGGTTGATGAGTCTAGCGCCAAGGCGTCGCCAGGAAAAACCGGCGCTCCCGCGGGCGTCGCGAGGATGCCTCGGCGTCAGCAGAACGCGCCCTGAGCGGGCAGCTCGCCGCGCACCAGGTAGGCGTCCACGGCGTCGGTGACGCACTGGTTGGAGCGGCCGTACGCGGTGTGGCCCTCGCCCCGATAGGTCAGCAGGGAGGCGCCCAGCTGCTCCGCGAGAGACACCGACCACTGATACGGGGTGGCCGGATCGTTCGTCGTCGCCACCACGAGGATGGGGTCCGCGGCCTTGGCCGACTCGAGCGAGGTCACGTGCTCCTTGGCCGTCCACGGCCAGCCCGCGCACGATCCTGCTCCGGAGAACCACCACCCGAACGTCGGCGACGCGAGCTCCGCCTTGCGCGCGAACTCGCGCTGCTGCTCGATGGTCCACTCCTCGTCCTCGCCGTCCAGGCACGAGATCGCGGTGAAGGCGATCGTGGAGTTGCCCTGGTATTCGCCCGAGCGGGCGTCGCGGTCCAGATAGAAGTTGGCGAGCTCGTAGAACACCTGCGCCGTGCCGCGCGTGATCACCTCGTTGAGGGCGTACATGAGGTACTCCCAGGAGCGCTCGTCGTAGAGCGTCACGACCATGCCGTAGACCATGAGATTGCCGTTGACGTCCATGACGGCGCCGGAGGGGTAGCCCTCGTCGCGCGCGTGCTCGGCGATCCGCGCGATCTGGCGACGCGCGTTCTCCGTGCCGCCCTCGAGCCGGCAGTCGCGCTGGTCCAGGCACCAGTCGATGAAGGCGCGCAGCGCGCTCTCGAAGCCGGCGGCCTGCTGGATGGACTGCTCCTCCGGCGACAGCAGGAAGTCCACGCCTCCGTCGAGCACCAGACGGCCTGCGCGGTGCGGGTAGAGGGAGGCGTAGACCGCGCCCAGCTGGGTGCCGTACGAGTAGCCCAGGTAGTGGAGCTTCTCGTCGCCCAGGACGGCGCGGATGACGTCCATGTCGCGCGCCGCGGAGACGGTGTCGACGTTCTCGAGGATGGGGCCGGTCTCCGAGCGGCACAGCTGCGCGAACTCGGCGGAGCGCCGCTCAGCCCTGGTGAGGTCGTCCTGGGTCTCCACGAAGAAGTCCGTCACGAAGAACTCGTCCAGCTCGCGCGACGAGCCGCAGGAGACGGGAGTGGACTTGCCGACGCCGCGCGGGTCGAAGCCGATGACGTCGAAGTGGTCGAGCAGCTCAGCGCCCGCGGTGTCGACGAAGCCCTCCAGGAGGTCCAGGCCGGAGCCTCCCGGGCCGCCCGGGTTGATGAGCAGGGAGCCGATGCGCTCGTCGGGCTTGCGCGCCGCGCTGCGGTTCACGGCGATGAGCACCGTCGGACCCGCCGGGTCGCTCCAGTCGAGGGGCACCTCGATCGAGGCGCACTCGAAGCCGTCGCACTCGCGCCAGGTGACCTTCTGCTGGTAGACCGGCGAGTCCTCGGGAGCGACGGGCGCACGAGTGGGCTCGGGAGTCTCGCTCGTCACCGGGTCCGGCATGGGCTTGGCGGGGACGAGATCCACGAGCGAGCAGCCGGCCAGCGCGGCGGCGGCGAGGGCGGCGACGGCGGCGAGGGGGCGGCGCATGGGTCGAGGGTAGCGGCCCGACGCGAGGCGGGCGGGGCGTGGGGCGCGGTTCGCGCCGGGGTGACAGCCGGGCTCAGGCCGGGCGCGACGCAGGCGCGGGACGCAGCGCGAGGACCAGCGCCTCGAGCGCGAGCACGGGCTGGACGTTCGCCGCGAGGCGCTCGCGCGCCGTGGCCAGCGCGTCCAGGCATGCCACGGTCTGGGCGAGCGTCATGCGAGAGGCGAGGTCGCGCACCGTGCCCTCATGGGCGACGTTGACCAGCCCCGATCCTTCGGCGCCCACCTGGACGGCGGCGACGTCGCGGTACAGCGACATGAGGTCGATGATCGCGCGGTCGAGGACGTCGCGCTTGGCGCGGGTGGCGCGGCGCTTCTGCTCCTCCTCGAGCTGGCGCACCTGGGCGCGCAGGGCCGGCGGGAGACGGCCGGCGTCGTCTGCGCCGAGCGTCTGGAGCAGCTCCGCGCGCTCCGCGGCGTCACGCTCCGACGTCGCGGCCTCGGCATCGTCCTCCGCGACTGACGCGAGGTCCGCGGCGGCGAGCACGGCATCGCCCACGCCCCGCACGTCGGTGGCGAGGGCGAGCACCTGGTCACGCCGAGCGCGGGCGTGCGGGTCGCGCGCGAGGCGGCGCGCGATGCCGATGTGGCTCTGCGCCGCGAGCGCGCACTCGAGAGCGAGCTGGGGGTCGACCCCGTCCTTGTCGACGAGCAGCCGCGCCACGACATCGGCCGGGGGGACGCGCAGGGGCACGACGCGGCAGCGCGAGCGGATGGTCACCGCCACGTCCTGCGCGGACGGCGCGCACAGCACCCACGCGGTGCGCGGCGGCGGCTCCTCGATCGCCTTGAGCAGGACGTTGGACGTGCGCTCGGTCATGCGGTCCGCGTCCTCGACGATGATGATGCGCCAGCGCCCGCCGCTCGGCGCGCGCTGGGACAGGCTCACGAGCTCGCGCACCTCGTCGATGCTGATGGTGACCTTCTCCGTGGCGACGATGGAGACGTCGGCGTGCGTGCCGGACTGGGCGGTCGCGCACTCGTGGCACGCCCCGCAGCCGCCCTGGGGGCACTGGAGCGCGGCGGCGAAGGCGCGTGCCGCGCTCGAGCGACCCGAGCCGGGCGGGCCGGTGATGAGCCACGCGTGGGTCATCGCCCCGGGGTCGCGCACCGCCGCCTGCAGCGGCGCCACCTGCTGCTCCTGGCCGACGACGCCGTCCCACACGCTCATGGGCGCCCGCCCTGCGTGTGCGGCACGACGGGGACGGACTCTCCGACCTCGATGACGGGCGGAGGGCCGCCGCGCTCGATGGCCGCGGTGACGGCGTCGCGCACCTCGCGGTGGACGGTCTCGACGGACTGCGAGGCGTCGATGACCGCATAGCGCCCGGGGGCACGGGCGGCGAGGGCGAGGTAGGCCTGGCGGATCTCCTGCGCGCGCTCGGCCGTCTCGCGCTCGACGCGGTCGAGGGTGCGGGCGAGGCGGTCCGCGCTCGGCTCCATGTCGAGCAGGACGGTCAGGTGCGGCAGCAGACCCTCGGTGGCCCAGGTGCTGATGCGCTCCACGTCCTCGCCCAGGCCGCGGGCGCCGCCCTGGTAGACGATCGACGAGTCGACGTAGCGGTCCTGCAGGACGATGGCGCCAAGCTCGAGCGCGGGCCGCACCACGGTGGCGACGTGGTGAGCGCGGTCCGCGGCGTACAGCAGCGCCTCGGCGCGAGGGGCGACGTGGTCGCCGTGCATGACGGCCTGGCGCAGCTCCTGGCCCAGCGGCGTGCCGCCCGGCTCGCGGGTGGTGAGGACCTTGCGCCCGCCGCCCGCCGGCGAGCGCAGCCACACGGCGAGCAGGTCGATCTGCGTGGTCTTGCCCACGCCGTCACCGCCCTCGAAGACGATGAACACTCCCTGCCCGGCCATGGCCCTAACCTACCTGCGCCCGGCGACGTCGCGGCTGTCGATCCGCCCTGAGGAGATCAGCGCTCGTTGGGGTACACGAGCCCGATCTGGGCGCGGACCTCGTCCATGATGCGCATGACCTCGAGCGTCTCGTCGAGCGTGTGGACGGGCGACTCCTTCTCCCCCGCCGCGACCCGGCGCGCGACCTCCGCGGCCTGATACTGGAAGCCGTTGGGCACGCGCCCGTCGAACTCCCAGGACGTGCCGTCCAGGCGGATGACGCGCATCGTCGTGGGCGTGTAGAACATCGAGTCGACCTCGATGCGGCCCTCGGTGCCGGCGATGACCGCACGGATCGCGGTGACCGAGCGCATCGTCGTGTGGAGCGTGGCCTGCGCCTTGCCGTAGTCGAAGACCATGCCCACCTGGCTGTCCACCCCGGTGTCCGTCAGCTGCCCTACGGCGGTGATGCGCTCCGGCACGCCCAGGATGTCGTGGGCGAAGGCGATGGGATACACGCCGAGGTCGAGGAGCGAGCCCCCCGCGAGCTCCGGGCGGTACATCCGCTCGACGTGCATGAGCGACTGGCCGTGGTCGGCCTGGATGGACACCACCTCGCCGATGTCGCCGCGCTCGACGGCCTCGCGGAGCGCATAGACGTGCGGGAGGTGCCGCGTCCACATCGCCTCCATGAGGAACACGCCCTTGGCCCGCGCGGCGTCGACGACGAGCTGCGCCTGCTGGGCGTTCTGCGTGAAGGACTTCTCGACGAGCACGTGCTTGCCAGCCTCGATGGCGAGCAGGGCGGGCTCGTGGTGGTTGTTGTGCGTCGTGGCGACGTAGACGGCCTCGACGTTCGGGTCGGCGACGAGCTCCTCGTAGCTGCCGTACGCCGTGCCGGAGCCGGTCTCGGCGACGAAGGCCTTGGCCTTGTCCAGGCTCGACGCCGACGCGGCGGCGACGACGCTGCCCTGCGTGTGGCTGTTGACGGCGTCGGCGAACTTGTGCGCGATGCCTCCCGCGCCCAGGATCCCCCAGCGCAGGGGCGGTGCGGACTTCGGATCGGGTGCGCTCATGGCCGCAACTGTAGTGGAACCGGTTCTCGCGCGGCCAGGTGACACCGCATCGGCCCCTCCGCCGTCCCGCGAGGAGTGGAGGATCCGCGCTCGCGGGACGGCGCTGTGGGGGAATCGCGGTCAGGCCGAGGCGCTCTCCTCGCCCGGGTAGACCACTCCGAGCTGCGCGCGGGCTTCGTCCATCACCCGCATGACCTCGAGCGTCGCCGCGTGGGGCACGATCTCGGACTCCAGGCGGCCGTCGGAGACGCACCGCGCAACCTCGGCGACCTGGTACTGCCAGCCGAGCGGGACGTCCTGGCGGAACTCCAGCGACTTGCGGCCGTCCCGGTGAAGCGTGAAGCTCGTGGGCCCGTACCACTCGCGCCCGAAGTCGATGCGGCCGGCGGTGCCGGTGATGGAGGCGAGGCGCGCGGTGTCGACCTCGAACGTCGACAGCGCGATGCCCATGGCGCCGCGCTCGGGGTAGTTCATGACGATCGTCTCGCGCAGGTCGACGCCGGTGGGCGCGAGCGCGCCGATGGCCCGGACGGATGCGGGGGTTCCGAGGAAGTCGTGGATGAGGTGGATCGGGTACACGCCCAGGTCGAGGAGCGCGCCGCCGGCGAGCGCCGGGTCGAAGCTCTTGGACGCCGGGTCGTACTCGGGGCTGCCGCCGAAGTCGGCGCTGACATGGACCACCTCGCCGATCGCACCCTCGGACACGAGGCGGCGCGCCTCGATCATGTGCGGCAGGAAGCGCGTCCACATCGCCTCCATGACGAACACCCCCGCCGCGCGCGCGGCGTCGACGATCTCCTGCGCCTCGGCCGCGTTGCGGGCGAAGGCCTTCTCGACGAGCACGTGCTTGCCCGCCGCGATCGCGAGGAGAGCGTGCTCACGGTGGAAGGAGTGGGGCGTCGCGATGTAGACGGCGTCCACGGCGTCGTCGGCGACGAGCCGCTCGTACGCGCCGTCGCCGAAGCGCACCGTCGGCACCTCGAACCTGCGGGCGTAGAGGTTGGCGCGGTGGCCGTCACGCGAGGCCACCGCCTGGATGCCCGACCTGGTGTGGCCCAGCACCGAGCGGGCGAAGACGTCGGCGATCCAGCCGGCGCCGAGGACGCCCCAGCGCAGGCCAGGGGCGGACTGCGGCGGGGCGAGCCTGTGGAGCGTGGGATCGCCGCCCGGCGACCGGGAGCCGAGCGGGCGGATGGCCGATGCGGAGCGAGCGGGCGCGGGCGCCACGGCGGGAAGGGTCGCGGTCATGGCGTGATCTCCAGGTCGTGCCACGAGACGTGGGTGGCGAGAAGCATCGAGTGGCCCGCGCGGTCGACGAGGAAGACGTCGGCGACGAGGTAGCGGCGGACGCTGTACGGCTCGCCGCGCATGAGGATCGACTCGGCGAAGCCGGGCACGCAGGCGACGGGGCTGCCCACCGGCCGAGCCTGGATGGTCGCCACGCGGTTGAAGGAGTCGACGTCGCCGGCGATGACGACCTCGGGGGAGACGTCGAGCTGCGAGGCGTAGCTCTTCACGGGCGGGACGCCGTCGACGCCCTCGTCTGTGACGATGTCGTAGACGGTCTCGCGGATCGCGAGCTGCGGAGCCGTCGCCACCTCCGCGTCCATGGTGAACGTCGGGTGGGGCACGCTGGCATGGCCGAAGGTGCCCAGGTGTTCCCCCTGGGTCGTGGTGCGCCGCTCCGTGGGACCCAGGACGATGCCAGGACGGCCGAAAAGGATGACCTGGCGGCCCTCGTCGACGTGGAACGTCCAGCCGATCTGCACCGAGCCGGGATCGAACGAGCATGCCTCCGTGCCCGACACGGCGGCGAAGGCGTTCTCCGGCCCGGTCGCCGGGGGGAAGTCCACGAACGTGCCGCGCTGGGTGTACAGGGACATGGAGCCGTCGGAGAAGACGGTGAGGTTGCCCACCGAGCTCACGATCGCGGTGCCGGTCTGGGCTGGCTCGACCTCCGGCGGGTCGACGCCCAGCTGCGACACGACGATCGCCGCGGCGAAGGCGGCCGCGACGAAGCCGCCTGCGGTGACGGTCGCACGGACGCGGCGCCTGCGTCGCCCGGCGTGCACGCGCTCGGCCATGATCGCCAGGACGGGCGCACTGGTGAGGTTGCGGCTGGCCTCTTGGCCCGCCTCGAGGGCCATGCGGGACAGGCCGTCGATCATGTCGCTCATCGGCGCCCCCGATCCGGCATCCCCACCACGCGGATCTCGGAGTCCTCAGGCTCCACGTGCTCGCCCAGCAACGGGCGCAGCGCCTCGGCCGCGTCGTAGAGGTAGCGCTTGACCGTGCCCGGCGCGACCCTCATGGCCTGCGCGACCTGCGGCACGGTCAGGTCGTCCCAGTAGCGCAGCGCCACGGCGACGCGCTGCTGGGGCGTGAGGGAGCCGAGCGCCTTGGACACGGCGACGCGGTGGCTGATGGCGACCACGGGGTCGGGCATCGTCTCCGGCATCGCCTCCGCTGGCGCGTGCTTGCGGAAACGGGCGTCCTTGCGGGCACGGTCGATCGCCGTGCTCTTCATGGCCAGGCGGATGTACTGCTCGGCCGCGGCGAGGTCCGTGAGGCGCGGGCGCTTCACGAACGTCTTGACCACCGCTTCCTGCACGAGCTCCTCCGCTTCGCTTTGGCTGCCCGTGAGCACGAATCCATAGGCGGCTAGGCGAGCGCCAGCGACGCGGAGCACCTGCTCCAGCGCACTCAGCTCGGCCATGCCAACCCCCTTGTCGACCAGAAAACGACAGCCTCGCCAGAAACGTTGTGGTGGGTGTCAGCGTAAGGGCGTCAGGGACGGTGATGCAGGGCCGACTCCACGGCGTCGATGGCGGAGGCGAGGTAGCGGGTGACGACCTCCCGCTCCTGGTCGCTGAGCCCGGCGTCCACCTGGGCGAGGGAGGCGAACATGGCGCCGAGGTGGCGGAAGACCTCGGCGCGGGCGTGGGGCGTCATGGTGACGACGGTGCGACGGCGGTCCGCGGGATGGGGGCGGCGCTCCACGTGCCCCTTGGCCTCGAGGCGATCGACGATGCCGGTCGATGCGGCCGTGGACACATCGAGACGGCGGGCGATCTCGGCCGGGCCGAGCTCGTGCTGGGAGATGTGCTCGAGAGCGCGCATCTCCGTCTCGGACAGGTCGACCCGACCGGCCACCTCGCGACGCAGATCGGAGCTCAGCTCCATGAGGTGGCGCAACAGGCGCATGGACTCCGTCTGGCTCCATGGCCCAGGAGTGGCGGAAATGGACTCGCCCTGCATATAGTTCACCTACTTAGTTACTTTGCGTCTTAGCAATCCTATCCCTCAGGAGCATCAGTGAGCCAGCAGACCCGCGGATGGCGACGGTTCGCCACAGCGCGCGCCACCGCGTACATCGTCGCCATCGTCCCGTTGATCCTCGGCCTCGCGGCCATCGCCGCGCTGGGCCAGGGCGAGCGGGAGCGACTGGCCACCGACCAGCTGCCCGAGGGCTACGACTCGACCGAGGCCATCGCGCTCGCGCAGTCCCTGCCCGACACGGGCACCTCCGCGGCAGTCGTCGTGTTCAGCGCGGACGGAGGCCGCCTTGGCCAGGCAGAGCTCGGCACGATCGCCCAGGCCGTCGCGACGACCGGCGGGCAGGGGCCCGTCCCCTCCGAGGACGGCACGGCCGCGCTCGCCTTCGTCGAGCTGCCCTCCCCCTCCGCCTCGCAGCTCGCGGACTCCGTGGAGCGGCTGCGTGCGGACCTGCGCGAGGCCGCCCCGGATGGCGTCACGGTCCAGGTGAGCGGGCCCGCCGGCATCGAGGCCGACCTCGCGGGCGTGTTCAAGGGCGCCAACTTCAAGCTGCTTGGCGCGACGGCTCTCGTGGTCGCGATCCTGCTCATCGTCACGTACCGCAGTCCCGTGCTGTGGCTCGTGCCGCTGACCGTGGTCGGCATCGCGGACCAGGCGGCCGCCGTCTTCGCCACGCGGCTCCTCGCCGCCCTCGACATCCCGTGGAACGAGTCGACGGTGGGCATCCTGTCTGTGCTCGTGTTCGGCGCGGGGACCAACTACGCGCTGCTGCTCATCTCTCGTTATCGCGACGAGCTTCGCGGCACCGAGGACCGGCGAGAGGCGATGCGCATCGCCCTCGCCCGCACCGCCGAGCCCGTCATCGCATCGGGCGGCACGGTCGTGGCGGGCCTGCTCGTGCTCATCCTCTCGCTCATCCCGACCACGCGCGGCCTGGGCATCGCCGGCGCGGTGGGCATCGTGACCGCCGTCGTGTTCGTGCTCGGCGTGCTCCCCTCGGCGCTCGTCATCTTCCCGCGTGGCATCTTCTGGCCGCGCGCGCCCCGGGTGGGCGACGAGACGGCCGCCGCGACCCGCTCCGTGTGGCGTCGCATCGGCGACGTGGTCGCCAGGCGACCCCTCGTGGCGGGCGTCGGCGTCGTCGTGGCCCTGGGCGGCCTCGCTCTGGGCGGCACGGATGTCAAGCTCGGCCTGGGCACCTCCGAGCAGTTCCTGCAGACGCCCGAGTCGATCGTCGCCGCCGAGCGCATCGCCCAGTCCTTCCCCGGCGGCACGTCCAACCCGACCCAGATCGTCACCCGGGCCGATGCCGATGAGGTGGCCTCGGTCGCGGCGAGGGTCCCCGGCGTGGCCTCGGCCCAGCCGGGCGTGAGCGGCGACGGCGTCACCGCGATCCAGGTGGTCCTGGACGCGACGGACGGCTCCGACGACGCCACCGCGACCGTCGTCGCGCTGCGTGCGGAGCTCGCGGGCTTCGACGACACCCACGTGAGCGGCCCGGAGGCTCAGGCGCTCGACGGCTCGGATGCGAACGCCCGCGACCGCTTCGTGCTCATCCCCGTCATCCTCGTGCTCGTGCTCGGCGCGCTCATGGCGCTGCTGCGCGGCGTGCTCGCGCCGGTCATCCTCGTCGCCACGGTGGTGGGCACCTACGCCGCAGCGATCGGCGCCTCGTGGCTCGTCGTCACCCAGGTCATGGGCTACAGCGCGCTCGACGAGACGGCCCCGCTGTTCGCGTTCCTCTTCCTCGTGGCGCTCGGCGTGGACTACAACATCTTCCTCGTGACCCGAGCGCGCGAGGAGGCAGCCGAGCACGGCACGCGCGAGGGCATGCTGCGCGCCCTCGGCGCGACCGGCGGCGTCATCACCTCGGCGGGAATCCTGCTCGCGGCCGTGTTCGCCGTGCTCGGCGTCCTGCCGCTCGTGGTGCTCGCCCAGATCGGCCTCATCGTCTGCATCGGCGTGCTGCTGGACACCCTCGTGGTGCGCACCATGCTCGTGCCGGCCATCGCGCTCGTGCTCGGCGACCGCTTCTGGTGGCCCAAGCGCATTAAGGCCGCCGCGTGAGCGGGAGCGCCGCCTAACCGAGTACGTCACACCAACCACGCCAAGGCCCCCAGCGTCGCCGACGCTGGGGGCCTTGGCGTTGGTAACGGTCAGCCCTGCGCGTGCACCTCTGGCACGCTGGGCACGCCCTCCACCACCGTGATGTCAGAGACTTGCACGATGACGCTGCTGCCCGCGCCATTGCTGAATCCCACCCGCGCCTCGTACCGGCCCGGCGGGATAGGACCGTCGGCCGAACACTCGTACAGAGGAGACAGCGAGGCGAACAGGCCGGGGGCATCGTGCGGCAAGTCATCCCGCATGCTCAGCTCCAGGGAGAACACCCACACGCGGCCATCGGCGGCCTTCAGGTGCACCATGATCGTGGTCTGCTCCGAGGAGTCCACCTCGACCGGCCCGAGCGCGTCGAGCGGCACCGGCTGTGGGTAGCCGCCCACCAGGACGTCGTCGCCCCAGCCGTACAAACGGCCCGTCTCCAAGATGCTCGGGATGGGCATGGGAGGTGCGATCTCGGGGCGCGTCCACGACTCCGGCTGAGCGGCGAACGCTTCGCACGTGGGGTCGCCAGCGAGAATCCACTCCGAGCCCTGCGTCACCACTCCCGCCGTGGGCTCCGGGGCCGGCTCAAGCGCAAACACCGGGCCGGGCGAAGCGGTCGCGGGCACCGACGGAGCCCCGGACGTGGCGGCGGGCTGAATGCCCCCCACCCGCGGCATCGCAATGGCCGCCGCGGCCACCAACGTCACCGCGGCAACGGACCCAGCCCCCACGCTCACGTCCCTCACCATTCGACCCCTGCGCACTCGCCTCGCCAACCGCTCGCGCGCCTCGGGCGAGCGCAGCCGCTCCGCCACGCCCCGCCCGCCGTGGTGGGCCACCGCGTCGAACTCTTCCTGCAAACTGTTCATCGTCCACCCCTCTCCGTCACGCGAACGCGTGGCTCCTCGTCCTCGGCCAAACGCGTGCCGAGCTTGGCCGTTGCCGTCGAGAGGTATCTCTTGACCGTGCCCACCGCGAGACCCATGGCGTCCGCCACCTCGGCGACCGCAAGGTCGTCGTAGACGCGCAGCACGATTGCCGTGCGCTCCTGGGTGGACAGCGAGTTGAGCGCATCGAGCGTGTTCGCGCGCTCCGCGATCTCGCTGGATGAATCGGGGTGCCGTTCCGCATCGGCGAGCTCTGGCATGGCTCGCTCCCACCGACGCTGCCGGCGGATGCCGTCAATGTGGATGGTCCGCATCGTCGCGCGGACGTACGCCTCCGCCGCGCGGACGTTGGGTAGGCGACGACGACGCACCAACACCTTGACTATCGCGTCCTGCACGAGGTCTTCCCCCGCGGCTTGGGACCCTGTCAGCAGGTACCCGTACGCGGCGAGCCGGTCGGCCGCAACGTCGAGCAGCTCGCCGAGCAACTCCGGTTCCTTCATGTGCCCTCCTTCTGGCGACACATGAACGTCTGCCAAGGGCCCGAGGTTGTAGCGCGGGCGGGCCTTCTCGCGGGCGCCCGCTACTTCTTCTTGGCGGCCGGCTTCTTGCGGGCAGTCGTGGTGGCGCGGCGGGCCGGCTTCTTGGACGGACCCTTGGCGCGCTTCTCCGCGAGGAGCTCGACGGCCTTCTCGTGAGTGATGGTCTCCACGGTCTCGCCGCGCGGGATCGTCACGTTGGTGACGCCGTCGGTGATGTAGTCGCCGAAGCGGCCGGACTTGGCCACGATGGGCTTCTCGCTCACCGGGTCGATGCCGTACTCGGCGAGGGGCGGGGCGGCCACGCGGCCGCGGCCGCGCTTGGGCTCCGCGTAGATCGCGAGCGCCTCCTCGAGCGTGATGTCCAGGAGCTGGTCCTCGCTCGCCAGGGTGCGGGAGTCCGTGCCCTTCTTGAGGTACGGGCCGTAGCGGCCGTTCTGCGCGGTGATCTCCTCGCCATCGGGGGCGACGCCCACCACGCGCGGCAGGGACAGCAGCTTGACCGCATCCTCGAGCGAGACCGTCTCCAGCTGCATCGACTTGAACAGCGACGCCGTGCGCGGCTTGTCCTTGGAGCCCTCGGGCAGCACCTCGGTGACGTAGGGGCCGAAGCGACCGGCCTTCGCGACGATCTCCAGGCCCGTCTCCGGGTGCCTGCCGAGCGAACGCTCGTCGCCGCCTTGGTGCGCGAAGAGCTCCTCGGCCTTGGCGACCGTCAGCTCGTCGGGGGCGAGGTCCTCGGGGACGGAGGCGCGCTGCACCTCGCCGTCGACCTCGCGCTCGATGTACGGGCCGTAGCGGCCCACGCGCAGCGAGATGCCCTCGCCCACGGGGAACGTGTTGATCGCGCGGGCGTCGATGTCGCCCAGGTCCTCGACCAGGTGCTTGAGGCCCTCCTCGCGGCCCTCGCTGCCGCCGGTGCCGAAGTAGAACTCCTCGAGCCAAGCGGTGCGATCGAGCTCCCCTGCCGCGATGCGGTCGAGGTCCTGCTCCATGTCCGCGGTGAAGTCGTAGTCGATGAGCCAGCGGAAGTGCTGCTCCAGCAGGCCCACGATGGAGAACGCGATCCACGTGGGGATGAGCGTCTGCTGGACGACGCGCACGTAGCCGCGGGCGATGATGAGGTCCACCGTGGCCGCGTAGGTGGACGGGCGGCCGAACTTGCGGTCCTCGAGCTCCTTGATCATGGAGCCCTGGGTGAAGCGCGGCGGCGGGGTGGTCGAGTGGCTCACCGGCTCCAGGTCCGATGCGGCGACGGCATCGCCCTCGCTGACCTGCGGCAGCCGTTCCTCGCCCGAGCGGCCCACCTTCTGCTCGTCCTCGTAGCGCTCCTCCTCGCGCGACTCCTCGTAGGCCGCGAGGAAGCCGGGGAACGTGATGATCGTGCCGGAGGCGGAGAACTCGACGGCGTGGCCGTTGGCGCTCGTCGCCCCGATCTTGACGGTGGACGTGGTGCCCGCGGCATCGGCCATCTGGGAGGCGACGGTGCGCTTCCAGATGAGCTCGTACATGCGGAACTCGTCGCCGCGCAGCTCGCTGCGCACCGACTCGGGCGTGCGGAAGCTGTCCCCCGCGGGGCGGATCGCCTCGTGGGCCTCCTGCGCGTTGGCGTCGGAGGAGGCGTAGGTGCGCGGCGCGGAGGGGACCGAGTCCGGCCCGTAGAGCTCGATGGCCTGCTTGCGCGCGGCGCGGATCGCCTCGCCGGACAGGGCCGGCGAGTCCGTCCTCATATAGGTGATGTAGCCGCGCTCGTACAGTCCCTGGGCGACGCGCATCGCCTCGCGGGCTCCCAGGCGCAGCTTGCGGCTCGCCTCCTGGATGAGCGTCGAGGTGATGAACGGCGCGGCCGGACGGCGCTTGTACGGCTTGGACTCGACGGACGAGACGGTGAAGTCCGCGGTCGCCAGGCCCGCCGCGAGGGCCGCGGCGGCGCCCGCGGTCAGGTGCGTGGCCTTGTCGTTCGTCAGGTTGCCGCGGTCGTCGAAGTCCTTGCCCGTCGCGACGCGAGCGCCGTCGACCGACTGGAGTTTCGCGGTGAAGCTGCGGCCGGCATCGGGCCCCGCCTGGGCGGCGAAGGTGGCGGTGAGGTCCCAGTACTCGGCGGCCTGGAAGGCCATGCGCTCGCGCTCCCGGTCCACGATGAGGCGCAGGGCGACGGACTGCACGCGGCCGGCGGACAGGCCCGGCGCGACCTTGCGCCACAGCACGGGAGAGACCTCGTAGCCGTAGAGACGGTCCAGGACGCGGCGGGCCTCCTGCGCCTCGACGAGCTCCATGTCGACCTCGCGCGGCTGCTGCATGGCGCGCTCGATGCCCTCGCGCGTGATCTCGTGGAAAGCCAGGCGCTTCACGGGCACCTTGGGCTGGAGCACCTCGAGCAGGTGCCAGGCGATGGCCTCTCCCTCGCGGTCCTCATCGGTGGCGAGGTAGACCTCCTCGGCGTCCTTGAGCTTGGCCTTGATCTCGGAGACGACCTTGCGCTTCTCCGGGCTGACCACATAGTAGGGCTCGAAGCCGTTCTCGATGTCCACCGCGAACTTGCCCACGGAGCCCTCGCGCTTGCCTGGGGGCAGCTCGCTGGGCTGCGGAAGGTCGCGGATGTGGCCGATGCTCGACACCACGTCGTAGTCCGCACCAAGGAACGAGCCGATGGTGCGAGACTTCGTGGGCGACTCGACGATCACGAGCTTGCGCGGCATGGGACCTACCTCTACGAGCGGCGCTGGCGAACCAGCGGCGCTGGAACGGTCACAGAATACATACGGCGCGCGAAAGTGCGACTCCGTCCGTCCCCTGCGAGACGAACGTCGAGGCAGGCGTGACACGATGGACGCATGCCCGCCTTCGCCGTCACTGACGAGCTCCACGCCGCCGTCCTCTCCGCCATCCAGGAGGCCACCGACGCGGAGGTGATGCCCCGCTGGCGGGCCCTCGCCGAGGGCGACGTGCGCACCAAGTCGGCCGACTGGGACGTCGTGACCGATGCCGACGTCCTCGCCGAGCGGCGCCTGACCGCATCGCTGCGCGCCCTCGTCGACGTCCCCGTGGTGGGCGAGGAGGCCACGTCAGCCGACCCGTCCCTCAAGGACCTGGTCGCGAGCGCCGAGGCGTGCTGGCTCGTGGACCCCGTGGACGGCACCAAGAACTTCGTAGAGGGCAAGGAGGACTTCGCGTGCATGGTCGCGCTCGTCGTGTGCGGGCGCACCCAGGGCGCGTGGATCACCCACCCGGCCGTCGGTCGGCGCATCTGGGGCGCGCGCGAGGGCGGCGTCGTCATCGACGGCGAGCGGGTCACCGCACCGGAGCCGAGCGACCCCGCTCACCCGTCGGGGGCCATCGGCGCGCGACTGTTCCTCGACAACCCTGAGGCGGTGCACGAGCGCGCGGCGATCCTGGGTCCCGTGCGCGAGATCCGCTTCTGCGCGGGCTGGGACTACTGGGACATGCTCACGGGCGCGAAGGACTACGTCCTGTTCTCCCGCTCGCTGCCGTGGGATCACGCGCCGGGCGGGCTGCTGGCCGAGGAGGCGGGACTGCGCGTGGGCCGCTTCGACGGGGCGGGGTACCTCCCCGGCG
>ENA-UOVV01001130-UOVV01001130.1-compost-metagenome-genome-assembly--contig:-NODE-1130-length-22631-cov-32.100151_pt1 | contig 22631 bp, 20 predicted proteins | sample MGYA00238155_ERZ761577 | MGnify/ENA primary metagenome ERZ761577 (study PRJEB28898, sample SAMN06268775) | compost metagenome | isolation source: Emeryville, CA | place: USA:Emeryville, CA | collected...
TCGACGGCACGCTCGCCGAGTACCAGACCGTGGTCGACTCGATCCCGGCGCTGCCCGAGCCCACTCCCACCGAGGAGTAGGCGAGCACGCGCCCCACGCGCCCCGCGCGCCGCTCACCTCCGTTGCGGTATCTGAGTGTCGCGAAACGGCCGTTTCGCGACACTCACGAACCGCAAACACAAAGGGCGGTTAGCCGAAGCGGCCCGAGATGTAGTCCTCCGTCGCCTTCTCGTGCGGTGCGGAGAACATCACGCGGGTGTCGTTCATCTCGATGAGCTTGCCCGGCTGACCCGTGCCCGCGATGTTGAAGAACGCCGTGCGGTCCGCAACGCGAGCGGCCTGCTGCATGTTGTGCGTCACGATGACGATCGTGTAGTTCTCCTTGAGCTCATGCATCAGGTCCTCGATAGCGAGCGTGGAGATGGGGTCGAGCGCGGAGCAGGGCTCGTCCATAAGCAGGATGTCCGGCTTGATCGCGATAGCGCGCGCGATGCACAAACGCTGCTGCTGACCCCCGGACAGCGACGAACCAGGGCGATCTAGCCGGTCCTTCACCTCGTTCCACAGGTTCGCGGCGCGCAGCGAGGTCTCGACGATCTCCTCCGCCTCCGCCTTGGAGGTGCGCTTGCTGTTGAGCCTGTAGCCCGCGAGCACGTTCTCCGCGATCGACATCGTGGGGAACGGGTTGGGACGCTGGAACACCATGCCCACGTGACGGCGCACCGCCACAGGGTCGATTCCGGGGCTGTAGAGGTTCACGCCGTCCATGAGCACCTCACCCTCGACGCGGGCGCCGGGGATGACCTCGTGCATGCGATTGAGCGTGCGCAGGAAGGTGGACTTGCCGCAGCCGGACGGGCCGATGAAGGCCGTCACGGAGTTGGGCTCGATGGACAGCGACACGTCCTCAACGGCCAGGAAGTCTCCGTAGTAGACGTTGAGGTTGTTGACGTCGATGCGCTTTGACACGGGTTTGCCTTTCCTGGCGTCAGCGCCCCGCCTTGGGGGCGAAGAGTCGGGAGATGAGGCGCGCAACGAGATTGAGCGCCATGACGATGAGGATGAGAGTGAGCGCCGCGGCCCAGGCCCGGTACTCGGTGATCTGGGGAAGGCACGCGATGGCGGCGTCGTTGCAGACCGCCTCGCCCTTGCGCCATTCGGCCACGATGTAGACGGGCAGCGTCATCATGCGACCGTCGAAGATGTTGAAGTTCATCGAGTCCGCGACGCCCACCGCGATGAGCAGCGGCGCGGTCTCGCCGATCACGCGGGCGATGGCGAGCGTCACGGCCGTTGCCAGGCCCGCGATGGCAGTGCGCAGCACCACCTTGATGACGGTGAGCCACTTGGGCACGCCCAGCGCGTACGACGCTTCCCTCAGTTCGTTGGGAACGAGCCTCAGCATCTCTTCAGACGCGCGCACCACCACAGGGATCATGAGCACAGACAGCGCAATCGCTCCCACGAATCCCGTCTTGGTCCCCGGACCGAGGACGACGGCCGCGAGCGCGTACGCGAACAGACCGGCGACGATCGACGGGATGCCGGTCATCACGTCGACAAAGAATGTGACAGCCCGCTTGAGCCGGCCCCGCCCGTATTCCACCAGGTAAACCGCGGTCAGCAGGCCGATGGGCACGGAGATGAGCGCCGCGGTAAGCGTGATGAGCAGCGTTCCCCAGACGGCATGAAGGGCGCCGCCAGCGATCGCGCCACCCATGACGCCGCGCATCGACTGCTGAAGGAAGTCGAGGTTGAAGTTGGTAGCGCCCGTCTGGTCCACCATGAAGCGGTCGATGCCGCGGCTGACCACCGTCCACGCGAGCCACACCAGGGGAATGAGCGCAACTGCGAACGCCGCGTACACCAGCACGCTGGCGACCACATTGGTGAGGCGACGGCGAGCGCTCAGCTGCGACAGCGTCGTCCCGGAGTCGATGGCCATGTCAGTTCGCCCCCGAGAATTCGGCGCGGCGCGAGACGATCCAGCGCGCGAGCATGTTGACCAGCAAGGTGATGATGAACAGCGCGAGGCCCATGGCGATCAGGGCGCTCACGCCCCAGCTGTTCGCTTCAGGGAACTGCGAGGCGATGTACGCCGCGATGGTCTCATGCTTGCCGGACTGCAGCACTCCCCACGAGAAACTGAGGCCGCCGGACAGGATCATGTAGACGGCCATGGTCTCGCCAAGTGCGCGCCCAAGGCCAAGCATCGTCGCGCCGATGACGCCGGAGCGCGCGAAGGGGAACACGGCCATGCGGATCATCTCCCAGCGCGTGGCGCCAAGGGCGAGCGCGGCCTCTTCGTGCAGCTTTGGCGTCTGCAGGAACACCTCGCGCGACACCGCGGAGATGATCGGGATGATCATGATCGCAAGCACGATTCCCGCGGCGAGCGCCACGCGGCCGGTAGGCGACGCGACGCCGGTCACAGGATCGGGCGCGAACAGCGGGATCCAGCCCAGGTTGTCTGTCAGCCACGTGAAGAACGGCCGCAGCGCGGGCACCAGGACCGACGCTCCCCACAGTCCGTAGACCACGCTGGGGATCGCGGCGAGCAGGTCGATGAGGTAGCCAAGTCCCGCGGCAAGGCGGCGGGGGGCGTAGTGCGAGATGAACAGCGCGATGCCCACCGCGAGGGGTGTGGCGATCACGAGGGCAATGGCAGAGACGAGCAGCGTGCCGAAGATCAGGTACGCGATGATCTGCAGAAGGCTCTGACCCTTCTCTGCGTCGATCCACGACACGTGCTCGTCGATGGATTCCGGGCCTGTGAGGGCGGGCCACGCCTCGATGAGCAGGAAGGTCGCGACGGCCGCGAGCACCACCAGGATGATCGTCGCCGAGCCTGCGGACAGCCCTGCGAACGCGCGGTTGGCGCGCGAAGGCCGGCTCGCGTGAAGCGAAGCCGGCATCGCGGAGGCCACCGTGGCCTTCGGTTTACTCATCGAGCTATGCCTGTCCAATCTCGTCGAGGATCTCCTCGATCTTGGCGGAGAGCGCGACGGGCAGCGGAGCCGAGCCGGCGGCGAGAGCAGCAGCCTGCTGTCCCTCCTGCGAAGCGACGTAGGACAGGAACTCGGCGACCTTTGCGGCCTCCTCCGCGTCGTCGTACGCCTGGCACACGATGACGTAGGACAGCAGCAGCAGGGGGTACGCGCCATCCGCGGTGGTGGTGCGATCGAGGTCGTAGGCGAGGTCGTTGTCACCGTTGACGGACGCGAGCGTCGAGCTCGCAAGCGCGGTCGCGGCGCCCTCGGCTGACGGGGCGTTGAATGCCTCCCCAACCTTCACGGAGACCACGCCAAGAGACCCAGCCTTGGAAGCGTCGGCGTAACCGATGGTCCCCGGGGTGTTGCGGACCACGTCGATGAGGCCGGAGGTGCCTTCACCGGATTCGCCCGCCTCAACGGGCCACACGCCGTTGGCGGGGTACGGCCATGCGTCTGCCGCCGCCTTGGCGAGGTAGTCCGTGAAGTTCTTGGTGGTGCCCGAGTCGTCGGAGCGGTGCACCGTGGTGATGCGCAGATCCGGGAGATCCACCCCCGGGTTGAGCGCGGCGATCGCGGGATCGTTCCACGCAGTGATCTTGCGGTCGAAGATCAGCGCGAGGGTCTCCGCGTCAAGGTTGAGCGAGGTCACGCCCTCAAGGTTGAACACCACGGCGATGGGCGAGATGTAGACGGGGAGGTTGATCGCGCCTTCGGCCCCGCAGCGGCCTTCTGCCTCCGTGTACTCGTCGCCAGACAGCGGCGAGTCGGAGCCAGCCCATGAGACGGCGGCGTCGAGGAACGCGGTGCGACCGCCACCGGAACCCACTGGGTCGTAGTTGACGGTGACCTCGGGGTTGGCGTTCTGGAAGCCAGCTCGCCAGGCATCCATCGCGGATTCCTGGGACGAGGCGCCAGCGCCGTTGAGGGTTCCAGCGAGGGCCGCGGGGGCGTTGCTGGTCGTTGGGACGTTCGTTGAGGGATTCTCGTTCGTCGCGGTGCACGCGGCGAGCGAGAGCGAGAGCGCTGCAGCAGCGGTCAGAGCGCTGGTGCGGTACCCAATCTTCACAGTCGGTTGTCCTTACCTGAAGACACCGGCTCCTTGCCGGATACCTTCACGCTAAGGAGCGAAAGTAACGAGACACCCCGCGATTTCTGAACCTTCGGTGAACGTTCAGTGAACTCGCCGCCGTCACGCCTCAAAGGTGTACCCCACGCCGCGGACCGTCTGGATGAGCTTGGGTTCCGCGGGGTCCTCCTCGACGCGCGCACGCACCCTCTTGATGTGCACGTCGAGGGTCTTGGTGTCGCCGTAGTAGTCCGCTCCCCACACGCGCTCGATGATGACGTGGCGCGGCAGCACTCGGCCCGCGTTCTGCGCCAGCAGGTACAGCAGCGCGAACTCCTTGGGAGGCAGGGCGGTGGTCTCATCGCCCTTGGTGAGGGTGAGGCGCTCGGCATCAAGGGTCAGCGGCCCGACGCTGAGGCGGGTTGGTTCGTCAGGGATAGCCGAGTGCGCCGCGGCTTGGCGACGCAGCACCGAGCGGATGCGCGCCACGAGCTCGCGTCCCGAGTAGGGCTTGGTGACATAGTCGTCCGCGCCCATCTCCAGCCCGATGATCTTGTCGACCTGCTCGTCCTTGGCGGTCACCATGATGACGGGGACGTCGCTACGCTCTCTCAGGGTGCGCAAGACTTCTGGCCCAGACATGCCGGGGAGCATGAGGTCCAGGAGCACCAGATCCGCGCCGTGGCGCTGGAACTGCTCGACCCCGCGAGTGCCGGTCTCCGCAAGGATCACGTCGAAGCCTTCGCGGCTCAAGAGGAAGGCGAGCGAGTCGCGGTAGGACTCCTCGTCTTCGATCACGAGGATGCGCTCGGCGTTCATGCCTGCTCCTGCCCTGCGGGCGCGGTGCCCGCCGGGAGGCGCAGGGTGAACGTGGATCCCACGCCCTCTGTGCTCCACACCTGTACTTCGCCGTCGTGTCGCAGCGCGATGTGCTTGACGATCGACAAGCCAAGACCTGTGCCGCCGGATTCTCGAGACCGCGCGGGGTCCACGCGATAGAAGCGCTCGAAGATGCGCTCTGTCTCCCCCGGCGGGATGCCGATGCCCTGATCCACCACCGCGATCGAGGCGACATCGCCCTGAGCCCCGGACGTGATTGTGACCCGCGTCCCAGGGTCTGAATATTGGATGGCGTTCTCGATGAGGTTTCGCACGGCCATGACCAGTAGGTCTTCGCTTCCCAGCACCGTCGCTTCGCCGTGGACATCGGTGACGAGCGTGATGTCGCGAGTCTCTGCCGCAGTCTCGGTCTCCTCCACCGCCTCGGCGACCACATCCTCAAGGCGCACCGGCGCGGCATCCAGAACCACAGCGTCGGACTGGAGCTTGGTGATCTCGATGACCTCCTGAATGAGGGTCGACAGGCGCTTGGCTTCCTTGCGCAGCTTCTTGCCGAATTTGCGGACGACCTTGGGATCGTCGGCCCCCTCCTCCAGTGCCTCCGCGAGAAGTTGGATGGCGCCCACCGGGGTCTTGAGTTCGTGGGAGACGTTGATGGCGAAGTCGCGGCGCATCTGCTCGGCCGCCTGCTGCTCGGTGGTGTCGCTTACGAGCGCGAGCACCAGCTGCGTGTCGATCACACTGAGCCGCGAGTGGACGCTGCGGCTCGAGACGAGCACTCCTCGATTGACCTCGATCTCGCGCTCCACGACCGCGTTGTGGGACCAGGCCTGCTCGGCGAGGCGGAACAGCTCTGGGTGGAGCGCGCCGTCCGGACGCGCGACGCCCAGGGCGAGAGCGGCATTGTTGCAATACGCGCTGCGCTGATCCCTGCGGACGATGACCGCGCCCATCGGCAGGGCCGCAAGGACTTGGCGTGTACGGGCAGGTACCAGGGTGTTTGTGCCCTTGCGATCATCCCTGCGGGCGCGCGCCAGGAGAGACCCGGCACCTGTCCCAAGCGTCAACGCAGCCACCACAAGCAACCACGCTAAGGTCGTCATGAGTTCACAGTAGCCATCGAGACCAGAGTTAACCCAATGTTCAGAATCGTCACCTGAAGTTCACCTGACGTGGTGCCAGACTGAGGACAGCAAACGGATTCCAAGGAGCGAAATGCGCACGCTGTTCACCGCTGAGATGTCGGAGCTTCGCGACGACCTCATCGCCATGGCAGAGCACGTCAACACCGCCATTTCCAAGGCGTCCGACGCTCTCCTCACCGAGGATCTGGCGCTCGCTCAAGAGGTCATCGCCGCAGATGCGCAGCTCGATGACATCGAGGAGACGGTGGACGAGCGCTGTGTCATGCTCATCGCGCAGCAGCAGCCGGTGGGTCTTGATCTCAGGACGATCGTGGCGTCGTTGCGGATCTCTGCAGCGCTCGAGCGCATGGGCGACCTTGCCCAGCACATCGCCGAGGCCGCGCGCCGTGCGTATCCCGAGAGCGCGGTGCCGGCCGAGATTCGCGAGACTGTCGAGGGCATGGCGGCGGCGGCCAAGCGGGCGGCCTCCGAGGTTCTCGAACTGCTGCAGACCCGCGACCTCAACATCGCGGCGCGCATCGTAGCCGACGACGACATCCTCGACGACCTCCACTCGAAGGCCTACTCCTCGCTGCTTGCTGACGATTACGCGGGCGATGCCCAGACCACTCTCGACATCGCCCTGCTCGGCCGGTATTACGAGCGCTTTGGCGACCACGCGGTCGGCATCTCGCGGCGCATCGTCTACCTGGTCACGGGCGACCTGGGCGGAAGCCGCGCGCAGATCTGAAGCCAGCCTGAGCGTCGGCCCGACGCTGGGCTCACCTAAACGCCCCCTCACCAACCCGTTGCGGTATCTGAGTGTCGCGAAACGGCCGTTTCGCGACACTCACGAACCGCAACCGGGGGTGGGGCGGGGCCCCTCTTCGGAGCCCCGCCCTCTTCGGCCAGCAAATGAGAGGCTGACCGAACACTTGATTACAGGCTACTTCTTTCCCTGGTTGGCCACCGCCGCAATCGACGCCTCCGCGGCCTCGGGGTCGAGGTAGCGGCCGCGCGGGGTGACGGGCTTGAAGTCCTCGTCGAGCTCGTACAGCAGCGGAATGCCCGTGGGGATGTTCACGCCAACGATCTCGTCGTCGCCAATGTTGTCCAGGTACTTCACGATCGCGCGCAGCGAGTTGCCGTGCGCAGCGACGAGCACGGTCTTGCCGTCGCGGAGGTCGGGAACGATCTCGTCGTGCCAGTACGGCAGCGCACGCTCGAGGACGTCCTTGAGGCACTCGGTACGGGGCACCTCGATGTCCGCATAGCGCGGGTCGGCGTCCTGCGAGAACTCGGTGCCGAGCTCGATCTCCGGCGGCGGCACATCATAGGAGCGGCGCCAGATCATGAACTGCTCCTCGCCGAACTCGGCGAGCGTCTCGGCCTTGTTCTTGCCCTGCAGCGCACCGTAGTGGCGCTCGTTGAGGCGCCAGTTGCGCTTCACGGGGATCCAGTGACGGTCGGCGGCGTCGAGCGCGAGGTTCGCGGTCATGATGGCGCGGCGCAGCAGCGAGGTGTGCACCACGTCGGGGAGCACGCCCTCCTCCTTGATCAGTTCGCCGCCGCGCGAGGCCTCAGCGCGGCCCTTGTCGTTGAGGGGCACGTCCACCCAGCCGGTGAACAGATTCTTCTGGTTCCAGTCGCTCTCGCCGTGGCGGAGAAGGATCAGTTTGTACGTCATGCGTCCATCCTCCCGCACATTCCGGGCCGACGCTAACGCCCTAAGTCCCGGACGTCACCTTGCGACGACGCAGGCTGGGCTGACGACCCGCGCGGCCTCGTAGGGAAGGGCTGCCATCGCGCCGACGCCGTTTTCGGGCGGGAGCGACAGCACCTGCTTGAGGTCGTAGGACCGCACCTCATGTCCGCGTTCGGAGCCCACATGCAGACGGTCCCCAATGACCGCGAAGTAGCGCGGCCACTCGCCCACGTCGAGGCTGGTCCGGTAGCGCGCCTCGCCCTCTGGGCTGAGGTCAAAGATCGCGATGACGTCAGGGCCGCGCGTGGAGACCAGCAGCACGTCGCGCTCGTCGCCTTCCACGACGGCGATGTGCGCGTCGTAGATGTCGCCGCCTGTGCGCTGCGCCACCGGCGTGGTGGGCACCTCCGCAATGAGGTCCGCCTCGGCATCCTCATAGGACCACCGCAGGGTGCGCACGTGGTGGTCGAGTTCGCACACGACGTACAGGAGTTCGCCGCGCACGGCGAGGTGACGCGGCCCGGAGCCCGGGGGCAGGGCCGCAGCAATGCCGTCCTCCTCGAGCAGCCCGTCCGCGATGATGCGGTACCGGCGCAGCTCATCCGTGCCAAGGTCCACGACCAGCACGTGCTTGCCACCGGGCGCATAGGCGGCGAAGTGCGCGTGAGGTCCCTCTTGGCGGTCCTCTCGCGGACCAGTGCCCGAGTGTCCAAAGAGCTGCTGCGGCCCGTCCGCGATCGGCAGGCCGTCCTCGCCAAGCCGGATCACGGCAAGATGGCCTGAGCCATAGTGGCTCACGTACACGACGGAGGCATCGGGAGCCAGCAGCAGATGGCACGCATCCGCGCCGCCCGTGGGCACGGAGGCAACAACACGGGCCGACGCTGTGTCGACGACGTGGAAAACGCTCGCCGAAGATTCACTCGCCGTGTAGATCAGCGGCAGTTCCGGGTGCGCGACCACAAAGGAGGGTGCGTCGAGCGGCACGGCCAGGACAGCGTCGGCCCCATCCTGTCGATAGAGGCCCTCGCCCTGGCCCACGGGCGTGCCGAGACCAAGCGGGGGGTAAGTCCCCCACCACAGCGTCGTCATACGTGGTTAGTTTGCGGCCGCGTAGGCTTCGCGGATCTGCGCGGAGACACGACCGCGCTCGGAGACCTCGTAGCCGTTGGCACGGGCCCACTCGCGGATCTTGCCGGCGTCAGACTTGGCGCGGCCGCCCTTGCTGGTGCTGCGGCGACCGCTCACGCGGCGACCGGCTGCGATCCACGGCTCAAGCGCGGAGCGAAGGGCCGATGCGTTGTTCTCGTTCAGGTCCACCTCGTAGCTCACGCCGTCGAGGGAAAAGCTCACGGTTTCTGCTGCCTCGCCACCATCGACGTCGTCAACGAGCACAACCTGGATCTTCTGTGCCATGGGTCACACCTTTCAATGAAATGTCAATTTCGAGGCAAAGGCCAGCGCCGCCACGGGGGCCATTTGTCAGTTACACCCTACAACGAATTCAGAGGGTGTTACTTACCGCTCGGTTCGGATCCTTCTTGAGCGGCGCGCTTTGCCTCTTCCGCGTCGATGCGAGCGAGTTCCTGACGCTCCCTGCGGTCCGCGCGAATGACGGCCCGCATGACGAACCAGAAGATCAGTCCGACGCCGATGGAGGGAATGACGCCAACGAGAACCTGCTGCCAGGTGCTCATGACTCTTCCGGCTTCACCAGGGGGAACAGGATGGTCTCGCGAATGCCGAGTCCGGTGAGCGCCATGAGCAGGCGGTCAATGCCCATGCCCATTCCGCCCGAAGGTGGCATCGCGTATTCCATGGCCATGAGGAAGTCCTCGTCGAGCTTCATCGCCTCGTCGTCACCCTGCGCCGCCATGATCGCCTGCTGGGCAAAGCGCTCGCGTTGAATAACAGGGTCAACGAGTTCGGAATATGCGGTGGCGAGCTCAAATCCACGCACGTAGAGGTCCCACTTCTCGACCACGCCAGGCTGCGAGCGGTGGTCGCGAGTGAGAGGGCTGGTCTCCACGGGGAAGTCGCGCACAAACGTCGGCGCCGTGAGGTCGTCGCCTACGTAGTGCTCCCACAGCACCTCGACGAGTTTGCCGTGGTTCACGCGCTTGGGGTCTACGGACAGGTCGGCGGCATCGAGCAGTTTCTGCAGGTGCTCGACGGAGGTCTCAGGGGTGATCTCCTCACCCAGCGCCTCAGACAGCGAGCCGTACATCGTGAGCTCGGCCCAGTCGCCGCCAAGGTCGTACTCGGAGCCGTCGGCGAGGGTCACGACGTGGCTGCCGAAGACGTCCATCGCGGCGGTCTGAATGAGGCCCTTGGTGAGCGTGGCCATGGTGTTGTAATCGCCGTAAGCCTCATATGCCTCGAGCATCGAGAATTCCGGAGAATGCGAGGAGTCAGAGCCTTCGTTGCGGAAGTTCCGGTTGATCTCGAAGACCTTTTCAATTCCGCCAACGGCGGCGCGCTTCAAGAACAACTCAGGGGCAATGCGCAGGTAAAGGTCAATATCGAACGCATTCATGTGCGTGACGAACGGGCGCGCGGCGGCACCGCCTGCCTGCGTCTGCAGCATGGGCGTCTCGACCTCGATGAAGCCCGAGTTGTGCAGCGACTCGCGCAGGGATCGCACCACGTGGGCGCGGCGGCGAACGGTGTCGCGAGCCAGCGGCCGCGCAATGAGGTCCACGTAGCGCTGGCGCACGCGCGACTCTTCGCTGAGCTCCTTGTGGAGCGTGGGCAGAGGCCGCAGCGCCTTGGCCGCGAGCCGCCATTCCGTGGCGAACACGGAGACCTCGCCGCGACGCGACTTGCCCACAGGACCGGACGCGAACAGGTGGTCGCCAAGGTCGACGTCGGACTTGAAGGCGGCCAGCGCCTCTTCACCCACCGCATCGAGCGAGAGCATGATCTGCAGGCGCTCGCCCTCGCCATTCTGAATAGCGGCGAAGCAGAGTTTTCCGGTGTTGCGAATGAACACCACACGGCCCGCAACACCAACGACATCGGTGGTCTCTTCGCCGTCCTCGAGGTGCGCGTACTCGGCGCGCACAGCAGCGATTTCGGCGGTCTTGGGGACGCCAACCGGGTAGGCCTCAACCCCGTTTGCGACCATCTTGGCGCGCTTTTCGAGGCGCACCTGAATCTGCTCGGGAAGGGACGGTTCCGGCGCTGCGTCATTCACACCCCTAAGGTTACCGGGCGCGGATTAGGCGGCGTTCACACGTGAGCAGAGGTCAGTGCAGATCGAGCGCCACATCGAGGATGGGACTCGAGTGGGTCAGGCCGCCAACCGACATGAAGTCGACCCCGCTCGCCGCCACATCGCGAGCATTCTCCAGCGTGAGACCGCCGGTTGCCTCGATCCACACCTTGCCCAACTCGCTCTCTCGCGACCGCACTCGCTCCACAAACTGCGCCATCTCAGCGGGCGGCAGGTTGTCGAGCATGAGGAACGTCACACCCGCGTCGAGGGCTTCCTGAGCCTGCTCCCAGGTCTCGACCTCCACCTGGATCTCGACCTCCGGGAACGTCTCGCGGATCGCGTTGATCGCGCCCGCCACGGATCCGGCAGCCACGATGTGGTTGTCCTTGATCATTGCGACGTCGAACAGCCCCATGCGCTTGTTCACTCCCCCGCCGCAGCGCACCGCGTACTTCTCAAGTTCGCGCAGGCCGGGAGTGGTCTTGCGGGTGTCGAGCACTCGCGCTCCGGTCCCCTCGAGCGCGTCGGCCCACTTGCGCGTGTGGCTCGCAACGCCCGACGCTCTGCTCACCAGATTCAGCAGCGTACGTTCCGCGATAAGCACCACATGGCCCGGTCCCTCGAACTCCACCAGCACGGTGCCGCGGGCCACTCGCGCGCCGTCCTCCACCAGCTGGGTCGCCGTGGGCACCGCGAGATCAAGCCGCTTCGCGACCTGCGCGAAGGTCTCGGCGACGGCGGCGAGGCCCGCAACCACGCCGTCGGCCCGTGCCACGACGGCACCCCGCACCGTCTCTGTGGCGGGGATGGTGGATTGGGTGGTGACGTCCCTGCCGGGTGCCACGCCCAGGTCTTCGTCGAGCGCGATCGCGACGATGCGCGTGAGCCACTCGGCGTCGAGCGGGGCGTCCTGCGGGAGTTCCTCTGGGTGCGTCACCTGCCCATTGTTTCAGGGACCTCAGTCCCGAGCCGCCTGCGGGCGCGAAGTTACAGTGGAAGTGGCGTTCGCGCCGATGGAAGTGCGGCAACGCACTTCTCCTCACACACAGCGGCGGGCGGTCTTCAAGGGCCGCTCGCCGTTGGATGCTGTGCCAACACCGTAGAACCGTTCACATGTGAGCGTTCAACCGATGCCCGTTGCATACGCGCAGGTTGAAACGATTTTGTGAACCGGTTCGCGAATTTCGCCGAAACGCTTGCATCGGGACAATTACCCCACTACGGTTCACTACGCCAGCCACAAGCCGGCCGGGGGGAAATCCCGTCGCTCCACAGTGTGAGCGACATCGGCGCCCTCCAGCGCCTCCGGAGCGCATGCCACTTCGCCGAGCCCATCAGGGTTGCGGTCGCCGCTGAAGCGACCCCGGCACCACACATCTGCGCGAGATGCGGCGCGCCTTCACAAGGAGAATTGATCATGGGAAGAGCTCCCACGAAAACACTGAGTGCCGCGTTGGCGACCAGCACCTTGGTCGCCTCGGCACTGCTTGCCGCACCGGCAGCTTTCGCTGCAGAGACGTGCGACGGCAAGACCGTCACGAAGGTCGTATCCTCCGGCACCTACGAAGGTACAAGCGGTCAGGACGTCGTCATCGTGAAGGGACAGGCCACTGTGAAACTCGGCGCAGGTTCTGACACGGTCTGCGTACAGACGGACGGCAGGGTCACCGCGTACCTCGGCGAAGGCCAAGACAAGTTCTTCGGCGCGGGCAAGAAGGGCCAGCACTGGGTGCACGGAGGGCCTGGCCGTAACGACATCTATGTGGGCAACGGCGGCAGTGTCGTACTCGCGGGCGACTCGGGCGACGTCATCGTGGGCGGCTCCGGCATCGACAACGTCGTCGGGGGGTCGGGCCACGACGACATCAAAGGTGGCGACGGTGACGACACGCTCTACGGCTTCGGCGGCATCGACCTGATCAAGGGTGGCAAAGGTGATGACCTGATAGTTGGCGGTCTCGACCGGGATGAGCTCTACGGGGACGCCGGAAACGACACCATTTACGGCGACTACGACTTCACCGAAGGCGAAGACGTGAGCTGGGTTGGCACAGGCGACGAAGGCAAGAAGTACGCCGCCAAGATCAGCGCAGGCTACGGCAACGACAAGTTGTACGGCGGCGCCGGCAACGACAAGCTCGTTGGAGACCTTGGCGACGACTACCTCGACGGCGGTCGCGGCGACGACTACCTCGAGGGCGGTCCGGGCAGCGACCAGCTCTTCACGGGCATCGACATCAAGAAGTCGGACGGCGCCTGGGAGCAGGTCAAGGGCGACACCCTCATTGGTGACTACTACGAGACTCGTGATGCCGGCGGGTTCGCGTGGGACAACGATGTCCTAGCGTCCTCCCCCGGCGATGACCGCGACGAGGAGAACCGCCCCGGCGTCGTCAAGGCCGTCTATGGCGGCGCCGGAGACGACAGCATCTCTGTCTGGGGCCTCAACTCCATGAAGATCAAGAACGCCGCAGTGGTCATCGAGCGCCAGGGCGAGAGTTGGATCAACGCAGGGCCGGGCAAGGACAACGTCACGGCGTTCTACGTCCAGAAGGTTGAGGGCAAGGATGGCAATGACACCATCAAGGCCGTCGACGTCGAGACCGTGTACGGCAACGCTGGCAAGGACCTCTTCCAGCTTGTGAAGTGGGGACACGCGTACGGCGGCAAGGGTGTGGACACGTTCGACATGTGCCAGGCGCCCGAGGATCCCAGGAAGCACGGCTACACGTGGGGTGAGCAGGAGCTCGACAAGTTCATCGGGGTGATCCACGTGTACTACGCCCACCCCAACGACTCGGCGATCGTCGCGGACTTCAGGCACTACCAGGCGGGCAGGGCGGCGACGCATCCCTCTTCGAACAACTACACGCTCGATAGGGGCGAATCGTGCCCTGCGGAGCGCAAGCCCCAGAACGTCAAGATGAAGCCCTTGAACCAGTACTTCAAGGAGTTCGACACTTGGGCTGGTAACCGCATCAAGCAGCCGGGCAACGGCGCTGCCCCGCCAGACCCGTGGTACTAGGCACGCGGCGGTCACGCGCGGCGTGACACATCCGGTTGGGGGTCAGCGATTCGCTGACCCCCAACCGAACCCAAGACATCAACACACCTGCGCGGAACCCGCGCGCCCTCAGATGGAGTAGAACACATGGGGACGATTCCCAAGACGACGCTCGTTGCCTCGCTGATGGCGACTGCCCTCGCCACCTCTGCCCTGGCCGCGGCCCCCGCAAGCGCCGCTGACGTGCCGGCGATCTGCAACGGACTCCGCGTCACCAAGTACGTCGAATCTGGCGAGTATCGCGGCAGCCTCGGCAACGATGTTGTCGTGGTGACTGGGCCGGCAACCCTCAGGCTCAGTGAAGGCAACGACTCCGTGTGTGTCCACGCGGACAACGCGCGCATAAACGTCTACCTCGACCACGGAAGCGACACACTGCTCACCTTTGGCAACGCGGGCGAGATGTGGGCATATGGGGCAGACGGCGACGACACCATCCAAGGCGGTGCCGGCCGCAACTTCATTTTTGGAGGGGAAGGGCACGACACCCTGTCCGCGACTGGGGCGAACACCACGATCTACGGCGGCGCCGGGAACGACACGATCATCGGCGGCACCAGCAGCGATCGCCTCTATGGTGAGGCAGGTCACGACCGCATCGAAGGAGGCAAGGGCGACGACGTCATAGGTGGCGGCGCTGGAGACGACACCCTCCTGGGGGGCGATGGCCATGACCAGCTCTTCGGCAATGACGGGAAGGACCGCATCGAAGGGGGCAAAGGCAACGACACCATCGCAGGCGGCGATGGCTTCGATGTGCTCGACGGGAGTGCCGGAGACGACCACATCGTTGGCGGACTCGACCGCGACACCATCTACGGTGGCCCAGGCGACGACTCGCTATGGGGCGGCCTCGCGGAGCACGAAGGTGAAGATCTGAGCTGGATCACCAACCGGGAAGCAGCGCGGACGTACACCTTGCGTCACGTTGGAGACTGGATCTACGGACAAGACGGCAACGACAAGATCGTCGGAGGCCTTGGCGGCGACTGGCTCGACGGCGGCACCGGCGATGACTACATCGAGGGCGGCCCGGGAGAGGATCTGCTGCTGTCTGGTCATGACATCAAGAAGTCGGGCTCATGGCAGCAAGTCACCGGTGACACACTCATCGGGGACTACTACGAGACCCGCACCAACGGTGGCTTCTCGTGGGACAGGGACATCCTCCTGTCCAGCCCGGGGGCGGACGGCGACGACAACCAGCGGCCAGGCATCGTGAAACATGCCTACGGTGGCGCTGGTGATGACGTCATCGCGGTGCTCGGCATCAGCTCGCTGTCTCGTGTGGACGGCAAGGACACCATCAAGCGAACCGATCCATCAAAGGCCCACGGTGGGGTCGGAGACGACCAGATCATCGCCCTCTACATGGAGAAGGTCGAGGCCCAGGCGGGCAAGGACACGATCTGGACCGTAGACGTCCCGGAGATCTTTGCGGGCAGCGGCAACGACGACATCAGGCCGTACAAGTGGGAGCACGCCTACGGCGGCGACGGTGCCGACACCTTCGATCTGTGCCAGTCGCCCTCAAGTAAGCACGGATATTCGTGGGGTGAGGGTGGCGTAGACAAGTGGATCGGCTCGACGACCGTCTTCAACGGCGTCGACCCCAAAGACACGCCACCACTCGATGGCTACACGAGTTACGAGAACGCGAGAGCGGCGGCAATCCCGTCGAGGTACACCTTCACAACCATCAAGAGCGGCGGATGTCCCAGCGGCCACGACGCCGCCAAGGTCAAGGTCAAGAACGTTCAGGACTTCTTCGCTGATATGAAGGCGTGGGTGGATGGGCCCAGATGGTCTTCGGGCCTTCCACAGCCCTGGAAGTAACCGGAATCTGCACTTCCGGCCCGACGCTGACCTCAGTTGAGTTCGAGCGGCGCCTCGGTGAGTTGCAGGGCGCCGTCGGGGTCGAGCGTCGCGACCAGGCGCACCTTCCAGCGCCCATCCGATTCGGGGTAGTCGCTGCGGATGTGACCGCCGCGGGATTCGGTGCGGGTCAGCGCCGCGCTGGCAAGGATCGATGCCGTGGCGAGCACATTCGACGTCTCCCACTCCGCCACTTGGGGCATGACCGCGCCAGGGTCCGTGGTGTGGAAGCGGGCACGGATGCTCGCGAGCCGAGAGACGGCCGTGGCGAGTCCTTCCATGTCGCGGATGGGGCCTGCGCCGTCGTGAGCCGTGGCCTGGATCTTGCGGCGCATCGTGGCGGGCACGAGCGAGGTGGGCGCAGGGCGGTCCACCGGATCCGCCTGGGTGAGCACGCCGTCGGCCACCAGAGCCGCGGCATCCGTAGCGGCGCGCTTGGCGAACACCAGTCCTTCAAGCAGCGAGTTGGACGCCAGGCGGTTGGCGCCGTGCACACCAGAGCAAGCCGCCTCGCCAATGGCGTACAGACCTTGCTGCGTGGAGCGGCCGTTGAGGTCCGTGAGAATGCCGCCGGAGTGGAAGTGCTGCGCGGGAGCGACGGGGATGAGGTCGCGGCCCATGTCGATGCCGCGCTCCTCGAGGCGCGCCCAGATAGTGGGAAACCGCTCACGCAGGAACTCTCCGCCAAGGTGACGGCAGTCCAGGAACACGTTCTCGGAGCCGTCCTCCTTCATCTGCGCCACAATGGTGCGGCTCACCACATCGCGCGGAGCAAGTTCCGCCAGTTCGTGGCGACCCACCATGAACCGCTCGCCAACTGCGTTGAGCAGGTAGGCGCCCTCACCGCGCACCGCCTCAGAGATGAGCGGCAGCTGACCGCGAGCGCCGGAGCCCTCCCACAGCACCGTGGGGTGGAACTGCACAAACTCCATGTCGGCAACGGCAGCGCCAGCGCGGATTCCCGCCGCAATGCCGTCGCCCGTTGCACTCACCGGGTTGGTGGAGGAGCGGAACACCTGGCCAATGCCGCCGGTGCCAATGATCACGGCCTTTGCGAGCGCGGCGCCAACGCCGTCGCGCGTTCCCTCGCCAATCACGTGCAGGGTGCCGTCTGCGACCTCGGCGGCGAGCACTCCGCGCACCCACGCGGACTCGGACTTGCGTGCGCGGTGGATGACGAGCCACACGATGAAGGGGATGACGCTCGCGAACGCCATGCGCGCAAGGAAGCCGGGAAGCAGGGGCGAGTTCCACACGAAGTGCACTCCATATGCGGCCGCGAGGCTGAGCGCACCCCACAGCGCACTGCGTGCGCCAGGGCGTCCCAACCAGAACCCGAGTGCAGCGCCGGCGAGTCCCGTAAAGAGCGCGTGCGAGACCGGCCAGAACAGCAGGGTGCGCACCGCGTAGATCACCAGGGTTGCGACGGGCTGGCTCTCGCCAAAGCTGAGCACGGTGACGTTGAAGGCGTAGAGCACGTTCTCCGTGAGCGCGAATCCGAGGCCAACGAACGCGCCAAGCAAGAAGCCGTCGATGGGGCCGCGCAGCCACGAGCGCGCCGCGATCAGTACCGCCGCCACGCCGAGCAGCTTGCCGGTCTCCTCGGTGATGGGCGCCGCGATGGCCGCGCCCCACGCGTTCGAGAAGTCGAGGCTCACGTGTTGCGCGAGGACAAGGATGATCGCGCCGTTGGCGTTGATTGCGAACACGCCGGTGGCGACAACTCCGCCCCACGCCACGGCGGCGAGCGCCGCCGAGCGAGCCGGACGCGTGACGATCTGCATGCCCCGCACGAGGTACCAGACGATGACGAACATCGGCACGGAAAGCACGATCGCCAACGCGCCGGTGACGGGGAACCGCTTAAAGCCGGGGGCAAGCGAGGTCACCATGATCCAACCACCAACGGCAACCGCGGCAACAAACAGCCACCACGCCACGGACCGCGGATCCCACAGCTTCACCGCCGCACTGCGACGGGTGATCTCCTTCATTGCGGCGCCGTTGGGAGGTTGTCGACGACGTACCCGGTATCAACGGACGCGACCATCGCATCGATGGCGTCTTGCGACGACTCCACCCCGGACTCGGGGCCTAGCGAGCGGACGATCGCGACCATGACGTCCTCACGAATCACCACCACCTCGCCAACCTGTGAGCCGGCGGTGACACCGAGCGAATACTCGGCCCGGGGCAACGGCTCGATCTCCGTGTTGTCCAGGCTCACGAGGCTGTCGTCCTCCGGCGCGGACGGAGCGGACACGACGGTGATGCCGGACGCGGCCAACTGCTCCGTGACGCGGTCGAGGAGATCCGCGGAGGAGCCGAACCAGATGCCGTCGCTCAGCGTCACCGACACGGAGTCGCGCGTGACCTGCGGCCGCGACGAGGTCGCCGCGTCAAGGTCAAGGGTCCACTGCGTGGCTGGCACAAACGAGGCCGCACTCGCGTAGACCCGCTCCCCCTGCTCCACCGGTCGCGTCGTTGACGCAAGCCCAGGAACCATCGGAATCAGCAAGCAGAACACGACCCCAAGCATCGCGATCACGGGCACCCACACGCCCGCCCGCCAGGGCCGCCCCACAGTCATGGCGACACGCTAACAGGCGGCACCGACCCGCGCGGTCACCTCGTGTAAGCGCGCACCACTCCGTCGAGCCCCGCGGTGATCACGTACTGATCAGCAACGATCGCCGAGGCGCCGTTTCCGTAGAAGCTGTACCCATCGGGTTGATACTCGAGGGCAGGGCCGGCACTTGCGGTCCAGATCACGTGGCCGTCCTTGGCGTCTAGCGCGTACAGACCGATCTCCCACGGTTGCTGGTAGTCGACCATGTGCTGGGTCTCGTACACGACCCCGTCGGCAACCGCGGGGATTCCCCACGGCCACCCGGTGGTCTCCGTGCTCCACACGGGCCCGCCGGTGTTGACGTCGAGCGCTCGCACGGTCCGCAGATCGCTTGATCCGATCACGATCTGGTCCTCCGCGAGCGGTTGAGCGCCAGACTGCACCCACGAGCTCCCGAATCCTACGGACCACTCCTTCTCTCCCGTCTGCTCATCGAGCTTCACAAGCTTGGTGGCGCGCGATCCGATGTACAGGTTTCCGTCCATCACCAGCGGCGAGGTTGTAAACGACTTGCCATGCGACACGGACCACACCTCGGATCCGTCAGCCATCGCCAGCGCGTAGTGCACGCCCGCCATTGTCGACACGTGCACAAGGCCATTGCCTAATGCGAGGTTGGACTCGACGGGCGCCTCGACGTCCGCGACCCACCTGACGTCGCCCGTGGCCGCGTCGAATGCCGTCACGGTTCCCGTCTCGGTTCCCGCGTACACAACGCCGTCCGCAACGGCCGGGCGGCTGCCAAAGACGTCGTACGGCTCACGGTCCGACGCTGGCTCGCCCGCGCGTGCGGCCCACAGTAGCGCTCCGGTTGGGTCGAGCGCATAGACGTTGCCGTCATCGCTGAGCACGTACGCCGAATCCCCGTCGATCGCCGCCTGCGCGCGGACGTCGCCCGCCGTTTCGAACTCCCAGCGCGGTGCACCGTCCGCGAGCGCGAACGCGCGCACAACGCCGTCATTGCCGCCAACGACAACGAGGTCACCGAACGCGGCAGGCGTCGCCCACATCTCGGTTCCCGTGTCCGCGGTCCACGCGGCCTCACGCACAGTTGGCTCCGGCGTCACCGACGCAACGGCGGAGCCAGCGGTGGCCGCCGGCGACGCGTCAATAGGAGAAGTGCCGGCGGACGGCGAGCACGCAGCGAGAGCCAGGCTCGCGGCAATCACCATCGTCAGGCGTGTGGTGGTGGACATGGGAACCTCCGGTTTGTCGTGTCACGACCTCACACACCGGAAGGAGTCAAAAGGTTGGGGTCAGCGCGCGAACACGGCGAGCGTCCCGTCAAGGGCGAGCACGGCGACAACACCCGGCCCGATCGCAGGCGAGGTCATAGCGCCACTCGCAAAACCGTCGGGCGGCCACGACGACGGCCCGCCAACGCGCTCGGACCACACCGCCGCCCCGCCGGAGTCGGTGAGCGCGAGGAGCGAGCCCGCAGGCGTCTGCTGGCTTGACGTCCAACTCGTGGACGCGAACACCACGCCGTCGGCGTAGGTGGGCCGAGCCCACGGCCAGCCGCCAACCTTGGAGCGCCATTCCACGGCTCCCGTGCGCGCATCGACGGCGAGCACCTGCCCAAGCCCGGAGGAGCCAACGTAGGCGACGTCGCCAGCAACCTCCACGGAGGACTCCGCCCACGATGTTCCAAAGGACACCGCCCACAGCTGCTCACCTGTCGTAGCGTCGAGGCCGAGCAACTCCGTTCCACGAGAGCCCGCGATGACGACCCCAGCGGCGACGCCCGGCGAGGAGTGAATGGGGTCCCCCGCAGCGGACCTCCAGAGCTCGCGCCCATCCTCTGCGGCGAGCGCGTGAATGGACCCGTCGAGGCCGGGAAGGTACACGGTCCCGTCAGCGACGGCCCCTGAGGCGACAACGCCCGTCCCCAACGGCACGGACCACAGCACGGTTCCCGTGGAGACCTCGAGCGCGACCGCGTTGCCGTCTGCGGTGCCAAGGAAGGCGACGCCATTGTCGAGCGCCACTCCGGCACTCGTCTGGGTGTAGGTGTCTCGCGGCGACACGTCGCCGGCGACATCTGCCGACCACGTCACTCGACCCGCCGCGTCGATGCGGGAGACCTTGCCGGAATCGTCGACCACGATCGCTCCCGCGCCGTCAGAGACGATGGGCGCGCGCACCTCGGCGCCGAGCTCCGTGCTCCACGCGGGCGCACCGTCCGCGAGCGTGAAGGCGCTGACGGTCCCGTTGAGCCCGGCCGCGATCACCAGGTCCCCTACGATCACCGGCGTTGACCACGCCTCCGCGCCGATGCTCGCGTGCCACAGCTCGGTTCCCGCTGGCTCCGGCACTGTGGGGGACGCGGACGGCTCCCCAATGGGGTCAACGCCGCGGGCGCCGGCAACCGCATACACCCCCAGCACCACCGCGACCGCGGCAACGGCGAGAGCGGACGCCGTCTCGGCAACCCGCCTGCGGCGCACCCTACGCACCCCAGCCACGAAGGTGCCCTCGTAGTCCGTAGGGGCAACGGCCGCCGAGTACGCGGCCTCTCCCTCCGCGGCAAGCCGGGCCAGGTCGTTCTCAAAGGTGCTCATGGCTTCCGCCCTGTACGCACGGGGTGTACGGTGAGCGGCTCGTCATCGGAGCCAAACTGCGCTCCGAGCTCGCGGGTGAGGTGTGCGGTGGCATCGGCGAGGTAGCGCTTGACTGTGCCCTCCGCGAGCCCAAGCGCCTCGGCAATCTCCCTGACCCGCAGCTGTTCGAAGTAGCGCAGCACCACGCATGCGCGCTCTCGCGGGGTAAGCCCTTGGAGCGCCGCCTGCACGGCGGACGTGACGCCCGCGCCATCTTGCGGGTCGCGGGGAGGCGTGTGCTCGGCAAACAGGTGAACCCGCGCCAAGAACCGCTTGTGTTTGCGGCGACCGTTGAGAAACTGCGTCGCTATCGCCCTGCGCACGTAGGCCTCCGCGTGCCCCGTGCTGCTGAATCCGCGCCGGTTCGCGAAGCTGCGAATTATCGCGTCGTGGGCGAGGTCTTCAGCCTGCGCGACGCTTCCCGTCAGCACATACGCGTAGCCAACGAGGGCGCCGCGGCGCGCCGCGACAAGCTCCTCGAGTTGCGCCTCCCAGGCCGACATCGTCCTCCCACTGATCACACTGCCCCGCACTCTAAACACCGCAGCGCGGAAAATCGTTGGGGTCAGCCAAGTTCTAGCGGCGCCTCGTCCAATCTGAGTTCACCGTCGGGATCGAGTGTCGCGACAAGCCGCACCCTCCACCGCTCGTCCTGCGCGGGGTAGTCGGAGCGCACGTGACCCCCGCGGCTCTCGGCTCGCGTCAATGCGGCCGTTGCCAGCACCGACGCGGTGGCGAGCACGTTTGACGTCTCCCACTCCGCGACCTGCGGCATGACCCCGCCGGGATCGACAGTGTGGAACTGCGCCCGAATGTTTGCCAGGCGGGAGACGGCGGTTGCGAGGCCCTCGAGCTCGCGAATAGGCCCGACGCCGTCGTGGGCTGTCGCCTGAATCTTGCGTCGCATTGTGGCCGGGACGAGCGAGGTTGGCGCGGGGCGGTCAACCGGCTCGCCTTGGGTGAGCACCCCGTCGGCCACGAGCGTTGCCGCGTCTTGCGAGGCGCGCTTGGCGAACACCAGGCCCTCGAGCAGGGAGTTCGACGCGAGGCGGTTGGCCCCATGGACTCCGGTGCACGCGGCCTCGCCAACTGCGTAGAGGCCCTGCTGGGTTGAGCGGCCGGCCAGGTCAGTGAGGATGCCGCCTGAGTGGAAGTGCTGGGCGGGGGCAACGGGAATGAGGTCGCGGCTCATGTCGAGGCCGCGCTCCGCGAGCCGGGCCCAGATCGTGGGGAAGCGATCGCGGAGGAAGTCTCCGCCAAGGTGTCGGCAGTCGAGGAAGACGTTGTCCGAGCCGTCTGCCTTCATCTGGTCAACGATCGCGCGCGACACCACGTCGCGAGGGGCGAGCTCGGATAGCTCGTGGCGGCCGACCATGAAACGCTCGCCCGCGGCATTCAGCAGGAATCCGCCCTCGCCGCGCACCGCCTCGGAGATGAGTGGCAGCTGGCCGCGAGCACCGGAGCCCTCCCACAGCACCGTCGGGTGGAACTGCACAAACTCGATGTCGGCGACGGCGG
>ENA-UOVV01001133-UOVV01001133.1-compost-metagenome-genome-assembly--contig:-NODE-1133-length-22549-cov-4.500178_pt1 | contig 22549 bp, 21 predicted proteins | sample MGYA00238155_ERZ761577 | MGnify/ENA primary metagenome ERZ761577 (study PRJEB28898, sample SAMN06268775) | compost metagenome | isolation source: Emeryville, CA | place: USA:Emeryville, CA | collected...
GCTCTTGTGCCAGAAGACATCGCCGTCGATATTGTCGCGCTGGTGACGCATGCGCCGGCGGATGAGGCGCTGGACCGTTTGTCCGGCCTGCTGATGGATGCGGGCGTGACGCAAATGCCGGTGTATTATCTGTGCTTCGAGCGTTTCGCCGCCGACGGGCGTATGCTGGAGGCGGTGACCTGCTGGCGTCACTACGCCACTTTCCTGAAAGACAATGCCGATTTCCTGAAGGATGCGGCAGAAGCCTATGCCGTGGCCGTCAATGTGCTGGGCAGTTTTATCGCCGCCTTTGACAGAAGGCTGGATGACTTTGCCGCTTTCCATGTTTTCTCGGACGAGGTGCGCCGCGCGCTCGACCATTTCGATACGGTTACCATGAAATCTCCCGCCAATATGATGCCCTCCGACGTGCCGCCGGCGGCTGTCGCGCTGGATACGTTGTCGCTGGGCGACCGTTGCCTGATGGACGGGGACGATATGTTGGCCGCCGCTTTTTTCCGCCGCGCGGCGGAGGAGGAACAGAACCCCGAAGGCTGGCTCCGCCTGCTGCAGCTGATGTCCGAAGCCGATCTCGGCGCGGAAGGCACGGTGGAAAAGGCAAAGGCGGCGAAAGAGGCGGCCGTGGCCGCAGGCCTGTGGCATGCGCGCGCTTATTATATCCTGCGCCTGCTCTCCGCGCCGGAAGATGAGGAAGCCGCGGCGCTGGATGCGGCAGGAAAAGAAGAACTGTGTGTAGAAACAGCGGCTTTTGTCGAAGACTTCAAGTTATTTATCAAGCCGTCGCAAGGCGGTTTTTCCAAATACACCACGCCGCCCGTGTTCCAGAAAGCCACGCATATCTACGATCAGGACAAGGCGGAGGATGTCATCAAACGCCTGCGCGATGTCACGGAAAGCAATACGATGAAGGTCGCCATCGGCACCTTTGCCCAGACGGCCATGTTCATGCTGTCGCAGGGGATTATCCAAAAGGATAAGCATCTGCCCGATCTGGCGCCGGCGCTGGATACCGCTCTGAACGCGCTGGCTGACGAAAGCGCGGAGATTGCCGATATGCTGGCGCAGGACATGCCCGAAGGGACGCCTTTTTGGGAAGACCAGCAACATTTCGGGCAGGTGGCGCTCGGCATCAACGGCGATATCGGCCAGCAGCTGAATGCACTGGCACAAATGTTGTCAGAATAGCCTTGAAACCGCCGCGGGCGGCATTATTTCATGATACTGTTGATTTTTTTGGATAAAGCGGAATTTTCTGCTGCTCCGAAACGCAACCTTGTCTTATAATCCGGTTATTCCTACCGCAAAAGGCATCGATATCCGATGAAAACAAAACTTTTTATTCTTGTGCTTCTCCTGCTGGCTCTGGGTGCGGGGTTCTATGCCGTCCCAAAATACCTGAAGGGGCAGGACGCGCAGGCGGCGGCAAATGCTGCGGCGCCCTTGACGCCCGTTTTTGTCACTACGGCGGCGGAAGGCAAGGTTTATGACAGCGTGGATGCCATCGGCACGGCCTATTCCAATGAATCCGTCGATATTTCCAGCAACGTGACCGAGGTGCTGCGCGAAATCCGTTTCCGCGACGGCCAGCGCGTGGCGGCGGGGGATATTATCGTCGTGCTGGAACAGCGCGAACAACAGGCGCAGCTGGATGCCGCCCGCGCGCGGCTGGAACAGGACAAGCGCGAACTGGCGCGTCTGGAAGGATTGCTGGCCGACAAGGCCGTCCCGCGTCAGGATTACGATAACCGCCTGACCATGCTGGAAGTGACCCGTCAGGAAGTGGCGGAGGCTGAGGCCCGTGTGGCCTACCGCAACATCCGCGCGCCTTTTGACGGCGTGCTGGGGGTGCGCCGCATCAGCCCCGGCGCTTTGGTGCAGCCGGGCAATGTCATTACGACGCTGGACGACATCAGCTCCATCAAGCTGGATTTCACCGTGCCGTCCACATATCTCAGCGCGCTGCGCCCCGGCGTGGAGATCGAGGCCGTGGCCGATGCGCTGGACAACCGCGTGTTCCGCGGCCGTATCGAAAGCGTGAATACGCGCATTGACCCCGTGACGCGTTCCGTGCTGGTGCGGGCGATTTTGCCGAACGACGATCATACGCTGCGGCCCGGCCTGCTGCTGAAAGTGACGCTGATCAAAAACGCGCGCAATGCCGTCATCCTGCCCGAAGAAACGCTGACGCAGCGGCAGAATGACCATTTCGTTTTTGTTGTCGGTGATGACAACAAGGTGGAGCAGCGTAAAGTCACCGTCGGCGCGCGCCGCCCCGGCAAGGTCGAGATCACAAGCGGTCTGGAAAAAGGCGAGCGCGTGATCGTACGCGGCATCAACCGCGTGCGCAGCGGGCAGGAAGTCAACGTCGCCGAAACCTGGCCGCCGCTGGACGGCTGGGATGCGGAGGTGAAATAACGCATGCTGCTTTCCGACGTATCGGTCAAGCGCCCCGTTTTTGCGGCCGTGATGAGCCTTTTGCTCGTCGCCTTCGGTATCGTGTGCTTTGACCGCCTGCCGCTGCGCGAATACCCCGATATCGACCCGCCCATCGTTTCCATCCGCACCACCTATCAGGGCGCGGCGGCGAACGTGGTGGAAACGCGGATTACCGAGCCGATCGAACGCCGCATTTCGGGCGTGGAGGGAATCCGCAACATCACCTCCCGCAGCGAGGACGGGCGGTCCACCATTACCGTCGAATTCAACGTGGAACGTGACATCGACGCCGCCGCGAACGATATCCGCGACCGCGTTTCCGGCATTTTGGACGACCTGCCAGACGAAGCCGACCCGCCCGATATTCAAAAGGCGGATTCCGACGATGACGTCATCATGTGGCTGAACTTGCAGGGCGAGGGGATGAGCATTCTGGAACTCACCGATTTCGCCCGCCGTTACATGGAAGACCGCTTTTCCGCGCTGGACGGCGTGGCGCGGGTGCAGATCGGCGGCGCGCGCGATATTTCCATGCGCGTCTGGATCGACCGCAACAAGCTGACGGCGCGCGGCCTGACCGTGGCCGATATCGAAAACGCCCTGCGCACGGAAAACGTGGAGCTGCCCGCAGGGGCGATTGAATCCCTGAACAGCGATTTTACCCTGCGCGTGCGGCGCGGCTACCAGACGGCGGATGATTTCAAGGCGCTGGTGCTCTCGCGCGGCGCGGATGACAGCCACCTGACCCGTCTGGGCGATGTGGCGGAAGTCAAGGTCGCGGCAGAGGAAGAGCGCGGTACCCTGCGCGGCAACGGCGTGCCGATGGTGGGTGTCGGGATCGTCAAACAGTCCAAGGCGAATACGATCGACGTCGCGCGCGTGGTGAAAAAGGAAATCGAGGTCGTCAACCGCAGCCTGCCGCCCCATATGCGGCTGGCGCAAAGCTACGACAGCAGTGTTTTCATCAAAAGCGCGGTGAAGGAAGTCTATCTGACCCTTGCCGTCACCGTGGTGCTGGTGGGGCTGGTCATGTATGCCTTTCTGGGCAGCTTGCGCACGATGATCATTCCCTTTGCCGCCGTGCCGGCTTCGCTCATCGGCGCCTGTATCGTGATTTATGCGCTGGGCTTCAGTATGAACCTTTTGACGCTGCTCGCCATCATTCTGGCCATCGGGCTGGTGGTGGATGATGCGATTATTGTGGTGGAAAATGCCTATCGCCGCGTGGAAATGGGAGAGCCGGGATTGCTCGCCGCCTTTCGCGGCGCGCGGCAGGTCGGCTTTGCCGTGATTGCCACCACCATGGTGCTGGTGGCGGTCTTTATGCCCATCACGCTGCTGGAGGGGAACGTCGGCCGTTTGTTCTCCGAATTTGCGGTGACGATGACGGCGGCGATTTTGCTCTCCGCTTTCATCGCGCTGACGCTCTCGCCCATGTTGTGTTCCAAACTGCTGTCGCGCAAGGAAAAGAAAACGTGGTTCAGCCGTACGGTGGACAGGTCTTTTGACAGGCTGAAGAACGCTTATCTTTATGTGCTGGGCGCGCTGCTTGACCGCATGCTGCTTGGTATTGTTATCATGCTGTGCGTGCTGGCGGGGGCGGGCTGGCTGTTCACGCAAATCCAGTCGGAATTTTCGCCGCAGGAGGACAGGGGCGTATTTTTCTCCTATCTGCGCGGGCCGGAAGGGGCGTCCTATAACTATATCTCCGACCATCTGAACCAGTTCGAACAGCGCCTGATGCCCTATGTCGAAAGCGGCGAGTTCCAGCGCATGCTCATGCGTGCGCCGGGCAGCTTCGGCACGACGGCATCCTATAATGACGCGCGCGGGATTTTCGTTTTGAACGACTGGTCGAAGCGCCGCCCGATCTGGGAATATATGAACGAGATCCGCGATTTGACCGCCGATATTCCGGGCGTGCGCATATCCTCCACCGTGCGCCGCGCCTTTGGCGGCGGTTCGCAAAAGCCCGTGCAATTCGTGCTGGGCGGGCCGAGTTACGAGGATCTTCTGGAATGGCGCGACATCCTGCTCGCCAAAATGCGCGAAAACCCCAATCTGGTCGAAATCGATCATGACTATTACGAAACCAAGCCGCAGATCGGCATCGACATCAACCGCGATCTGGCGGCGGATCTGGGCGTATCGGTTTCGGTCATCGGGCGCACGCTGGAAACCATGATGGGCTCGCGCAAAGTGACGACCTTTATCGACCGCGGGCGCGAATATGACGTGATCCTCGAAAGCCGCAAGGATCTGAAAAACAGCCCGCTGGATATTACCAATACTTTCGTGCGCTCCGACCGCACGGGCGCGCTGGTACCGCTGTCGAGCTTTGTCACCTTGAAGGAATTTGCCGATGCGCGCACGCTGAACCGTTACAACCGCATCCGCTCCATTACTTTCGAAGCGGGGCTGGCGGAAGGCTATGCGCTTGATCAGGCGCTCGATTACCTTGAAAACCTCGTCCGCACCGAATTGCCCGCGGGCGCAAGCATCGATTACAAAGGAGAGTCGCTGGAGCTGCGTGAATCCAGCGGGTCCATCTATCTGGTCTTCGGGCTGGCGCTTTTGGTGGTGTATCTTGCACTGGCGGGGCAGTTTGAAAGCTTCGTGCATCCTTTCATCATCATGCTGACCGTGCCGATGGCGGTAACGGGCGCGTTGCTGAGCCTCTGGCTGACGGGAGAAACGCTGAATATCTACAGCCAGATCGGTCTGATCATCCTTGTGGGCCTGTCGGCGAAGAACGGGATCTTGATCGTCGAATTCATCAACCAGTTGCGCGACGAGGGCATTGAGTTCCGCGAAGCCATTCTGGAGGCTGCTTCCAAGCGTCTGCGTCCGGTGATCATGACGACTGTCACGACCATCATGGGCGCCGTGCCGCTGGTGATGGCGGCGGGCGCGGGGGCGGAAAGCCGTTTTGTGATCGGCGTGGTGATTATCGGCGGGCTGTGCCTGTCCATTCTGCTGACGGTGTTTGTCGTGCCGATGATGTACCGCGTATTGGCCGTCCGCACAGGCTCTCCGCGCGCCATCAGCCTGAAACTGGAACAGCAACTGGCCGAATATCAGAACAGAATCTAGGGGTTGGAAGAGTTAACAAAACGTTAATACTTTTGCCGCTATACTGGTAGAAGGAAGTAATCCGTCCGGAATGCATGCCAGAAAGGGATGCCGTGGCGAATAAGGTCAACTATAATTCGGTCCTGCGGGACCTTCAGTCTTCGTTCCGTGACCAGTATAAATACAAGATACTGGGCAAATCCGATTTGTTCTTCCAATACACCGCCAAGATGATTGAAAACGACCAGACCAAGCTGTCGCTTTTCAAAAGCCGCCGCACGGCGGAACAGACGCAATACGCGCGTATCGACAATGACCCCACGCTGACCGATAACGAAAAGCTGCAAAAAAAGGCAGAGACAAAGATCGCCTATCTGAAGGATGCCTATCGTACGATCAAATCCGCCATGTACAACAAGGAGCTGAAGACAAATAACCTGAAACAGGCCATCGGCTATTTTATGAAAGAGCTGGAGCAGGCGGTCAAGGATTACATCACCTCGCGCAACGGCGCGGCCAGCGCGGACCCGTCCTCCGAAGATGTCGTGGATCTTTCCGACGAGGCAGCGGCCATGCTGGACGGCGGCATCAACGCCAATGACCAGAAATTCTTCGCCGACGTCAAAAAAATCAACGACGACATGGCGCGCGTTACTTCCCAGTTGCGCATCAAGGTGCGCAGCGAAGGCATTTTCTTCGACAATACGACCTATCAGGCCAGCAAGCGCGTCGATATCATCAAGGCCATGCTGGCGAGCCTCCAGAGCAACAACGCACCCCCCGCAACGCCGCCCGCCGAGGGCGCAAACGGCGGCGGTCTGGATATTACCGTTTAACGGGGTTATTGCTTACTTTGATTGCATCGCGAATTTGCTGCGGCTGGGTTCAAACCGGCTGATGGTGCCGGTTTGCAGCCAGGTTTTGGCCTCGCGGCTGCCGTGCAGCTGCGCATCGAACATGGCCAGCGCCGCACCGCGTACGGCCTCGACGGTATTCTCGTCCGCAGGGCCCGCGCCGGGAAAACGCACAGTGCCTGAAATGCCGCCAAAGCCGTGATACGCACCGTCGATCAGCAACAGGAAACGGTCGGGGCCGGCGGGCGCGTTGTCCCATGCCTCCAGCCGCCAGATATAATCTTTGCCGTTATTGGCGGCGGTGTCATGGGTGCCGCTGATCATCAGGAAGGGAACGGTCATGCCCGCAAAGGCTGCTTTATCCGCAACGGCGGAGGTGCCCTGCGGCGAGACAATCACAAAAGCCTGCGCGCGCTTTTCGCGGAAGCTTTGCGGTTCGTCACGCGGCCGCTGCGCCCAGTCTTTGAAGACCAGCGGGTTTTGCACAAGCGGCACGGTTCCCTCGCGCATGGAATCGCTATGGGTGGGTTGCAGCACCAGATAACCATGGCTCGCCCAGTATTCCGCCAGCGGGGTATAGGAACGATGGCTGCCAAAGGCGCCATGCGACCAGATGATCACGGGCATATCCTTGGCGCTGCGGCTGAAAACGGCGCGGTATTGCAAAGCCTTTTTGCGGCCGGGCATGGCCAGCTGGCTTTCGGTTTTTTCGATATCGCGATAAGGCCCCATGCCGGGCTTGTAAAACGCGGCGGTGCCAAGCGCCTTATCGTTTTGCGCGGGCGCAGAGAAGGGGGCAAAGACGATGCAGGCCGTCAGGGCGGCCATCAGAAAGAAAAACTTCAAAAAAGCACGTGTCATGCTGTGGCACCTCCCCCGCGAAACAAGGCATCAAAAAGCCCGAAGCCAAATCTAGCATCGGGTTCGAATACAGACAATCACGGCAGATTGCCGGCCGAAATAAGGGAAGATGATCCGGAGAAAAAATGTTTGGTAGCGAGGGAGGGATTTGAACCCGTTTTCGCTAAGTCCTTGATAATCACAGGTTAACACGATTAATGGTTAACGGCTGGTCTCACCTAAAGGTCGCACTTAGGGATTCCTGTTGTCAATGATATTATTCTAAGATATTGGAATTAAAAGACTTTCATAGATCGAATGGATGTTTTTTTACAGAATCAAAAATAAGGTGCTTTTTAAGTTCTCTGAAAGGGGTTTGGTTTTTTTGGCTACATATGGGTAGCTAATTTGTCATAGAGGCTATCCAGCGGCCTTCTAATGACTCTGGAAATGGGTGTTAAGGGGCGGGTAATAGCTTTTGGTGGCAGGAATTAATTTGCAGCTCTTCCGAAAGGAGGGGGCTACGGGGGGATTTGGATAAGCTATTGCTTAAATATCTGGGCACGGATTTTTATGCCATTTTTTTTAGGGCTGGTATAATGCTCTCCTCATAAAAATTACTGGGACAATACTATGTGGCAAAGACTATTTGTTGGCTTGCGTACAATAGGTGGGTTAAAGGCGGTTTTAGCAGGTATCGCCTTTTTGCCTGCAATCTTAACTTATGTAGTTGCTTGGTTTGAGGGTATGCCTTGGGCACAACGTATAACTTTAGCTTCATTAGCTTTAGCAGCTGGTTTGGTTATCGTCTGGGTTGGGCTGTCGCTTTACGATAGATTCTTTGCGCCTGAGAAGCCCGTAGAGTTCAGAGACATTTTGAATCGAGCGCAAAAAAGAAATTGGCATTTTGGTGGGGAGTCTCTGGACATCATAGATTTGATGGACGCTTTAGTGCAGTCAGCTGTAAACGGGGAAATTGTTTTCTGGGGCAGGTCGGATAGAAATATGTTTCAAGCTCTAACAAGAAATGAACCTCTTGAGAGGATACCGTCTGAACACTGGAAAGATTTTTGTATTAATTGGGGTGCTGGGCTGAAAACAAAAGGCTTGGTGTTCCAAGGCATTGTTGATGATAACTTTGAAATTTGTTCCTACACGTTAAGGCACGAGGGCTTAAGAGGCTTTAAAGACCTTCACGTGCAAGGTGTAAGTAGTCGATGGTTTAAAAACGCAGAAAAAAAATTTCGAGGCAGGCGCAAGAAGCAAGATGAACAAAAAAGGAAAGAAATGCAGCGAAGGGAAGATGCGGAGCGTGTAGAAATTCAAGCAGGTGATGGTCAACCCCCAATTTAGAGTCCATACAATAGCTATATCAATAATTTAGGTAAGGATGGTAGCGAGGGAGGGATTTGAACCCCCGACCAAAGGATTATGATTCCTCTGCTCTACCACTGAGCTACCCCGCCACAGGGAAAGTGTCCATCTATATGCCAATCCGCCGCGCGTCTGTCAAGCGTTATGGCGCATAAAGTTAAAATATTGATATCCCAGCGATTCGCGCCTGTTCGGGCGGCGGCGCGGGGCGGTTTTTGCGGAATTTTTCGCCCAAATCAGGCCGGCGTATCGGGGGCGGCGGGGCAGATTTCGGGCGGACGGTAGTTTTTCATCCAGACGAAAATCCCGCAGGCACCGATACCGGCGGCGGCGAGCATCACGCCCATCGGCACGGGACTGGTCGCATGCATCAGGCTGAGCAGCGCGCTGGCCGCGGCGGAAATGGAGAACTGGATCATGCCCGCCAGCGCCGAGGCGGCGCCCGCGCGGTGTTTCTGGTGTTCCATCGATCCTGCCGTGCCGTTGGGGAAGATCGCGCCCAGCATGGCCATGAACAGGAACAGCGCCCCCGACATCGCCCAGAGGCCGAGGTCCAGCAAAGCCGCCGCCGCGCAAAGCAGGCCTGCCGCGGCAAGACCGTAGAGCGCCATGCGCATCATGCCGTCGGGCGTTTGCCTGTCCTTGCGCAGCAGCCAGGCGTTGATCTGCGAGACGATGATGAAGGCAAGGGCGTTGCTGCCGAAAATCCAGCCGAAGTTTTGCTCCGCCACGCCGAAATATTTGATGAAGACAAAGGAAGAACCGGTGATATAGGCGAAAAGCCCCGCCTGCGCGACGGCAAGGCAGAGGGTATAGCCCATGAACTCGCGGTGCTTCAGAATGTCGAAATAGGTATGGAAGCTGCGCGTGAAACGCACCGTTTCATCCGGCCGGCGCGTTTCGGGCAGGAAGAAAACGATGGCGATGGAAATCAGCATGCTGAGCGCCGTGAGGATCCAGAAAATCGAACGCCAGCCGAAAAAGACCAGCGTGTAGCCGCCCGCCAGCGGCGCGAGAATGGGCGCAAGCCCCATGACAAGCATCAGCGCGGAATAGACCTGCGCGGATTCCCGATGATCGAACAGATCGCGCACCATGGCGCGCGAGACAACCGCGCCCGCACAGCCGCCCAGTGCCTGCAGGAAGCGGAAGAAAATCAGCTGGTAACTGTCCGCGGCCAGCGCGCAGGCGGCAGAGGCGACGATATACAGCAGCAAGCCGACATAGAGCGGTTTTTTGCGCCCGTAGCGGTCCGTCAGCGGGCCATAGGCGAGTTGCCCCAGCGACAGGCCGATGAAATAGGAAGACAGCGACATTTCGATCCGCCCCTGCGTCACGCCCAGCGATTCCGCCATGGCGGGAAAGGCGGGGAGGTACATGTCGATCGACAGGGGGCCGAAGGCCGAAAGGCAGCCCAGAATGATCACGAAAACATAAAACTGGCGAGAACGCGCTTGCATGCGGATGGTTCCAAATAGATGTGCGGCCGGAAATAAGCGCGCGGGTGGTGTTTGTAATGAAAGGATGCGCCGTTACGCCGCCGCCGTCAGGCTGCGGTTTTCCGTACCGGTGATCCAGCCGCCGCCCAGCACGCGGTCGCCGTGATAGGCAACGCAGGCCTGTCCGGCGGCAATGCCGAAGGCGGGGGCTTTCAAAATGACATGATCGGCAAAAACAGTGGCCGGCATGGGCGCCTGTGCGGAGCGAAGCTTGACCTCCGCCTCCAGTCCTTCGGGCGGGATGTCGGCCAGCCAGTTGCATTCTTTGATAAAGACCGTATCGCGGCCCAGGGCTTCATAGGGGCCGACGATAACCTGGTTTTTATCGGGGCGCAGACCGACGACAAAAAGCGGGCTGTTGCCCTCCGTATGGCCGCCGCCGATGCCAAGGCCGCGGCGCTGACCGATGGTATAATTGATGATGCCGTTATGTGTGCCAAGCACGCGGCCGTCGATATGCACGATATCGCCGGGTTGCAGCGAGCCGGGGCGGAATTTTTCCACCACGCGGGCATAGGAGCCGTTGGGCACAAAGCAGATATCCTGACTGTCGGGCTTGTCCGCGACGATTAGGCCGAAACGCTCCGCATGTTGGCGGGTGATGTCCTTGCTCCAGCCGCCAAGGGGGAAGCGCAGAAAATCCAGTTGCTCCTGCGTTGTCGCGAAAAGGAAATAGCTCTGGTCCTTGCCCGCATCGACGGCGCGGTGCAATTCGGCCTTGCCGTCCTTGTTCACGATCCGCTGGATGTAATGGCCCGTGGCCATGCAATCCGCGCCCAGGTCGCGCGCGGTTTCCAGCAGGTCCTTGAACTTGACGTTCTGGTTGCATTTGACGCAAGGGATGGGCGTTTCGCCGCGCAGGTAGCTATCGACGAAATCCTCGATCACGCCGTCCTGAAACTTGCTTTGGTAATTCAGCACGTAATGCTCGAAACCCATTTTTTCGGCCACGCGCTTCGCATCGTAAATATCCTGCCCTGCGCAGCAGGCGCCTTTTTTGGCCAGCGCTTCGCCGTGGTCATAGAGTTGCAGGGTGATGCCAACGACCTGAAAGCCTTGTTCATGCAGCAGCGCGGCCGTGACGGAGCTGTCGACGCCGCCCGACATGGCGACGACGACGCGCGTATCTTTGGGATCTTTGTCAAAGCCGAGGGTGTTCATGTTTCCTTTGCCTGCCTGCCGTTTTTCAAGTCACTGAATATACGCATAAACATTAAAAAATCAAGGATTTTTCATATTTTTAACGCCGCGATTATCCGGCTGGCCTTCGGCAGGGGAATATGCTTAGATATCTGAAATTCATGAATTTTTAGCCGTGCGCGGCGGGAGACAGCATGACCGGAGCCGATGAAGAGGGTTTCAACGACGATGCCGACCTGGATCTGGATGCAGACGATGGCGAGGGCAACGTGCTGGAATTCACGCCCGAGGAAGATGCCGAGATCGAAGGCATTGCCGAAAGCGTTTTCGACCTGATGGAGCAATACGAAATGGATTGCGAAGTCCATTTCCCCGATTTCACGATGGAAGTGCCCTATGGCACGCCGGTCGAGGAAATCGTCGCCGCTTACGAGGATTTCTGCGCGCAGATCGCCGAAGCCAAGGCGGAAATGGCGAAAAACAAGGATAAATAAAGGCATCCGCCTATGATTAAAGCCGTTGTTTTCGACCGCGATGCGACCCTGAACAAGACCACGCAAATCCTGCGTGCGGGGCAGCAGCCGGGCGACCCGACGGACGGCTATGTGCTCGCGCCGGATGAACTGGAACTGTTTCCCGCCGTGCGGCCTGCGCTGGCGCTGCTGCGCACATGGGGCATTACGCCCTTTGTCTTCACGCAGCAAAACTGCATCGGCAAGGGGCTGGTGACAGAGGCGGAGGTAGCGGCCATCCACGAACATATGAACAACCTGCTCGGCCCTGCGGTGCGGATTGAAAAATTCTATCTGGCCTGGAACGTGCAGGGAGAGGGCGAAAGCCCGCGGGCAAAACCGTCGCCTGCCATGCTGCATGAAATCATGGCGGATTACGGCCTGAAGCCGGAGGAAATGATCGTCGTCGGTGACAGCATGCGCGATTACAAATCCGCCATGGCGGCGGGCGTGATCTTTGCCTGGGTGCGCGACGATTTGCGGCGCGTATCGGAAAAAGACATGCAGGCGACCGGCTGCCCCGTTTATGACGATGTGGAGGCCTTCGCAAAAGATCTTGTCGCAGCGCCGCATCCGCGACAGGCGCATCAACCGCAGCCCTGAGGCATCCTCACGCTAAGCCCCTGAAGTCAAAGCGCTTCGCACGCTGCGGCGCATCTTAACCCTTTGTTCAAGTATGTGGCGGTATAATAAAGGCGCGGGAGTCCGGCTTCCGCGCGGCTTATACCGGAGCATATGATGACGGGACGCAAAAACGGCGGAAATGAAGGGATGGACGGCGACGATCATGTGATCGAATTCACGCCGGAGGGGGCCTTCAACATCCGTACGGCGGCCCGTAACTTCGCGGAAATGATGGAAGAATCCAACCAGCCGCTCATTATCCACCTGCCGCATGTCTCGGTCGAATTCGAGCCCGGCTGTACCCCACAGGAAATTATTGACGGTTACCATATGGCCATGCGCCATAAATTTGTGGTACATCATTCCAATACCAATCAGAAAAAGCCCCCGCCGGCACCGAAATAAAAAGAACTACGGGATACCGGAAGATGTACGAACCACCCGAACCGCTGAAAGCCGAATTAATTCTGCGCAGCCGCCGCGATATGTTTTATATGGCGCGGCTGCTGGCATCCGCACTGCCGGATGATGCGATCCATGACGAACAAAATCCTTTGCTGGTCTGCGTGCGCGGCTCGCTCGGCTGCGGCAAGAAGATCATTGCCGATGCCATGCGCGAATACCTGACCGGCACGACGGCCATGAGCGGCGTGAAAAACATTTCCGGCCGTGAAGGCTATGACGAATACTGGCAGGGCGTTGTGCGCGGCAAGGAAGTGGAGCTCGCCTATATCGATGCCGCATGGCTTAGCGGGTATAGCGACGATTTCAATCTGGCATCCTTCGGCCCGCATATGGTGCGCCAGTTCTTCCTGTGGCAGCGGAGCAAGCCGGGGGTGGCCTTCGTCCACAACGATGCCTCGCTGGAAATCGAAAACAAAAGGCGCTTGTCGGTCTGGATAGAACAGGGGGGCGTGCCGAATGTGGACGGGCCGGGCCGCGCGGAGGAAAGCAAGCTTGCCATCGCTTTCAAACAGGCGCAGTTGAAAGACCCCGATAACAAATGGCTGCGTTATGTGGAGCTGAACATCAACGACAGCCGTTTGCTTGACGCGCCGAAATTCCGTGCTGCCGTGGACAAGCTGAAAAAGCGTTTCGGCGGGCCGGCGGCCTGATTTTTTAATTTCAGGAAAACGCGTTTATTCTTCCCAAGGCGCCTTCGCGCTTATTCATCCCAAGGCGCCTTCGCGTTTATTCATCCCAAGGCGCCTTCGCGTTTATTCATCCCAAGGCGCCTTCGCGTTTATTCATCCCAAGGCGCCTTCGCGCCGGGCAAGGCAACGACGATGCCGTCCAGTTCGTCGCTCATCAAAATCTGGCAGCCGAGGCGGGAGGTTTTCTTGAGGTCGAAAGCCAGATCCAGCATGTCTTCCTCTTCCTCTTTCTTTTCTTCCAGTTTATCCGCCCAGTCGGGATGCACCACCACATGGCAGGTTGCGCAAGCAAGGCAGCCGCCGCAGGCCCCTTCGATGTCGATGCCGTGTTTGTGCGAAATTTCCATGATGGAAAGGCCGTTCGGCGCGTCCACTTCGCGTTCGGTACCGTCTTTTTCGATGAAGGTCATTTTGGGCATGGCGTATCCTGTTTAGTGCGTGGTTGTCCGGTTGTCGGTTTTGTCGAAAAGCGTTTCCTTGCCCGCGCAATCCGTGCAGATCAGGCAAACGGCGCTATCATAGCGGGCCTGCGGGCAAAGGTGATAGTCTTTTTCAGCCTCTGCCTTGAATACATAGGCCTTGCCGCTGAAATAATCGCCCGCTTGGGCATAGGTTTTTTCCGTCGGGCGGCCCGTGATGTGGGGAGTATATCCGCCATGGGTCGCAGGTTTGTGAAATTCAAAGCCGGTTTCCGCGCGGCCCGCCTTGGCGCTATAGGTGAAGGTGGCGCGGTGTTCTTTATAGCGGCCTTGCGTTTGCGACACATCCAGCGCCAGAAGGCTTTCTCGGGCGGCGGCGCAATCGGGGCAGGGGACGCAGGTCTGCGCGTCATCCGGTTTGCCGCAAAGCGAAAGCGCGCCTTGCCGCGTTTCGACCACATAGACATGCGGGCCGGTAAACAGATCCTGATACGCGCCTGCGACGGATATAAACGGCGCGTTGCTTTCCGGCGCGAAAAATTCGGTCAGCGCCGATACCGGATTTTTATTATCGCCAAGACCGGTAAAAATCGGGCGCGTTTTCACTTTCTCGATCCGAATGGCGGCAAGGGCATCATCGGCGCGCGCGGCATCGGCCTGCCAGAAAAGGGTAAGCATCACCATCATCAAAAGAATGCCGGATTTACGCATGGAGCCCTCCTGCGCGTGACTGTATGCGATGATACATTTTCAGCCATTGCTCGATAAAGAAATCGACATCGCGTTCCGTGGTGTTCCAGCCCAGACTGACGCGCAGGGAGGATGTGGCCGCCGCATCGCTCGCCCCCATGGCTTTCAGCACATGCGAGGGTTTGACCGTGCCGCTGGAGCAGGCGGAACCGTTGCTGACGCAAATACCCGCGAGATCCAGCGCGATCAACTGCGTTTCGGAAGACGCGCCCGCAAGGCTGAACATGCTGGTATTGGCAAGGCGCGGGGCGTTTTTGCCGAAGATTTGCACCATGGGCGCGGCGACCGTAATGGCGGCTTCGATTTTATCGCGCAGCACGGCGAGAGCCTGAAAGGTTTTCGCATCCGCCTGTTCCGCCGCCGCGCCAAAGGCGACGATGCCGGCCAGATTTTCCGTGCCCGCGCGCATGTTTTTTTCCTGATTGCCGCCCTTGGTCTGGGCGGTGACAGGGACGCAATTGGCAATGACAAGGCAGCCCACGCCCTGCGGCCCGCCCATTTTATGCGCGGAGAGGGTATAAAAATCCGCGCCCAGTTTTTGCACATCCAGCGGGATTTTGCCAAAGGCCTGCACGGCATCGGTATGCACCAGCGCGCCGCGCTTGCGGGCGATGGCGACGATTTCTTCCACCGGCTGGATCACGCCCGTTTCGTTATTCGCCAGCATGACGGAAACCAGCGTCTGGCGCGTGTTGTTTTCCAGCATTTTGTCGAGCGCGGCGACATCGACAATGCCGTTCGCATCCACGGGCAGGATTTCCTTTTCAACATCGACTTCCAGCACGGAGGGATGCTCGATGGCGCTTGCGATCACGCGCTCCATGCCCGCGCCTTTGAGGGCGAGGTTGTTGGCCTCCGTCGCGCCGCCTGTGAAAACGATCACATCGCGCGCGCCGGTGTGCAGGGCGGAGGCGATTTTTTGGCGCGATTCCTCGATTCTGCGCCGCGCCTCGCGTCCCGCCTTGTGAATGGCGGAGGCATTGCCCGAAAAATCCAGCGTTTCCAAATAGATGTCACGCACGGCCGGTTTCATCGGCGTGGTCGCATTGTGATCCAGATAGGTCAGGGCGTTTATGCTCATGTTTGGTTTATTCGCCGTTTTCCGTTGCGGCCAGCCGCTTGAAAGTTTCGTTTTAAGGTATTGTAATTTAATGGAGATTCAAGATTTTTCTTGCTTTACCCGGTGGTTATGTATAGTTTCTATCTCCGAAATAGAGGTTGTACAGCATAACAAAAAATATTCAACCCACGTAGGCACCAGGAGGCTAAATCTCGCATGCCAGAAGTCATTATCACGGGCCCGGCCGGCCGACTTGAAGGCCGCTACAAGCACAGCAAAATTCCCGGCTCCCCGATTGCACTGATCCTTCATCCGAACCCCGAGCGTGGCGGTACGATGAACAACAAGATCTCCTACACCATGTTCCAGTCCTTTGCGGATTGCGGCTTTTCCACCCTGCGGTTCAACTTCCGCGGCGTGGGCCGTTCACAGGGTGAATTTGCGCAAGGCGAGGGCGAACTGGCCGATGCGGCCGCCGCGCTTGACTGGCTGCAAAGCGTCAACCCCGGCGCCTCTGCCGTCTGGGTCGGCGGTTTCTCCTTCGGTGCGTGGATCGGCATGCAGCTTTTGATGCGTCGTCCGGAAATCGACGGTTACGTCGCCATTTCCCCGCCGGCGAATATCTACGACTTCAACTTCCTTGCGCCGTGCCCCAACGAAGGGCTGATCGTGCAGGGCGACAACGATCAGGTCGTCAGCATTGAATCCGTCAACAAACTGGTGGACAAGCTGAAGGAACAACGCGGCGAAATGGGCGTGGAATACAAAGTCATCCCCGGCGCCGGCCACTTCTTCAACAACCCCGGCGAAACCGAGCTGATGGTGAAATACATGAACGATTATCTCTATCGTGCCATGTCTTCGCAGGAAGCTGCGGCGTAACACGCGCCACGGTGATACAAGATAAAAAAACCGCTCCTTTAAAGGAGCGGTTTTTTTATGCCCTGCCGCAAGTCCGTATGCAAAACATGCGGGGCGGCATGGACATTTATAAATGGAGTCTCAAACCTCCGGCGGTTTGTTGCCGTTGACGGTTTTTTTCGGGGCCTCTGTCTTGGCGTTGTTGGCGGGGGTGAGGTTCGCTTCCAGCTCGGCGATGTATTTATCGGCTTCCAGCGCGGACATGCAGCCCATGCCGGCGGCGGTGATGGCCTGACGGAAGACTTTATCCTTCACATCGCCTGCTGCGAAAACGCCGGGGATATTGGTTTGCGTGGAATCCGGTTTGGTTTTGATATAGCCGTCGGCATCCATATCCACCTGTCCCTTGAACAGGTCGGTGGAGGGTTTATGGCCGATGGCCACGAAAACGCCGTCAACTTTCTTGTCGGTCACCTGACCCGTTTTCAGGTTCTTGATCTTCACGCCCGTCACGACTTTGCCGTCACCGGTGATTTCCTCCAGCGCGCTGTCCCAGATGACTTCGATCTTCGGGTTTTTAAACAGGCGGTCTTGCATGATTTTCTCCGCGCGGAAGCTGTCGCGGCGATGCACGACCGTGACCTTGCTGGCGAAGTTGGTGAGGAACAGGGCTTCCTCTACGGCGGAGTTGCCGCCGCCCACCACAATCACTTCCTTGCCGCGATAGAAAAACCCGTCGCAGGTGGCGCAGGCGGAAACGCCCTTGCCCTGATAGGTTTGCTCCGACGGCAGGCCCAGCCATTTTGCCTGCGCGCCCGTGGCGATGATGACGGCATCGGCCAGATAGATATCGCCGCTGTCGCCGACTAGTTTTTTGGGATTGGCGTTGAGATCCACGCTGGTGATGAGGTCATGCACGATTTCGGTGCCGACGTGTTCGGCCTGTTCCTTCATCTGCTCCATCAGCCACGGGCCCTGAATGGGCTGGGCAAAACCGGGATAGTTTTCCACATCGGTCGTAATGGTCATCTGCCCGCCGGGCTGCATGCCGGCGACGATCATCGGCTTGAGGTTCGCGCGCGCCGTATAAATGGCAGCGGTATAGCCGGCAGGGCCGGAGCCGATGATGAGAACCTTGGTGCGATGCGTCTTGGACATTTACTGTTTTCCTTTCATCTCCGCGCGAATCTTTTCCGCGACTTTTATGGTATCGTGTGGCGGGTCATAAGACCATGCCTGCAATTCCCCTGTAAAGGGGCGGGTGAAGCCTTGTTCCTGCAACAGGCGGTGGAAGGCATCGAGCCGCGCCGCGCCGCCGGTCAGCCCTGCGATATATACGGGTTTGCCGGTGGAAACGGCTTCCGATGTCATGGAAACGCTGTCTTCCGTCACAATGATATAATCGGCAAGGCCGAGAAAGCCAAAGTAGGGATTATCCCCCGTGCCGTCCCAGAAAAAGACGTTGTTTCCGTTCAGCTTTTCGCGTAGCACGCGGGTATTCTCCGCGCCCGTGCGGCGGGAGGCCGTGACCATCACGCCATAGCCTTGCGCGGCGAGCTGCTGCAATTGCGCCGCGAGCTGCCTTGCGTTTTCCAGAGTCATTGTGTGGGCGCGGCTGTTGCCGCCGATCATCACGGCGACGCGCGGTGCGGGCAGGTGGGCAAGCTTTTCGCGCCACATATCCGCCCCCTCGGCCAGTTTTTGCGGCGTGACGCGGTGCAGTCCCGCCGTGGTGACAAAAACATTCCCGCCGCGCGTTTTGTCATGTTGCGGCACGACGACCAAATCGAATTTGGCGGGGTTAAGTCGCGGATCCTGAATGTTCACCAGAAAGCTTTTGCCGCCGCTCCGGCGCTTGATATGCCGCCCGATGCCGATGGCCTTGCGCCCGCTGGCAAGGATCAGGTCCGGCCACGGCGGGGCGATGGAATCACTGCCGGCGGCAAGAGACAGCCCGTGCCCCACATCCAGCCACGGGCTCAGTTGCTTCCACGGAAAACGAAGCTTGATACGTTTGACGACAGGCGTTATACCCATGGCCTCTGCCACGCCGAGGCACTGGTTTTCCGTGCCGGCGATGCCCTCGGTGACGACCCAGCAGAGAAGGGGGCGTTCTGTCAATTCAAGCTCCTGAAATGTAAGGTGAATTTGATATTAAGTATAACGATACACAAGATTTCGACAAACGGGAATGTGAAATTTATTTAAAGTTTTGTGGTCGAATTATTTCTCTTGCAACGATTATATGATAATATTATTACATTACAGAGTTTGATTCTAACCTTTCATCAGGTAATTTCTCCATGCCAAAAGTAAAACTGGACCGCATCGACCGCAAAATCCTTCACGATCTGCAGGAAAACGGCCGCATGACCAACGTCGAGCTGGCCGAACGCGCCGGCATTTCCGCACCGCCCTGCCTGCGCCGCGTACGCGCGCTGGAGGAAGCGGGGGTGATCAAGGGCTATCATGCCGATATCGATCCGAACTCGCTGGGCTTCGGCGTCACGGTTTTCGCACAGGTGGGTTTGTCCAACCAGGCGGAAACCGATCTCAAGAAGTTCGAAGATCTCGTGCGCGGCTGGCCGCTGGTGCGCGAATGCTATCTGGTCTCGGGCGAGGCGGATTACATCCTGAAAATCGTTGCCGAGGACTGGGACGCTTACCAAAAATTCCTGACCAGCCACCTGACCACCGCGCCGAACGTGAGCCATATCAAATCCGCGCTCGGCATCCGCGTGGCGAAGCACAAGCCCGGCGTGCCGGTCGAGGTTGAATAAACCGCTTCGCATGGGATGATGAACGCATAGGGGTGGACTCTGATGGCGGATGGACTGCGCGCCCGCATTGAATCGCTTGTTGCCGAAAAATGGTTTATCCACGGCATTACGACGCTGATCCTCATCAACGCCGTCACTCTGGGGCTGGAAACCGATCCCGCCATCATGGCGCGATACGGCGGCGCGCTGCATATGATGGACCAGACCATCCTTGGGCTTTTCGTGATCGAAATCGGGCTGAAGCTTTTTGCCCGCGGCGGGCGTTTTTTCAAAAACGGTTGGAATATTTTTGATACCGCGATTATTGCGATATCCATCATGCCGGCAACAGGGGCTTTTGCCATTTTGCGGACGCTGCGCGTGTTGCGGGTGCTGCGTCTGATTTCGACCGTGCCGCGTTTGCGGCGGGTGATTTCCGCCTTGCTGACGGCTATTCCGGGCATGGCCTCCGTGATGATGATCCTGCTGATTATTTTTTACGTCTCGGCGGTGATGACAACGCAGATTTTCGGTATGAATCCTGATCCGGAATTGCAGCATTATTTTGGCGATATCGGCAATTCCATGTTTACGCTGTTCCAGATCATGACGCTGGAAGGCTGGAACGACATCGCCGCCGTGGTACTGCCGCAATATCCGATGGCGTGGATTTTCTTTGTGGTCTTTATCACCGTCGCATCCTTTGCGGTGCTGAACCTGTTTATTGGTATTATCGTCGATGCCATGAATTTGCTGCATGACGAAGAATGTGATACCCGCGCCCATCAGGATCATTCCGATGAAATGGAACTGCTCCGCAAAATCCACCGCGATATCGCCAAGCTCCGCGCGGAGCTGGAGGCATTAAAGGGCGACAAGGGGAAGAAGTAAGCGGTTCAGCTCTCTGCCGCCTTTGCTTTTCTGTCCAAAAACCTGTGATACCAGCGCCCGGGGCGCGCAGGCTCTTCGGGGATGCCGAAGGCTTTATGATAGCGCTTCAGCAAGACCAGAGGAATGGCGCTGGCCAAAAGTGCGGTTCCGTCCGGCGGGTTTTGATATTGTAGATAAAGAGAGGCAGATAAATCAGGTACAGGGGAATAAAAAAACATGATCTTGCTGCGCTGAAACGCGGCGAGCGCGCCATCGGCGGAGTCAATCCACGGTTTGCCCATGATCACCCGTGATCAAAAGATGCAGCACATGAAAAAGCGTCATCAATGGAATTTTGACAACCATTGATGACGCGAATAGAAAAATCAGATAGCGCAGATATGCCCTCAGTCGTATTTGACTTCCAGCACCTCGTAGACACGGGGGCCTTTGGGGGTTTGCACTTCGACGCTGTCGCCGACGCTTTTGCCGATCAAGGCGCGCGGCAGCGGGGCGGTGAGGGCGAGCATGCCCTTCTCAATGTCCGCCTCGTATTCTCCGACGATCTGGAAAGACTGCTCCTGGTCGGTTTCCTCGTCCACGACCTTCACATGCGCGCCGAAGCGGATGACGGTGTCGTTGAATTTGGACGTATCGATCACATCGGCGAGCGACAGGCGGCTTTCAAGGTCGGCAATGCGGCCTTCGATAAAGCTCTGGCGCTCACGCGCGGCATGGTATTCGGCGTTCTCCGACAGGTCGCCGTGAGAACGCGCCTCGGCAATGGCCTCGATCACCGCCGGACGCTCGACCGTTTTCAAATGCTTGATCTCTTCTTCCAGGCGCGCATAACCCGCGACTGTGATAGGTAGTTTAACCATGTTCAGTATCTTTCACTCTACGATAGGCTGTCAGGCAGCTTTGAGATAGGCCTGCAGCGATTTGACATCGAACGGCCCGGACTGCCGCAAGGCGGCTATGGCATCCACAGCCGCCTTACCTCCGGAAATCGTCGTATAGTAAGCGATCTTATTCTGTAATGCCGCGCGACGCAAGTTAAAGTCGTCCGCCACGGCCTGCGGGCCGTCGGTGGTATTGAGCATCAGATCGATGTCGCCGTTGATCATCGCATCGATGATATGTGGTTGACCTTCATGGACTTTATTCACTTTGCGGGCGCGGATTCCGGCCTCGACAAGGTGGCGGGCCGTGCCACTGGTGGCAACGATATGGAAACCCATATCGGCCAGTTTGGCGGCCAGCGGGATGATTACATTTTTGTCAGAATCACGTACCGAAATGAAAACCGTGCCCGAGAGCGGCAGCTTTGCGCCCGCGCCGATGCGTGCCTTGGCGAAGGCGCGGCGGAAATCGCGGTCGATGCCCATGACCTCGCCGGTGGAGCGCATTTCCGGCCCCAGTACCGAATCCACCTTGGGGAAGCGGTCGAAGGGGAAGACCGGCGCCTTGACGGCCACATGGCCGAAACGGCGGTGGTGCAGCAGCCCTTCGGCCAGCATGTCGCCCAGTTTTTCACCCGTCATCAGGCGCGTGGCGGCCTTGATGAGCGCCATGCCCGTCGCCTTGGCGACAAAGGGCACGGTGCGGGAGGCGCGGGGGTTCACTTCAATCACGTAAATTTCATAGGCGTCGAGGTTCGCGGGGTCGCGGCTTTGCTTCACGGCGAATTGCACGTTCATCAGTCCGACAACGCCCAGCGCCTTGCCCAGCGTGATGGCCTGATCCATCAGGTCGATCACGATTTCCTCGCGCAACGAATGCGGCGGCAGGGAGCAGGCGCTGTCGCCGGAATGGATGCCCGCTTCCTCGATATGTTCCATCACGCCGGCAATAAAGACTTCCTTGCCGTCGCAGAGCGCATCGACATCCACTTCGATGGCGTTTTGCAAATAATGGTCGATGAGGACGGGTGAATCGCCCGAAACCTCCACCGCCGTATGGATATAGCGACGCAGAGCGGCGACATCATACACAATCTCCATGCCGCGCCCGCCCAGGACGTAGGAGGGGCGGATGACAACGGGATAGCCGATTTCCTGCGCGATTTTCTCGGCTTCCGCCGCGCTGCGGGCAAGGCCGTTTGCCGGTTGTTGCAGTCCGGCCTTGTGCAGCAGTTTGGAAAAACGCTCGCGGTCTTCGGCAAGGTCGATGGCGTCGGGACTGGTGCCGAGAATTTTGATGCCCGCACGTTCCAGCTCCGCGCAGAGCTTCAGCGGCGTCTGGCCGCCCAGCTGTACGATCACGCCCAGCACCTTGCCGTTTTTCTGCTCGGCATGGATGATGTCCAGCACCTTTTCCGCCGTG
>ENA-UOVV01001134-UOVV01001134.1-compost-metagenome-genome-assembly--contig:-NODE-1134-length-22504-cov-3.514589_pt1 | contig 22504 bp, 15 predicted proteins | sample MGYA00238155_ERZ761577 | MGnify/ENA primary metagenome ERZ761577 (study PRJEB28898, sample SAMN06268775) | compost metagenome | isolation source: Emeryville, CA | place: USA:Emeryville, CA | collected...
CGATGTGGAACATCGTAATATAGTTCTCAAAGTTCAGTACTTTACGCATGACCAGCAACAGCGTTTGTACCATGGCAAATCCCGAAAAAATAGCTCCGGCGACAAAGTAAGGCGGAAAGATCGTGGTATGCCATCCCGGAATTACCGAAGTCGCAAAGTCCATGGATACGATCGTGTGTACAGAAAGTACCAGTGGCGTGGATATACCCGCTAATATCAGGGAAACAATTTCGAATCGCTGCCATGTCTTTACGGATCCATTCCAGCCAAACGACATAATCGAATAAATCCGTCGTTTTAATCCGGCAGCACGGTCACGTACCGATGCAATGTCCGGCAAAAGGCCGCAGTACCAAAAAACGAGGGATACCGTAAAGTAAGTAGAGATTGCAAATGCATCCCATACCAGCGGCGAATTAAAATTCACCCACAACGATCCGAATTGGTTTGGTAACGGAAAAATCCAGTAAGCCAACCAGGGACGGCCCATGTGGGCAACCACATAGGTAGCCGCACAGATCACCGCAAAAATGGTCATTGCCTCTGCCGAGCGGTTAATCGAATTCCGCCAGTTCTGGCGGAACAACAATAACACAGCGGAAATCAACGTACCGGCATGGCCAATACCTACCCACCACACAAAGTCGGTGATATCCCATGCCCAGCCTACTGTCTTATTGAGCCCCCAGGCTCCAATACCTGTCCAAAATGTATATCCCACACTGAATACCCACAATAATGCGCCCAATGCAGCCAGAATAAATCCGATCCACCACGCTTTATTAGGCTTATTCTCTACCGGAAGCAGAATATCATCGGTCACTTTGGCATACGTAATGTCTTTGCCGGTTACCAGGGGTTCTCTTAATATTGATTCGTTATGCGATGACATAGTCTATATTTTCAAAAACAAAAGAATGGTTAAGCATCATACGTATTTCTCACCTTCGTCATATAGCCGACACCCGGTTGCACATTAATCTCCTCCAACACATAATATACACGCTCATTCTGCAACGCCTTTGATACCTCCGAGTTTGGATCGTTGGCATCGCCGAAAATAATGGCGTTGGCGGAACAAGCCGCACTACAGGCCAGTTTAATATCGCCGTCTTTCAACGGACGTTTTTCCATCTTGGCCTTTAGCTTTCCTGCCTGTATACGTTGGATACACATCGAACATTTCTCCATAACCCCACGGGAGCGTGAAACCACGTCGGGATTCAGTACCAGTTGGGTAAATTCGTTGTTCAAATAATTATCAAAACGTGAGTCGTTCCAATAGTTGAACCAATTGAAGCGCCGTACTTTATATGGGCAGTTGTTGGCACAATACCGGGTACCGAAGCAGCGGTTGTATGCCATGTGATTGAGTCCCTCGGATGAGTGAACAGTTGCCAATACCGGACATACGGTTTCGCAGGGGGCGTGTTCGCAGTGTTGACACATCATAGGCTGATGTACCACCGACACACTCTCCATGTCGTCCAGTCCACGGATCTCATCTTCCTTTGTATAGGAAGCACCGTTTTGTTCGATCGCATAGTAGCGGTCGATACGCAACCAGTGCATCTCACGGCGACGGCGGACCTCATCACGGCCTACTACCGGAATATTATTTTCAATGTTACAAGCAACAATACATGACCCACATCCGGTACAAGCATTCAAATCAATGGCCATTACCCATTTGTGGCCGGGTTGCTCGTATTTGTTCCAGAGATCGTACGTCTTGTGTGAATCGGTCCACCTTCCAGCGTTATGTGCCGGATTCTCTTTATACTTAGTGAATGTGGTTTCTCGGATCACGTTACGCCCCTCGATCGTGTGGTGCGTTTGGGTTTGGGCTAATTCATACGTGCCACTGGCCTTCGCGAGCGTGGCGGTTGTATTGAACTGAAGGGTGCCATTCGTTAAATTGGCGAACGGATAGGTGTTCTTACCGACGTTATTTCCAGCTTTACCCACTTTAGTGCGTCCGTAGCCTACGGCCATGGAAACGGTGCCCATTGCCTGTCCCGGTTGCAAGAGAACAGGAAGAACAACCTTGTATCCGTTTTCCCCGGTCACCTCTACCAAGCTGTTTTCACCCAGTCCCAACGATTCTGCAAACTTCGGATTAATGGCCACATAGTTATCCCAGGTTACTTTGGAAACCGGATCAGGCAGCTCATGCAGGTAAGCATTGTTACCCTGTTTACCATCCCTGATCGCAACGCTTTGGTACAGTTGAACTTCCACATCTTTCGCGAGCGACTTGCTGTATGCTGCGATCGACTCGGCTACAGCACCCAGCGACGAAAAATCAAAACTGTAGGCAGCCGCAGGCTGATCACCTTTATATTCGAAACCGGTCTGCAGTACGTCTTTCCAGGTTTTGCTGCTTCCGACTAACAGGTTCTCTTCCCAATTGCGTTTCACAAACGTATAGTAATCGGTTTTCTCTCCCGCCCATACCAATAAGCTTTGCTCCGCCTGCCTCGTATTATATACCGGATTGATCGTCGGTTGCACGATCGTGTAATATCCTCCACGCGGGTTGGCGTCGCCCCATGATTCCAGGAAGTTGTGGTTAGGTGCGATCGCGTCCAACTCCGAAGCCGTTTCATCTTCACGGTCCGCAAAAGAAAGTTTGAACTTAACTTTATCCAATGCTTCTTTCACGGCACCGGCATTCGGGTAATCGTACAGCGGGTTGGTGTCCAAAAAGAATACGACGTCCACGTCTCCGCGGATAGCCTCTGCCAAAAACGCTGCGAATGCTTCATCGTCGCCCTTATACTGGTAAGAAGGATTATCCAAGTCAATGGTGCTTCCGTAACTCTGAAGGGCTACGTTAATGGCGTTTGTCAGTACCTGCAAAGCAATTTCGTTGGAGCCCGTAACGACCACGGCTTTTCCGCGGGCCTGCTGCAGTTCCTTTGCTACCAATTTCAGTGCAGTTTGAGCCTTTTGATTGGTATTCAAACCGCCTGAAAGATTGCTTCCGGTAATCTCGTTGTACAGTGAAATCAGCAACGGACCTTCTTCCGAAGGTTTTATTGCTACCCGGACATCTGCGTTGGTTCCGGTAAGGCTCATGCCAGCCTCAAACTGAATGTGGCGTGACATCTTACCGTTCTGTAAGCTCTTATAGTTCCGGTTACTGATATACTGTTGCGTATGTTCTTCACCGCTGAGCCATGTACCCAAAAAATCAGCAGCAATACTTACAATAACATTAGCATTATCAAAGCGGTAATGCGGGACAGCCGCTTTGCCGAAACACCGTTGGTTGGCCTTAATGATACCGCTATAGGATACAGCATCTACTTCAATCAAACGAGTGGTAGGGTATTGTTCCGTAAAACGGGCAATGGCAGCAAGCGCAGAGGGGCTGTTGATCGTCGATGAAACAATCCGGATCTGCTTGCCCGCTGCGTTAGCGGCCTGCAATGCCGTGACGACATGAGTATCCAATGCGTCCCACGTGATATCGGCTCCGTTAAATTTAGGGCCTTTTAACTTCGACGTATCATAAAGATCCAGCACAGAAGCCTGTGCGGAGGCATCCGTTCCGCAGTTCAGCCCAACGGCAGACGGGTTAGCTTCCAACAAAATGGGCCGCCCTTCGCGTGTCCGTACCAAGACACTCTGTCCTTTGAAACTAGAGGCATAGAAGTTAGGGATTCCGGGAGTAACTTCTTCCGGTTTTATTAAGTAGGGAACTGCCTTATGTACAGGTGTACGTTCACAGGCAGCCAGTGTAACGGCACCCAAACCGAACCCCAACGCTTTCAGGAAATCCCGACGGGGAGTCCTGGTACTCAAGCCAGCTTCGTTTAAAACATCTTCTACGGGAATCGGTTCGGCAAATTCCCCCGTGCTTTTTTCGACAAAAGCTGGGGTTTGTTGCAATTCTTCCAAACCCTTCCAATATTTCTTGTTGCTATCCATTTAAGCTATATCTAAGTATTGCGTATGTCTGTATAACGTTTTATTAATAGTGGCATTTACCGCATTCCAATCCGCCGAGCATAGCTGCGGTCACTTTCTCACCTTTTTTCAGCTTCTCATGAGCGGCGATTAACTGATCGTAATACGCATTGCCTTTGTGGTTCACTTCTGTCTTCTGGTGGCATTCCACACACCATTTCATGGTAAGTGGCGAATACTGGTAAACCTCTGCCATGGTTTCAATCGGGCCATGACAGGTTTGACACTCAACTCCTGCCACTACGACGTGTTGCGAGTGGTTAAAGTAAGCGAAGTCCGGAAGATTATGGATCCGCACCCACTCAATGGGCCGTTGGTTGGGCCCATACTCCATCGTTTCGGGATTATAGTCCAGCGCGCGATAAATCTTCGCAATTTCCGGCGATAATTGACCATCATATTTATCGCTGGCGGTGATAGCCTTGTGACAGTTCATACAAACATTGGCAGACGGAATGGATGCATTCTTCGACTTGTAGGCGCCGCCATGGCAGTACTGACATTCAATTTGGTTAACGCCTGCGTGCAACTGATGCGAAAACTTAATAGGCTGCACCGGTTGGTAGCCCTGATGAACTCCAACGTTCCATAACGTCTTCCAACCTGCGGCCCCCAGGAAGACCGCAAGCATTAATACGGTAAAAAATACGAGCTTTTTGTTCTTCGCCAGCTTTTTCAGCCTGCCCACATAGTCTTTAGGGGTAGACTCGGCGTGAGCCACTTCAGGTATAAGATCGGCATTGCTTGCGATTACCCGCTCCAACGTCCGGATCACGCGGTTCAATACCAGAATCACGATGAAGGCCAAGGCGATCACGGCAACCAGACCGATGATCATAAAGTTGCTGGCATCACCACTCGCCGCAGTTGCACTGCCTCCGGATCCGGCATCCGATCCACCAGCGGTATCACCGGCCGCCTTTTTCTCTTCTTCCGATTTAATATACGCTAAAATGCTTTTGATCTGGCCTTCCTGAAGCTGAGGAAAAGCAGTCATCGCTGCCGATGGAAACTGGGCATCCAGTTCCAGGGCGGTGGGATCGCCGGAAGCAATCATGGCCGGAGCATTGTGAATCCACTTCAACAACCAAGCTTCGTCGCGCCGCTCGTTTACTCCTGCAAGTTCAGGCCCCAGGAATTTACCGAATATTTTATGACAAGAGGAACAGTTGGCCTTAAAAATCGTCTCTCCTTCTTTCGCATCCTGAGCCTGCAACGAAGAAACCGCAAGCAGCAATATCATCGCAGCAGATATCGGCCTCGCAATCCTTCCAAAAACTAATGAGATATTTCTCATATTGAGCACTTTATACAAATTATGATAAACGTAAAAAACTGGGTTATCTGAAACTATGGAACTACACCCTTTTAACAATGGCACAAAAGTATAACTTATTGGCGTATCGGTGACAATGGGATGACCGAATTTAATAATTTATAATCGTTCTAAATTGATAAAAAATTGCGATTTTAGGTCATATAAGGTATTTTACAGCAAAGAGGGCCCCACACCGGCTTAAAAAAGTGATCAGAAACATTTGGTTTTTTTCTTAGTATTTTTTACAATAAGAAAGAGCTTGGATCATCCCGGCAAAACTTTTTTCATTTTTTGGTGTATATGGCATAGGTAGGATAAGAACCATCGGTACAATGAAGGATAGCGTCAAATACAATGAACTTACGGCCGAGGAGGCATACGTTATCATTCATAAGGGTACGGAACGCCCATTTACGGGTGTCTTGCTCAACAATAAAGCGCACGGGATATACGTCTGTAAGCGATGCGATGCCCCGCTCTTCCGCTCTGAAGACAAGTTTGATTCTCATTGTGGTTGGCCGAGCTTTGACGATGAAATCGAGGGGGCCGTCCGTCGGGAACCCGATCCCGACGGACGGCGGACGGAAATCCTTTGCGGCAACTGCGGCGGGCATCTGGGGCATGTTTTCGTAGGCGAGCGATTTACCCCAAAAAATCCCCGCCATTGTGTCAATTCATTATCTATGAAGTTTGTTCCGACGAAGATTCCCGAATAATCAATTCTGAGGGGAGCACTACCTGTTTGATCTCTTTTCCTTGCCCATCCAGCTGATTAAGCAGGGTATTGATCAGTTCGTCGGCAATAGCCTCAATAGGTTGGGATACGACTGTTATGGTAGGCGTAAAAAGCTTGAAAAGCGTATGGTCATCATAAGATACCACAGCAGGCATCGGTACGTTACGTTGCTTAAGTGCCTTCAGCCCCCGGATCGCCAAATAATTGGTTGCAAAAAAAACCGCATCGGGTTGTTGTTGCGCCAGGAATGTCAGAAAATCCTGAATGGCCTCCTGCTCATCGTCTGCCATATTTACCTTTTTAACATAAGGCTGTAATTGATAGGTGTCAATGGCTCGCATATAACCGTCCATCCGATCCCTCATTTGAGTCTGGGACGAATAAAGCGTAACCAACGCGATTCGTTTAAAGCCGCGTTGAGCCAAGTGAGCCGTAGCGTCATAGGCGCCTTTCCTGTTGTCGGATACGACATAGTTTGCTTTCAATCCGGGAATATACCGATCAAACAGTACTAAGGGTAGATGGTTTGCTATCAACGATTCAATCGTATCTTTCACCCCTTCTGACGGCGTGATGATGTATCCGTCTACGTGTCGATCCTTAAAAAGCTCGATAAGCTCCACTGTTTTCTCCGGCTGATTATCCGTGCTGCAATACAGGATCCGGTACCCCCGGCTGTAAGCTTTCGCCTCGATAAGCCGGGCGATGTTGGCAAAAAAAGGATTCGAGATATCTTCGATAACTAATCCGATGATTTTGGTTTTTCCGGTACGTAGGCTTTTGGCCAGTTCGTTCGGCTTATACCCCACTTTTTTGACATGCGCCAGCACCCGTTTCGTCAATCCCTCACTGATCCGCTTTTCTTTCGCCTTTCCATTCAGGATAAAGGATACAGTGGTAACCGAGACGCCAAGGTCCCTTGCAATATCACTAATAAGGATTTTCTTTTTCATACGAAAAGATTTTCGACGGTCCCCCGGATCGTGCCTATTCAATATTTAGCAAATGCTTAACGTTTAGCACTCGCAAACGTATGGATTTTTTGGTAAACAAAAAAAGGGGACAAACACATACTGCATTTGCCCCTTTTTTAGAGATATTTCTATGAAAGCTAAGCTTCCTTCTTTTCAGGCCTTGGAAGTAACGCCTTGCGCGAGAGCTTCAGTTTGCCCTGTTTATCGATATCCAATAATTTTACGGTCACGACATCGCCAACGTTAAATATCCCATCCATGGTCTCGAAGCGCTTCCAGTCAATCTCAGAAATGTGAAGCAGTCCGTCTTTACCGGGGATAATCTCAATGAACGCACCGAAAGGCATAATAGACTTAACTTTTCCTTCATAAACTTCACCAATTTCAGGCTTTGCAGCAATGGCTTTAATGCGGCGAACGGCATCATCGATCGATGCCTTGTCCTCCGCAAACACCTGCACCACCCCTTTATTATCCACCTCATCAATGGCAATTGTAGCGCCGGTTTCACGCTGCATTTCCTGAATGATTTTTCCACCCGGACCGATCACTGCGCCGATGAATTCTTTGTCGATCGTGAAGCTAACGATACGCGGGGCATGGGGTTTGTAATCCTCCCGGGGCTCAGCGATGGTTTTTTTCATCTCGTTCAGAATGTGCAATCGCGCCTCCCTAGCCTGTTCGAGCGCCTGGGTCAGCACTTCCCACTTCAGTCCGTTAATCTTCAGATCCATCTGACACCCTACAATGCCCTTCTCGGTTCCGGTCACCTTGAAGTCCATATCGCCGAGATGATCTTCATCGCCCAATATATCACTTAAAATCGCATATTTACCCGATTTATCATCCGTAATCAATCCCATGGCTATCCCTGAAACCGGGGCCTTAATCTTTATACCGGCATCCATCAGGGCCATTGTACCCGCACATACGGTTGCCATGGACGAAGATCCGTTCGATTCAAGAATATCTGAGACTACGCGAATGGTATACGGGTTTTCATCGCCTGTGGGCAATACCTGTTTTAATGACCGCATGGCCAGATTACCGTGCCCTACCTCCCGTCGGCCGGGTCCTCTATTAGGTCTTACCTCGCCTGTTGAAAATCCAGGGAAGTTATAATGCAGGATGAATCGGTTATATCCATGGATAAATGCGCCGTCAATCATCTGCTCGTCATCTTTGGCACCAAGTGTAACCGAAGTAAGCGACTGGGTTTCACCGCGTGTAAACAACGCCGAACCGTGAGCTGCGGGCAGGTAATCCACTTCGCTCCATATCGGCCGTACGGTACGTACATCACGGCCATCCAAGCGGATACCCTCATTCAGAATCAGGTTCCGAACGGCTTCGTATTGTACATCATGGTAATATTTTTTGACCAGAAACGCTGTCTCCTCATCTATTTCCTCCTCACCAAATGCCTCTTCTACAAACGCCTCTCCAATCTGCTTAAACTGTTCGCTCCGCTCGTGCTTAGCCGATGCAGACTTCGCAACGGCGTACACCTTATCATACGTTGCTGCAAATATCCGATCGCGTAATTCGGGATTACTTGGCTCATGGTTGTATACACGTTTTGAGGTCTTTCCTGCCAACTGAGCCAGTTCCAACTGGGCTTGTACCTGTTTTTTGATGGCGTCGTGAGCAAATTCAATCGCTTCAACCATTTCAGCTTCCGAGATCTCCTTCGCTTCGCCTTCCACCATGACGATGTCATTGGCCGATCCGGCAACTATAAATTCCAGAGTAGCTCGCTCCAGCTCGCTCAGTAGCGGATTAATGACAAGCTGGCCGTCAATTTTGGCAACTCTTACTTCCGAAATGGGGCCATTAAAAGGAATGTCGGAAACGGCGATGGCTGCCGATGCAGCCAATCCGGCCAGTGCGTCCGGCATGATATCCTTATCTGCCGAAATCAACGAAATCATCACCTGCGTATCCGCATGGTAGTCATCCGGGAACATCGGACGCAGTGCACGGTCCACCAACCGCGAAATAAGAATTTCATAATCAGAAAGCCGGGCTTCACGCCGTAAAAATCCGCCCGGAATACGCCCTGTGGCCGCATATTTTTCTTGATAATCAACCGAAAGCGGTAAAAAATCCGTTCCGGGTTTGGCTTCCTGTGCGGAAACCACCGTGGCAAGTAACATGGTCTTTCCCTGCTTCACCACCACCGAACCGTCTGCCTGCTTGGCCAATTTTCCGGTGGATACCTCGATCTGGCGACCCGCGCCCATATCGATGGTTGTTTTGATCTCGTTGTAACTCATTGTTGTTTCATTCGGTGTGCGGTTCGTCTTTAGCGCACACCCATTTATATTAGACTTTTAAAATTTGGGACAAAAGTAATAAAAATAAAAAGCCATCCGTCTATCGGCGGATGGCTCATGAAAAATTTTATCACAAAGTTATTTGATGATGTCTCGCAATCCCAATGCTTTGATGATTGCGCGATAACGTTCGATATCTTTATTGTAGAGATATTTTAAGAGGGCACGCCGCTTACCCACCAACTTCTGAAGGGAACGCTGCGTTGCAAAGTCCTTCCTGTTCGATTTCAAATGCTCGGTCAAATGAGCGATCCTTCTGGTGAACAAAGCCACCTGGCCTTCAGCAGATCCTGTGTTGGTTGCCGATCCTGCAAATTCAGCGAAGATACCCGCCTTATACTCTTTACTTAAATACATTACTTGAATAATATTAAAGCGTTGAAAAATAAATAAATTAATTCGGCCGCAAAGGTAACATTAATTGATCGAACTTCCAAACCATTACTTCTTTTACAGATAGCTTTATACTTTAATGTAGATCTTACGTCGGTCCAATAGGTACCCAATTCCCCAACAAATTCCCAAAAACATTAAGGCGTAGCAGAACGAGCCAAGTGCCGGCGGCCCGGGACGCGAGTGAATATAGAGGTATACAGCCATCGTAACAACCGTGATGCCACGGAATACGTCAAGGGATTCATATCTTTTTCCCATATTCTTCATGGATTCCGCCAATAAATAACCTGCTTTGGTAGGATAGCTGTACGTATCCCCCTTCTTGGTACAGCTCGAATAACTCCGTAATTGCCTCCATCATCTCGCCGTATACGCCGACACTTTCATCGGGCATAAACGAATAGGAAAGTATCCGGCCACTTAACTCCTTATGTGTCAACAGGTCTTCGTGTTCGAAAATCCGGTAATCGGGCGATTCGGGTGCAAAAAAAGACAGCACTTCTTCCGTGTCCATCCTCCGTTGGCTGACACGCAGATAGTCTATTCCATAGGTGCGAATCAACGTCTCATATGCCTGTTCAAACGGTGTATGCGTGTTTCTAAGGTTCCAAATAACGGCAACCAGCAAATTGTCACGCCCTATGCGTCTAAACTCCGCTTTGGTCCTGGTCAGGTCGAACCAATGAAATGCCTGTGCTGAGACCACCATGTCGACAGACCGATCCGGCAGACCTGTTTCTTCAGCCGTACCGTCCAAGAATATACAATTTTCGAATTTCGAAAGGCGTTGGCGGGCCAGGCGTCGCATCGACCGGTTCGGTTCAACAACAAAAACCGTATTTCCCCATTTTGCAATCTGTTCCGTAAATATCCCCGTCCCGGCAGCGATCTCCGCAACGGTATAATGGATATCCGCGCCCAGTCGTTCCCGAAGAAACGTCGCCAGTTCCTCCGGATAATGGGGCCGGAATTGATCATAGAGATCCGCACGCTGTGAAAACCGATTTACGCTGTCCTGTGACATGAGAAAATTCGAGGTTTCGTAAAGATAAAAAAAAATAGTACTTTGATACCGATCCCATTAAAAAATCTTATTCCATTTTTTTAAAAAGCGTTAGGTACATCAACAATTCATTATTAAGTTTGTAAACAACAGTTACCTTTTAGTTAACCCTTTTTCAGGTGAAGAACGAGCGACAGGATCAACTCAAATTATCGGTAATCAAGCTTCTTTACTATAACGGCCCTATGTCGTTAGCCGAGCTAAGTGCCTGCACGCACAAAAGTGTACCTAACGTCACAGGTGCCATCAACACGCTAATTAAGGAAGGATTCGTCACTGAACATGGGTTAGCGCCGTCCACTGGTGGACGCAGACCGGTTAAATATCAACTTAACAGCAAAAAGAAATTGTATGTTGTGGCGATTGCGATGGATCAGTTTGTCACCCGTATCGTTGCATACAATTTTAACAATGAGATGGTCAGTCCCGAAGTCTCAATAGTGTTACCGTTGAAAGACAATGACGGAGCCGTTGACCAGCTCTGCCAGTTTATCCGGTCTTATATTCGACAATCCGGTTTGATGTACAAGCATATCCTAGGCATTGGCATCGGGATGCCGGGGTTTGTCGATGTTGAAAAAGGAATAAATGCCTCGTTTTTACCGACACGAATAGAGGGATTGAGTCTCCGCGATGAGCTCAGCAATGCGTTGAAACTTCCTGTCCAAATAGAGAATGACTCGAGCGTCATTGCCATTTCAGAGCTTCATTTTGGCGCGGCGCAAGGTCTAAAAGATGTCATGGTCGTTAATATGGGTTGGGGTATCGGGTTGGGCATGATTGTGAACGGGCGACTTTTCCGGGGTCACAATGGGTATGCCGGTGAGTTCAGCCATATCCCACTGTCGCACACCAATAAGCTCTGCTCGTGTGGAAAAAGAGGGTGTCTGGAAGTTGACGCATCGCTTTTAGTGGCGGTAGAAAATGCCAAACAGGCAATTGCCGGCGGTTCCACTTCCAACCTGCAGAAGTTATTCTCTGAAAGCCAAAAAGCCGAGGGCGATTTGCTTATCGAAGCGGCGCGGATGGGCGACCAGCTTGCGGTGGAGTCGCTTTCCAATGCGGCCTTTATGGTTGGAAAAGGAATCGCGACCCTAATCCACATCATGAATCCGGAGCGAGTGGTGCTAAGTGGCCGGGGGGCCGCTGCCGGAAAACTGCTGTTGGCCCCTGTACAGCGTGCGATAAACGAATTTTGTATACCCAAACTCGCAGAACAAACAGACATCGTGATCTCCAACCTCGGTTATCAGGCCGAACTTCTAGGCGCAGCAAGTCTTATAATAGAAAGCTACGGACAGGGCTACCAAAAATCCGGCATATAGGAAATTTTTACCCCTCCGATACGGCTAAATTTGTCGCTATGACAAATCAATTTTACAGCGCAAATATTGCAAAAACGGCAATAGCCTTCATCGTGAGTTTGACGTTCTTAATACCATGCCAAGGCTGTGAACGAGGCCCAGACTCATCATCAACTATTGTAACCCCTACGCTTGGCAGAGACGGACAGTACCGGATCAAGTGGAAGGGGATTATCTGGACGGTCAAACATGCCCCCAACCGCGATGAGCCGAAAGGCCCGGGCGAGAACATCTGGAGCAGCCAAAATGTATGGGTGGATGATCAAGATAAACTTCACCTGCGGATTACCCGGCAGCCTGATGGCCGCTATCTCTGTGCCGAACTGCGCACCGAAAAAGCGTACCAATACGGTACATACACATGGAAAGTATCCACCGATTTAAGTTCACTGCCAAAAGATGTAATTTTCGGTCTGTTCCAATATGGGGGTACCGACTATATCAATGAAATAGACTTTGAATTCACCCGCTGGAATAACGCTTCCAGCCACTGGTGCAATTATACAGTATACCGGAGCCAGATCACTACCGATAACCCGGAGGTCAACTATGTACATATAGACTTTTCAGAACCCTTGCGGAGCCTCAACACGACACATACCTATAGCCGTAAACCCGATAAGATTACCTTTTGGAGTTATCATGGCCACGGTAACACCGACCTTTTTTCGAACATCCCGGGAGGTGCGGAAGGATGGGTATTTGATGAACCGGGTAGCGTGCCCACCCAAGCAATGCCTGTTTATATTCAACTGTGGACAAAATATAAAAACGTCGCAAATTATGACCTTGACAGCCCAAGTGTTGTGGTAACTGTGGACGATTTTGTATTTACTCCGTAATTCATATGCTTCTGTTGTTGGGTATAACTTAAATATAGCTAAGTTTGTATTAAACGAGGCATGAAAAAGGGCTTAATCCGTTTGTTTTTTTTAGGGAGCTGCTTGACGATGGTCACGCAGGTCCACGCACAATGGGATTACCTTAAATTTAAGCAGTTAAAAACGTCGGATGGACTCTCTCAGAATACCATACAAACCATTTTCGAAGACGATCTCGGTTTCCTTTGGTTTGGCACACAGGACGGAATCAACAAATATGACAGCTACAAGTTTCATGTCATCCGGCGGAGTCCGGGTGTTGAACTGTCGCTGCATTCGAATGACATCAAATCCATTATTCAGGACCGGGATAAACAATTGTGGATAGCTACTTCTGATTCAAAATACCCTACCGTCCTTGATCCGGTTACCGGGAGGATGAAACACGCAGATATCTATCTAGCTGATAAGGAATCCGATCTATCAAATGTTATTTCCTTTTCTGCGACCAGGGAGGGTAATGTCCTTCTTTGTAGCCGGCTTTCCGGACTGTTTATCTACGACCAGCAGCACAAAAAAATCTATAACACCGACGTAGACTTTCCTGTGACGTGTGCCGAACAGGATGCCAACGGAAACATTTGGATAGGAACCTATAAACAGGGAGTAGTAATGACCGACCGGAAAGGTAGGGTGATCCGCCATTACGGCACCCTCAGCGATGGACCGGTTACCGATATCCATATTGACCAGTCCGGCCGCATCTGGGCCAGCTCCAGTACTTCCGGATTGTATTATTACGAAAAGGAGACCGATCGGTTTGCCAACTCGCGACTTCATTTCGCCCGTAATATCGTTGGCAGAACAAAGGTTCTATGCATCGGTGAAGACATTGATGGCCAAATTTGGTGCGGCACTGAAAATGAAGGTCTATATATTCTGAATCTGCAAACCCAACGATGCAACATTTACCGAACAGATAAGCTGGACGCGCGGAGCATCGCCAGCAACTCCATTAACTGTATCCGCCGCGACCGAAAAGGAAACATGTGGATCGGCACTTCCGGTGCCGGCATCTCCATGGTGAATATCGACGAAATAAACATTCTCCATTTCAGGAACACCGATAACGCTCATAGTCTCAATAATAACATTGTTAATTGCCTTTTCCAAGACCGGGAGGGGCATGTATGGATCGGTACAGACGGAGGCGGGTTAAATCGTTTTGACAAGGCCAGCAATACCTTTTACCATGAAGCGGACATCCCTTTTTTACAGCCGGGTACGGGGCGATACGTCGTTTCCATTACGGAGAGCGACGAAGGTGAACTTTGGGTTGGAACCTGGGGCGAGGGCATTTACTGTTATCACCCCAAAAGGAGGGCCGTAAAACGAATCCATACGTCAAACACTCCTGCCATAAAAAGCGACAATATAAACAGCCTACTTAAAGATCGGAATGGTCGGATATGGATCGGAACCTATGGTGGTGGTCTTACCCGATACGACCCGCATGCTGTTGAATATCGTCACTACGGGCTGGAAGACCGTATGAACAGCAATCATATCCTCTCGCTTTTTGAATCTTCAGACGGAACTATATGGATTGGGACAGAAGGAGGCGGGATCGGACGCTACCACCCCACCACGGAATCGTTTGACGCCATTACAACGGATTCGGAACTCGCAGGCGCCCCCCTGTCCAACAACACGGTTAAAAGTTTCGCAGAAGATCGGCATGGTCAGATCTGGGTGGGGACATCTTATGGACTTAACAAATTGGACGATGCACATAGACGTAACACTGTATATTTTACATCCAATTCTGCCCTCCAAAGCGACATCGTCAATGCAATCGTTACGGATAATTACGGAAACATTTGGGCGGCAACCAACAAAGGTATCACCAAAGTAGATGACCGAACCCAGGCCATGGTCAACTATATGCCCTCCAACGGATTACAGGGCGATGAATTCCGGAGGGCGAAACTGGTAGACTATGAGGGGAATCTTTATTTCGGCGGTGTGAATGGCCTTAACGTCATAAATAAATCAGGCGTTAAGCCCCGGACGTTCACCCCCTCGTTAGTGTTTACAAATTTCCAACTGGCCGACACGGACGTACCCATCAGTACCCCGGAATGCCCCACCCCATTGTTAAAGGACATTAATTATACCCAAAACATCGTATTAGATCATACTCAGCGGATATTTTCACTTGAGTTTGCTTCCCTGAATTATATAGATCCGTCTTTAAAATTCTATGCATATAAACTTGATGGCCTGGATCGGGATTGGGTTCCATTGGGCAATAAAAATACGCTCTCGTTTGTAAACCTTCCGCCCGGCGCCTACAACCTACTTGTGAGGGGAGTGGATAACAATGGCGGATGGTCAGAAAATGTAGCCAGTATCGAAATCGAAATTACGCCTCCTTTTTGGCTGACCTGGTGGTTCAAGACCGTCGCTATTCTTTTGATTTTTCTTTCCATTCTCTCTATATCATATTACCGGATTAGAAGCATCCGTAAGCAAAATATGCGATTGGAGCAGAAAATAAACGAAAAAACAATCCTTTTACACAATACAAATAACGAACTCCAGGCAACCAATAACGAAATACGGAAGCAAAACACAGTCCTAGCGTCGAAAAATCAGGAAATCAGTCGGCAACAGCAACAGATCATGGATCAAAACAAAGCGCTGGCAACCGCAATCAGCGAGCTGGAGGCCAGTAACCAAATGAAGGATAAATTCCTGTCTATTTTGGTCCACGACCTGAAGAATCCGCTTTCTGCCCTTACGGGGCTTACGGGCCTCTTAAGAGAAAACCTTCAAAACCTTTCAAAAAAAGAAATCGCTGCATACATAGATGACCTGAGCCTTTCATCCAACTCATTAAGCAACCTGGTTATTAACCTGCTCGAATGGGGCAAAACCAAGAGCAATAAACTTCGGTTTTCACCAAAATACTTTAATCTGCACGATCTGATCCAAAAAAACATATATCTCTTTAATTTGCAGTTGCAGGGTAAGGGTATCGGCTGTCGGGTAAAGGTTGACCCGGCATTACAGGTGTTTGCAGATTATCAGATGATGAACGCCATCGTACGCAACATTTTAAGCAACTCCATCAAATACACAAACCATGGCGGACTCATTGAGGTCGATTGTGCTATCGACCAAGGGCAGATCCATCTTCGGATACAGGATAACGGTATCGGTATGAATGACGTTCAGGTCGAGAATATCTTCCATGATCAATCCCAGTCAACCGTAGGCACCAACGGCGAAACCGGTACAGGGCTCGGCTTCCAAATATGCAGGGAATTCATCAAAGTGCATAATGGAGAACTATCCATACAGAGTACAGAAGGGAAAGGGTCCATATTCACCATTTCGCTCCCAATGGCGCATAATACATCCATTCCCCCGGTGTCGCAACCTATCACACCGTCTTTGCTTTCCGCAGACTCGCTCCGTAAATTTACAAACATTCGTATATTGGTAGTTGACGATAATCCAAGTATCCGGTCGCTGCTCCGCCACACGTTAGAAGATTATTTTGAGATCGACGAAGCCTGTAATGGTCAGGCCGGGTGGGAAGTGGCACGGAAAACTCAGCCCGACCTCATCATTACCGACCTGATTATGCCGGGAGTCGACGGGTTATCGTTGACCAAATCGCTGAAGAGCGACCTAATCACCTCGCACATACCCGTATTGCTCTTAACCAGTGAGGACCAGGAGGACAGCCAATTGTTGGGATATAAAGCAGGAGCCGATCTTTACCTCACGAAACCGATTCATGCGGACCTGCTACTCACTGTTATCGGTAATTTTCTGGATCGTCCTAAACCTACACCCACGGAGCTTATCGATGAGCGGCCGCCTAAAAATACGGATCTGGCAATATCCGACCTGGACAAAAACTTCATGGAGGATGTCCGCAACTTTGTAGTAAACCATATGGCTGATTACGAATTGGACTACAAAGCGCTGTGCCGGGAGTTCGGTATGAGCCGTTCGGTCCTCTATGCCAAGTTCAAGGCCATTACGGGAAAAGGTGTACATGACTATATCAAGTCGATCCGGTTAGCAGAAGCTGAAAAATTATTGAATGAAGGAAAGATGAATATCAGCCAGATCGCCTATACGGTGGGATTTAATTCGGTGTCTTATTTTTCAAAATCATTTTCGAAACAAAAAAATATATCCCCAAAATCCTATCAGAAAAATGCGAAATAAAATGATCAGCAAGAAGGTGATATGGCTTTTCGGGTTATCGGGTGCCGGCAAAACAACGCTTTCGCGGCTGCTTAGTGACAAGCTGGAAGGACATGGACAACGTGTTGTGCAATTAGATGGGGATGAATTAAGAGCAGGCCTGAACTCCGACCTTGGTTTTTCAGGGGAAGACCGTACCGAGAACATCCGGCGTGCGAGCCACATAGCCCGCCTTTTGGCTGCACAAAACATCCTTTGTATCGGTAGCTTCATCACCCCGCTGGATGCACATCGGCAGTTGATATCCGAGATTGTCGGCAACGAACTGCTTCTGGTCTATTTGAACTGCCCTGTCTCTGAATGTGAGCGCCGGGATGTCAAAGGGCTCTACCAAAAGGCCCGGGAGCGGCTTATCCCTAATTTTACGGGCATTTCGGCTTCCTTCGAACCTCCCGGCACTGCAATACTGTCCATTGACACCCACCATCATACCCCGGAAGAAAGTGCAGCAATTTTATGGCAAAGACTCATTGAATAACAGACAAAACTTCCGTTCACCAAGGTCGGTTTGTTATAAGTAAAATCCGTACCATCGGCACAGCTCATCCGTGCACCGCTGGCTACGGCAATGGCATGACCTGCGGCGGTATCCCATTCCATGGTGGGACCATGCCGGTAATAGACCTGCGCTTTCCCTTCCGCGATATAACAGAATTTCAGGGAACTCCCGACACTGATCACCTTGCGGATCGGCAAAGAAGACAAGAAGCATTCTTCTTCTACAGCTTTGTGGGATTTACTACCCACAGCGATCATGTCATTTCCTCCTGCCTGAATACGTTGCGTTTCCCCGCCGCTCATTTTATAACTGCCATCGCCGACGATACCGTAATACATTACGTCCGTTACGGGCACGTAAATGACTCCGAAAACCGGCTTATTTTTAACGATCAATGCAATATTGACAGTAAATTCACCGTTTCTGGATATAAACTCTTTCGTGCCGTCCAAGGGATCCACGCACCAATACCTGTCCAATTGATTACGCTGTTCGTAAGGAATGTTCTTTCCTTCTTCTGACAGGATAGGCATTCCGGGGAAATGTGCAGCCAAGCCTTTGCTTATTATTTGATGGGCGGTCAGATCGGCCACCGTAATCGGGGAGTCATCCCCTTTCCTCTGTACGTCCCAGTCGGCTGTATCAGCTTGATAGATACGCAAGATGGCCTTCCCGGCTTCCCTCGCAATGCCCAATACCGCGTATACGTCGTCTCTTCCTCTATCCATGCATGTTTACTTCAGCATCCCTGATGCGGTTAATTAAATCAAGTTGCGGCTTTCTTTTCCGTAGGTCCTCGTCCGGAGCGACAAACCCACGTTTCCGTTGTTCATTTTGGACATTGAATCTTGTTACATCTTCCGGTGTAAACCGAAGAAGTTCGGAACGCGGGGTAAGCGGCTGGTAACCCAGTGCTTCCAAGCTGTCAAATGCCACCGATTCGAAAATCCGTATATCTTCGGTGGTCATCTCGCTCATAAATTTGTTGCAATTATCCTTCATGACCGGCTTTGTCAGATTGGTCCACATCGCCCCTCCTTCGGCCGTGCGGCGAGACTCGTCCGAGGCGTAGTAATCCAGCATCTTATTTTGAAACCCAATCCCCAGAAATTCACATAACTGCCGGATGATCCGTTCAGGCTGCTGTATCAGCTGCTCGTATTTCAGCATAAAAAGACGGTCAGACGTAAGTCTGCTGCACAGCTTCAGACAAGCTTGCTGGTCTTTGTGCCACTGTCTGGCGATGTGATAACTGTGCTTTTCGCCTACCATAGCTTTCTGGAATGAAAGCGCTACATCCCGGCCGTCCCGGTAAAGATAGACATATTTTAGGTGAGGCGATACATTCTCCAGCTCGTCGGCGAAGTATACATTGCCCATACTTTTGCAGCACCAGTATGTGGCTCCCTTTTGGCGGGCGAGAAACTCATAAATCGTTTTATTGAGCTCGAAAAGACTGAATTGACTCGCCATCCCATAAATTTCATCTTTATCCAGACGTATCCCCCAATCCACGGGATTCACATGGATATAATCCACTACATCCTCCACAAGCCGGCGGTAGGACATTGTATCCAAGACGCCGTAGTGAGGTAACAACGGAACAAAATTCGTAAGCAAATGGGCCGGGTGAGGTGACACCACCTGATCCGACTGATTGAGAATAACCCGTAACAGGTTGGACCCCGACCGCTGTGTGCCTATGATTTGAACACCCTGTATTTTCATATCTTAGCTAATATAGTCAATAAAAAAACCCAGAAGAATCAAATAGATAGGGTTGAGCCTGGCGAATGTTAACGCCAGCCATCCCGCTACGCCGAACAAGAGGGCAAACCACGAAAACTGTGGAACCACCATAACCAGTTGAATACCGGCTGCAAGAATCATCCCGATTACTACGGGCCGAATGCCTCTGAACACCGCTTTCATACTTTTGTGCTGGTGATTGATGTATTGTGCCAGTAAGATCATCAATGCAGCAGAGGGAATAAAGATAGCCCCCGTTGCCATTACAGCACCCAGCGCACCCGCAATCTTGTACCCTATAAACGTGACACTTACAAGAATAGGCCCCGGTGTGATCTGTCCGAATGCGATTGCGTCCACATACTCCTGTAACGGTAGCCACCCCAGGTCATCCACCAGTACAGCCTGCATATAGGGGATGATCACCATCCCGCCACCGAAAAGGGTCAAGCTCATTCCTCCGAAAACTGAAAGCAATTGTAACGGCCCATGGGGGACATACCGATAACCACCCATTACGTAGCCCACGAGGACAACCAGCAACAACGAGCCCATCCTTATATCGGAGACTGACCGGTACGGGCGACGCGGCCTGGGACTTCCAATGTCCGTATTTTCTTTTTTATAGGTCAGGTAGCCAACAATTGCTCCTATTAAAATTAGGAACACTGTGCCTGCAAAACCTTGATACCATAACGTAGTCATCAAAGCCGTTACACATAATAGTACCCCCGTAACATCGTTGCCTATCTGCTTTTTGTACAATGTATATCCTGTGGAAACCACCAATGCGGCAACCGCCAACAACACAAATACGGTTGGCTCCACATCCCCACTCCTACTTCCTGAACGGTAGTACCAAGCCGCTAATACCATCATCAGGATGGTCGGCGGAGCCGTAATAGCAACCAAAAAGACACCTGCCCCTAGCCATCCCCTTAGCCGGTACCCCAGGTAACACACTACGTTCACGGCCAGTGGGCCGGGCAAGAGGGTAGCGAGGCTCATCGCATTTAGGATATCATCACTGGAGAAGACTTTCTTTTTTGTAACCAAGTAGCGCTCCACCATGACCACAAGTGCCGCATGGCCGCCAAAGGCTATTGCCCCTACCTTGAAAACGCCCCATGAAAGCTCCATCAATGAGGGTTTTACCATCAGGTTTGTGGTAGGGGTGGTCAATGGACTGCTCATGGCGTTTGGTTTAACGATGGTACCTCTTCAATCCGATAAGGGTCCCCTCCCACGCTGACCTTCCAAAGGAGATTTCCGTTGTAATCCGATAGTACAAACACGCGCGGGTCGGTCAGGCAACTAAGTACCCAGCTTTCACCAACCAACGCCGAGTTGCCTTTAACCGAAGAGAAGAATGCTGTGGGATACGGGATTTCGAGCAGTCGCCGATACCGCCGGTTGAATTCGTCGAGCTGAAAAGAAAGCGCCCGCGACTGTTTCTTTTTAATACCGTTGTCCAAAATCATCAATTCTCCCTTCCGATTGATGTGTGCATAATGTTGCGCAAAAAACAGATCATCATCCCGCATGGAAAAATCGCCCTCCTGACCGAACTTCCATACAACATTGCCGGTTTTTTTTTCAATTTTCCATACCTGATTCAGATCACGGAACGACATCAGAAAACACCCATTTCCATCGTCAAATAGCGCATTTGCATGCACAAGATCATCTTTATCCTTCAAAACCGCAGGATACGTGAGCAGATCCATGTGATCCAATACGGACCACTCCCATATTTTTTTCCCATTGGGATCGAAAACAACAATGCCGTCGGCCTTCACCGTGTCGGCAGCTCCGCCCCCAACCGGAGTCAGATCACAGATCTTGTAATCGAATGTAATGGTGTATATATTTCCGTCTGCATCCTTGCGCACTTCGTGGTGTACCAACTTGTCCATATCTCCCTGTCCTACGGTCAGATGCCGTACATACTCGCCCTTCAGGTTTACTTCGACGATTTCGTCTCCACCAGATGAAGGGACGTTTTCCGGACCGATAATGCATAATACCGTCCGGTCAGCCGTCCAAGACGATACTTTCACCGCTTTCGAAAAGGATTCATACCATACCATCTCGCCCCATCCATTGAGGATTACGGCAGCCCCGGGTTCCGTGAGAATCTGGGTAAGGAAATACCTGGACTGCATTTCGCTCCTAATTGAGTCAACTAACGTATCCAAGGTAAAATATGGTGTCGTGTGATAAATCGACTTAGTTTCAAGAGGATATACCTTACTTTGGTCCACCTCATCCCCCCGTTGCGCAATCACCTGGTAAAGATACCGCTGTTGGGGTAGAAGGTTATACAAGATCACCCTGTAATCCGATTGGTTGTCATACTTATCAGACCAGAGGGTATCTTTGCTCCCCTCTTTCCAGTATTTAACCCGCACCGACGCTGTTTTATTGGTGACAGTGTTGATACGGACGCGTAAACGGTTTTCCGGCAGGTAATGCAGTTCAATTGCTTCTATATTCAACGGCCGTACTGCCAGATAGAGGGCAACGGTGCTGATCGTGATCAGCACCGCCATTCCGATATACACGACAAGTATCCGCTTCATTTGCTTTATTGTCTTACCCGCCCTTGGTTGACACTAATATCCATGGTTGTGTTCGCCTGAATTTCCTGGATCGGATATGGGTAAAGAGCGTAATTAATCGCATCCGAATAGGTGCTCTGGTCGCGAAGCAGTGGCTTTACTTTTTCCCTGAACTTGGATAGCGGATCAGCCCCATCCGTAGCGCTGCGGCCCCACCGGATCAAATCCTCCCGACGGCGGCCTTCCATAAACAACTCCAGGCCACGCTCGTCAAAGATAAAATCCCGTAGTGCTCCTTTGGATGCAAAATCGGGCAGTTGAATAGCGGGTATGTTGCTGCGACCCCGAACCTCATTGATGAGCCCTATTGATTCATCATTAGGACCGTTTAACTCATTGAGGGCTTCAGCGCGCATTAACAAGAT
>ENA-UOVV01001139-UOVV01001139.1-compost-metagenome-genome-assembly--contig:-NODE-1139-length-22324-cov-22.123490_pt1 | contig 22324 bp, 22 predicted proteins | sample MGYA00238155_ERZ761577 | MGnify/ENA primary metagenome ERZ761577 (study PRJEB28898, sample SAMN06268775) | compost metagenome | isolation source: Emeryville, CA | place: USA:Emeryville, CA | collected...
GGGGAGGGCTGCATCGGGGAGGGCGGGTTGGCCATGGGCCCATTGTGCAGGAGACGTGGAAGGCGCGCCTTCGCTAATGTGCTCGCATGTCCCTCAGCATCCCCACCTGGATGAGCCGCGCTCGCGTCAAGGCGCTCACCGAATCAAAGCCGTTTCAGCGAGTGATCATCGCGCTCATTGTCATCAATGCCGTGATTCTCGGAGCGGAGACATACCCGGGCCTCATGGAGACGTGGGGCACGTGGCTGCATGGCAGCAATTACGCAATCCTCGCGGTGTTCGTCATCGAGATCGTGCTGCGGTTGTACGCCAATGGCGCGTCCTTCTTCAAGGATGGCTGGTCGCTCTTCGATCTCTTCGTCGTGGTCATCGCGCTCATCCCGTCGGGCTCGGGAACCGGTGTGCTGCGCGTGCTACGCCTCTTGCGAGTGCTGCGCCTTCTCAGCGCTGTGCGATCAATGCGGATGGTGGTGAACGCGCTTGGTGCGGCGATTCCCGGCATCCTCAGCATCGGCGCGCTGCTCATCATGATCATCTACATGTTCTCGGTCAGCTCGACGATGCTGTTCGGCCACGAGCGCCCGGACGCATTCGGCGACCTATGGACATCGTCCATCTCGCTCTTCCGGATCATGGTGTCCGATGGGTGGTCTGACGTTGCGACCCCCCTTGCACAGGCACATGCGTGGGCGGGAGCGTACTTTGTGGGATTCACCGTCGTCACCACCTTCATCGCGCTCAACCTCTTTGTTGCCGTCACGGTGGAGGCGATGAACAGGCGGCACGAGATCGAGGCGAAGTTCCGTGGCGAAGAGATCGAGCCGGAACTCGATGAGAGCACGCAGCTGCTCATGGAAGTACGGGCGTTGCGAGCCCAGTTGCAACGCCTCGAGGACCGTGACGGATCGGGCGAATTCGTGGCCGTTCACCCTCAGTGAATCGAGGGAAGGGCCACGTTGTGGCCCGTATACTTTCCCCACGGGGAGCCTCACTCCTCGCTCGTAAGCGCCTGGCCAGGGTGCTTGCGGCCGTCTCGGCGGCGAGCCACTCGCCCTGACCACCGTCCCGGCCCGCGAGGAGCGCTATGACAGTACTGTTGCTTGTCTTTACCGCCCTCGCTCTCGCAACCCCAGTCTTGACCCGTTTCATGGGTCGCAAGGTGTTCCTTGTCTTGGCGGTGGCACCGGCAGCGGCGGCGGTGTGGACAGCGCAGCAGTTGAACGACGTGCGCCAAGGCGACGCTGTCACGGAACTCCATGAGTGGATTCCGCACCTCGGCATTGAGCTGTCGTTCAGGCTCGACATGCTCTCGTGGGTGATGGCGATGGTCGTGTCCGTGGTGGGCGCGCTCGTTCTCATCTACTGCACGTGGTACTTCACCGATATGTCGAAGGGCCTTGGCCGCTTCGCCGCCTTCCTCTTGAGCTTTGCCGGAGTGATGTTCGGTCTCGTCGTGAGCGACGACATCATCGTGATGTTCATCTTCTGGGAAGCGACGTCCGTGCTCTCCTACCTGCTCATCGGCCACTTCACTGGCCGGCGCGAGTCCCGCGGTGCCGCCCTGCAGGCGCTCTTGGTCACCACATTCGGCGGCCTCTCAATGTTCGTCGGCATCGTCATCTTGGTCGCCCAGACCGGGACGACCTCGCTGTCCGCGATCGTGAGCGAACCGCCGCCGCTTGACCACGCGCTCATCATCACTGCCGTGCTGTTGATGCTCGTCGGCGCGATCTCCAAGAGCGCACTCTTGCCCTTCCACTTCTGGTTGCCGTCAGCGATGGCGGCGCCGACGCCGGTGAGCGCCTACCTGCACGCGGCGGCGATGGTGAAGGCCGGGATCTACCTGGTGGCGCGTCTCGCGCCCGGATTCGCCGACATGCCCGGCTGGCGCGGCACCCTCATCGTGATCGGCGCGCTGACGATGCTGATCGGCGGTTGGCGATCGCTTCGTCAGACAGATCTCAAACTCCTCCTTGCCTACGGCACCGTGAGCCAACTCGGCTTTCTCACACTCGTCTTGGGCTTCGGCAACTCGAATGTTGCGCTCGCCGGCATGGCTCTCCTCGCGGGCCACGCCGCCTTCAAGGCGACGTTGTTCCTCGTCGTCGGCATCATCGATCACGACACGGGCACGCGCGACGTTCGTGAGCTCTCCGGCGTGGGACGCTCCCGGCCAGTGCTGGGAGTCGTCGCGATCCTTGCCGCCGCCTCAATGGCAGGAGTGCCGCCGCTTGTGGGCTTTGTCGCCAAAGAAGCGGTGATCAGCACGCTCATCGAATCGATCGACGCTGAGCCGCTGTGGGCCTGGATCGCGCTCATCGGCACGATCGCGGGTTCCGTGCTCACGGTCGCCTACTCGGCGCGCTTTGTCTTCGGTGCGCTCGGGACGCGGCCGCGAATGGAACCCACCCCGATGCGCCCCTCGCACCCCGCGATTCTCATCGCGCCTGCCTCTCTGGCTCTGTTCGGCCTCGTCACGGGAGTCGCACCCTGGCTGCTCAGCCCAGTCTTCGAGTCCTATGCCTCTGGATTCGGAGAGGAGCCGACGTATCACCTTGCCTTGTGGCACGGCATCGGACCGGCGCTTGGCGTGACGGCTCTCGTCTTCGCTCTCGGTGCGGGTCTGTTCGTGCTGCGCGCTCCCATCCTGCGAGCCCAATCGCGTCTGCCGCGCCTGCCCGAAGCCTCGCGCGGCTATTGGGCAGTGGTGCGGGCTGTTGACTCGACTGGTCTGAAGACCACCCGCATCCTTCAGCGGCGTGGCCTGCCCGGCTACCTCACGATGATCTTGCTCGTCTTCGTCTTCTCGGCCGCGGCGGTCGTCGCTTTCGGCAACAAAGCCCCAAGCAGCGTCGTCGCGTGGGACTACCCGCTGCAGGTCTTTGTCGCGCTCATCATGTGCGGGGCAGCCGTCGCGTCCGCCATGGTGGGTCAGCGCATCACCGCTGTGCTGCTTGTCGGCATGACGGGCTACGGCCTGGTCGCACTCTTCGGTTTCCACGGAGCGCCGGATCTTGCGCTCACCCAGGCGCTTGTCGAGACCGTCACTCTCGTTGTCTTCGTCCTTGTGCTGCGGCGCCTGCCGCACAAGATCGCTGATCGCCACAAGCCCACACACCGCTTCTCGCGCGCGCTGCTCGGCATCCTCGTGGGGGCGTCGATGGCCGTGGTGGCGATCATCGCTCTCAGCTCGCGCACTGCCGCGCCGATCTCCGAGCAGCTGCCGGAACTCGCGTACATCGAGGGCCACGGGCAGAACGTCGTCAACGTGATCCTCGTTGACATCCGTGCCTGGGACACGATGGGTGAGATCTCGGTGCTGGTCGCCGTGGCAACGGGTGTTGCGAGCCTGCTCTTTGTCACCGGGCGCGAGGGCCAGGCACCTCGCCTCGCACGGGCAGGACGCCTGCGCAACAAGCGCCGCCGCGCACTTGCCGCGGAGGCAGTCCTTGAGCCTGTGCAGACCGGCCCCGTGACCAAGCTTGGCGCGAAGTCATTCGCCGCCCAAGAAGACCTCGACTGGGACTTCTCGGCAGGTGAGGACCGCGCGCCAACCCGCCGCTCGTGGCTCCTTGCCGGGCGAACGCTCTCAGCCGCAAACCGTTCGATCCTCCTCGAGGTCTTGGTGCGGCTGCTGTTCCACCCGGCCATCGTCGTCTCCGTCTACCTGCTCTTCGTCGGCCACAACTCACCCGGTGGAGGCTTCACGGGCGGTCTCCTCGCGGGGCTGGCGATCGTTGCGCGCTACCTCGCCGGTGGTCGCTACGAACTGGGCGAGGCCGCTCCCATCGACGCTGGGTGGCTCCTTGGAGGAGGCATCCTGTTGGCCGCCGGCACGGGCGCATCGTCGCTGCTCTTCGGCATGCAGGTGCTCGAATCAACATGGTTCGAAGCGTCGTGGGGAATCTTCGACATCTCGATGGGAACGTCGACCCTCTTCGACATCGGCGTGTACCTCGTGGTGCTTGGGGTGGTCCTCGACATCCTCCGCAGCCTCGGCGCCCAGGTCGACCGCCACCAAGACGAGCTGCGTGCGTCGAAGGAGGGGAGGGCATCGTGAGCGCTTCTCTCACCCTCATCGTCGTCATGGCCGTCATGTATGCGGCGGGCGTCTATGTGCTGCTCGAGCGTTCGCTCACGCGCGTCCTCATCGGCTTCATGCTCATCGGCAATGCGACCAACTTGCTCATCCTCATCATGAGCGGGCGCGCCGGCAAGCCGCCGCTGATGTCGGATGACGCGGATCCGTCGACGTTCGCCGACCCTTTGCCGCAGGCGCTCATTCTCACTGCGATCGTCATCAACTTCGGTGTGACGGCGTTCTTGCTCGCATTGATCTACCGCTCGTGGTGGCTCGCTCGCCTGGGTGACCAGGGTGACACCGTCGTCCTCGAGCACGAAGAGGACGCCGGCCTTGCCGAGGAGGTGTTCTCCGAGACATCCGAGGACGACGACGCCCTCCACGAGGCTCTCGATGCGTCCGAGGAGTACGTGGAAGAGGCAGAGGCCGAACAGCGCGCCATCGTCCAGGAGTCCACGGATCCGAACCACCGCAAGCCTGGCGAGCATGAGCGTCACCGAGGGGAGGAGTCATGATGCGCATGCTGGTGCCACTCATGGTGCTGGTGCCCCTCCTCGGAGCGGCTTTGGCGCTCGTGTCGAGCAGGTCTCCGCGGCTGCAGATCGCGATCAGCTCGAGCGCGCTGAGCGCATCGACGATCATCGCGGGTCTGCTCGTGTGGCAGACCGACTCCAACGGCTCGACTGCCATTCAGGTGGGCAACTGGGCTGCGCCGTGGGGCATCACGTTGTGGGTCGATCGCTTCAGCGCGATGATGCTGCTCGTCTCGTCCGTCGTACTGCTGAGCGTTCTCGTCTACGCGGTGGGGCAGGGCATTGCCGACGGCAACCGGGAGACTCCGGTCACGATCTTCCACCCGACCTACCTCATGCTGGCCGCCGGTCTGTTCGTCGCCTTCACCACGGGGGACCTCTTCAACCTCTACGTGGGCTTTGAGATCCTGCTCGGCTCGAGTTACGTGCTGCTCACCTTGGGAGGCACTGGCGCGCGTATCCGAGCGGGCGTGACGTACATCGTCATCAGCCTTGTCTCGTCGGTTTTCTTCCTTGCGGCCATCGCGATGGTGTACGGCGCGACCGGCACCGTCAACATGGCACAAGTGGCGGAACGCATCGGCGAGCTTCCTGATGACACCGCTCTCTTGCTCCACGTCATGCTGCTCCTTGGCTTCGCGATCAAGGCGGCGCTGTTCCCCATGTCGTTCTGGCTGCCCGACTCATATCCGACTGCTCCAGCGCCCGTCACCGCAGTGTTCGCAGGTTTGCTGACAAAGGTCGGCGTGTACGCGATCGTCCGTACGGAGACGCTCCTCTTCCCGGATTCCGGCCCGGGAGGCGACTTGAGGACGCCCATGATGTGGGTGGCGTTGGCGACCCTTGTGGTCGGCATCCTCGGCGCCGCCGTGCAGGCGGACATCAAGCGTCTGCTGTCCTTCACGCTCGTCAGCCACATCGGCTACATGATCTTCGGCATCGCGCTCAGCACCCCTCTCGGCCTCAACGCGACCGTGTATTACGTCGTGCACCACATCACCGTGCAGACCACGCTCTTCCTTGCGGTGGGTCTGGTTGAGCGGGTGGGCGGAACCACGTCGATCTCACGCCTTTCCGGTCTGCTGAGGAGAGCTCCGCTCGTCGCCGTCCTCTTCTTCATCCCGGCTCTCAACCTGGGGGGCATCCCCCCGTTCTCCGGATTCCTCGGCAAGGCCGGTCTGCTCTTGGCGGGAGCCGAACAGGGCGGCTGGGTCGTGTGGGTCGTCATCGCCGGCGCGGTTGCCACCTCCCTGCTCACGCTCTACGCCCTCATGCGCGTGTGGAACATGGCGTTCTGGCGCTCCGATGCAGAACTCGAGGAGGGGTACTCCTCGCAGTACATCAATACGCTTGTCGAGAACCCGGACGACGCTGGTGAAGTTCGCACGGAGGAGTCGACTCCGCGCCTCATGGTCTCTGCGACGGCAGGCATGGTGGTCGTCACTCTCGCGCTCACGATCTTCGCGGGCAACCTCTTCGCCTTCGGTGACCGGACGGCATCGGAGATCACTGACCGCGAAGCTGTCATCTCAACGGTGCTGACGGAGGAGGCGACACATGGCTAAGGCCCGAGTGATGCGTCGCGGTCAGCGCCTTGCCCTGCGCCGCCTCGTCCCGATGCAGGTGAGCCTGCTCGTCCTGTGGGTGTTCCTCTGGGGAAGCTACAGCGGATCGACGATCCTCACGGGCGCCATCGTCGCCACCGTCATCCCACTCATCTTCTACTTGCCGCCGATCGAGAATGTGAGCCGCTTCCATCTGGGGTGGGCGCTGTGGTTCGTCATGCGCCTCTTCATCGACATCACCCGCTCATCCTTCATCGTCGCCGGTCAAGCTCTTGGCATCGGCTACTCCGACAAGTCCGCGGTGATCCGAGTGCCGTTGCGCTCGCGCTCGGACTTGATCCTCACCGCGACCGCGGAGGCGTCGACCTTGATCCCCGGCACCGTCGTCATCGACGTCGACCGCGAAGCCCGCGACCTGTTCCTCCACGTCTTCTCGGTGCGCTCGATGGCCGATGTCGACAAGGCTCGCGCGGAGGCGCTCGCAATCGAGGCGCGGGCGATCCGTGCGATCGGATCGGCAAGGGACATGAAACGGCTTGCCGCGGAGGAGCGCCGGACTGCGAAGAAGGTGAAGCCGTGAACATTGTGCTCATCGTGACCGGGGTCTTCCTCGGCTTCGCTGCCATCGCGTCGATCATCCGCATCGTGCGGGGTCCCACGACTCTTGACCGCGTCGTCGCCGCAGACGTGCTCACGGCCACGCTGATGAGCTGGCTTGGCGTGTGGATGGTCGTGCAGCGCTCAACGGTGCTGATGCCGGTGCTGCTCGCTCTCGCGCTGTTCGCGATGGTGGGGTCAGTGAGTGTGGCGCGCTTCTTGCCCAGGGAAGAGGACGAGTGATGGACACGGTGGTCGGCTTCTTCGAAGAGTTCAGCGAGATCGCTGCGATCGCGCTCGTCATCTTGGCGGGGGCGATGTCGGTGGTGGCCGGCATCGGACTCTTGCGCTTCCCTGATTCGCTGCAGCGCCTCCATGCGGGGGCAAAACCCCAGGTTCTTGGCGTGATCGCGATGTGCACGGCGCTCGTGCTTCGGCAGCCGGGACTGTCGGTGTTCGCGTTTGCGACCCTCATCATCACGTTCCAGATGTTGACCCAGCCCATTGCCGCACAGATGGTTGGCCGCGCCGTGTACCGCAATGACATCTACGACAAGAAGCTTCTCGTCGTCGACGAGCTCGGCGAAGAGATCGACGAGACTGAGCGCGAAGCGCGGCGAAACCGTCCCTGAACCACCGCGGCCCGTGCCGTCGGCGCCCAGCCGCCCCGGCGTCGGCCTCATCCTCATCAATCGATAGGCTTTGCCCCATGCGCATTGTGGTCACCGTCAAGTTTGTCCCCGACCTGCAGTCGACCCGGTCTTTCACCGAGGGCTACGTCACGCGTACCGCTGACGACGGCACGATGAACGAGCTGGACGAGAACGCGGTCGAAGCTGCTCTGCAGATTCGGGAGCTGCTTCCCGAGGGCGAGTGTGAGATCACCGCGGTGACCGTCGGTGGGCCCGACGCTGTGGCCGCCGTGCGCAAGGCCCTTCAGCTGGGCGTGGACCACGCCGTTCACGTGAGCGACGAGGCGATCGCTGGCTCCGACGTCTTTGGCACGGCCACGGTGCTCGCGGCCGCGATTCGCAAGATCGGTGAGGACGCGCCCGTCGACCTCGTCATCACGGGCATGGCGGCGCTTGACGGTCTCACCTCGATGCTTCCCACCGCTCTCGCCCAGTACCTTGACCTCCCACAGCTCACTCTCGCCTCGACGCTGTCGGTGGCGGACGGTGCCGCAACCATCGAGCGTCATCTCGACGACGCGCATGTGACGGTGTCGGCGCCTTTGCCTGCGCTTGTGGCGGTGACGGACGAGGCGAACAAGCCGCGCTATCCCAACTTCAAGCTGATCATGGCCGCGCGGTCCAAGCCCGTGACCACGTACGCGTTGGCTGATGTTGGAGTGGACCCGGCGTCCGTCGGGGCGATGGCTGCACGCACGTCTGTGGTGGACGCAAGCCCGCGGCCGCCGCGTGAGAACCGCGTCATCGTCACGGACACGGGGGAGGGCGGTCGCGCCCTTGCTGACTTCCTCATCGAAAGGGGGCTCGCATGAGCGACGCGATCATTGCAGTTCTCGTCGAGCGCCGCGGCGCACACGTTGCGCAGCCCACACTCGAAGCGCTGACCCTCGCCCGCACCCTCGGGCGCCCCGTCGCGGTGTGGCTGGGAGAGGAGCCGCCCGCAGCGGCTGTCGAGGAGCTTGCCGCGTACGGGGCTGACGAGGTGCGCTTTGCCGTGGTCGGTGATGCGTTGCGCCTTCCCGCTGCAGCGGCAGCCGCCCTCGAGGCGGCCACGGCCGACGCGACGGTGCTCGTCATCGTGTCGAACTTCACGAACAAGGAGATCGCGACACGCCTGGCCATCGCGACAGGTGCCGGCATGGTCGTTGACGCTGCGGGTGCTGAGTGGGTCGAGGGTCGCCTTGAGACCATTCAGACCGTGTTCGCGGCGACGTGGAATGTGCGCACGCGCGTCAACGCAGAACGCGCCATTGTGGGCGTGCGCCCCAACACCACGCAGGCTGTGCTCGCCGAGGCGCCGGGTGCCGGCACGCTCGTCGCGGTCGATGTCGAGGTGCCAGCGTCTCGCGAGACGATCGTGTCCGTCGAGCCGCAGGCTCCTGCCGACGGTGTGCCGTTGTCGGAGGCCTCGGTGGTGGTGTCGGGTGGTCGCGGCACGCGCGGCGACTACGCCCTTGTCCGTGAGCTGGCCGGGATATTGGGCGGCGCCGTCGGTGCCTCCCGTGACGCGACCGATGAGGGCTGGATCGGCCACGAGCACATGGTCGGTCAGACCGGCACAACAGTGACCCCTGCGCTGTATGTCGCATGCGGCATCTCGGGCGCCGTTCACCACCGGGGCGGCATGCAGGCCTCGGGCACCATCGTGGCTGTCAACATCGACCCGGAGGCGCCGATCTTCGAGATCGCAGACTTCGGCGTGGTGGGCGACCTCAATGACGTGCTGCCTCAGGCGATCGAGCGGCTGCGCGAGCACAAGGCGTCTTAAGCGCACTCTCGGCCAGAATGTCGCACGCCTACGATGGGCACGTGCGGCACTACCTCGATCATGCGGCGACGTCACCATTGCGCCCTGCCGCTCGCGAGGCATGGCTCAACGCGTCCGAACGCGTCGGAAACCCGTCGAGCCTCCATACCTCGGGGCGCGCCGCCCGGGGACTCGTTGAAGACGCCCGGGAGCGGATCGCGGCTGCATTGGGCGCCCATCCCACCGAGGTGGTGCTGACGTCGGGCGGGACGGAAGCCGACAACATCGGCGTGATGGGTGCTTTCTGGGCGCGGCGTGACACGGAGCCGGGCCACACCGCGATCCTCACGAGCGCTGTCGAACACCACGCGGCGCTTGACCCCGCGAGATGGCTTGCCCGCCACCACGGTGCCGATTGCGTGGAGATCGGTGTCGATGAGCACGGCGCAATCGATCTGGCCCATTTCGCCGACGCTGTCGCGGGGGCGGCGGGGCGTGTCGCGGTCGCGTCGTTCCAGTGGGTGAACAACGAGGTGGGCACAATGCAGCCGCTCGTCGAGCTCGTCGAGCTCGCACAGCGCCACGGCTTCCCGGTCCATGCCGACGCTGTTCAGGGCGTCGGTCACATGCCTTTCGACTTCGCCGGGTCGGGGCTCGCGTCGGCGGCAGTGAGTGCACACAAGGTGGGAGGGCCCGTCGGGATCGGTGCGCTCCTCGCCCGGCGCGATGCGCAGCTCGCTCCCATTGCCCATGGTGGGGGACAAGAGCGTCGGCTTCGTTCGGGGACGGTGGACGCGGCATCTGCCTGGGCGTTCGCTGTCGCCCTTGAAGAGGCGGTGAGCGACCTCTCAGCGGAGGCTGCTCGCCTCGCTGCCGTGGGTGAGCGCCTTGAGCGGGCCGTTGCGGCCGCCGCTGCCAACGCGATTGTGCACGGCCCGTCACGCCCCGATGCGGCGCCGCATATCGTCCACGCGATCATTCCCGGCGCGCCAGGGGAGGCGCTGCTGACGGCTCTCGACCTGGCGGGCATCGATGCGTCTCCGGGGGCCGCGTGCACGGCGGGCGTCATCGAGCCCAGTCACGTCGTCGAGGCGATGGGCTACAACGCCACCGCCGCATCCCAGACGCTGCGTCTGTCCACCGGCTGGAGCACGACGGAAGCCGACGTGAAGGCGCTCGAGCAAGCGCTGGGGCCGGCGGTGAGTGCTGCACGCGCGACTCGCAGTGCCGGCTAGGACCTTTACCCTGGATGGGTGAAGGTTCTCGCAGCGCTGTCCGGTGGAGTCGACTCCGCGGTCGCTGCTGCACGCGCGGTCGAGGCCGGGCATGAGGTGGTGGGCGTCCACATGGCGCTCAGCCGCAACCGTGATGAGTACCGTACGGGATCGCGCGGTTGTTGCTCGATTGAGGATGCGAATGACGCGCGCCGCGCCGCCGACAAGCTTGGGATCCCCTATTACGTGTGGGACCTCTCGGACGAGTTCCATGACCGGGTGGTGACGGACTTCATCTCCGAGTACGAGGCTGGCCGTACGCCCAATCCGTGCGTCCGCTGCAATGAGCACATCAAGTTCGACACCCTGCTTGAACGGGCGCAGGCGCTCGGCTTCGATGCGGTGGCGACCGGCCACTACGCGCGGATCGTCATTCGTGAGGACGGCACGCGCGAGCTCCACCGTGCGAACGACCCGGACAAGGATCAGTCGTACGTCCTCGCCGTCATGGGACCAGGCAAGCTTGCTCGTGCGATGTTCCCGCTGGGCCAGATGCGCTCCAAGGCGGAGGTGCGTGCGGAGGCCGCCGTCCGTGGGCTCGGCGTGAGCAACAAGCCTGACTCCTACGACATCTGCTTTGTTGCCGATGGCGACACGAAGGGCTTTCTCGAGCGCGCCCTCGGCACACGCCCGGGAGACATCGTGGATGAGAACGGCGAGGTCGTCGGCGCTCACGCTGGCGCTTACGGCTTCACGGTGGGCCAGCGCAAGGGTCTGCGCTTGCCGCGACCCGCTGCCGATGGCGCCCCGCGATACGTGACGAGCGTCGATACCGCGCGCAATGTCGTGACGGTTGGCCCCGAGACCCTCCTCAGCGTCCGCACCTTGAGCGGGAGCAAGACGGTGTGGCTCGCAGACGATGTGCCAGCGGCAACGCCGACGCCGTGCTCGGTTCAGGTGCGCGCGCACGGCGCCGCGGTCGCGGCCACAGTGGTGCGTGACGGCGACAGCGTGAGGGTTGAGCTCGATGAGCCGATGCGGGGCGTCGCGGCGGGGCAGAGCGCTGTCATGTACGCCGGAACGCGCGTTCTTGGCCAGGCGACCATCGATCGCTGAGGGTCGCAGCGGGGACCCAGCGCGGTCGCGGCGCGGTCACACGCAGCGGTTGAGCACGTGCGTGTGAGCGCGGAAATTGGGGCTTGAAGAAATGCCAGCGTTTGCATGAGAGAAGCGCCGAAAATGAGCCCGCAGCACTCGAACCGGGTCAATAAATGCGAGTTTCGGACATAGCGATCTTGTTGGTAACGATTCGGTGACGAAACGGCTCCCAAGTGGTCGCTTCGATTGACTCAGTGATCGAGACAGACCTACGGTTATGGCGATTCGAGGGAGCGCTCTCACACGGGAGTAGAGCGCTCTCATGAATCTTCACTATCCCTAACTCACAAAGGAGTGAACGTGAGCTTCTCACGCCGCCGCAACATCCTCGGCGTCGCCGCAGGTGCAACGGCTTTCGCCCTGTTGGTGGCGGGCTGCAGCAGTTCAGACGACAAGAACGACAGCCCCGCCTCGAGCGGTGCCGGTTCGTCGTCTGCCGCTGAGCCGGTCACCCTCACCATCACCACCTTCGGCACGATGGGCTACGAGGACCTGTACACCGAGTACATGGAACTCAACCCCCACGTGACGATCGAGGCGACCAACATCGACACGGGTGGTAACGCTCGTACCGACACGTTCACCAAGATCGCAGCTGGTGGCGACGGCCTCACCGACATCGTTGGCCTTGAAGAGGGCTGGCTCGGCGCCATCATGGAGGTCTCGGACTCGTTCGAGGACCTGCGTGACTACGGCATCGAAGACCGCAAGTCGGACTGGGTCGACTGGAAGTACGCGCAGGCGACCGACCCCTCGGGTCGCGTCATCGGCTACGGCACCGACATCGGCCCCGAGGGCATCTGCTACAACGGCAAGCTGTTCGAAGCCGCTGGTCTCCCGAGCGACCGCGAAGAGGTTGCTGACCTCCTCGAGGGCGACTGGGCCCACTACATGGAGGTTGGAAAGCAGTACCAGCAGGCCACCGGCAAGGCTTGGTACGACCACTCCGGCTTCGTGTGGAACGCCATGGTCAACCAGCTTGACGAGGGCTACTACACCGCTGACGGCGCTCTGAACGTCGAGGGCAACGCAGACCTTGAGGCTCTGTGGGCAATCCTCGCCGACGGCGCTGCTTCGGGCCTTTCCGCTGCTCAGTCCCCGTGGGACTGGAACGGTGGCAAGTCCTTCGTTGACGGCACCTTCGCGACCTTCATGTGCCCGGGCTGGATGCTCGGTGTCGTGCAGAGCAACACCGAGGCCGGCGGCGGCGACGCCACCACTGGCTGGGACTTCGCGGACGTGTTCCCGGGTGGCGCTGCCAACTGGGGTGGTTCGTTCCTCGCCGTTGCTTCGAACTCGAAGAACAAGGAAGAGGCTGCCAAGCTCGCTTCCTGGTTGACCGAGCCCGAGCAGCAGGTGAAGCAGTTCAACGCCGCGGGTACCTTCCCGTCGACGATTGCTGCACAGGAGGAGCTGGCCGCCAACGGTGAGCCCAACGCCTTCTTCAACAACGCACCGGTTGGTCAGCTCCTCGCTGGCCGTGCCCAGGGTGTTGTCGCTCAGTTCAAGGGTCCGGACGACTCGCTCATCCAGGAGAACGTCTTTGGCCCCGCGGCCAACGCGCTCGACCGTGGTGAGCTCGACGGTCCGGCTGCTTGGCAGCAGGCACTTGACCTGCTCAAGGAGCTGGTCGGCTAATTAGCTGACATCATCGTGGGGTCCCGGGCTTAGGCTCGGGGCCCCACGATCTCCACCCCGTCTGACTCACCCGGACAAGGACAACAATTGAGCACCTCTACTGAAACTGAGGTTGCCGCAGACGCGTCGCCGCGTCGCCGGCCTCAGGCTCCCCGCAGCGGCGGATTTGGAAACTGGCTGAGCCAGTTCGACCGCAAGGTCACCCCATATATCTACGTTTCTCCGTTCTTCCTGCTATTTGGGTTGATCGGTCTCTTCCCCCTCGCCTACACGTTCTACGTCTCGATGTACGACTGGGACCTGCTGAAGGGCAAGGGCGACTTCGTCGGCTTCGACAACTTCACGAACATGCTCTCCAACGAGATGTTCTGGAACTCGATCGGCAACACCATCGCCATCTTCTTGATGTCGTCGGTGCCGCAGATCCTTGTCGCCCTCATCCTCGCCGCGATCCTCGACCAGAACCTCCGGGCCAAATCGTTCTGGCGTATGGGTGTGCTGTTGCCATACGTCGTCGCACCGGTGGCTGTGGCACTCATCTTCTCCTCGGTGTTCAACGAGGCGGACGGTCTCGCCAACAACCTGCTCAACATGGTCGGCATCGCCGACCAGGAGTGGAAGCACACGGACTGGCAGAGCTGGTTCGCGATCGCGACGATGGTGAACTGGCGCTGGACCGGTTACAACGCACTGATCCTGCTCGCCGCCATGCAGGCGGTGCCCCGTGACCAGTACGAATCCGCCGCGATCGACGGTGCCGGATGGCTGCGTCGCTTTGTGTCCATCACGATCCCGAGCATCCGCCCCACGGTGATCTTCGTCATCATCACGTCGACCATCGGCGGTCTGCAGATTTTCGCTGAGCCGCGCCTGTTCGACGTCTCGAACGCTGGTGGTATCGGTGGTTCGGACCGTCAGTTCCAGACGACCGTGCTGTTCTTGTGGGAGATGGCCTTCTTCCGCCGTGACTTTGGCCGTGCTGCAGCAGTCGCGTGGTTGCTGTTCCTGTTGATTCTCATCTTCGGTGTCGTCAACTTCATGCTGTCGAGGAGCATCGCCTCCTCTGGCGCGGGCAACCGAGCAAGCAGACGCGCAGCAAAGAAGAAGAAGTACGCCCCCAAGGAGGTCGTGAAGTGACCAGCACCGCACCCCTGGTGAAGCGCAAGCGTCGGCGCGGCATGGGCATCGACCGTAGCCCTGGCTTCCTGACCTACGGCCTGCTCGGCGCCTTTGTTCTCGGCAACGCCTACCCGCTGTGGTGGTCGTTCGTCGTCGGTTCCGGTACGAACGCGACGCGTGGTGAGAGCTTCCCACTCATCCCGGGTGGCAACTTCATCTCGAACATGGGCAAGGTGCTCGATGCCATTCCGTTCTGGAAGGCACTCGTCAACTCGCTCATCGTGTCCGGCACGATCACGGTGTCGGTGGTGTTCTTCTCGACCCTCGCGGGCTACGCATTCGCGAAGCTGCGCTTCAAGGGCCGTGACGGACTCATGCTGTTCGTCGTTGCGACCATGGCGGTGCCCACCCAGCTCGGCATCATCCCGCTGTTCATGCTCATGCGTGACTTCGGCTGGACGGGCAAGCTGGGCGCTGTCATCGTGCCGATGCTCGTGACCGCGTTCGGCGTGTTCTTCATGCGCCAGTACCTCGTGGACGTGATTCCGGACGAGCTGATCGAGGCTGCGCGCGTGGACGGTGCAAACCAGTTCCGCACGTTCATCAACGTGGCGATTCCGGCAGCACGCCCGGCAATGGCGATCCTTGCGCTGTTCACCTTCATGATGGCCTGGACGGACTTCCTGTGGCCCATGATCGTGCTCAATGCGCAGAATCCAACGATTCAAACGGCTCTCGCGAACCTGCAGTCCGGTTACTACATCGATTACTCGATCGTGCTGACCGGTGCCGTGATGGCGACAATTCCCCTGCTCATCCTGTTCGTCGTGGCTGGTCGCCAGCTCATCGCAGGTATCATGCAGGGCGCTGTGAAGGGTTAAGGATCCTTGGCTTGGTCGCGGCGGATGCGCGGCTCCTGAGGGAGTGCATCCGCCGCGACAGGCCCGTTCATTGAGGAGCAGTCGCCATGCGGCCCAACCGACATGCGTCGGCTCCCACCTTGGAGATGGTGGGTGCTCTCGCGGGCGTGTCACGCGCCACGGTGTCACGCGTGGTCAACGGTTCACCCAAGGTGTCGCCGGAGATCGCGCAGGCGGTTCGCGCTGCGATCTCTGAGCTCGGCTACGTGCCTAACCGTGCGGCCCGCTCGCTCGCGAGCAAACAGGCCCACGCCATCGCCCTCGTGGTGCCTGAGGACATGAAGCACTTCTTTGGTGATCTCTACTTTGCGTCGATCGTCGTCGGCATCAACGATCGGCTCGAGGACTCTGATTACGTCCTCAACCTCATGGTGGCGAGCGATGGCCGCGACGGCAAGACGTTGCGGTACCTCCAGGGCGGCAATGTCGACGGGGCGTTCGTTGTCTCGCACCACACGTCGGACCGCTTCCTCGGCGCGCTGACCGATGCCATTCCCGTGGTCTTTGGTGGACGCCCCGCTGACAACATCACTGGCGGCTATGTCGTCGATGTCGACAACGTCGCGGGTGCTCGCCTGGCTGCGGAGCACCTCATCTCAATCGGGCGGCGCCGCATTGCCCACATCGCCGGTCCGTCGACGATGCCCGCCGGCATTGACCGCGTCCGCGGCTTCACCGGGGCGCTCGAAGAGGCTGGTCTTGAGCCCGGCCCCATCGTTGAAGGTGACTTCACAATGCGCGGCGGATCTGAGGCCATGCGAGCGTTGCTCGCCGAGGACAAGAACATCGACGCCGTGTTCATCGCCTCGGACCTCATGGCCGCAGGCGCGATGACCGTCCTGAGGTCGGCAGGGATCGACGTGCCAGACGACGTTGCCGTCGTCGGTTACGACGACTCCGAGGCTGCGACATCCTCGCCGGTGCCGCTGACGACCGTGCGTCAGCCCTCGGAGGCAATGGGCACGGCAATGGTGGATATCCTTCTAGGTGTATTGCGAGGTGAGGAAGACCATCCGCGGATGACGATTCTTCCCACCGAGCTCATCGTTCGTTCGTCGGCGTAAGGCCTCGCCGCGCTCGTCTCACCACGGTTGGGGATATGAACCAGGACAGCCAACACCTGCCGAAGCCGGCGGGCGACCACGTTGCCGCGGTGGCGACGGACTCCTTGAGCGACGCTCCAGCAGAGCTCCGCACTCCGTTCGCGGTGCGCGCATGGCGTCTCAACCGTGCGTGGATTCAGGAGGCCGTGCTCGTCGTCACGATGTACATGCTCTACTCGTGGACGCGCTCTGCCGCCCCTGACCGCGTGAAGCTCGCGTTCAACAACGCCGACTTCATCGAGAGCGTCCAGCGCGGTCTCGGCATCGACATCGAACTGTCGCTCAACCGGCTGTTCCTCCGCAACCTCTGGCTTGCGGACGCAGCAAGCTACTTCTACCAAGTCGCCCACATGGTGGTGACCTTCGGCGTCCTCATCTGGCTGTTTGTGCGCAAGCGACCGCAGTACGGGCAGCTGCGCACCTCGCTCGCCTTCTTGTGGCTCGCTGGCCTCGCCACCTACTGGCTGTACCCCTTGGCGCCTCCACGCTTTGCGCTCGACGGCGCCGTCGACACGATGGCGGCTCACCCTGTGCTGTTTGCCGGGCAGGAAAGCGTGACGGGCCTGGCGAATCTCTACGCGGCGATGCCGAGCCTTCACGTGGGCTGGTCGGTATGGGTTGCCATCGCCATCATCACGGTGCTGCGTTCGCCGTGGCGGTATGCCGCGATCTTGTACCCATGCACCATGACCTTTGTTGTCGTTGGCACCGCGAACCACTACGTGCTTGACGCCGTGTGCGGCGCCATCTACGCGATCCTGTGCTTCTACATCGCCCGCTGGGTCTACGCACGGCAGGCTGCGCGGCGAGCGGAGCGGGCGCTGCAGACAACGCCCGATCTGCTCGAGGCGTGATCCGGGTGGCGCGCGGCGTCGCCAAGCGCACGCGGGCGTAGGCGGTCGGCATGATGCATCCCCGCGTGCTGAAGCGAGCGCGTTTGTGGACGTCTGAGCACCGAGAGGCAGCGCTCACTGACATCGTCATCGAGCATGGGCGGATCGCAGCCGTGGTCCCGACGGACGACCAGCGCGTCAGCGGAATCGACGGTGAGCACCTTGACCTCGATGGGCGGTGGCTCATGCCGGGCCTCGTCGACCATCACGTTCACTTCAGCCTGTGGGCTCAGCACCGCAGCCGCCTCGATGTGTCGCACGCGATTTCAGCCGCACAGGCCGCTCACGTGGTGCGCGAGGCGATCTCAGCGCACTCGAGCATTGCGGAGTCCGCAGCCGAGCCGCTGGTGGGGAAGGGATTTCAGGACGCACTGTGGCCGGATCTGCCGACAGCCGCGCTGCTTGACGACGCGGGAGTCGCCGCAGCACAGCCGCAGCGCCCCGTCATCCTTATCAGCCATGACCTTCACTCTGTCTGGATCAACTCGGCGGCGGCGCGTCGGCTGGGAGTCCCCGCCGGTTTGCTGCGCGAGGAGGCGGCCTTCGCCGTCGAGATTGCGGTGGGGAAGTGGGCGGCTGCGTCACCCGCGATCCTCGAGCGCGCTGTCGACCACGCGGTCGCGGCAGTGAATGCCCGTGGCGTCACAGGAATCATGGATCTTGAGATGGCGGACAACTCTGCCGTGTGGGCGACGCGCGTTGCGAGAGGGGTGCGGGGGCTGCGTGTGCGAGCCGGTGTCTACCAGCAGCACCTTGAGACCACTGTTGCCAGGGGCGAGCGCACAGGAAAGCGGCTGCCAGGCACGGACGGCCTCGTGAGCGTCGGGCCTCTCAAACTGTTCTCAGATGGCGCCCTCAATACGCGCACCGCGTGGTGCTTCGATCCATACCCGGACAGCGAGGACTACGGTCACGCGGCGCATGCGCGCGGCGACCTCGAGCGACTTGTCGAGGGTGCGCGGCATCGTGGATTCGAGATCGCGCTCCATGCAATCGGGGACCGTGCCGTGTCTGAAGCTCTCGACGCATTCGAGGCGACGGGAGCGCGTGGCACGATCGAGCACGCCCAGCTGGTGCGGGGTGCGGATATCGAGCGCTTTGCGCGGCTAGGAGTGGGGGCGGGCATCCACCCCGAGCACGCTCTTGATGATCGCGAGGTGGCCGACGCGATGTGGGCGGGGCGCACTGACCGCGCCTTCGCGTATGGCGCCCTGGCGCGGGCGGGGGTGCGGTTGTACATGGGTTCAGACGCGCCGGTCGCGCCGCTCGACCCATGGCTGAGCATCGCTGCGGCGGTCTTCCGCACGCGCGACGAGGAACCCGCATGGGAGCCGCACAACGCGTTGAGCTTGGAGCACGCGCTGAGGGCCTCGTGGGCGATGGGCAGCGTGGGCGAGGGCAACCTCGCGGATGTCATCGCTGTTGACGAGGATCCGCGTGACCTCGATGCGCAGAAGCTGCGCGCCATGCCGGTCGCGGCGACGATCGTGGCCGGTGCGCTCGTGCATGAGGCGCTGTAGCGTCGGCCGCCTGTCGACACAGAAAGGGCCGGGCATGTGCCCGGCCCTTGTCGTGTCGCCGTGACCCTTAGTCGGTCGAGACCTGGATGCGGCGCGGCTTGGCGGACTCGGCCTTGGGAACCGAGATGGTGAGCAAGCCGTCCTTGAACGAGGCGGTGATGCCTTCGGGGTCGACCCTGTCGGGCAGGCGGACCGCTCGGTGGAAGGTGCCAAAGCGGCGCTCGACGCGACGGAAGGTCTCCGTCGACTTGTCCTCGTAGAAGTCGCGCTTGCCCGAGACGGTGAGCACGTTCTCTTCGATCGACACGTCAACATTGTCTGCGGCAACGCCGGGCAGCTCGACGTGCAGAGTGAAGCCCTCGTCGTGCTCCTCGACGTCGAGCGCGGGGCTGAACGTGCCATCCAACGTGGCCTCCGTCTCGCCAAAGAACGAGCGGACGATGCGCTGGAAGTCGTCATTCCACGGGCCCGCCGCGGGCAGAGTTGAACGAACCATGTCTCGCCTCATGATGAACCTCCTTGGTGACGTGGTAGCGGTGTGTCCGGCACGCCGGCGAAGGGCGACCGGCACAAAGGTTGAGTCCATGTGACTCATGTTAGAACTTGAGCCTCTCGAACTCAAGTCTTTTCACTTTGAGATGACATGCCTGGTAAACGGACACTAGGCCGAGGCAGCCGTGCATCGCTACAGTGGCGAGATAGGGATCTCAGGGTCGACGGCGATCCGAGGGAGGGGAGTGCAATGGGTGCACTCGTGTACGGGATGATCACGTCCGTCGACGGCTTTGTCGCCGACCCCGACGGAGGATTCGACTGGGGCGAGCCGGACGATGAGGTCCACGCCTTTCTCAATGAACGTGAGCGCGACATCGGCATCAGCCTCTTGGGGCGGCGGATGTATGAGCTGATGTCGTTCTGGGAGACGTCGAATGACATGCCTGGTCTGTCGCTTGTCGCGTACGAGTTCGGATCGATCTGGCGCTCTCACGAGAAGGTCGTGTTCTCGACGACGCTCGAGGATGTCACCACTGCCAGAACGAGGCTGCTGCGCACCTTTGACCCCGCAGCGATCGCCGAGCTCAAGGAGTCGACGCCGCTGCGGCTGTCAGTCCACGGGCCCACGCTTGCCGCCCAAGCGATCGCGGCAGGCCTTGTCGACGAGATCCACATCTATCGCCACCCGGTCTCGCTCGGTGGGGGGCTTCCGTTCCTCCCGCCTGGCACCCACCTCGACCTTGCCCTTGCGGACGCGCAACGCTTCACCTCAGGTGTGGTCTTCGAGAAGTACGTCCCCCGGCGCTGACAGCAGACGTGCGTCTGCGGCGCATCGGAGGGAATAAGGTGGCGTCCGCGTCGGTTGGTGGATGCGGAGGCTCGCACTGTCCCTGGTGAGCCTCCATAACTATGTGTGGAGGTCTGTGTGGTTTCCGTCGAGGTGTGGTCCGATGTCGCCTGCCCGTGGTGCTACCTGGGCAAGCGTCGGCTTGAGAAGGCCATCGAAGCGTCGGGGTTGGACGTCGACGTTCGCTACCGCAGCTTCCAGCTCGACCCGACCATCCCACACGGCCAGCACCTGCCCCACGCCGAGCTCATGGCAAAGAAGTTCGGTGCCTCAGATGCTCAGATCGAGCAGATGAACCAGCGACTCATCGACCTCGGCGCTGCGGAGGGCCTCGACTACCGTTTCGACCTCTACATGCAGGCGAACACCCGCGACGCCCACCGCCTCTTGCACTTCGCCCACGCGCGCGGACGTGGTGTGCAGCTCAAGGACCGCCTCTTGCGGGCTCAGTTCACCGAGGGTGCGCTCGTCGACGACGTCGACACCCTGGTCGCTCTTGCCGCCGAGGTGGGTCTCGACGAGGGCGACGCTCGAGCAGTCCTCACCTCCGATGCGTACGACGCCGACGTCCAGGCGGACATCGACGAGGCCAAGGCTCTTGGCGCCAATGGTGTGCCGTTCTTCGTCTTTGACCGCCGCTTCGCCGTCTCGGGTGCGCAGTCTCTCGAGGTCTTCGAGGAGGCCCTCCGTCAGTCTTCCGAGGCCGCCGAACTCTAGCGTCGGCGTCGGCCATGCCCTTTCGCGAGCGGTGGAGCTGACGCTACGGTGAGCGCGTGGACATCGGCGTACTCACCGTAGTGACCGCCGTCCTCGTCGCGCTCGCATTGCGCGCGTGGTACCGCGCGTACAACCGTCGCACGCTCGCCGGGGCAGGCTCATCACGCTTCACGTGGCCCGCGGTGCTGACGGTCGCTGTGCTCGTCGCAGGCGGCTTTGAAGTGGGGCACCACGTGCGCCAGGACCTCGCGACCGAGGCTCTCCGAGCCGTCACCGACGTAGACGGAGCCCACGCAGACTGCGCGCGTTTCTCGGACGAGCTCTTCAACGTCAGCCAGTACCAGGGCTACGTCTATTACGACGGCTCCAACGCGGCGCATCTGCGGCGCGATGTCTGTATCGACCTGTGGACATATGCGCACGGCGGGCAACGGAACCCGTCCGACTCTGAGATATTCGCCGTCCACGTGGTGACGCATGAGGCGATGCACATCAACGGAATCCGCAGTGAGGCACAGGCCGAATGCACGGCCATGCAGTTGAGCCACCTCGTCGCAGAGGAGCTCGGCGCATCTCCCGAGCAGGCGCGCAGGCTCCAGGCGAAGTACTTCGAGGAGTACTACCCCCACCAGCGTTCGGACTACCGCTCGGGGGCATGCACCGAGGGCGGCGCGATGGATATCGACCCCGAGCGCACCGAGTTCCCCTGAGCTACCGAGTTCCCCTGAGCCACAGCGTCGGCCGCGAGAAGGGTCCTCAGCGCCTAGAAGGTGTCGGGGATGTCGTCTTCGGTGATCGCGATGTCGGTCAGGCCCAGGGCCTGCGCCCGCTCGTTGAGGAAGGACGCACAGACGCCACGGCCGTAGATGCGGCGCAGTTCTCGCGCCTTGGCGGCGATCTCGGGGTCATCGAGGAGACCGAGGGCTGAGCTGATGTCAGCAAAGCGCTGCTTCCCTGCCTCGAGCTTCTCAGCCGCTTCAGCCGCCTCGCGCTTCTCGTGCTCCTCATATGCCGACAGCTCATCGGCGGTCATGATCTGCACGGGTGTCCCCACTGCATTCATCATGAACATCTGCGTGCCCTTGCCCTCGACCGGGTCGACGTCGAACCGCGCGCCGATCACGGCGTTGGCGCCGACGCGCTTGGCGGCTTGTTCCATCACCTTGAGGGCGTCGTCGAACAAGTCAGAGAGGTGGGCCGAGTAGGTCTTCGAGATGCCGCCGAACACATCGGAGAAGCTCGCGACGATGTCGGCACCGATGTCGGTGCCGGCGACGATGCTCACATTGATCGGGCGGAAGTACTTGACGACCGTGTGGCGCTCAATCGACTGAGTTGTTGTGATGATCATGGGGACATCCTGGCGGACGAAGGCGCCCGAGTGCACGGATTTCGAGGAACATTCTCGTCATGCGTCGACGGTTAGGCTCGACTGTATGACGACGCTGTATGTGCTCACGGGTTTGCCGGGCGCCGGGAAGTCTC
>ENA-UOVV01001140-UOVV01001140.1-compost-metagenome-genome-assembly--contig:-NODE-1140-length-22316-cov-6.119671_pt1 | contig 22316 bp, 21 predicted proteins | sample MGYA00238155_ERZ761577 | MGnify/ENA primary metagenome ERZ761577 (study PRJEB28898, sample SAMN06268775) | compost metagenome | isolation source: Emeryville, CA | place: USA:Emeryville, CA | collected...
TGGTGGTGGTACGACCCCTACCAACCCCCACCACCCACACACAACTAACGAAAGCCGACAAAAATCCGTGCGCTGCAACGGATCAGCGTACCCGTGTTCGATGCGCTGGTGGCGGTTAGAAGCGGATGTTGCGCAGCGCGTCGTAGACGCTGGCGATCCACAACAGCATGGGGATGACCGCCGCGATCGCCGCACCGTCGAACAGTTCCAGCATCCGCTTGGTCACCGGCGACAGCCGCTGCACACCGGTGGTCGCGCCCACGACAATCAGAGCCACCACCCCGACCGCCACGTAGATCGCCAGAATCAGCCACGCGGTGTGCGGGTACCACAGCGACAACTTGACCATCACCCCCGTCGGGATGACCACCGTCGCCGTCAACAACGCCCACGCGCACCAGCGTTCGGCGTACAACCGTGAGCGGAACCCACAGATGGACGTCACCAAGCCAGCCACGATCATGCTGTGCACGAAGAAGTGGCCCTGCACCACAACGGAAATCGCACCGATCGACAGCACCAACGCACCCGCGGCGACGAAACCGATCAGCAACCGGCGAGCCAACTGGCTGCGATCATGCAACCGCGCCGCCGAATCCGGGACCGAATCGATGATCGCCTGCCAGGTCGACGTCTCCTCCTCGGTTCCGGACGTGGTGACCGGGTCGAGCAGTTCGTCGTTCGTCACCGTCTCACCGGGCGCAGGAATCGGCGGCAGCGCGATCCGAGCGACCGCCACAGTCAGCTTCGCCGCGTTGGTGATGACGATCAACCCGAACGCGATCGCACCGGCCGGCACCCAGTACTGCCATCCGTAGCCGAACGCCACCGCCGCCGCGGTCGCCGCCACCGCCGACACCGCCAGGAACGCCGCCAACTCGGCTCTCTTGCGCGGACCGCCCCTGGTCGCCAGCGTCAGCAGCAACACGACCGCCGCCGCCGCCGCTGCCTGCGGTGCGCCCATCGTCTGGTATCCGCGCGGCAGCGGCACCGCCAACGCAGCCGCCCCCGCCAACGCCGGAAGCGCCGCGACCAACAGGCTTTCCGCCATATCGATGTCCTGATACCGGTTCGTCGCGAACGCGCTCCCGCCCAGCAGTCCGAGGCCGAGCACACCCAGCACCACCGCCCACCACCACGGGTGGTCCGTGCGTGACCAGGCCACCAACGACATCACCGTCGCCGCCAGCGCAGCCACCGGAATCGCAATCCCGACAAACCGATTCAGTGCCGCCCGGTTGAACTCCGGCGACTCGTCGAGCACCGCGATCGCATCGATCACGTCCTCGACGAGCGGACGGTACCGCTCGGTGCGGCTCACCGACACCAGCGTCAGCAGGGCGCCGTCGACCACCCCCGCCTCGTCCAACGACTCGTTGAACTTCAACGGCGGCGCCCCAGGGCGCGCAAACGCCCACACGCCCTGCGCCGAGAAGTCGAACCCCCCGAGCACGTCCTTCGGGGTGTCCTCGAGGAGTTCGGCCAACACCGACACCGTCTCGTCGATGTAGGTCTCGATCGGCGCCGACGCAGGCAGCACCAGGTCGGTCATCCGCCGCCCGGTCAGGATCGTGACCCGTGTGGTCGACGGCCGACCCGGCGTCACACTCGACGCCGGCGCCGCCGAAGCGGTGGACGTCAACGTCGTTCGAGCCGGTCGAAGTCGTCGGACAACGCCGCGGCCAGCTCGACGATCCGACGCTGGAAGGTCTTGCTCAGCAGATCGAACTGGATCTCAGTGCCCGCCGCAATGTGCTTGTCGAACGGCAACACGATGACCCGTCCGGGAGAGACATGGCGCTCGAACTGCTGCACCAGGTCAGCCACGTCGATGTTCGGCTTACCCGGCACCACGTGGTTGATCACGACACACGAGCGGCCCAACAGATCCTGATATCCGTTCTGCCGCAACCAGTCCATCGTCACCGCGGCCTGCCGCGCCCCGTCGATCGACGCGCTCGCCACGATCACCAGCCCCGAAACCGTCGACAGCACTCCGCGCGCCGCGGGTGCGAACAGCCCGGCACCGCAGTCGGCCAGCACGAGGTTGTAGTAGCGCGACACGATCTCGGTCGCGCCCTTCCAGTCCTCGTCGTTGAACTCGCGACGCGCACCGCTGTAGTCCTCCGACGACAGCACTTCGAGGTTCGAGCTGTTCATGCTCGTGTACGCACGAATGTCGTTGTAACGCTTCAACTCTTTGTCGGCGAGCAGGTCCGCGACCGTCGCCGCCGACTGCCGGCCCGCACGATCGGCGAGATTCCCGCCGTCCGGGTCGGCGTCCACGGCCAGAATCCGGTCGCCGCGCACCTTCGCCAACGCCGAGCCCAGCGCCACCGTCACCGCGGTCTTACCGACGCCGCCCTTCAATCCGAAGATGCCGATCTGATAGCTGTCCCGGGCATTTCGCCGAATCCGGGTGTGCAACTCCATCTCGTACAGCTCATCCGGCGACAACCCGAGGTTGATCCGCGTCAGCACGTACAGCAGGTGCCGCCAGCCGCGCTGCGACGGCATCTTGACGGCCGACTTCACCCCGACGTGCGACAGCGCGTCGATGGCACGGTGGTTGCCGATCGTGGCCGCGGACGTCGGCGCCGGGCTCGGCGCCTGGTTCGTCCGCCACGACGCGCTCTTCTCGGCCTCCGCCTCGGCGAAGTGCTTCGACGGCGCAGGCGCGGGTGCCGGTCGCGGCGGAGGCGTTGGCGCACTTCGCGGTTGCTCGTAGCGCGCCCCGGCCGGTCCGGTCGACTGCGGCGTGCGCAGCATGTTGTTCGCGGGCCGCTGTGGTGCCGCATCGCGCGCCGGCGGCATCTGCGTGGTCACCTCGGTCTGGTGCGCCGGCGGCGCCGTCGCCGCCTGCGTCTGGCTGGGGGCGATGGGCATCGCGGGCGGCGTCACTTCGCTGCGCCCCGGCCCACCGGTGGGCATGGGCCCGGCGGTGCCGTTCACCACGCCGCGGTCCACGGCGTCCTCGTCGGCTGTCTTCACAGCGTCGCCCGGGGAGTGGAAGAGCCGGTCATAGTCGGCCGACATGGGGTACCTCTCAATCGTCAATAACACGAAACACGCACGCGGTGGGCGAGACCACCCGAAGGGGCGGGCCCGCCCACCTACGCGCTGTGACGTGTTATGCGAACATCCCGGTTACGCCGGCTTCGGTCTGGGCCATGGTCGCACCGGCCTCACTGATCGTCTGCGCCAAATTCTGCAGTGCGGCGTTGAGCTCGGCAGCGGCGTTGTCCCAACGCATTTGAACGGCCTGATAGGCCTCCGAGCCGGTACCGCCCCACACCGCGGCGAGCGCGGCCAGCGAGCCCTTGCCCTCGTCGAGCAGCCCCGCGGTAGTGGCGACGGCGCCGTGAATCTCGCTCGATCCGGCCTCGATGCCGGCGAAGTTCCATACCTGTTCGGTCATTGCTTTTCTCCGTATCTGTCGGTGGTCTGGTCAGATGTTCATCGCGTTGACGATGATGCTGGACTGGTCCTCGTCGGTGGCGGTGTACTGCGTGCCCGAGGTGTGGATGTTGGCCGAAATATCGTTCAGCTCTTGGATTTGCCGGGCCGCCGCCTCGTGGTAGCGGACCAGCGCGGCCTGCGCGGCGCTGCCGGCCTGGCCGACCATCTGGCTCGCGAGCGCGCCCGCGGTCGACTCGACGTGCGAGATCACGCCCTTCAGCTCACCGGAGATCCGCTCGAAATTCGCTGCCTCCTTGGCGAGGACAGCGGCATCCGTATTCATCTGTGCCATGCTGGATTCTCTTTCTCTCTTCCTGTGTCCTCACCACGGAATGGCGAGTCTTTCCGGCCGTCGGCCGGGAAGTCTGTGTGAATTACCAGTCGTCGTCTTCGTCTTCACCGAGGTCCTGCGGCAGCACCGACGGTGCCGTCAGACCCTGCTTGGATCCACCACTTGTTCCGCGCTGACCCATCGCGCCCATCGGACCCATGCCGCCTCCGGCGCCGACCGGCGCCAGGCCGGCCCCGCTCGCCCCGGCCGCCGCGCCCGCGGGGACCGGCACCGGCTTGGCGTCGCCGATCAGGTCGGCCATCAGCGGGGTGCGCGCCATCGTGCCGCCGGCGCCCGGTAACGACGCCGCCCGCACCAGACCGGCTCCGTAGCTCGCACCCGATCCGCCCGCCAGCGGGTGGTTCGACAGCGGGCTGGCGCCGATCAAACCCATCTGCATCTTTTCGCTTGCGAGCCCGCCCATCTGGCCGAACATCGACGACACCTGTTGCAGCGGCGCGGTCAGCTGCTGCATCGGCTGCGACACCAACTGCATGGCCTGCTGCGGCAGCTGGCCTAGCGTCGAGCCGAGCTGCGACGCCAGCTGCATGCCCATCTGCATTCCCTGCTGCGCGCCCTGCTGCAGCACCTTGTCCTGCTGGGCAGCCATGTTCTGGGCGTTGAGCGTTCGCTGCGTCTGTCCCTCGGCGTGCACCGCCATCTGGTTGGCCTGCGAGACCGAGCGCCCGGTCATCAGTCCCGCCGACTCGACGGCCGCCTGCGCGCCGACCATAGCGATCACCGCATTGCGGGCCGCCGCGGCGGGCGCCATCGCGGCCGCCTGCCCCAGCGCACCGGCGACCGCACCCTCACCGACGCCGGGGATGACGATCGGCTTCATCGGCATGATCGGCTCGAACATGATGTTCATCGCCGTCTCGGCCTGATAGACGTCCATCGCGCCGGCGGCCTGATTCCACATTCGGACGAAGTAGTCGAATTCGTTCAGACCGATCGGCACGGTGTTGATACCGAAAAAGTTCGTCGCCTCCAGGACCGCGTGGGTGATGTGGTTCTGCTCGATCTCCGGCAGCGGCGGCGTGGTGGCCATCGCCTGCTCGTATGCATTCGCCTGAGCCACTGCCTGCAACGAGCGTTTCATGGCTTGACCAGACATAGTTCTTAGCCAGGCGACCATTGGAGTAGTTGCTGAAACTGCACGTTCGGCAGCTGTCCCACTCCACGTCGACAGCAGGGCGGCCAGGCTGGCGGCCAATTCGTCGGCCTGCGTTTCGAGGAAGATGGCGAATGCCTCCCAACCCGCGGCGGCCTGCAGCATCGGCGCCGCTCCGGCGCCGGCCATCAGCCGCGCGGTGTTGAGCTCTGGCGGCATTCCATGCCAGAACATGGTCTAGTTCTTCCTCGCCTGAACGCAGCGGTCAGAAGTTGGCCGCGTTGGCGCCGTCGACCGCGGCGTAGATGCCGGCGATCTCCATGTAGGCAGCCCCCGCGCGAGCCAGCTCTTCCTGCGCAAACGTGTTCATCGCCAGGGCCTCGACGCCCTCGGCGGCGAATGCCGCCGCGGCCAGGGCGGAAACCTCTTCGGCGCCGGCAGGCACCAGCGCGGTGACCTCAGCGCTCGCGGCGGTGCCCGCGGCCAGTCCGCGTGCTCCGTTTGCGACTACCTGCGCGCCGATTCCGACCGCACCGGGGTTGTGCTCCAGTGGCTGCATTTGCGGGGTCTCCTATTCATGGATGAATTCGCAGATTATTCACTTATGCAATGCGCACAAACGATTGCGGTCGCGGCCGGAATCTCCCCCGATCCCATTTGCTATCGCCTCGCTGAGCGATTTGCTGTAGCGTCGTGAAATATCTTACCGGCGGTTTCAGGGTGCTCGTTACACTTCTTCTTCCGGTGGATCCACGTACGCGGCCTGGATGACCTCCTTCCCGTCCGGTGAGACAAGAAATGCCTGGCCAGGCGGCCGTCGCTTGAGCCTGATCTCGCTTGAGGGAAACTCCTGCTTTTCCCCAGAGAGAAAAAGCGTGGGGCTACCCGCGCCGTACGCGGCGCCCACGAACTTGTCCATCGTGGCCCGGTGCGCCTGGCTCATCTGACACGTGACGATGAGGTGCAGGCCGATGTCCGCGGCGGCGGGCAGCAGTGGGAACAGCGGAGCCATCGGCGGCACCACACCGCTGGCCGCCACGATCATGTGCCAGTCGTCGACCAGCAGCACCACGTCCGGCCCCGACCACCACGACCGCGACCGCAACTGAGCGGTGGTCAGATCCGGTGGCGGCAACCGCTTCTTGAGGTTGATCGCGAGCGCCTTGATGGACTCCTCAAGCGTCGCGTTGTTGCGGTTCACCGCGCCCGCGTCCAGCAGATGACTGTCCGGCACCGCGTCGAGCAGACCCGACCGGTAGTCGGCGAGCATGAACCGCACCTGCTGGGGACTGTTGCGCGCACAGATTGCCTGGGACACCGCGTGCGCGATGCGCGTCTTGCCCGACTTCGGCGCCCCGAAGATCAACAGGTGCGGCGTGATGTGCATCTGGTTGTACGCCACCGACATATCCGACTCGCGCAGCCCCAGCGGAATCGTCCAGCGGGTGCGGTAGTCGGCTTCGGGTCCGGGCGGGTTGGGGTCGAGGTCGTGCAGGTAGATCCGGTCCGGCAGCACCCGCACCTTGGGCGCCTGGTCGGTGTGCCGCGCGGCGATGAGCTGTACCGCCTGCGACATCGCGGACACCAGGTTCTCCGCGCTGTGCACACCGTCGAGGCGGGGCACACCGATCATCAGATGGTGCTTCTCCAGTGAGATCGCTCGGCCCGGTCGGTTGGCCGGGATCTCACGGGTGATGCGGTCGATCTGCGTCTCGTTCACATCACCGAGTCGGAACTCGACCTTGGTGCCCAGATAATCGCGCACCCGGGACTTGAGTTCCGTCCAGCGCGGCGTGGAGATCACCGTGTGCACGCCGAACTGCAGGCCCTGTCCGGCGATGTCCTGCACCACCGGCTCCAGGTCGGGGAACTCCGCGACGAACGCCGGCCAGCCGTCGATGATCAGGAACACGTCGCCGAACGGATCGGCGGCCAGTGGGTGTGACGGGTCGTCGCGCAGCTGCCGGTAGTGGTCGATCGACCCCACCCGGTACTGCTTGAACATCGCCTCACGCTGGCGCAGAACGGCTTTCATCTCCGCCACCACCCGGTTGACCCGGTCGGGTTCGGATCGGGTGGCGACGCCGCCGACGTGCGGCAGGTCTTCGAGGTACATCAGGCCACCGCCGCCCAGGTCGACACAGTAGAACTGCACCTGACGCGGGGTGTGCGAGGCGGCGGCCGACAACACCATCGTCTGAAGGAACGTCGACTTGCCGGTCTGTGGCGCTCCGCCGATCGCGATGTTGCCGCCGGCGGCAGAGACGTCGATGCCCCACACCTCCTGGCGGTGCCTGCGTGGCTCGTCCATGATGCCGAGGCCGAACCGGAGCGGACGCCGCTGGTGGTCGCGTTCGATGAGCTCGTTGACCGGTGTCGGATCGGCCAACGGCGGCAACCACATTCGGTAGGCACGGATCTCGCCGGTGCTGAGTTGGTCCAGCACCACCTCACGCAGCACGCGCTGCTCGGACTCGATGCTCATCCGGCACCTGCCGTATCGAAGATGGGCGCCGCGGTGAACTGCCGCACGCGCACCCGGGCGGGGCCGGCGCTTCGCGGCTTCACTTCGCCGTTGTCCTGCACCGCGGCGGTCGGGACGTACGGGACGCCGGTGTACACGCTGCGGAACTTCACCGGGTCCTCCATGCCGACCCGCAGGAAGCCCACGCCGCTCTCCTTGTTGGTGATGTACTGCGCCTCCGGTGTTCCGATGACGGCCTTCGATTCCGCCGAACTGGTGGTGCGCAACGCGATTCGATAGGTGAGGTTCGGCTCGAGCTTGTCGATGCGCACCCCGCCGGTGTTGAGCGACTGGGTGGCGAGCAGCAGGTGCACGCGCAACGAGCGGCCCACTCGGCAGATCCGGTCGAACAACTGGATGAAGTCCGGGTGGTTCTGCAGCAGCTCGGCGAACTCGTCGACGACCACGAAAAGCGTCGGCAACGGCGGTAGATCGGCCCCGCGTTCCCGGTGCTTCTCGTACTCGGCGACGCCGGAGAGCGCACCTGCCGCGCCCACCTGCATGCCCGCCTGGCGCAGAATCGACTGGCGCCGGTCGAGCTCGCCGCTGAGCACCTCGCCCATGCGGCTGACCAGCTCGGCTTCCTCCTCCATGTTCGTCACCACCGCCGCGGTGTGCGGCAGCTTCTCCATGCCGAGGAACGTCGAGCCGCCCTTGAAGTCGGTGAGCAGCAGGTTGACCTGATCGGGATGGTGCGTGGCGGCCAGCGACAGGATCAGCGTGCGCAGGAACTCGGACTTACCCGACCCGGTGGTGCCGATCAGCATCCCGTGCGGACCGGCGCCGAACTCCGCGCCCTCCTTGATGTCGAGGTACATGATGTCGCCGGTCTTGAGCTCGTGCCCGAACGGGATACGGAGCCGGTCGCGGTCGGTGTCGCTGAACATCCGCCACCGGCTCGGCGTCACCTCCTCGATTGACTGCGCACCCACGAGCTGGTGCCACTCGGTGGCGACCTTCTTCTGCACCCGCACGCTCTTGTCGATCACGGTCCCGGTGATGGACCAGCCCGCCAGCTTGCGTGCGACGCGGGTGGCCTGTTCCGGCGTCATCCGGTCGGTGGTGTTGGTGACCACGCGGAACGTCTGGTTCGGCAGGCGGTCGTCGGCGGTGCCGTCGGCCGCGACCCGGATCCGGTACACCGATCCCCGGTGGTTGCCGAGTGTGATGACGGTGACGCCGGCGCGGCCGTCGATCGGGAATCCGGCGCGGCCCCCGGTCAGGTCGACCACGACGACGTACGGCCCGTTGGGCATGGAGTCCGGGGTGTGCGGGCCGCGGGCGGTCAGGTCGCTCAACCCGTCTGGGCGGGTGAACACCATGCGGGTCGAGCCGGCGGCATCGGTGTCGGTCTGGTGCTGCACGTGCGGTAGCCACTTGACCCACGACCAGTTCGGATCCTCTGGGTTGTCGATCAGGACCCGGATCTGCAGCAGGTCCGGCGGGTGGAACACCGCCAGATGGCAGATCATCGCCGTCAGCAGGGCCGCGGCGCCGTCCGGGTCGCCACCGACCGCGATCGTCGGAAATGTCCGCAGTTGCACCAGCTTCGGGCAGTCGTGGATCAGGCCGTGGGTGCGCAGGAACTTCGTCACCCACATGTGGCTGACGGGTTCGAGGTGTGGTTGCGGGGCCCCCTGTGGTCCGGCCAGCTCGCCACCCACGGCCGGCTTGAGCAGTCGGTCGACCGCGGGTTCGGCGCCCAACCCGATCCTGGTGGCCGCGAAGAAGTCCGCGTTGACCGGCCGCGACCACTGTCGGTGGGTGCCGATGATCGACAGCAGGTCCTCCGGATGGGGCGCGTGGTAGTTGAAGAACGTCACCTGCGCGGCCGCCGACGAGGTCACCCGGGTCCGCAACCCGGACAGATAGCGCAGGTATTCCTTTCGGTCGGCGTTGATTTCGGGTACCCGCTTGCCGCCCGGCCCGCCACCGGCCATGAACCCGACCGTCGCCATCACCATCATCAGCGGCATCATCAACATGTACGGCGACAGCTGCCGGATGCCGGTGAAGATCATGATCGCGATCATTCCGAGCATGCCGCCGCCCATCACCCACGGCAGTGCCTTCTGAACACCCGAGGGTGGGATCTCCACGCCCAGGTCGTCTGGCGGGGCGACGTTGATCTCGCCGGGTGTCAGCCGCGGCCCGCGCTTGATGATCGGGGTGAACTTCTTGGTCGTCATCCGCCGCCTCCGGTCTGGGCGCTTGCCGGCTGGGCTCCGGTTCCGTCGGAGATTTTGCGCGGGTTGGGATCTGGGGGCAGGGTGTCGTGCTCGACGAGCGCGGCCTCCTTCGACAGCACCGGGCCGTCCACGAGCAGACTCACCACCTGCCACGGTGCGGTTTGCGGCGCCGACAGGCCGAGGGTGCCGCCCACCTCCTCGTTGGGCAGCCCGTAGCGCACGCCCTGCGGGTCGATGTAGTACAGGCTCTCGCCGTATCGCGGATCGGGTGCTTGCAGCCTGATGTACTTCCCGCCGTCGATGTAAACCTTGGCGTCGCCGTCGATCTGGTCGATTCCGGTGTTCATCTCCGATGCCGGCAGCGGCAGGTGCCGTCCCACGATCACCGTCGTCTTCGGGGCCTGGTCACCCGGCTCGCGCTGCCACGACCAGCACAGCGTCGGATCGTCCTGGCGCATCAGCACTTCCAGCGGTTTGTCGGGCAGTGGTGAGGCGAACACGTGCTCGGCGATCCGGGCGACCGCGCTGGCCTCCACCGACGGCGGTTGGATCAGCCCGAACGAGTTCGTCGCGCGCAGCGCGGCGGCCGTGGTGTCGTTGATCCGCGCCACCCCGTCCGGCAGCACCACGAAGTGCTGCTCGCCGTCCTCGGTCAACGCCTTGAACACCGCCCCGATCACGAGATTCGCCGGCAGTCCGACGGTGTTGGGCTCCCCGAACCGGGGAATCTCCGGCAGCCGCCACGGTCCCGCGTTCGGCAGCGCGTTGAACAGGCCCTCGGAGATCGGGGTGGCCTTGGCGGTCACCGGTATTCCGACCGCGGACGTGACGGCGCGGTCGGCGAGGTCGATGTCGTGGCGCCCGCTCTCGGTGACCAGCCAGGTGTTGTCCTTGTGGGTCACCAACAGGCCCTGGTCGGGGCGCATCGGCCCGACCGAGCCGTCGGTCTGCAGCGGCCGGATGATCACCGAAGTCTGCACCCCCGGTGCGACGCTCTCCGGCTTGGTGACCGTGTCGCACAACGTCCACGTCGAGTTGGACCCGCCCACCGGCGTCGCGTACGGCGCACCCGGAATGCCGATCGGCTGTCCCTTGGCCATGCGGTTCAACTCGTCGGATTTCACCGCGACCGGGTTGCCCGCGTTACCGAGCACCAGCCGCGCCGAGGTGAGGTTGTACACCGGCCGCAGCTGACCGGTGCCGGGGATCACGACGTAGAGCTGGTTGGTGCTGCGATCGACGAGAAGTGTGTCGCTGCCCCGCTTTCCGAGCGGTTTGAAGTAGGCCAGCAGGGCGGCACCGAGGCAGATCAGCACCGCGATGATGATTCCCGCGCTCACCGCGCGGCTGTAGAACTGCAGCGGGTCGTCGAACATGCGGGTGTCGCGGCGCACGATCGCGTGCTCGACGCGGCGCAACAGGAAGCGCCAGCCGCTGACCTGCACCTTGGTGGTGAGCCGGAAGTTCGCCATCGCTACTCGCCGATGTTCAGGCGGGCGTGCACCGCACCGATGGCCGCCGCCATGTCGTCACCGGTGATCTCACTGAGTTGCTCCACGCCGAGGCTGTCGAAGTCGGTGGACCGGGCCAGCCGCATATCGCGCTGCTGCTCACCGGCTTCGACCAGTTGGCGCGCATAGCGGCCGTTGCCGGCGATGTCCAGCGCCGGTTTCCCGTTCAGCGACCGGTCGCTGAGCAGCGTCGCCGCCTCGTGGACGCGCTTGGCGGCGTCTTCGTCGAGCGTCGAATCATTGGCTTGGGCAATGACTTTGGCGATGTCGACGATCTCGTCGGGAGAGTAGGAGTCGAACTCGATGCGGGTGGCGAACCGTGAGCGCAACCCGTCGTTGGTCTCCAGCAGCCGGTCGATGTCGCTGCTGTAGCCCGCGATGATCACCACCAGCCGGTCGCGGTCGTTCTCCATCCGGGCCAGCAGCGTGTCCAGCGCCTCGGTGCCGAACGGGTCCGCGCGCCCGTCGCGCTCCTGAACCAGGGTGTACGCCTCGTCGATGAACAGCACCCCGCCCAACGCTCGGTCGATGGTGCGGCTGGTCTTCACCGCGGACTGGCCTTCGTACTCCGCGACGAAGTCCTTGCGGGAGGTCTCCACCAGCTTCGGCTCGGTGATCACCCCGAGGCCGGCGAGGATGTTGGCCACCACGCGGGCGATGGTGGTCTTACCGGTTCCCGGCGGCCCCGCGAAGATCATGTGTTTGGAGGTCTGCGCGACCTTCATCCCCCGCGCGGCACGGATTTTCGCCATCTGGGTGGCGGCCCGGTATGCCTCGATCTGCTCTTTGACCCGGGTCAGGCCGATCTGGCGGTCCAGTTCGTGTTGCGCGTCGGCGAGCAGCTTCTCGCGGCCGGAGTTGTCGGTCTCGGTGCTGTTCGGATCCCACGGATCGCGGCGCGCGGCGATCTTTTCGGCAGTGGTGGTGGCCAGTCGATACGTCGGGTCCTTCAGCGCGGCAGCAACTTTCGGCTCTGGATGGGTGGCCTGCAGCCACTCCAGCAGCGCCACCGCCGCGTCCTCGTTGCCCTGGCTGCGGCGCGTCATCGCCAGGTACCACGCGATGGCCGGTGCGCACGCCTCTCCCGCGGGCGACGAATTCGACTCGGTGAGCCTGCGTTCGGCCTCCGTGAACAGGCCGAGGTTGGCCGCGGCCACACCGTGCGCCACCCCCGCGGCCGCGGCCAGGAACTTATCGGGCCAACTCGCCGCGGTTCGGACCTCGTCGATGACGTCGGTCCACCGCTCGGCCGCGCCGTAGATCACCGCCTTCACCCACGACACCAGGTGCTCGGCGCCGTTGACCGCAACGTCTTCCAGTGCCTCCATCGCGTCGGCGTAGTTGCCGATCGACGCCTCGTGGACGGCGAAGCCCATCGTGATCGCCAGCGGCGAGTTGATCGGATAGGTGATGTCGCCGAACTGCCCGCCGATCGGGATCCGCGCGTTGAGGCTGTTCATCGATACCTCGGCGGTCCCCGCGAGTTGGCCGAAGTGGGCGCGCGAGTACCACGCGCGAAACAGCGTCACCCGGTCGGTGTCGCCGCAGCGGATGCGGCCGACCCAAGCGTCGCAAGCGGATTCGTCGAGGGTGGTGATCTCGGTGAACAGCTCGAACGAGCGCGCGGGCGAGCTGGGCAGCATGCCGACGGCGCTTCCGAACAGGCTGGCGAGGTGGTCAGTCATGGTCACTCACGTATCGGGTCGCGAAGATGTGTGCCCGTTCGGCCTGGGCTTGTTCCGGGCTGGGCAGGTCGAGGTCACGGGTCAGGAAGTCGCGCGTGGCCGCGTCGTCGTGGCCCTGTTGGCGCATGCCGTCGAGCATGAAGGCGTACTGCGCCGACTTGGCATCCTTGGTGGCCAGGCCCGCGATCAACACGATCTCGTCGGCGAGATCCGCCTCCGTCATGCTGGTGACGTTCGGGGAGAGCTCGATGCGACTGACCCGGCCGTCGAGAAACGCGCTGACGGTGACCGTTCCCGGCGGGTTGGTCACCGTGAACACCGGCACCGGCAGTTCGCCGGCATCGGTCTCCGGTGCGGCGTCGCCGTAGCCGTCATCGTCGTCGTACGCGTCCACGTAGCCACCGAGTGCCTCGAGGACCGAGCCCTCGTCGTCGTCCCCGCCGGAGACGGAGAAATCGAGCGCGGACAGATCGTCGGGCTCGTCGTCGAAGTCGTATTGCATCTCACGCACGTTGCGGGGCCGTTCTCACGTTCAAGGCAACCCGCTTCCGTTGCCCACCTCGGAATCACTGTGGTCGAACCACTTTCCGGACGGCAGGAATTCAACCAGCCCGTCCAGGGCGCGTTGCAGGTTCTCCTGGGTACCCGGCAGGAAGCTGCCGAACAGTTCGCCGTTGACCCGGCGCGGGATCGACACGATCCGCCCCTGGTGCGAGTCGAGCACCCCCGCGGCGGCGCCCGCCTGCGTGAAGGTGCCACCCGGATGCCGCTCGATCGCGGTGATCTCCACCCACCCGGCGGGATCGGCGATGATGTCCGCGTACGCGCGCGCCGATGCCGGTGCGATCCCGTACGCCGCCAACTGATTCGCGTGGCGGCACTCCGCCAGTTGGCTCGCCACCCCGGTCAGCGGTTCGACGTCCGCCGCCGGAGCGGTGCCCAGCACTGCGGTCACCATGCCGGCCAGGCCCACCTGTGGCGCGATGCGCTGCAGCACCAACATGTCGCCGTCGCGGGCGGCGATGACGTGGCGCTTTCCCTTGCGGCACACGGTGAAACGAATCATCTTGCCGCCCACGTCGCGGCGCCACCAGCGGCCTTCCAGGGTCCGGTCGGCGCGGCTGAGCGTGTCGACCATCGCGGCGACCTCCGGATGCGGCTGCCCGTGGACGTCGAGCACCCCCTGCGCGGTCAGATCGCGTCGCACCTGGTCCCACACCAGGTCGCGCAGGTCGGGTTGCGGAATGTTGAGCCGGATGCCCAGCGACGGCGGGAACTCCATCAGGCCCAACTGGTCGGCGATGACCAGCATGCCGTCGATGGTCACCTCGACACCGACCACGTCGTCGATGTGCGTGGCGTCGGGCAGGGTGGAGTGCGGTCCGGTCATCGGCTATCCCGTCGTTCCCTCGAGCCTGTCGCGCAGTTCGCCGTCGACCCGGTCGTACTCGCGCGCCGTAGCCGCCAGCCGGCGGCCGAGTTCGTCGGAGATCGCGGCCATCTTGGTGCCCGCGTCGCACCGGGTCGCCAACACGGCCTCGACGGCACCCGCCGTGGCCGAGGCGATGGCGCCGTGCGTGCTGCGGACCGCCACGTCGATGCCCTCGACGGCGAAGGTCGCGTTCCGCGTCTCGGACGCCGCCTTCGCCTGCGTCGACGCCAGTTCGATCAGGTGGGTGGTCGTGACGCGCAACTCAGACATTCGTGCCCCCCTACTTCCCATCCTGCGGTGGCGTCCCGGCCGGTGGCCCGGAGGTTTCGGCGTCCAACCTAATCAACGATCGCGTCGATAGCTCGTCGTGCTCTGAATCCGTAAGCTCGCTTATCGGCGCGGATTCGCCCGCGGTGGGCCCCGGCGCGGCCCCGGGGCTCTCGGAGTCCGGTTGCTCGTTTTCCTCGACGTCCTGCTCGTCGGTTTTCTGCCGTTCGCGGGCCTCAGCGGTGGCCGCCAGCACCGCGGAGGTGACCAGTCCGGCCAGCGAACCCAACAGTGCGCCAAGCGGACCGACGGTCGCGGCCGGTGCCGCCGCGGCGGGGGCGGCGACTGGTGGGACAGATGGAACGGTTGGAGCAGGAGGGATAGAAGGGGGGTTCGGGGGTGTCGGGGTGGGCGTGGGCACCACGGGTCCCAGAACAGGGGCGCCCGGGGATTGGGGTGGTGCGGTGTCGACGCCGGTCGACCCGACGCCCCCGGGCGCCCGGGCGTCACCCGCGGGTGCCGATTGCCCCGCATCGGCCCGCGCTGCGGCCGCATCGTCCGGGCGGAGGATCGGCGCGTCGAAAGCGCTGTCATCGCTTAGCTTTTCGGTGCCATCGGCGACGCCGGCATAGCGGCCGATCGCCTTCTGCAACTCCCTGGCGTTGTCCGAGACGTCGCGGTGCAGGCTGTAGAGCGCCTCGGCGCACACGACGAGCACGAGTCGCAGAACCTGCGCCTCGATCGCGAGCTTCGCGGCTTCCCCGTAGCGCGGGATGAACTGCAGCGGAAAGGTGACCAGGCTGGTCTTGGCCAGGAATTCGGACTGCTCGTCAAGCACGTTGCGGCGCACCTGAATCTGCGCCGCCTCCCGAAAGAGCACGCGGTGCACTTCGCGGTCGGCGCCGGACATGGCCTCGGTGCGCATCCGCTGCCTGGTGTTCTGGTCGGCGTACGCCCGCGCGCCGGCCCCCTCCCAGTCGCCGGTCGGCTGCGCGCCGTCCAGCGTGTGGCCCACCCGCTCGAAGCCGACGTAGGCGTGGCCGAAGCGGGCACCGGTGTCGGGATCGCCGTTGCCGGTGGTGTGCTTCATCCCGGCGATCAACAGCTGCCCGAGTTCGAGAAGGTCCGAGCCCAACACCTCAGACGGGCGGCGGTCGGTCTTGAGCAACTCACCCACCGCGCGAATGTTCGGCAGGCCGCCCCGTTCGGAGATGACCTTGATCAGCTCACCGATGAGCTTCACCGCTCACCGACCGCAAAGACTTTGCTACGCAGCGCGCGCATACCCGTTGACCCCTTCGTGCAATCCCCGTCGCCGGATCACAGGGTACCAGCGGTTACGGGGTGCTCCGGTCACTAATTTGCGCCGTCCTGCGCGGGCACCACCCCGGTGAGCCGCCCCCGGTCAGCTAAGTCAATCGCTTGCATTAACTCGAATTTCTGCTGTTCAGCAATGCCACCGAACGTTCCTGTTCGCCGCCCCGGCTCGGCTGTGCCCACTGCCGCGCCACGGGCGTCCGGGGTCGCCTGTCGCACCTGCTGACGACGCACCCACGGTGCCCCGGCACCCCTTCGTCGGCGCTGATAGGTGTTTGCTGGCTGACGGAGACTCGGCGTCCGCTGCGCCGACGAGCGCGTGGTTGATACTGGAAAGGGGCCCATCCGCACCTCACGACCTCCGAAGGAGACACCCAGTGACCGACCGCGATGACGCATTGCGGAGAAATCTCGGCTGGACGGGCCCCGAAGAAACCGACTACGAACCGGACGCGCCCGAGCCCGAACCGCAGCGGCAGGCGCCGCCCGCGACCCGTCCGCCGGTCGACTACACCCCTGCCGACCCCGCGCCCGCGTCGTTCGGCGAACCCGCCCGCTCCGCCCCGGACCACCGGCCACCGCCGCCCCCGCACTACGGACCGGCGCGCGACACCGGGCCGCTGCCCGCGGCGCCCCGCCCCGACGGCGGCTGGGCACAGCCACCCGCGGGCCCGCCACCGCGGCCCCAGCGGCCGCCGGTCCCGCCGCAGGCGAACCGGCCGCCGTGGCCGCCACCGGGACCCGGCTATGCCGGTCCCCAGCCACGTCCCGCACCGCAACCGGGTTCGTACGCCGAGGCCATCCGCGCCGACGAACTGGTGCCCACCCGCCGCACGCCGCCCACCCGGGGCTGGCGCCGGGCGCTCTACCGCGCGACATTCGGGCTGGTGAATCTGGGCCCCGGCCCCGACGAGGTGCGCCAGGCCGAACTGGAACAACGGATCAAGTCGGTGCTGCGCGGCCACTACAAGATCGGCGTGATGGGCAAGGGCGGCGTCGGCAAGACCACGGTGTCGGCGTGCGTCGGCTCGGTGTTCGCCGAGTTGCGTCAGGACGACCGGGTGGTCGCCATCGACGCCGACACCGCGTTCGGAAAGCTCGGCAGCCGCGTCGATCCCCGCGCGCAGGGCTCGTACTGGGAGTTGGCCTCCGACCCGCACCTCGAGACGTTCGCCGACGTACGCAGCCGGGTGGGCAACAACGCCGCCGGGCTGTTCGTACTGGCCGGCGAGGCGACCCCGGCACGCCGCCGGGTGCTGGATCCGGCGATCTACCGGGAAGCCACCTCGCGGCTGGATCGCTACTTTTCCATCTCCATCGTCGACTGCAGCTCGACGATGGATTCCCCTGTCACCCAAGAGGTTCTGCGTGACCTCGACGCGCTGATCGTGGTGTCCTCGCCGTGGGTCGACGGGGCGGCGGCGGCCGGTCAGACGATGGACTGGCTCGCCGCACGCGGCCTCACCGGGCTGCTGCAGCGCACCGTGGTCGTTCTCAACGACTCCGACGGACACGCCGACAAGCGCACGCGATCGATTCTGGCGCAACAGTTCTCGAGCCAGGGCCAGGTTGTCATCGAGGTACCGTTTGACCCTAACCTGCGACCCGGTGGCGTCATCGACGGCACCTCGACCATGGCGCCGGCCACTCGACGTCGCTTTATCGAGGTCGCCGCGGCGCTTTCCGCGCACTTCCCGTCCACCGACGATCGCGCCCGCGAGCGCTACTGATCGAGCTCCTTGATCAGCGTCTCGACGGCCGCGGCGACTTCGACCGGCACCGGCTCCTCGGCCTCCACCCGGGCGATGTCGTCATCGGAGACTCCTGCGGCGTGGGCGGTTTCGGAGATCTGCAGGTTGGCTCGTTTACGAGCGGCGTATAACCGATGGCCCAGAGTCGCATTCGGCGACGCGGCGGCCCGGGTCATGAGCTCGTCGTAGTTTCTGCGCACCGCGCTCAACGCCTTGATGACATCCGTAGACACGTTGCCGACCCTGGCCGCCCTCGCGATGACCGACTCCAACTGCCGCAGGTGTGCCAGTAGTTTCAGCACCCGCTCGATGAAGCCGGGATCGTCGGTCGCCGGCAGCGATTCGATCGCCGGGCCCATCGTGTCCACCGCGGTGATGACCGCCTGCGCCACCAGTTCGGCCTGACCCTCCGACGGCGCGGGTGCCTCGTCGCGTGGTGTGGGCGCCGGCGTCTCGCCGGCCCGCAGCCTGGCGATGGTGCCCGGCGGCCACCGCAGCACCTCCTCGAGCTTCGCGCGCGTGCGCTCCCGCGGCCAGGACCGGCCCTTCTCGAACGCGATCAGGGCGCCGGCGTTGATGATCCCCTCGGCCGCCAGTCGGCGCTGGCTGATGTTGAGCTCGCGGCGCCTGGCGGCCGCGGCCTTCCCCGCGCGGACCATGCCGGGATCCAACCCCGCGGTCGTCTCGCCGGACGGCTCCGGGATGGTCATGGGCAGGGTCCTCGCAGGTACGACGGTGCTTCGATCGGACGCGGTTATCCTAGCCGGTTCCGTAGCGCACGCTACGATTTACCCACCGTGTCGCTACGGATTTTGCCAGCCGATGCCCCCGATAAACCGTTGCGGTGTAGCGCTTGCCTCCCATTTCACCAGGCATTTCTACTGATGTTCTTGTCTAACTGTTGCATCGCTACGGTTAATGCTCTAGCTTGAGTCCATCGCGGTCGCCGACCGCAGCAGCGACAGTAGGAGTACCCGTGATGAACCCGACACGTTGGGACGAGACGCCGGTCGGCGCCTGCACCCGAGACCCGGAGCGATGGACATCCTCGGTCAGCGAGGAGGCCAAGGCGATCTGCCGCGCCTGCCCGCGCCGCTGGCTGTGCGCCCGCGAGGCCTGCGAACTGCCGCGGGCCGAGGGCGTGTGGGCCGGGATCTACGTACCCGAGGGCGGTCGCGGCCGCACCTTCGCCCTGCGTCAACTGCGTTCGCTCGCCGAGCGCAACGGCCTGCCCGTCCGGGACCGCCGCCTGTACGCGGAATCGGCGTGACCGAGCGGCCGCCCGTCGCCGCGCGAGGGGGGTCTCGGCGACGGGCGGCTTTCGGTCATCACCAGGTGTCCACGAAACGGCGACCGCCGCGCCGCTCATGCACCGTGGCGGCGGCCAGGGTGTCGACGATCAGCCGCCGGGTGTCGGCGGGGTCGATCACGTCGTCGATCTCGAACAGTTGAGCCGCGTTGAGCGCCTTGGCATTTTGTTCGGCAGCCGCGGTCGCCTCGCGTACCCGCCGCTCGCGTTCGTCGTCGTCGGCGATCGCCTCGAGTTCCCTGCGCATCCCCAATCGAACCGCGCCCTCGAGACCCATCGGGCCCAAATGCGCGCCCGGCCACGCCACGGTCAGCAGCGGCTCGTGCAGGCTGCCACCCGTCATCGCCTGCGCGCCAAGGCCATAACCGCGGCGCAGGATGACCGCGACCATCGGCACGGTCAGCGCCGCCCCGGCGACCAGCAGGCGCGAGGCGCGCCGCACCAGCGCCTCGGACTCCGCGGCCGGGCCCACCATGTAGCCCGGGCAGTCGATCAACGAGACGACCGGGAACCCGAAGGCGTCGCACAGTTGCAGGAAGCGAGCGGCCTTGTCGGACGCCGCCGCGGTGATGGCGCCGGCCATGAACCGGGTGTCGTTGGCGATGACGCCCACCGCGCGGCCGTCGATGCGGGCCAGCGCGGTCACCATCTCCCGCGCGAAGCGGGGCCTCAGGAACGTCACCGATCCGGCGTCGGCCAGGGTCTCGATGACGGGGCGCACGTCGTAGGCGCGGCGCGCGCGCTCGGGAACCATTGTGCGAAGCGCTGTTTGGTCCGCGGCCGGCCCCGGCGTCGTCGTGCCCTGGAAGTAGCCGATGAGCCGTTTGGTGACCGCGACGGCTTCGGCCTCGTCGGCGACAACGACGTCGACGACCCCGTTGGGTTCCTGCATCGACAGCGGCCCGACATCGTCGGGCTCGACGTGTCCGAGACCGCCGCCGGCGATCATCGCGGGGCCGCCCATCCCCAGCGAGATGTCCTCGGTCGCGACGATCAGATCCGCGCACCCGGCGATCACGGCGTTGCCCGCGAAGCAGCGGCCCTTGACGATCGCGATCCGCGGCACCAGCCCCGACAGCGCCGCCCACAGTTTGAACGCGCGGGTGTCGAGCGCCGAGACCGTCGGGTAGTCGGTATCGCCCGGCCGGCCGCCCCCGCCCTCGGCGAAGAACACCGTCGGCAGCCGCATCCGCTCGATCAGCTCGAAAAGCCGGTCCTTCTTGCGGTGGCCGAGCGTGCCCTGGGTGCCGGCCAGCACCGTGTAGTCGTAGGACAGCACGGCGCACGCGCCACCGTTGATGCGTGCGGTGCCCGCGACGAGACCGTCGGCGGGGGTGCGGGCGATCAGGTCGTCGAGGTCGCGGCGCCGACGTTGCGCGGCGATCGCGAATCGTCCGTACTCGACGAACGATCCCGGGTCGACCAGGTCGGCGATGTTCTCGCGGGCGGTCCGGCCGTTGTGGGCGTGTCTGCGCTCGACGGCGTCGGGTCGGGCCGCGTCCTCGGTGAGCGCTCGACGGCGCATCAGTTCGGCGTAGTCGTCGCTCATTGCGGCGATGCTAACGGCCGCGCTGGCCCCGCCACCGTGAACCCGGCCGACGAAAGTTATCCACGCCCATCCCCGCGCGCGGGCCTGTGCTGTCGGCCCGCGGTTCTAGCGTTCGGGCCATGACGTATTGGATCAACACGGTCAGCCGTGACCACGTCGCACGCGGCGTGCGTGGTCGCTTCACCCAGGCCGATCACGGCAAGCCCTACATGCTGCACAGGATGGCGCGCGGGGACTGGATCATCTTCTACTCGCCGAAAACCGCCTATCCCGAGGGTGAGCCGGTGCAGGCCTGCACGGCGATCGGGCAGATCGTGGACGACGGGGCCTACCAGGCCGGGTCCGGCGACGGGCCGTGGCGGCGCAATGTCGACTTCCTCGAATGCGCCGAGACGCCGATCCGCCCGCTGCTGAAGAAGCTGAACTTCATCGAGGATGAGAAGCGGTGGGGCGGCAAGTTCCGGTTCGGCGAGTTTCGCATCGACGCCCACGACTTCAAGGTGATCCGAGGAGCGATGACCACGCCGGGCTGATGGCTCATCCTTGATGGCGCGCCTGCCGAGTCGGCCGGGCCTACGGTGGTGCGATGAGCAATACCGACCCAGCGCCGACGGAGGTCGCCTGCACGGCATCGTCGTTCACCGGGGTGCTGCATCCGCGGGAGGTGCCGCTGGGCGGACCCCGCGCAATTCGGGTGCGCCGCACGCTGCCGCAGCGGGAGCGGTCGCTGATCGGGGCGTGGTGCTTCGCCGACCACTACGGTCCGCACCGCGTGCGCGGCGGGGTCGGCATGGACGTGCCGCCGCATCCGCACACCGGGTTGCAGACGGTCAGCTGGCTGTTTCGCGGCGAGGTCGAACACCGCGACAGCGCCGGGGTGCACGCGCTGGTGCGTCCGGGCGAGCTGAACCTGATGACCGCGGGCGCGGGCATCTGCCACTCCGAGGTGTCCACTCCGGAAACGGAGGTGCTGCACGGCGTGCAACTGTGGGTGGCACTACCCGACGCCGCGCGCGACGTCGGCCGCGATTTCGCGCACTTCGCGCCGCAGCCGGTGCCGGTCGCCGGTGCGACGCTGCGGGTGTTCCTCGGCGAGCTCGCCGGGGCGCGGTCACCGGTGTCCACCTACACGCCGCTGCTCGGCGCCCAGCTCGATCTCCCGGCCGGCGGCGCGGTGACGCTCGATGTCGATCCGACGTTCGAGCACGGCGTGCTCCTCGACACCGGCCGTGTCGAGGTCGGCGGCACCGTGATCGAGGCGGCGGACCTGGCGTTTCAACCCCCGGGCCGCGACGTGCTGCGGCTGCTCAACCGCGGATCCGGTCCGGCCCGCTTGCTGGTGCTGGGCGGCCCGCCGTTCCCCGAACGGCTGGTGATGTGGTGGAACTTCGTCGGCCGCAGTCACGACGACATCGCGCTGTACCGGCGGCTGTGGGAGGAGCGCGACGAGCGGTTTGGCGCCGTGCCCGGCTACCAGGGAAAGGTGCAGCGGCTGCCCGCCCCGCCGTTGCCGAACGTCACACTGCGTCCCCGGCCACATCCCGGGGTATAGATGGAGCATGACCACCGACAAGACCGGCGCGCCGACGACGGTCACCCAAGAGTCCGACCATTTCGCCATCGCCGTCGAAGGCCGGCAGGTGGGCAAGGCCGAGTTCATCGACCGCGACGGCCGCCGGACGTTCACCCACACCGAGGTGGACAAGGACTTCGAGGGCCGCGGCCTGGCGAGCATCCTCGTCGGCGAGGCGCTGCAGGCCACCCGCGAGGCGGGCCTGCGCATCGTGCCCGAGTGCGAGATGGTGGCCGGTTACGTGCGCAAGCACGCCGAGTTCGCCGACATCGTCGACCAGCCGACGAATAGTTAGGTCGCCTAGC
>ENA-UOVV01001142-UOVV01001142.1-compost-metagenome-genome-assembly--contig:-NODE-1142-length-22295-cov-13.990603_pt1 | contig 22295 bp, 22 predicted proteins | sample MGYA00238155_ERZ761577 | MGnify/ENA primary metagenome ERZ761577 (study PRJEB28898, sample SAMN06268775) | compost metagenome | isolation source: Emeryville, CA | place: USA:Emeryville, CA | collected...
TAGCCGCCCCAATAGGGCTTGCACTTATGCGCTGCGCCGGATGTCACGAAGACCGCGCGGCCTGCATCGGAGCGCTTCAGCAGGGGTTCGAGAGAGCGGATAAGGCGGTAATTTGCCGTCACATTCACGGCGAGCGTCTTGTCCCAGTCTTTCGGGTCCATATGGGAAAGCGGCGTCAGCGTGCCAAGCAATCCGGCATTCGCTACGAGAATGTCCAGCTTGCCCCACCGCTCGAAAATCGTCGCGCCCAGCCGGTCGATCGCCGCGAAGTCGGTCAGGTCCATCGGCACCAGCGTGGCCTTGCCGCCGACCTTCCTGATCTCGTCATCCACTTCTTCAAGGCCGCCCACGGTCCGCGCGATGAGGATTACATGCGCACCCTCTGCCGCCATGCCGAGCGCCACAGCGCGTCCGATCCCGCGCGATGCGCCAGTAATAACCGCGAGGCGGTCCTGCAAACGTCCCGTCATTCTGTCAGTTTCCGGTTTTTGAAATGGTCAGGCGATTTCCGCGAGAAGCGAAAGTTGCCGGGTGCGGTGTTCGCCGTCCCTGTCCTTGAGTGGCGTCGGGTAGTCGCCAGTGAAGCAGTGATCCGTCAGTTGCGGGTTCTCCGGGTCGCGGTGGGTGAAGCCCATCGCGCGATAGAGTCCGTCCACGGAAATGAAAGCAAGGCTGTCAACGCCGATATAGGCGCGCATCCCTTCGAGATCATAATTGGAGGCAAGGAGCTGGTCGCGCTCCGGCGTGTCGATGCCGTAGAAATCAGGATGTGTGATGGGCGGGCTTGCCACGCGCAGATGCACTTCCTTGGCGCCCGCCTCATACATCATCTTCACGATCTTGATGGAGGTGGTGCCGCGCACCACGCTGTCATCCACGAGAATAATGCGCTTGCCATTCACGATGGCGCGATTGGCATTGTGCTTCAGCTTCACGCCAAGCTGGCGGATATGCTGTGTCGGCTCAATGAAGGTGCGGCCGACATAATGGTTGCGGATGATGCCAAGCTCGAAGGGCACACCCGATTCAGCGGCATAGCCGATGGCAGCGGGTACGCCGGAATCCGGCACCGGGATCACCACATCGGCATCCACACCGGACTCGCGGGCAAGTTCCTGGCCAAGGCGCTTGCGCACATTGTAGATGCTCTTGCCGCCGACAATGCTGTCAGGCCGCGCGAAGTAGATATATTCGAACACGCAAGGACGAACCTGCTGGACGGGGAAGGGGCGGATCGACTCAATCTTGATCTCGCCATTCTCGCGTGTGCAGAGCACCACTTCACCCGGCTCCACCTCGCGCACGAATTCCGCGCCGATAATGTCGAGGGCCACCGTTTCCGAGCAGAAGATCGGCGCCCCGGCTAGCTTGCCGAGGACCAGCGGGCGAATGCCGAGCGGATCGCGGGCCCCGATGAGTTTCTTGTTGGTGAGGGCGACAAGTGCATAGGCACCCTGAATTTGCGACAGCGCTTCCACGAAACGCTCAAGCACGAGCGGCTTCCGGCTGCGGGCGACGAGCTGGAGAATGGTTTCCGTGTCCGAAGTGGACTGGAAGATGGCTCCGTCGCGTACGAGTTCATTGCGAAGAGTGATGGCATTGGTGAGGTTGCCATTATGCGCCACCGCAAATCCGCCGCCCCAAAGGTCGGCAAAGAGCGGTTGCACATTACGCAGAATCGTCTCGCCTGTGGTCGAGTAGCGCACATGGCCGACAGCCATTTCCCCCTTCAATCGGTCGATCACCTTGGCGGAGGAGAAATGGTCTCCCACGAGCCCAAGTCGCCGTTCCGAATGGAAATGCTCGCCATCATAGGCAACGATGCCCGCTGCCTCCTGACCGCGATGCTGAAGCGCATGCAGGCCAAGCGCCGTCAGGGCCGCCGCATCGGGATGACCGAAAATGCCAAAGACGCCACATTCTTCGCGGAGCCGGTCATCCGGTATCAGATCATCATCGGCCATGGAGGAAGGGTTCAAACTTAGCGCAGTTCCCTCCCCGGCATTCGCCGCAGAAGACGGCAGGGAGAGATCAAACTGCATCTGGTCAGGCATTCCTGAAACTCCGGAATAGTCGGGTATCTACTCCCCGGTCGTATTCTCGAACAAACGATCGAGCCCCCTCCGTTCGGACGGGTTATACCCCGGTCCATTGCCTCTGTCAGCGCCCGAATCAGGGGCTGTCTGTCGAGGCTGAGACTGCGCCGGGGGAGGCGCGGTCTGTTCGCGTGGCGGTTCGCTCTGCCGGGGCGCCTCCCGCAAGGGTGCGGTCGTGCGCGGTGCCGCCTCGTTGCTCGCCGACTGTGGTGCCAGCGAGAAGAGGAACGCAGCTGTGTCTTCTACCACAGGCCGCGTCTTTGCATAGCGGATCCAGCCGGGCTGGTCATCCGGGTCGGGCACCAGCCAGACAAAGAAGAGATAGGCGACGGTTACAATCAAGAGACCGCGCGCCAGTCCAAAAATGAAACCGAGCGTCTTGTCGAGCAGGCTCGCCCGCTCATGAAGTTCCATCAGCGAACCGGACCAGCGCGCTGTCAGCGCGGCCGTAAGGGCATAGCCCGCGATGAAAATGCCGACGGCGGCAATGGCAGCGGCAAGCCAGGCGGGCGACACCGCTTCACTGACGATGGGGGTTAGATAGGGAAAGAGCCACAGGGCGGCAAGGGCGCCCACGACCCAAGCGAGAATCGAGAGCACCTCATTCGTGAAACCGCGCAGCAGCGCCAGCACGCTTGAAACGAGCAGGACACCGATCACGATGAGATCGAACAGCGTCAAATCACTCTCCCCCTAACTCTGTCCATTCTATCACAAATCGCTCTTTGTCCTTTTGGTTTGCCGCCCTTCACCGGCAGCCAGATGGGCAATCAGCCCCGCCAGATCGGCCACTTCCGTGAAGGAAAGGGCGGCTGACCCCCTTGTCCGGGTCGCGCCCTGCGGCAAGATCGCCCGGGAAAAGCCGAGCTTTTCTGCCTCTTTCAGCCGGGCATCCATCTGGTTCACGGGCCGGATGGCTCCGGAAAGGCTGATTTCGCCAAAAATCACGCAATCGGGGGGGAGCGGGTTTCCCGTGATCGACGAAATAAGGGCCGCTGCCACGGCAAGGTCCGCCGCAGGCTCGTTGATTCTGAGGCCGCCCGCCACATTTAGGTAAACATCCTGCCCGGCGAGGGAGAGGCCGCAGCGCGCTTCGAGCACCGCCAGCACCATGGAAAGCCGCCCGCTATCCCAGCCCACAACCGCCCGGCGCGGTGTGCCGAGCGAGCTTTGTGCGGTCAGCGCCTGTATTTCGACAAGAACGGGCCGCGTCCCCTCAATGCCGGCAAAGACGGCCGAGCCGCTGGTGCCGCCATCGCGCTCGCCAAGAAAGAGGGCAGAGGGGTTCGGCACTTCCGCGAGCCCCTTTTCGCCCATTTCAAAGACGCCGATCTCATTGGCAGGTCCGAAGCGGTTTTTCACCGCCCGGAGAATGCGGAACTGGTGCCCCCGTTCGCCCTCGAAATAGATCACCGCATCGACCATATGCTCTACCACGCGAGGGCCGGCGATCTGGCCTTCCTTCGTCACATGGCCGACCAGAATGATGGCTGTGTTGTCCTTCTTGGCAAAGCGCACCAGCTCCTGCGCCGATGCGCGCACCTGCGCCACCGTGCCGGGCGCGCTGTCCAGCGTGTCGGACCACATGGTCTGGATCGAGTCGATCACCACCGCATCGGGTGCCTTCCCGCTATCAAGCGTGCCGATAATGTCTTTGAGGTTCGTCTCCGCGCCAAGCTGCACAGGCGCATCGGCGAGGCCGAGCCTGCGCGCCCGCATCCGCACCTGCGCAATGGCTTCTTCGCCGGAGATATAGACGACGGAATGGCCGCGCGATGAAAGTGCCGCCATCACCTGAAGCAGAAGCGTCGATTTGCCGATACCGGGGTCACCGCCAATGAGCAGGGCTGAACCCGGCACAAGCCCGCCGCCCGTTACCCGGTCAAACTCGCCAAGGCCGGTGACATGGCGCGGCGGCTCCGCGCTTTCGCCGCTCATCGCGACGAGCTGGATCTGGCGGCCCTTGCCCTTGAGTGCCTTGGCGGCAGGACCGGCGCCCACGCCCCCGCTCGCACCCGCTTCCTCGACAATGGTGTTCCACTCACCGCAGCTCTCGCAGCGCCCCGCCCAGCGGGCAGTCGCCGCGCCACAGGACTGGCAGACATATGAGCGGGTAGGGCGGGCCATGGGACCGGGCGTTTCTCTTTATCTGTGGAGCCGTGCAGATAGTGCTAGGGCTTCAGCACTTCCATCCGGATCGGGCCTTCGGCGCGGCCATGGATGAACTGATCGACGAATTCGTTGCCGCTATTGTCCACTTCCTCGCGCGTGCCGGACCAGATGATCTTGCCCTTGTAGATCATCGCTACGCGATCCCCGATCTTGCGCACACTCGCCATGTCATGCGTGATCGAAAGTGTCGTCGCGCCGAGATCCTTCACGCTGTTCACAATGAGATTATTGATGACGTCAGCCATGATCGGATCAAGGCCCGTGGTCGGCTCGTCGAAGAAGATGATCTCGGGTTCCGTTGCAATGGCGCGAGCAAGGCCCACGCGCTTCTGCATGCCGCCGGAAAGTTCTGCGGGATAAAGATCACCCACTTCCGCGCTCAGTCCCACCTTGGCGAGCGTTGCAATGGCGATGTCCTTCGCCTGTTTGCGCTTCATCTTGCGGCCCTGAATAAGACCGAAGGCCACATTCTCCCAGACGGGCAGGCTGTCAAACAGCGCAGCGCCCTGAAAGAGCATGCCGAACTTGCGCAGCACCTGTTCACGCTCGCCGGCATCCATCTTCAGAACGTTTTTCCCGTCCACAAAAATCTCGCCGCTGTCGGGACGGATAATGCCGAGCACGCATTTGATCATCACCGACTTGCCGGTACCCGACCCGCCGATCACAACGAGCGACTCGCCTTTCGGCACGGTGAGGTTGATGCCGTCCAGCACAACTTTCTTGCCGAAGCGCTTATAGACATTCCTGAGTTCGATCTTCGCCTCGCTCATGACACGTCCCTCAATTCGCAAACAGAAGCGACGTCATCACATAGTTCGCCGCGAGGATCAGGATGGATGCCGTCACCACGGCGTTCGTCGTCGCGCGGCCAACGCCCTGCGCGCCGCCCTTCGAGTTGAAGCCGTGGAAGCAACCCATGATCGCAATGATGAAGCCGAACACGCCTGCCTTGATGAGACCGGAAACGACATCATCATATTTCAGGAAGTCGACCGTGTTCTTGATATAGACGCCGGCGTTGAAATCGAGCGTCTGTGTGCCAACGACAAAACCGCCCATGACGCCGATGATGTCGGCAACGAAGACGAGGGCAGGCAGCGTCACCACAGCCGCCACTACGCGCGGCACCACAAGGTACTTGTAAGGGTTGGTAGAAAGCGTCGTCAGCGCGTCGATCTGCTCGGTCACGCGCATTGTTCCAAGCTCGGCTGCAATCGCCGCCGAAACACGCCCCGCTACCATCAGGCCGCCGAGCACCGGGCCAAGCTCGCGCGTAATGCCGAGCGCAACGATGGTTGCGACAATCGACTCCGAGTTGAAGCTGTTGCCGCCATAATAGATCTGCAACGCCAGCGCGCCGCCCGTGAAGAAGGCCGTCAGCGCCACAACCGGCAGCGAGAAATAGCCGATGCGAAGCATCTGCTGCGCGATCAGCCGCCAGAAGAAGGGCGGGCGCACTATGTGCGTGATAGCGTTCCACACAAAGCGTGAGAGAGCGCCGATCTCGGCAAGGGTGGAAAGCACCACCCGCCCGATGATTGCGAATACGTTCACGCCTTCCCCCTGCCTGTCGCGCCGTCTGTTCCGTTCGAGCTTTTATATCGCCGCATATATCTCGTACCCAAAGCCGTCAGTATCTCATAGCCGATCGTACCTGCCCGAAGCCCCACATCATCCACGCTGATATGCGAGCCGATCAGTTCCGCCATATCACCACGCTTCACTGTGCCTTCTGGCAGGTGGGTGATGTCCACACTCGTCATATCCATCGAGATGCGGCCCGCAACCGGCGCGATCTCCCCGCCAATGTAAACGCGTCCGCCTGATTCGCCCCCCATTCCCTCTGCTGGCGGGTGAGAAAGCGAGCGGAGATAGCCATCTGCATAGCCCATCGCCAGAACAGCAATGCGGGCAGGACTGTCTGTTTTCCAACTTGCGGCATAGCCTACACCCTCACCGGGCGCCACATTCCGCACCGAGAGAACCCGCGCATGGGCACTCACCACGGGGTGAAAGGGGTTTGGCTTCTGCGCAAAGGGGGTGCCGCCATAAAGGCCGATACCGGGCCTCACCAGGTCGAAATGAAAATCGGGGCCGAGAAAGATGCCGCCCGTATTGGCAAGGCTCGCGCGTGCCTTCGGAAAGCGCGAACGGAGTTTCTCGATTACCGCGCGGAAGCGGGAAAGCTGCTCTCTGTTCTGCGGATGGTTCCCGTCATCCGCACAAGCGAGATGGCTTATGATGATCGAGACTTCCAAGCCCGCCGTCAGCGAGGGATCACCAGCGATCTGTGCCGCATCTTCGACGCTCATGCCAAGCCGGTTCATGCCTGTGTCGAAATGGAGAGCGGCAGGAAGGGGGGCGCCCGCCGCACGCCATTCGGCAAGCTCGCCCCTTGAGTTGAGAACCGGGCGCAGGCGTGCCTCCGCATAAAGCGTGGCGGCACCGGGAAAGAGCCCGTCCAGAATGTAGATATCCGCCTCCGGCAGAACGCCCCGAAGCGTCCGTCCTTCCAGTGGTGTGGCAACGAAAAAGATGCGGCAACCCTCGGCCGCCAGTCGCCGCGCCACCGGCTCGATACCGAGCCCGTAGGCATCAGCCTTCACGACAGCGGCAACTTCCGTGTTGCCTGCTTCGTGGCGCAGCAAAGCGTAATTTGCCGCCAGAGCGTCGAGATCGACAGTCAGCACCGCGCTCGCAACACCGTTCTCCGGCGCCGCGCTTCCGTCTCTCTCGCTTATCAGATTTGCATCAGGCAGGGCTCGCCCCTCTTCAAAAGGCCCGCTGGTCCAGCGTCCCCTGATCATAGCGTATCGCAAGGGAAGCGGAAGTTGCTGCAGATCTAAAAGGTTAATGGGGCGGATTTATGGGCGCGCGACAATTTGAAAACGTCACCTGCAGCAATGCCCCGTCAGTCCTCACTCGAAATCATCGACGTGATGTGTCTCGAGGTCCGAGAAGCGTGTCACATCCGCCTGGAACTGGAGCTTGACCGTGCCGGTGGGGCCGTGGCGTTGCTTGCCGATGATACATTCGGCAAGGCCATGCACGCGCTCCATTTCCTGCTGCCACTGAAGATGTTCGGGCGTGCCTTCGGTCGGTTCGCGCCGCGAGACGTAATATTCTTCGCGGAAAACGAACATCACGACGTCGGCGTCCTGTTCGATCGAGCCGGATTCGCGCAGGTCCGAAAGCTGCGGGCGCTTGTCTTCGCGCGCTTCCACCTGTCGGGAAAGCTGGGACAGCGCGATGATCGGCACATTGAGTTCTTTAGCAAGCGCCTTGAGGCCGGTCGTGATCTGTGTCACTTCCTGCACGCGGTTATCGCCAAACTTGCCGGAGCCTGCGAGCAATTGCAGATAGTCCACCACGAGAAGGCCGAGGCCGCGCTGCCGCTTCAGCCGTCTCGCGCGTGCGGCAAGCGTACCGATGGTGAGACCGCCCGTATCGTCGATATAGAGCGGAATGCTCTGCAGTTCCCGCGCGGCATCGACAAGTCTGTGGAACTCGTCCTCATGGATGTTGCCACGGCGAATACGTTCTGACGGTACGCCGGACTGTTCGGCAAGCAATCGTGTCGCAAGCTGCTCGGCCGACATTTCCAGCGAGAAGAAGCCGACGATAGCGCCATCCTTTGTTTCAACCGTGCCATCTGCGTGATGCTCGGCTTTGTAGGCCTTGGCGGCGCTGAAGGCGATATTGGTGGCGAGCGCCGTCTTGCCCATGGACGGGCGGCCAGCAAGGATGATGAGGTCGGAAGGCTGCAACCCGCCAAGCCGCTGGTCGAGATCGCGCAGGCCCGTCGAGATGCCGGAAAGGCCGCCATCGCGCTTATAGGCCTCGGCGGCCATGTCGATCGCAACCTTGAGTGACTCGTGAAAGCTCTGGAAACCGCCCTCATATTTGCCCTGTTCGGCGAGCTGGTAGAGCGCCTGTTCCGCATCAAGGATCTGCTGACCCGGTGTGTCGTCAACAGGCGCGTCATAGGCGCGGTTATGAATGTCCGTGCCGACCGCGATCAGCTGGCGGCGGATCGCGAGGTCATAGATGGTGCGGCCGTATTCTTCTGCATTGATGATGGTTGTCGCCGCACCGGCGAGGCGGGCGAGATAGGCAGGACCTCCGATTTCGGCAAGCGCCGCATCACGCTCGAAGAAGTTCTTGAGCGTCACCGGCGAGGCGAGATGCCCCTGCGTGATGAGCTTCGCCGCCGCCTCGTAAATCCGCCCATGCACGGCATCGAAAAAGTGAGATGCCTCGAGGAAGCTCGCTACCCGATCATAGGTTTCATTGTTGACCAGAATCGCGCCGAGCAGCGCCTGTTCCGCATCAATATTATGCGGCGGCACGCGATAATGCGGTTCCTGGGTGTCGTCGGAAGGATGAGGGTAGGCGTGCTGCGCGTTTTCCATGATCCTGTTTGTAGTGAAGCGGGGAGACAGGGGCAACGGACTTAACCGCCGGTCTCAAAGTGCCAACAATTCCGTCATACAAGCCTGTTAACTATGGGGATAACTCGGTCATTTTGAAGGCCGTCGCCCGACAGGAGGCATTTGCGGGCAGCCCGGACAGGACTATGCTTTTCCGGGGAATCGATTTTGGGGGAGAAGTTTCATGAAACCGTCATCAGACATCGTCATGCTTGTCGGCCGCGTTCTGCTCGCGGCTCTTTTTATTTTGGCCGGTATCAACAAGGCGACGGGGGCGGAGGGCACCATCGGTTTCATTGCGTCCAAGGGCCTGCCTCTGCCTGAGGTGGTCTATGGACTGACCGTGCTGCTGGAACTGGGCGGCGGCATCCTGCTGCTGATCGGCTATCAGGCGCGTTTCGTCGCGTTGGCTTTCGCGCTCTTCTGTGTCGCGGCAGCGCTGATATTTCACCCCAGCCTGTCCGACCCGTCGCTTCTCAAGAATTTCGCGCTGGCAGGCGGCTTCCTTTATGTCTTCGCCCATGGTGCAGGAGCACTGAGCGTGGATGCAAAGCGGGGCCGCGCCTGATGGGCTTCAGAACAACACCGCGGTTCAGTCTCCCGCAATGAGCCTGTGCCGCGGTGCCTCTGCCCGCGCATTGAGGCGGCGTTCATCCTCCAGCATGTAATCGCGCGTGATGGGCAGGCTTTCGATCTTCTTCGCAATCTGCATCTGGAAGACGACCATGCCCTCATTGCGGAAGGATGTTTCGGAACCGGCGAGGTAGAACTCCCACATCCGGCAGAAGCGCTCATCATAGATGCGCGCTGCCTCCGCCCGCCTTTCCATGAAGCGGTGGCGCCATTCCCGCAACGTCTCCGCATAATGGAGACGCAGGATTTCCACATCCGTCATGAAAAGCCCGCTCCGTTCCACGGCAAGGGCCATCTCGCTGAGCGCCGGGATGTAACCGCCGGGGAAAATATATTTCGCAATCCAGGGATTTGTGGAACCCGGCCCGTCGAGCCTGCCGATCGTATGGATAAGGGCAAGGCCGTCATGGGTCAGCAGATGATGAACACCGCCGAAATATTCGGCGTAATGGCCCACACCCACATGCTCGAACATGCCGACTGATACAATGCGGTCGAAGTTTTCCTTCAGGGTCCGGTAGTCCTGCAGGCGGAACTCCACCTGATCGGTGAGCCCGCGCTCTTCCGCGCGCCGTTGCGCCACCTTGAGCTGTTCCTGGCTGAGCGTCACGCCGACCACTTCGGCGCCCGTCTCCTCCGCCAGCGTCAGCGCCATGCCGCCCCAGCCACAGCCAATGTCCAGCACCCGCATGCCGGGTTCGATGCGGAGCTTGGCTGCGATGTGACGCTTCTTCGCGAGCTGCGCTTCTTCAAGTGTCATCTCGGGATGCTGGAAGTAAGCGCATGAATATTGTTTGTCGCGGTCGAGGAAGAGGTCATAGATGCCGCCATCAAGATCATAGTGATGGGCGACATTCTTCTGCGCCTTGCCGATCGGGTTGTGCTGGTCGATGCGCCGCTTCATCCGCCGCAGCGCGCCATAGATTTCAAAGACGGGCCCGGCAAAGGACGTGCCGAGATTGCCGGTGAGCAGGTCCAGCAGCTCATAGATGGTGGCGGGCGGGTCAACGGTCAGGCGACCGTCCATATAGGCTTCGCCAAGTTTCAGGTAGGGATTGAGGGTCAGCTCATAAGCGACTGATTTGTCGTGCAATCTGACCGTAACGGGATCGCCGGAGCCGTCGCCGAATGTGGTGGACTTGCCGTCTGCCGTAACCAGCGTCAGGTTGCCGCGCCGCACGACCTTCTTCAAAAGCACGCCGAAAATCATCAAAACCCTCCCGTGATAGGAACAAGTTTCCGATGTCGCGCATCTTCCGCCACAGACGCGAACCCGCGCGAACTGGCTTTCTGGAACATATCTAAGGAGGAAGATTCCCCGGTTGCAAGTGCAACGTCCCGGCGGCCAGGCGGGTTCCAACGAAAAAGGGCGCCCTGAGGCGCCCTTTTGTAAGGTCTATCGGCTGTTTCGAGAGCCGGATCAGCCCTGCTGTTCGGCTTCTTCGCCTTCAGCCGGGGCTTCTTCTTCGCCCTCGGCAGCCTCGACGGCTTCTTCAGCTTCATTCTCGTCGTCGAAGTCATCGCGCTGTGCGGTCAGATCTTCGCCGGCAGCCTGACGCTCGGCTTCTTCCTCGGTGCGGGCCACGTTGATGACGATTGTGGCGGACACTTCGGGGTGAAGCACCAGGCGAATGTCGTGCAGACCGATCATCTTGATCGGACGGTCGAGAACAACCTGATTGCGCGCGGTGGAGAAACCACCTTCGGTCACCGCCGCAGCGATGTCACGCGTGCTCACCGAACCGTAAAGAATGCCGGTTTCGCCAGCCTGGCGCAGCACGACGAAGGTCTGGCCGTTCAGCTTGGCGTGAACCTGTTCGGCTTCCTTCTTCAGTTCGAGGTTGCGGGCCTCGAGCTGGGCGCGCTGGCTTTCAAAGCGCTCGATATTCGCCTTGGTGGCACGAAGCGCCTTCTTCTGCGGCAGCAGAAAGTTACGTGCGAAGCCGTCTTTCACTTTGACGACATCACCCATTTGACCGAGCTTTTCAACCCGCTCCAGAAGTACGACTTGCATCGTTCAGTCTCCTTTCCGGGCCTTAGCTGATGACATAGGGAAGGAGCGCAAGGAAACGCGCGCGCTTGATGGCGCGGGCGAGTTCACGCTGCTTCTTGGCCGACACGGCCGTGATACGGGACGGAACGATCTTGCCGCGCTCGGAAATATAGCGCTGCAGAAGCTTCACATCCTTGTAATCGATCTTCGGGGCGTTGGCACCGGAGAAGGGGCAGGTCTTGCGGCGGCGGAAGAAGGGCCGGCGCGCGGGCTGTGCTGCAGTGCTCATTATTCATCGCCTCCTTCAGAGGATTCATCACGATCACGACGCGGGCCGCGCTCACGGCGCTCGCCGCCAAAACGATCGCCACGGTCGCCGAAGCGGTCCCCGCCACGGCGCTCGCCGCGCTCGCCGCGATTCTGCATCATGGCAGACGGCTCGGTTTCGTGTTCTTCAACGCGGACCGTCATGAAGCGCAGAACGTCTTCGCTGATGCCCATCTGACGCTCCATTTCGGCGACAGCCGCATGCGGCGCGTCGATATTCATGAGCGTGTAGTGGCCCTTGCGGTTCTTCTTCACCTTGTATGTAAGGTTGCGAAGACCCCAATATTCGGTCTTGCCGATCTGGCCGCCATTTTCCTTGATGATGGTCGAGAACTGCTCTGTGAGCGCCTCAACCTGCTGCTGCGACACATCTTGCCGCGCAATAAAAATATGCTCGTAGAGAGCCATTGAGCCTTTTCCTTTTTGATCCGGCCCTGGCGCAAAGCCCCCTTTGAGCCCCGAAAAAAGGCTCGAAAGGACCACCAAAGAAGCGGAGACACCGGAACCCGGATTTGCATCCTTCCATGCCCGTTCAGGCATGGTGCCCCGTTCAGCCTCCAACCAAGGCCTTCAGAAGCCCGGCAATATAAGGAAAAAGCCAGCCAAGGCAAGGGACAAGACAAGGGCCCGGAGAAGATACGCCCCGGTTACCCTTCGCTTGACTCAAAGCCTTCACAGGGTATCACTTTGGCCCCCTGTAGGGGCCTTGGCCCGATAGTGCAAAAGCCCGGAAAGCCGCGATAATAAGCGATGCCGGGCATAGACGGGGAGCAGGGATGACGCGGGCCTTCATTTTTCCGGGACAAGGATCGCAATCGGTTGGCATGGGCCGGGAACTGGCAGATGCCTTCGCCTCGGCCCGTGAGGTCTTTGACGAGGTGAACGACGCCCTCGGCCAGAATCTCTCCCGCCTGATGTGGGAAGGGCCGCAGGAAGACCTCACCCTGACCGAGAATGCCCAGCCCGCCATTATGGCCGTGAGCCTCGCCGTCATTCGCACGCTTGAGAAGGAAGGTGGCTTCAGCCTGGCCGACAAGGCCGCTTTCGTGGCCGGCCATTCCCTCGGCGAATATTCAGCACTTGCCGCTGCCGGTACTTTCTCCGTCGCAGACACGGCGCGCCTCTTGAAGCGGCGCGGTCTGGCCATGCAGCGCGCCGTGCCGGTTGGCGAAGGCGCGATGGCGGCCCTTCTCGGCCTCGATTTCGATCAGGCGTCCGAAGTGGCAGCGGAAGCCGCGCAGGGCGATGTTTGCGCTGCCGCAAATGACAATGGCGGCGGACAGGTTGTTGTATCCGGCAAGAAGGAAGCGGTCGAACGGGCGATCGAGATTGCAAAGGGTAAGGGCGCAAAGCGGAGCATGTTGCTGCCGGTGAGCGCTCCCTTCCATTGCGAACTGATGCAGCCTGCTGCCGATGAAATGGCCGAAGCTCTCGGCGCCGTTGAACTCAAGGCGCCTTCCGTTCCGCTCGTTGCCAATGTCACTGCCTCGCGCGTTGCCGATCCCGCCACGATCCGCGATCTTCTCGTGAAGCAGGTGACAGGCATGGTGCGCTGGCGCGAGAGCGTTCTTTATATGGAAGAGCAGGGCGTAACCGTCTTTGCCGAAATCGGCGCGGGCAAGGCGCTTTCCGGTATGGTAAAGCGCATCGCCAAGGAGCCTGAACTTCACGCTGTCGGCACGCCTGCTGACGTTGAAGCCTTTCTCAAAACCGTCTGACACGAAGGAACCGGCATGTTCGATCTCACAGGCAAAACCGCGCTGGTAACGGGCGCTTCAGGCGGCATCGGCTCCGACATTGCGCGTGCGCTTCACAAACAGGGCGCAATCGTTGCGCTTTCTGGCACACGAAAAGAAGCGCTTGATGCGCTGGCCGCCGAGCTGGGCGAGCGCACGCATGTTGTTCCCTGCAATCTCTCTGATGCTGCCGCAGTCGATGCACTGCCGAAGCAGGCGGAAGATGCGATGGGCAGTCTCGACATTCTCGTCAACAATGCAGGCCTCACCCGCGATAACCTCTTTATGCGGATGAAAGACGAAGAGTGGGATGAAGTCATCCGCGTGAATCTTACCGCGGCGTTCCGCCTGTCGCGTGGTGTGCTGCGCGGCATGATGAAGCGCCGCTGGGGGCGCATCATCGGCATCACTTCCGTTGTCGGCGTGATGGGCAATCCGGGGCAGGGCAATTATGCCGCGTCAAAGGCAGGCATGATCGGCATGACAAAGTCGCTCGCGCAGGAAGTCGCGAGCCGCAACATCACGGCGAATTGCATCGCGCCGGGCTTCATCCGCAGCGCTATGACAGACGCGCTGAACGAGGATCAGCAGGCACGCATCATGGGAACGATTCCCGCCGGAAGGCTGGGTGAGTCGTCGGAAATCGCTGCTGCCGCCGTCTATCTTGCGAGCAATGAGGCCGCCTATGTGACCGGCCAGACACTGCATGTGAATGGCGGAATGGCCATGATCTGACAGGTTTTTGTTGATGGAAATAAAAAACATCAACAGATTCAGTTGCATAGGGAGTTGTTTTGCCCGTCTTCCTGTGCTGGTGCAGGGCAAAAAAGTATGTTACCTAAGCCCTCGATTTGGCTTGCGGTCTTGCCTTGAAATGGGCCAGAAGAGGGGCATCCTTTCCACCGAATTCGATCACATCCAGTCCTCGATGCCTTGAATGCGAGCAGCGGGATGTGCGATGCCGGTTAAAACCAAAGATCTGAGGACTTAAAATGAGTGATATCGCTGAACGCCTGAAGAAGATCGTCGTCGAGCATCTTGGCGTCGACGCGGACAAGGTCACCGAGAGCGCCAGCTTCATCGATGATCTGGGCGCCGACAGCCTCGACAACGTCGAGTTGGTGATGGCGTTCGAAGAAGAATTCGGCGTGGAGATTCCGGACGACGCGGCCGAGAAGATCCTCACGGTGAAGGACGCGATCGAGTTCGTTCAGGCGAACGCAAAGTCCTGATCTGCGAATGTATATGGCGGGCCGGGGAGAGAGCTGTCTTTCTCTCCGGCCCGTTCTTGCTTGAGGCCCGACTGGTCTGTAATTGATCGGGTGGCCTGCGGTTGATGGTGGGAGAGAGCATCGGCATGAGACGAGTCGTCGTCACGGGTTTGGGCATGGTGTCGCCGCTCGGATGCGGTGTGGAGACCACCTGGAAGCGGATCCTGAATGGGGAATCCGCTGCCCGCAAAATTGAAAAATTCGACGTTTCCGATCTGCCCTGCAAGATCGCCATGCCGGTCCCGCGCGAGGGTGAAGGGGCGTTCAATCCGGATGACTGGATGGACCCCAAGGAGTCGAAGCGCGTTGACGATTTCATCGTCTATGCCGTTGCTGCCGCAAAGCAGGCGCTGGACGATGCAGGCTGGCACCCCCAGACCGAAGAAGAAAAGTGCCGCACAGGCACGATGATCGGCTCCGGTATCGGTGGCCTTGAGGGCATTGCCGAAACTGCGCTCACCCTGCATGAAAAGGGCCCCCGTCGCGTGAGCCCCTTCTTCATCACGGGCCGCCTCATCAATCTTGCTTCCGGCTATGTGTCCATCGAGCACGGGCTGAAGGGGCCGAACCATTCGGTCGTTACCGCCTGTTCGACCGGCGCACATGCCATTGGCGATGCGGCGCGGCTGATTGCTCTCGACGATGCCGATGTGATGGTGGCGGGCGGGGCTGAATCGGCGATCAGCCGGATCGGCATTGCCGGATTTGCCGCTTGCCGGGCGCTTTCCACCAACTGGAATGACACGCCGGAAAAGGCATCCCGTCCCTATGACAAGGACCGCGACGGCTTCGTGATGGGCGAGGGCGCGGGTGTTGTCGTTCTAGAAGAATATGAACACGCCAAGGCGCGTGGCGCGAAGATCTATGCCGAGATTGCTGGCTATGGCCTGTCGGGCGACGCTTATCACATCACCGCGCCGCCGGAAGATGGCAATGGCGGTTTCCGCTCCATGCAGGCGGCACTCAAGCGGGCGGGCATCTCGCCTTCCGAAATTGACTACGTCAACGCGCATGGCACATCCACCATGGCCGACACGATCGAGCTTGGAGCCGTGACGCGCCTGCTCGGCGATGCGGCGGGGAAAGTGTCGATGTCCTCGACCAAATCCTCCATCGGCCATCTGCTGGGTGCGGCTGGCGCGGTTGAAGCGATCTTCTGCATGCTTGCCATTCGTGACAGCAAGCTGCCGCCGACGCTCAATCTCGACAGTCCGGAAGTTGAGACAGCGATTGACCTTGTGCCGCTCAAGGCGCGCGACAAGGAAGTCAATTATGCGCTCAGCAACTCCTTCGGGTTTGGCGGCACCAACGCCTCTCTGGTGATGAAAAAGGTTGATGGTTGACGCCCGGCGACACCACGCCTGAAGCGCCGGGGGCTGTCGGCGCCGATCAGGCCCTGGACGGCAAGGACGCCCCCCGCAAGCCACGCCGCTTTCTCCGCGTGGTTCTTGCGCTGCTCATATCTTTGGTGCTCGGCGCTGCCCTCGCGGTCGGGGTGGCTTTTTTCTACGGCAAATATCTCTTCGAGACATCCGGCCCCCATGACGAGGCCGCGATCATTATGCTCGAGCCGGGCATGGGAGTGCGCGCGATCGCAGACCGCCTCGAGCGGGAAGGCGTGATTTCCGATGCAAATGTGTTTCTCGCCGGGGTGAGGCTCAGCCGCGCCGAACGGCAGCTCAAGGCGGGCGAGTATGAAATCCCCGCCGGGGCGAGCATGGCCGCCATCATGGGTATTCTGCGCGAGGGGCGCTCGATCCTTCACCGCCTCACCATTGCCGAAGGGCTGACGAGCGAACAGGCCATGTTGCTGGTAGAGGCACATCCGGCCCTTCAGGGTGACATGCCGCCCACGCCCGCCGAAGGCGCACTCCTGCCCGAGACCTACAGCTTCACCCGCGGCACAACACGCGAGAAGATTGTGGCCGATATGGTTGCCGCTGCAACCCGCACCATGGATGAACTGTGGGACAAGCGCGCACCCGACCTTCCTTTCAAGACGCGGGAAGAAGCGATCATCCTTGCTTCCATTGTGGAGAAGGAAACAGGCGTCGCCTCGGAGCGGCCCCGTGTGGCGGCCGTCTTCGTCAACCGCCTGAAGGCTTCCATGCGCCTCCAGTCGGACCCCACAATCATTTACGGTCTTGTGGGCGGCAAGGGCTCGCTCGGACGGCCCATCCGCCGCAGCGAGCTTCAGCGGCTGACGCCTTACAACACCTATCTGGTGGACGGGCTTCCGCCGACGCCGATCTGCAATCCCGGCCGTGCCTCGCTGGAAGCCGTGCTTAACCCGCCCGTCACGAACGAGTATTACTTCGTGGCAGACGGCACAGGCGGGCACGCCTTCTCCCGCACGCTTGCCGAGCATCAGCAGCGGGTTCGCGAGTGGCGGCAGATTGAGCGTGAGAGAGGCTTGCGCTAGCCGGAAGGGGCGGCGCTACTGCTATAGTCGCGAAGGTTCGTGATTCCCGAGGGAGATTTGATGTCGCTCAACAGCATGACCGGCTTTGCCCGAACAGAGGGATCGTTCGGCGCCGCACGCTGGCACTGGGAAATCCGCAGTGTGAACGGCAAGGGGCTGGATGCCCGTTTTCGCCTGCCGCCGGGGCTCGACCGGCTGGATGCGCGGCTGCGTGCAGAACTGGCGCGGCATATCCGCCGGGGGAATTGTCAGGTGTCCCTGACGCTGGAGCGCACGAACGAGACCTCTCCCTTGCGCGTAAACCGCGATGCGCTGCGCACGGTCATGGATGTGATCAACGAGATCAGCACCACAATTACGACCGCACCGCCCCGGCCCGAAGGAATACTCGCGCTGCGAGGTGTGCTGGAGCAGGCCGAGGAAACCGAGGAAACGGAAGAGGAGCGCGCCGCCTTTGAGGACGCGCTCGTCGCATCCTTCGCGGAAGCGGTTGCCGCTCTCGCATCCGCGCGTGCCGAAGAAGGACAGAAGCTGAAAACCGTGCTGTGCGGCCAGATCGATGAAATCGAACGGCTGACGGGCGCGGCGGCTTCCTCACCCGCTGCCTCGCCTACCGCGATCAAGGCGCGTCTCATGGAACAGATGTCGGAACTTCTTGGTGCCTCATCCGCTCTTCCCGAAGAGCGGCTGGCCCAGGAAGCGGCCTTGCTGGCCACCAAGGCTGATATTCGCGAGGAGCTTGACCGGCTCACGGCCCATGTCGAACAGGCGCGTACCCTGATTGAGGGCAAGGAGCCTGCGGGGCGTCGGCTCGATTTTCTGACACAGGAATTCAATCGCGAGGCGAACACGCTCTGCTCCAAGGCGGCCGATGTCAGCCTCACGCGTATCGGACTGGAGATGAAAGCGGTGATCGATCAGCTTCGCGAACAGGTTCAGAATGTGGAGTAGGGCGGGATGAGCGGTATTGCCATTCACCGGCGCGGATTGATGCTCGTGCTTTCCTCTCCCTCCGGGGCGGGAAAGACTACCCTTTCGCGCCGCCTGCTCGAAGCCGACAGCGAAATCGATATGTCCATTTCCGCCACGACGAGGAAGCCACGGCCCGGCGAAGTTGAAGGCAAGGATTACTATTTTCTGTCCACGGAAGATTTCGGCATCATGCGAAACCGTGGCGAGTTTCTGGAACACGCCAAGGTCTTTGGCAATTATTACGGCACGCCGCGCGCGCCCGTCGAGAAGGCGCTGGCGCAGGGCCGTGACGTATTGTTCGATATTGACTGGCAGGGTACACAGCAGCTTGATGAAACCGCGCAGGACGATCTTGTGAAGGTGTTCATCCTGCCGCCTTCAGCGCAGGAACTTGAAAGGCGCCTCGAAAAGCGTGCGCAGGACCCGGCCGAGGTCGTGGCCGAGCGCATGGCAAAGGCGTCAGACGAGATCAGTCATTATCAGGAATATGATTACATCATCATCAATGAGAATATGGACAAGGCCTTTGCCGAGCTTCAGGCAATCCTGCTTGCTGAACGCTTGAAAAGGCGACGGCTCACAGGCTTGTCCAATTTTGTGAAACAGCTTCGCGAGGCACTTTAGCCGGAGGCGGCATGACCAAGGTGGTGATACTGGCGGGCGGGCTGGGCACCCGCATATCTGAGGAAAGCCAGCTTCGCCCGAAGCCCATGATCGAGATCGGGGGGCGCCCGATCCTTTGGCACATCATGAAGATCTACACGCATTTCGGGCATACCGATTTCGTGATTTGCCTTGGCTATCGCGGCTACATGATCAAGGAATACTTCGCGAATTATGTGCTCCATTCTTCCGATGTAACCATTGATGCGTCCGGCGATATCACATTCCACCAGAAGCCGAGCGAGCCATGGCGCGTCACTCTTGTGGACACGGGCGCCGAAACGCTGACAGGCGGGCGCATAAAGCGCGTGCGGGACTATCTTGACCCGGACGAGAGCTTCTTCATGACCTATGGTGATGGTGTCGGCGATATCGACATCAACGCGCTTCTTGCGTTCCACAAACAGCATGGGCGGGAAGCGACTCTGACACGCGTTATCCCGCCGGGCCGCTATGGTGCCCTGGAGCTTGAAGGAGACAGGGTTCAGCGTTTCATCGAAAAGCCGCCGGGAGACAATGCCTGGATCAATGGTGGATTTTTCGTGCTGGAGCCTTCCGTACTGGACCGGATCGAGGGCGACAGGACGGCATTCGAAGGGGATCCGCTCGTCGGTCTGGCGCGTGATGGCGAACTCATGAGCTTCCCTCATTCCGGATTCTGGCAACCCATGGATACGCTGCGCGAAAAGAATTATCTCGAAGAGCTTTGGGCGTCCGGCAAGGCGCCGTGGAAGCTTTGGGGGAACTGACGTGGCTGTTGACGGGCTCGACCCTTCTTTCTGGAGTGGAAAGCGTGTCCTTCTGACCGGGCACACTGGCTTCAAGGGAGGGTGGGCCGCACTTTGGCTCGCGCGCATGGGCGCAAAGGTCACGGGCTTTGCGCTCACACCGGATACAGAGCCAAACCTCTTCGCGCTCGCAGGCGTGGAGGACGCCGTGCGCTCGCATATCGGCGATCTGCGGGATGCAGAGGCTCTGCGAGCCGCAGTTGACGAAGCCGATCCCGAGATCGTCATTCACATGGCTGCACAACCGCTCGTTCGCCGGTCTTATGTGATGCCGGTTGATACATTCGCGATGAATGTCATGGGCACCGTCAATCTGCTGGAAGCGCTGCGGGGCCGAAGCGCGCTTCGCACGGTTCTCGTCGTCACGACCGACAAGGTCTATGAAAATAACGAGGCGAGCATCGCCTTCCGGGAGAGTGATCCGCTTGGCGGCCACGATCCTTATTCCGCATCCAAGGCTGCCGCCGAAATCGTCACGTCTTCCTATGCACGTTCCTTTTTCAATGAAACAGGCGTGCGTGTTGCCACGGCGCGCGGCGGCAATGTGATCGGCGGCGGTGATTTTTCCGAGGACCGTCTCGTGCCGGATATCTGGCGGGCGCTTGCGGCGGGAGAGGCGCCAGTGCTCCGCAATCCTGCGGCCGCCCGTCCCTGGCAGCATGTGCTGGATTGCCTTTGCGGGTATTTCACCTTTGTCCGTGGCCTGCATGACGGGCAGGACTTGCCGACAGCTCTCAATTTCGGGCCACCTCCCGGCGCGAAACCAGTCACGGTTGCGGCGCTTGCCGAAGCGGTGCAATCGGCGCTTGGCGCTGCGCCTTGGAAACCGGCGAATGAAACCGGTCCTCATGAAATGATGGCACTTGAAATCGACAGCCGAAAGGCGCGTGCCGTGCTCGGCTGGAAGGATCAGCTTGCGGGAGAGCCTTGCATTGAATGGCTCGTGGAATGGTACCGCGCGCTCGGGCAAGGAAAAGATATGCGCGAGATGACACTTCGCCAGATCGCGGCCTTTGAAGCATTGCATCGGAAGGCTGCCTGATGTCGGCGCGCTTCGACCTGTCTCTGACACCGCTTGACGGACTCATCCTCATCACGCGCAGGCGCATGGGAGATGAGCGCGGCTGGCTGGAGCGTCTCTTCTGTGGGGATGAACTGAGAGAAGCAGGCTGGCAATGGGGCGTTGCCCAGTTGAACCGGACGATGACGGCAAAGCGCGGCACGGTACGGGGGATGCATTTTCAACATCCACCGCATGAGGAGGCGAAGCTCGTTACCTGCTTGCGCGGCGAGGTTTTCGATGTCGCTGTTGATATCCGGCCCGGCTCGCCCACCTATGGAAAGTGGCATGGCGAGCTGCTCTCCGGCGAAAATGCAAAAAGCTTCCTCATTCCGCCCGGCTTCGCGCACGGATTTCAGACGATGACGGATGATGTGGAAATGTTTTACGTTCATTCCTCTCCCTATGTGCCCGCGGCTGAGGATGGTCTGCGTGCGGATGATATCGCGCTTGGTATAGATTGGCCCCTTGCCATCACCACGCAATCTGAGCGGGACAGAGGGTTTCGTGATTTTGATCCGAGGCAGGGGAGGCCTGCATCTTGAAGTGCCGCCACTGTGAAGCAACGCTGGACCTCACCTTTGTCGATCTCGGTTCGGCACCGCCTTCCAATGCCTATCTCACGAGAGAGGACCTCGCCGCGCCGGAGACTTGGTATCCGCTCCGCGTGCTTGTTTGCACCTCCTGCTGGCTGGTGCAGACCGAAGATCACGCAGGCCGCGAGGAACTCTTCGCGCATGACTATGCCTATTTCAGCTCTACCTCGGCTGGCTGGCTCGCCCACTCCAGGGCCTATGTCGAAGAGATGGTCAGGCGTTTCGACCTTGGGGCAAGCAGCATGGTGGTCGAGGTTGCCGCGAATGACGGCTATCTGCTTCAGTATGTGAAGGCGGCAGGAATACCCTGTTATGGCGTTGAGCCGACCGCGAGCACGGCGGCAGCCGCCCGCAGCAAGGGCATTGAAATAGAGGAAAGCTTTTTTGGCGTGGCGCTTGCAAAACGGCTCGCTGCAGCGGGACGGCAGGCTGATCTCACCGCGGCAAACAACGTGCTTGCGCATGTGCCTGATATCAATGATTTCGTCTCAGGCTTCGCAGCGCTTCTCAAGCCGCAGGGTGTGGCGACATTCGAGTTCCCGCACCTTATGAAACTCGTCGCGGGGAACCAGTTCGACACGATTTATCACGAGCATTATTCCTATCTCTCGCTTTCAGCCGTCAGACGCATCTTTGCTGCGAACGGCTTGACGATCTTCGATGTGGAAGAACTGCCTACTCATGGCGGAAGCCTCCGCGTCTTCGCGCAGCGCGCAGATACCGGCTTACATGCGTCCACCAGGCGCGTGGCGGAACTGCTCGCTGCGGAAGAGACGGCGGGTGTGAAAAGCACGGCCTATTATGACGGCTTTCAGGCGCGCGCGGAAAAGGTCAAGGATGATTTCACATCCTTCCTGATAGACGCAAAACGCAAGGGCCTGAAAGTCGGCGCCTATGGCGCGGCGGCGAAGGGCAACACGCTGATGAACTTTGCCGGTATTCGCCCGGACTTTATTCCCTATGTGGTCGATCGCGCTGCTTCGAAGCAGGGAAAATACATGCCCGGAAGCCGCATCCCCATCGTCGATGAAGCCCGGCTCAAAGCAGACCGTCCCGACATCATAGTCATCCTCCCCTGGAACATCCGGGAGGAGGTTATGGCCCAGCTTTCTTATGCCAGAGAGTGGGGCGCA
>ENA-UOVV01001143-UOVV01001143.1-compost-metagenome-genome-assembly--contig:-NODE-1143-length-22295-cov-5.250899_pt1 | contig 22295 bp, 24 predicted proteins | sample MGYA00238155_ERZ761577 | MGnify/ENA primary metagenome ERZ761577 (study PRJEB28898, sample SAMN06268775) | compost metagenome | isolation source: Emeryville, CA | place: USA:Emeryville, CA | collected...
TGGGCTACATGCCCATGTCCGCCATGGCGGCGCTGCTGCTGGTGGTCGCCTGGAACATGAGCGAAGCGCACAAAAGCCTGCATCTGCTGAAGACCAGTCAAATCAGCGATGTTCTGATTTTTCTGTGCTGCTTCTTTCTGACAGTGTTGTTCGACATGGTGATTGCCATCACCGCCGGCTTCCTGCTGGCGGCGATTCTGTTCATGAAACAAATGGCCGATATGACACGCGTGGTGGAGATCACACAAAACAAACAATATGTGCCGGATGAGATCCCGGAAAAATGTCAGGTATTCAAGATCACCGGCCCTTTGTTTTTTGCCGCTGCCGACAAAATATTTGGCGAGCTCACACGTTACTGCGAAAAAGACAAGGTGGTTATTCTCTATCTGGACAATGTCACCATGCTGGATGCGGGTGGCCTTTCCGCGCTGACCAAACTTATCGCTCACTGCCAGAAGACACAGTGCCAGCTGCTGCTCACCGACCTGCAATTTCAGCCTCTGAAAATTCTGGCCAAAGCCAAGATGCAACCTATCGAAGGTATTTTTCGCCTCTACCCGCGCCTGACCGATGCACTGCAATCCCTTGCCCCATCAAATATTGCTTGACTTCCACTGATGGCAGGCAGATGATTTCCTTAATTTCTGTAAATACAGAAATTAAGGAAATCAAAATGAACCTATCACCCACAGCACAAAAATTTATCCTCCACTGGGGCGAAATGGGCGGCCGCTGGGGCGTCAATCGCACTGTGGCGCAGATACATGCGTTGCTCTATCTATCCCCTCACCCGCTCAACGCTGAGGACATAATGGAAACCTTGGGGGTTGCCCGCTCCAATGTCAGCAACAGCCTGCATGAGTTGCGCAGTTTCGACCTGGTCAAAGTGGTGCATGTACTGGGCGACAGGCGCGATCACTTTGAGGCGGTCCACGATGTCTGGGAAATGTTTACCCGCATAGTGGAACATCGCAAGAAACGCGAGCTGGACCCGACCCTGCAGCTACTGCGCGAATGCGCTGAAGACGCACAAAAGGACAAGCAGCTCCACGAGAATTCGCGTCAGCGAATCAATGCCATGCTGGAATTTGTCGAGGTTGCCAACCAATGGTACGGGAGCCTTATCGGACTCAAACGCGAGCTGGCCATCAAGCTGATGAAGCTGGGTAGCAAGATCGTCAATCTGGTTAAGTAACAGGAGGTTTTATGGCCCTTGATCAAGCGCCCGGCGAGCTGGCACACGCCGAACTGATCGATGATTTGGCGATTCTCGAACCAGCAGCCCCCAAGCGGACGGAAATTTCCGCTGCTACTGAAAAAGTAGAGAAAAAGGTCATCGACTATTACCGGGAAGTCACTGAGGGCTATCGCGACTGGAGCCGCAACATCAACATGCATTTCGGTATCTACGACTGGGGTATAAATCCCTTTGATCGCGAAGCCATGCTGGAAAACACCAACCGCCGGGTATTTGATCTTCTGCAGCTCAGGGGCAACCAGAATCAATGCTGGATATGGGTTGCGGCGTGGGAGCCACTGCGCGTTTTTGCGCACGTCAGGAATCAGTCAAAAGGGTGACGGGTGTTACTCTGGTGGATACCCAGGTGGAAGAAGCCCGGGAACTGAGCGCAAACCTGGGCGACAAGGTGCGGTTTGAGCAAGCCAACTACCATCACACTCCCTTTGAGGATGAATCTTTTGATGGTGTCTACGCCATTGAAAGCGCTTGTCATTCTGCCGAGCTGGACAAACGCAGTCTGCTGAAAGAAGCGCTGCGACTGCTCAAGCCCGGCGCCCGTCTGGTGATCTGCGACGGTTTCATGCGCTCGCACAAGCCGCTCAATCCCCTGCTGGCATTCAGTTATCGCAAAACCTGTGAGCACTGGTCAGTGGGAAACTTTGCCAATCTGGAAGCGCTGCTTTCGGTTATGCAGGCTCTGGGATACAGGGATATTCAGGTGCGCAATGTCTCACTGAGAATCGCACCTTCTGCACTGCATATTCCCTGGGTGAGCTTCAAATATTTCGTCAAACTGCTGACCACCCGCGACAAATCTCGCCAGCACTGGAATCACCTGTTGGCGCCCATCTGGGCATTGCCTCTCAGTCTGCATCTGCACCGCTTCGGCTATTACCTGATAAGTGCAACTAAATAGTTGTGGAGAGATTGCGGGTTTGTGCGTAGCTGATGGGAACCTGGCTGGCAGCCTCTATCCAGGCTTTCAGGCGCCGACCTTCGCCCAGGTTATTGAGCATGGAAAAGTTGTAGCTGGCCAATGTGCGCTCTCGCCAAACCACCTGATAGCGACCAAAGAGGCTGCCCTGGGCTGGAAGATAGACATGACGGAAAAACACCGTGTCGGCCGGATCAAGCTGGAAGCGGTCAAGCAACTGAGGAATGTACACAGCCGCATTACGGGCGAGAAGGCCATTGCCTGTGCTGGTCCTGTCCGACATGAACACATAGACCTCCTGTCCCTGAGACAATAGCTTGACGTCGAGGGTCTGACTGAGACCCTCGCGATCGATAACCTGAACTGCTGTCATTTTGGGAAAGAGGCATGGCTTCATGGCGCTGATTTTAGCGCAAGCTGACCGCCCTTGGTGGTGATTCAATCGCCAGAAGCTCAAACAATTTCTGCTGCTGACTGGCGGAAGTAATGGCTTCCGATTTGCCTGACAAAGGAGTATGACCTACCCACTCGAAGCGCCAGCGCCACAGACAGGGGGTCTCCCCGCTGGTACGCAGCTCAATCAACTCAAATCGACGAGGCTCCAGTTGTAATTGCTGGCACAGCTGAAAAGCAAAATGCTCGGCGTTTTTGCCAACAAAACTGGCGGCCTGAGGTTTGGGGGCATTGATAAAGACATAATCCCTCGCTCCGGTAGATATCTGCGCAATTTCCAGTTGCACCGGCTGCCCAAGGCGGTTTTCCAGTTCACAGGAGATGAATACGGAGGGCTGCGACATACCTAATTACCTCTTGGTAAAGCCTTTTGTTATTAGAAGCCCTACTCCGACCCCCTAACGAGGGCCGGGTTCAATGACTATGGACTCAACTCGGGAAAAGATGGGTTAAGGGGCGAGTTACCAGTTCTTGATGATGTCCTTGACCAGCAGGCCTGAAGCGGTAAGGTCGCTGTCGGTCCAGTTACCCAAGGGGCTGGCGCCGGGTTTAAGGGCAGAGGCGCCTTCGCTCTTGTCGTTGAGCGCCCAGTTGGCATGGCTGAGGTTGTGCTCGCGCATAAAGTCCATCCACAACAGAGTTTCCCCCACATCCACCTGGCCGTCACCACTGGCTTCCACCCCACCCCATTCGGTGACAAACAGAGCTACACCCTTGTCCAGCGCGGCCCTGGCCTTGTCTCTCAGATACTGCCTGTGGGTGCCGGCATAGAAATGCAGGGTATAGGCGATATTGTCGTAACCGCTGATGGGATTGCTCGCTGCCACATCCACATCCTGGGACCAGGTGGGCGAGCCCACAATGATCAGGTTATCCGGATCCACAGCGCGGATGGCGGCAATCACCGCCTCGGCATAGGGCTTGACTACCTGACTCCATGCCTCTGCGCTGGTGCTCTTGCCCATAGCCTCGGGATTGAGCGGCTCGTTGTAGATCTCGTAGATCACATGGTCGTATTCACCGTAGGTTTGCGCCATGTCGGTAAAGAAATCTATGGCCGCCTGCAGATTGTTCTCCGCGCGGTGGCTGTGCCAGTCGATGATTACGTAGAGGTCATTGGCGATGGCGGCCTCCACAACCCGTTTTACCTTGGCCTTGTTGTCAGCGGGAAACTGGATATACCCACCCTGATCTTCCACCCCCATGGAAGCGCGGATCAAGCCTGCATTCCAGTCTTGTTTTACCCAGGTCACCACTTCCTCCGTATAAAACTTTTCACCGCCCCAGCCGTTGTTGCTCCAGAAGAGACTGGGTCCGGCAATACTCCCCGGCTGACCATCAAAGAGTATCTGATTGCCACTGACACTGATGGGCACTATGGATGTCACCGGATTGGTGCTGGAGGCAGATGAACTGCTGCTGGAACTAATAGAGCTTGAAGAACTGCTGCTTGAGCTGACCGAACTTGAGGACGATGAAATTACCGAACTCTGACTTGAAGGTGACCTGGAAGAACCTGAACTGCCGCCACAAGCAGCCAGTATCAGCGATACGAGAAAAACACACAGGCGTTGACCGCAACGAGAAATGCGCATGAAACAAACCTCTTGTTATTGTTAGATTGGCTGCCCTGAAGAACAGCTGGTGTAAATCAGGAAAAACTATTTGACCGGCTTTTCTGCCCAGCGCTCTTTTACCTTGAGTATTTCCGGCAACTGAGAGAGAAAAACCTCAACCAGCGCTGGATCAAAATGCTTGCCTGACTGCTCGCGAATATAAGCCACAGCCTCATTCACTGGCCAGGCTTTTTTGTAGGGCCGCTCTGTGGTCAGTGCATCAAAGACATCGGCTATGGCCACTATGCGGCCCACCAGTGGAATTTCCTCTCCAACCAGCCCCTGGGGATAGCCACTGCCATCCCACTTCTCGTGGTGAGTAAGCGCTATATCGTAGGCCATGCGCAACAATCCCTTGGTGTGATTGCCGATAATGCGCGCACCTATTACAGGGTGCTCCTGCATAATCTCCCACTCTTCCGGCGTCAGTTTTCCAGGTTTCTGCAGGATGTTGTCGGGAATTCCTATCTTGCCGACATCATGCATAGGCGAAGCGTGCAACAATTCTTCAATTGCCTCCTCATCAAAACCGAGAGCACGGGCCATCAGTGCCGAGTAGTGGCTCATGCGAATGACATGCAAGCCGGTTTCATTATCCTTGTATTCAGCTGCCAACCCCAAGCGCTGCACAATTTCCAGACGACTCTGTTTGAGCTCATCAGCGCGTACCAGCGACAAATGGGTCGCCACTCTTGCGCGCACTATGGGAGCGCTGACTGGCTTGGTAATGTAATCCACACCACCCACCGCAAAACCGCGGGCCTCGTCAGCGGTTTCTGTCAGCGCGGTGACAAAAATCACGGGAATTTCTGCAGTCTTTTTATCCTGTTTGAGCTGCGCACAGACATCGTAGCCACTGGTGCCAGGCATCATTACATCCAGCAGGATCAGATCCGGCTGCTCTTCACGCGCCAGCTCCAGCGCCTTGTCGCCATTCTTGGCAAACACCAACCGGTAATTGTCTTTCAGAATCTGCCGCATCACACTGAGATTGGTTGCTTCGTCATCCACCACCAAGAGGGTTTGCTGTACACCTGGCTGCAATAGGGTTGCTTGCATGATCAGATTTCCTTCGAGGAAAAAAGTTGTTGTTCAACTTGCTGCAGCATAATGAGCGCCTTCTCAAACTCAAACTCCGCAATGGCCTGATGCAGCGATTCAAGCAGGGCCTGGGGCAGTGCCGTCGACATCAGCAGTGAGAGTGCCTGCTCGTCCAGACGATGTCCCACAAGCGCCCGGCGCAATCGCATCAGTGCATCACGTTGCTCACTTTCACTGACCGGTTCAGGCAATCGCGGGGTTTCCTCCAACAGACTCTTGTCCCATTCGTTAATGGCCCTGCGCGTGCCAACCAGCAGCTGTGTCAGTTCCTGTTGCTGGCGCCGCCAGCCCTGCACGTCGGGAAAGGGGTACAACAAAAGATCTCCCAGCTTTTCACCCAAGGCTATCAGCGCGAGATTCAAGGCTGAGCCCTTGACACGATGCAGAAGCTCGCGATAACCCTTTTCATCACCCGCCTCAACCAGCTCTCCCAATTGTTCTGGCAGATCCATTTTCTCACGAATAAATTGCTCAAGGGATTGGGCATAGAACTGTTCATGCTGCCACAATTTCAGACCGGCATTGGCCGCCAGTAAAATCCGATCTTCCCGCGTGCCTTTCTGTTCACTGTCATCAGTCTCGCATTTTAACCCCAGCAGTTCTGCCATTTCGCGCTGCAGCAATCTCAGATTGATTGGCTTGGTGGCAAAACCGTCCATGCCCGCCTGCAAGGCAGCCAGTCTATCCTCTTCCAATACACTGGCGGTAAGCGCAATGATCGGGATGGGCTTGAGCTGACGTTCCTGCTCGTAAAGCCTTATGCAGCGACTGGCCTCAAGACCATCCATCACTGGCATCTGCACATCCATAAGCACCAGATCAAAACTCTGGTATTTGACCAATTCAAGGGCCTCCTGTCCGTTGTGCGCACAGGTGACCTCATGACCCGATTTGCGCAGCAGGATTTCCAACAGCTGCAGATTAGGCAACACATCATCCGCTACCAGAATGCTCAGTGGCGGCAACTGCAATTGCTCCGAATAGTCCGGCGATTCGGCCACCTCTCCCGCTGGCAGAGGGATTTTTATAATGAATTCACTGCCCTCGCCTTCACGGCTGGTCGCCGAGATACTGCCACCCATCATCTCGACCAGCTGCTTGCTGATGGTAGTACCCAAACCTGTGCCACCGAAGCGGCGCGTCATGGTGGCATCTCCCTGAGTGAACGGATCGAAAATGGCTTCAATCCGATCTGCGGGAATACCTATACCCGTATCGCGAATGCTGATACACACCTGATCATACTTGTGCATGGCTGTCAGCGTCACACTACCGGTCATGGTGAACTTGATGGCATTGCCGAGAAGGTTCAACAACACCTGGCGCAAGCGCGACTCATCGCCGCGATAAAACTCACCCAGCTCCGCATCATACTCCAGTTTGAGTTCCAGACCTTTCTTTTCAGCATTTGGACGCAGTGTGGCCACCACCTGCTGCAGAGTTTCCGGCAAAGAAAAATTGATATCGACAAGTTCAACCAGACCCCGCTCGAGTTTGGCGGCATCGAGAATATCGTTCAGCAAATGCAGCAGCGAACCTGTGGCCATGCGAATGGTATCCAGATGCTGACGCTGCTCCTCATTCAAATCCGATTGCAGCAGCACCTCAACAAAGCCGGTAATGGCGTTCATAGGTGCGCGAATTTCGTGACTGACATTGGCCAGAAACGCCATTTTGGCGGCCATTGCTTCTTCAGCCCGCGCCTTCTCGTGTCTCAGCTCCTGCTCCATTTTGTATCTATGGGTGATATCGAGAATAACACCGTCGTGCCATTGAAGCTCGCCCAACTCATCGCGCACCAGACAACCGCTCTCCCACATATAGCGCAGACTTCCATCGCGATGTATCACGCGATATTCGATTTCGAAATTGCGCTCAGCGGCAAATACAGCTGACGCAACCTTCTCTCTGTCGTCCGGATGAATAACATCATTGAAATGGCGTCCACCGCCCACCAGAAATTCCCTGGCGGGATATCCGGTCACATTCTCCACGCCATCGCTGATATAGAGCATGGTCCAGTGTTCATCCTGCAAACAGCGATAGGCAATTCCGGGAATATGGCTCACCAACGAACGAAACTTTTTTTCTTCATCAACGAGACGCTGCATTACCCCGGTGTAACTCAAAAAACCGCTGGCAATAAAAACACCCAGAGTGAAAATCATCACCACGCCTGCTATGGTCAGCGCGAGAAATTCCACATCCAGCGTGGTGATGTCGGCCTCCAGCTCGGGAAAACCCACAAAGCGGGCAGCTGCCATACCCAGATAGTGCATGACACTGATGGCTAATCCCATCAGACTGCCGCTGACCAAAGTAACCATCAGTCCCTTCGTGGGATAATGCTGCAACATCCAGGCGCGCAGCCAGAGTGTCAGGCAGGACAATGCCATGGCCGCGATCAGCGAGAGCGCAAACAATCCCCGGGCGTAACGCAACATAGGCGCCATTTCCATGGCCGCCATGCCAGAGTAGTGCATGGCACCAATACCCAGCCCCATAAGACTGCCACCTGCTAATAGTTGCGACCAGGCAACCCGGTCGCGACTCAGCATATACAGACCAAGCATGGCCGCCAGGAATGCGGGCGCCAGAGAATAGAGGGTCAGCCAGGGGTCATAGCTGACAGAGGTGCACAGCTCAAATGCCAGCATACCCACAAAATGCATGGCCCAGACACCACCGCCAAAGGCCAGACTGGCCATCGCCAGAATAAATAGCCGGGTGGATCTGCGGATACTGGCCTGCATCAATCCCACCATGTGCAATGCCATGATGGAGGCAAAGATCGCCAACAGGACTGATATCACCACCAGGTGCGGCTCATAGACGCCGATTAACAGCAGGCTGTCGTCGCTTGGATACTGAAAAATCTCGAACACAGGAAATGGCCAGGGCAGGTTGGGATTGCCTGCCCCCACCGGGCAGACTCACTCAAGCATAGTCGCTTTGGCGTGATTCAATCGGAAGAAAGGCTGTCTACGGACAAATGGTCGATGGGACCTGTGTGGCCGGCGATACGGTTGCGCCCCTGACTCTTGGCCTGATACAAGGCCTTGTCTGCCACACCTATCAATTGATCGAGAGTCAACTGCAGGCTGCTGGCGATACCGCCACTGATGGTGACTCTCTGAAAAGGACTTTCTTCATGGGGCAACAGCAGTTCTTCCACGGCGCGGCGCGCCCGCTCGGCTGCAAAACTTGCCCCTTCCATATCCGCCGCCGACATCAGTAGCAGAAGCTCTTCCCCGCCATAACGGTAGAGGCTGTCGCCGTGGCGCATGGTGCTCTTGATCGCCTGGGTGACCGCCTTGAGACAGATATCGCCTTCCACATGGCCATAGTGGTCGTTGTAGGCCTTGAAGTAGTCGATATCAAACAGCACCAGAGCAAAAGGTTGCACCGAGCGCTGGGCAGTGGCTGCCACCTTGACCAGATCTCCCTCCATAGCACGGCGGTTGCCGATACCCAGAAGCGGGTCCTCACGCGACTGGGCGCGCAACTGAATGTTGGTGTCGATGAGTTCCGCCTGGCTTTCAAGGATATCCACGTAGACGTTGATCATGTCGGTATGAGTCACCATGCCAACCAGCATACCTTCGTCATTCACAACCGGCAGATGGCGAACATTATTGGAACGCGCCAGCTTGAGGGCGTCAAGCAGGGAGGATGTTTCAGGCACACAGACAGGATCCGGCGTCATCACGTCGGACACTCGCAGAGAAACGGGATCAGTTTCGGGGAGAGCGAGCAGACCCACCAGATCGCGCTCGGTGACTATGCCACACACTCGTCCCTCGCGCGTGATCAGCACACAGGAGTTCTTATTGCTGCGCATGGTAGTGACCACCTGCACCAGGGGAGTATCCGGTGCAGCCTGGGATCTGACTGGAGTCATCAAATCTTTGACGGAGATCATAGCGGGATCCGCAGCACGGCTGAGATTAGCAGAGCTGGATACTAGCACGACTGGCGTCAAATTCGTCCAAATCAGCGCACATTCCCAGCGACTTTTTTCCTTACTGCCAACTTGACCCTACAAGTGTACTCACACGACAGGATTAAATGAACCTGTGCCAGGCAACCAGACACCATACCAGAGCCAGCAACAGCAGACTGACCAACACCAGCGCCGAACCTATGTCCTTGGCGCGCCCGGACAATTCGTGCTTCTCCGGGCCAATACGATCCACCACCGCCTCTATGGCGGAGTTAACCAGCTCCGCCATCAGCACCAGAAAAACACTGGCGATCAGCAGTATCAATTCCACGTGGGTTGGGGCCAACCAAAAAGCCGCAGGCAGCAGCACCAGCGCCAGAAACACCTCCTGGCGAAAGGCAGCCTCGTGACGCCATACAGTCGCCAGACCTTTCATAGAGTAGCCAAAGGCATCCATCACGCGGGCAATGCCGGTTTTACCGGGTTTGGACATGAGGACTTGTCTCCCGAAAACAGAAGTACAGGACAATTGGCGCATCGGCGCCTGAATATCCAAGCTTGAACAGGAATCAGTGATGGAACTGGTAGGTTTCAATGACACTGAGCGGCTGGCGATCATCCACCAGTACAGGCTGAAGGCGGGGATCAAAGCGGGTCAGATGAGCATGCCAGCGCACCAGCAGGCCGGCGCCAACCAGTCCAAGCATCGCCATCAGGAAAGTGAGCAGCTCGCTGCCCCAGAGATTGTGGGCAACACCGGCGCCCAGCATCAATCCGATCAGCGGAGTGAGGTAGACAAAGAGCGAGCCCTTGGCCACCACCTCTTCCGGCACACCTATCTGCACCTGGTCGCCCGGCTGATAGTCGGTCGGATCCCGCCCTTCGAGCAGCACCCACAGATAACTGGTGTGGCCGCTGTATTTATTGAGCAGACTCTGACCACAGCCGGATTCGGCTCGGCAGCTGTTGCAAGCCGAGCGCTGAATGGTTTCAACCCAGAGCCCTTCGGGCTCTATGGCCATGATCCGACCTGTCTCTATGATCACTGGGAAATCCTGAAAATGGCGATGGGCGCATTATGCGCGCCCATGCGGGAGAAAGGCAAAACCTGAAGAAGATGGATCAGTGCGCCCTGATGCCCTGGGCGACCTGCTCGGCGGTGATCTGGGGAATTTCCCCCACCACCGTCACCCGATAGAGATCCGCCCCCTTGGTCAGGCGGCTCATCAGCGCCAGGGTGGCGCCTCTGTGCCCAACCAGCTCCGGCAGCGCCGTCTCTGTGGGTTCAATGAACACAGAAAAAGTGGTCATGCCATCGGTGTACATGAGCATATCGCGCACTTCATGAATTTTTTGCTGTCCGGCAAATACAAAGCCCGGCGGCACCCACTCGAGAACCCAACCATCAGGCTCCCTTACCTCGGTCTGATTACAGCCGCCCAGATTGGCTTTGGCCTGGCGCTGACGCTGGGCCGGGGGCTGCTGTGCCAAGCGACTGGCATCGGGCAGAATTTCCAGTTCGATAAACTGATAGCGTTCCAGTACCCGGCCGCCGGCATCCACCATCAGCGAGCTGAGCACCAGACCTGTGTCCTGATCCACACTCAACAGAAAACCATGGCGAAAATTGTCTCTGGGCGCCACCTGCAGGCGGGTGGCGGTACGACCGGCAATCCGCTCCTCGTACAACACCTTGACCTGGTAAAAATTATCCAGCTGCTCCAGCCGGGAGCCCATTCTGGTCAAACGCCCCTGCAACAGCTGGTCACCGGGAGGCAGACAATCGAGTTGTTGGCCGGAGCGGACCACTTCCCGCTCGGGGCCATTGAGATATTCCAGACGCTCGTGTTCCACCTCGTCCTCCACCCAGTGAGACACGCGAAAACTCTGCAGCACAGGGCTGTTGGCGTACTGGTAGGTGAAGGAACCCCGGTAGTTGAGATCGTGGGAAACGCGGGACATCTTGGCGAAAAGCGCCTGGAGATTGCTGATGCCGGTTTCGGCCAGAGCGGTGTTGGCCACCAGCGCCAGCATCAGCGCGCAAAAACTGCTGCGCCAGATTGGATGGGTCATGGGTCAGTCTTCAACAACAAAAGTCGAACGGGCAAAGGGCAACATCCCCTGGCTGCTGTTGAGTGATGCGTTGTCGGCGTGGGACTCGATAAGCTGCATCAAATACTCACGCCACTCCTCCTGAGCCTCTGCCGAGAAACGGGCATTGTTTGTCGCCACGGCTTCGCGTGGCACAAACACCAGGTTGCGGCTCTCCTGCTGGCGGCCCTCGAAGCCCTGCTCCAGGCCCACGGTACGCAGGGACAGCGCCTGACCGTGATAACCGGAGGGAATGGCAGCGGGCGTCACAGCATCAAAAGTCTGGGCATCGGCCACCACATCAGCGGTCTGGTCCACCAGACCCGGATACTGGGCAAAAAGCATCACACCACCGGCAACCGAAGCGGCTACCGCAAAACGGGCGAGGTTTTGCCACCAGGGCTTGGATTGGATTTCCTGAGAGGTTGCGGGCTGGGCTTCGACAGCGGGTTCCGCCTCTATGGCTGCACTGACGCGGGCGGCGAAATCGGTCATTGAAATCTGGCTGGGCAGGTCGCGACGTATACCGGCACTGATCATCTGATAACGCGCCCAGGTAGCCTTGACCTCAAGACTGGTCTGACTGGCCTTGAGAACGCGCTGCAACTCCAGCTCCGATGCCTGGTTATCGACCAGTGCCGATACGGATTCGGCCAGGGACTGGGATGTTTGTTGCTCTGCCATAGGTCGCTCTACCCTTGTGAAAAAGCCACGCAAAAAAGTGTGGTCAAACATTGGTTGAAAAACAAAAAAGCCGAGGCTTGCAAATCGGGGATTTACCCCCTGGCCAACGCTCCCGATCCTGTCAGACCCGGCGGCCTGTCCAGAAGACAGACGCCCCTGCCAAAGGTTCAATCCTGCACCTGAATCCGTTAAAAAAAGTTAACTCTTTTTTCACACTTCAGACTAAATACCTTCCAACAACGGCTGGATACGCTTGTCGATGGCTTCGCGCGCGCGGAAGATGCGCGAACGAACCGTACCCACCGGACAATCCATGATGCTGGCAATATCTTCGTAACTCAGCCCCTCCATCTCCCTCAGGGTGACGGCGGTGCGCAGATCCTCCGGCAGGTCGCGAATGGCCTGATCAATAGTGGCCTGCAACTCATCCCGCAGCAGATTGTGCTCCGGGGTGTTCATTTCCTTCATGGCGTCGTTGCCCGAGAAAAACTCGGCTTCGTCCACGTCCACATCTGAGGCGGGCGGACGGCGATTGCGGGCAACCAGATAATTCTTGGCCGTGTTGATGGCGATGCGGTACATCCAGGTGTAAAAGGCGCTGTCGCCGCGAAAATTGGGCAGGGCGCGATAGGCCTTGACGAAAGCGTCCTGGGCCACGTCCTGCACTTCGGCGTGGTCGCGGATAAATCGGCTGATAATGGCGAAGATCTTGTGCTGGTACTTGATAACCAGCAGATCGAAAGCGCGCTTGTCGCCCTTCTGTACACGCTCAACCAGTTGCTGATCGGCATCGGGTGCCAATTCATCTATCATTCTATTGAAGCCCCCAAGGGTGCCGACCCTGTCGACACCTGATTCTCTTACTGGCTGTTCTGTAGCACTTGCTGAGCCCATGCGTATTTATAGCCTGTTTACGGGTTATGCGCTCGGCGCCCAACCCCACATTATTGACAGCACCTAGACTGGTCAGCTGTCGCAAAAGTTCCGGAATTATACCGATTTGCGATGCAAGAAGATGGATCATTTGGGGGTGTCGGCCGGGACTTTGGCTTGTATATACTGCGCAACCCTGACGCCCCGCGGCACATCACCCCCTGACCTAGGGACACTTTCATGAGCAAGCACTATAGCCACGACGTTCTGATTATCGGTTCCGGCGCCGCCGGCCTGACCCTGGCCCTGCACCTGGCGCAGTACGCGCGGGTCGCTGTCCTGAGCAAGGGCAACGCCAATGTAGGCTCCACCTGGTACGCCCAGGGAGGCATAGCCGCCGTATTGGACGATCAGGACTCCATCGACGCCCATGTGGCGGACACACTGGTGGCCGGTGCGGGCCTCTGTCACGAGGATGCGGTGCGCTTTACCGTGGAGCGCAGCAAGGGCGCCATCGAATGGCTGATTCAGCAGGGTGTGAACTTCACCAAGGAGACGGGCAGCGACGACTACCACCTCACCCAGGAAGGCGGCCACAGCCACAGACGCATCATTCACAGCGCCGACGCCACCGGCCAGGCGGTTCACTCCAGCCTGATAGATCAGGCACGGCAACAGCCCAATATCGAAATATTTGAGCACCATATCGCCATCAACCTGATCAGCCAGGCCGATGCCAGCTCGCGCAAGATGCGCTGTACCGGCGCCTATGCGCTGGATAACAAAGCCGACAAGGTGCATGTGTTTCAGGCCAAGGTGGTGGTGCTGGCCACTGGCGGCGCCAGCAAGGTCTACCTCTATTCCAGCAACCCGGATTCCGCCAGCGGCGACGGCATCGCCATGGCCTGGCGTGCCGGTTGTCGGGTGGCCAACATGGAATTCAACCAGTTCCACCCCACCTGTCTCTACCACCCCAAGGCCAAGAATTTCCTGATTACCGAGGCCCTGCGCGGCGAAGGGGCCTACCTGCGCCTGCCCAACGGCGAGCGCTTTATGCCGCGCTTTGACGAGCGCGCCGAACTGGCACCGCGCGACATAGTGGCCCGCGCCATAGACCACGAGATCAAACGTCTCGGCTGCGGCTTTGTGTATCTGGATATCAGCCACAAGTCGCCTGACTTCATCAGCGAGCACTTCCCCACCGTCAAGGCCCGCTGTCTGGAGTTTGGTATCGACATCACCAAAGAACCCATTCCGGTGGTGCCCGCCGCCCACTACACCTGCGGCGGCGTGGTGGTAGACCGCAATGGCCAGACAGACCTGCAACACCTCTACGCCATTGGCGAAACCTCCTTTACCGGACTGCACGGGGCCAACCGCATGGCCAGCAACTCGCTGCTGGAGTGCATTGTCTATGCGCAATCGGCAGCGGAACATATAGTCGAGCACCTGCCCGGCATTCCGGAACCAGCGTCCTCTGCGCCCTGGGACGAATCCCGCGTGACCGATTCCGACGAGGACGTGGTTATCTCCCACAACTGGGACGAACTGCGCCGCTTCATGTGGGACTACGTGGGCATAGTGCGCACCCACAAGCGGCTGGAACGGGCCACTCACCGCATCAAGCTGCTGAAAAAGGAAATTGCCGAGTACTACAGCAACTACAAGGTGAGCAGCGACCTGATCGAACTGCGCAACCTGGCCACAGTGGCGGAACTGATCATCCGTTCGGCTCACGAGCGCAAGGAGAGTCGCGGCCTGCACTTCTCTCTCGACTATCCGGAAAAATCCGCCATCGCCAAGGACACTATTCTGGTGCCCACCAACTTTGCAGCCCAGAACATAGTGGTAAATATTGATTAGTTGCGGGAAAAACCGGCGCGGCTGAGCAGCAGTACCCGCAGCCGGCGCAGGTCGTCGGCATTGGCGGAGTCCAGCAGCAGTACCAGGGTGAGGCGGGCTCGGCGCTCTGTACGGAAAGGCAGTATGACCAGCCAGGGCCAGACCAGAAAATCCCCGGCAGGAATCAGGATTTCAGTGAGAGAACCGCTCTGCCAGGACCAGCGGCCACCACTGTAGCTGAGCTGTCCCGCCGCTTTATCTCTGCGTTTTGCGCGATAGATCAGATGGATAATCAGGCCCATTACCAGCAGTGCAGAGAGAATGCGCGCCGCCAATCCCCAGGGCCAGAGCACCCAGACAATCAGCAGCGCCATAATGCCGTGCAACCCCAGCTCATAGCGCCAGAGCCATAGCGAAGGATTCAGCGACAATTGCAGCCGGGGATCAGCTACTCTGGAGACCTGTGTTGGCGCGGACAATTTGCACAATCCTTAGCAAATCCGGGTCGGCGGGATCCTCGCGGTTCATGCACCAGGCGTAGATATCCTGATCTTCGCAGGCCAGCAGCGCCTCATAGCGCCGCTGATCCTCTTCCGCGAGAGTGGAATACACATTTTCGATAAAGGGCAACAGTATCAAATCCAGCTCCAGCATACCGCGGCGGCTGGCCCAAAAAAGACGGTTCTTGTCCAAGGCAAAACCTCAACACTTAGGGATGGGCGAGTATAAACAGGCGCGGCGCCAGAGAAAACCGGCAAAGCCAATCGCCCGGGCTTTAATCTGACATTCTCTCGCCCTAAGATGTTCACCCCTTACTCTTCGAGCACAAGAAGTCACGCCATGTCCATTGATGTCTCATCTCTTCCACCGCTCCCTGAAACCAATGCCCAGGTGCAAATCATGCCGCTGGACAAGGGGTTACTCGCGATTCAGGGGCCGGATGCTGCCAAGTTCCTGCAGGGTCAGGTCACTTGCGACATAAGAGAACTGGCCGACAAGCAGATTCGTCTGGGTGCCCACTGCACCCCCAAGGGACGCATGCTGTCCAGTTTCTACAGTTTGCAGCCGGGTGCAGAGGAAATCTGGCTGCTGCTGCCTGGCGAACAAGTGGAATTCGCCCGCAGCTGTCTGGCCAAATACATAGTTTTTTCCAAAGCCAAGCTGGTGGACCTGAGCGAAAGTTACAGCTGCTGGGGCTTTAGCGGCGATGCCGCTGCCGAGTTACTGCAAAGGGAACTGGGCCAGTTGCCCGAAGAAAGCCGCTGGTGCACGGGAGAAGGTTTCTGGCTGCTGCGTGTGAATGCCGAGCGCTTTGTCCTTATCCTGACATCCGAAACCGAGTCACTGATCGACAAATTGGCTGCCAGCGCCGAGCTGGTCAGTCACAACTATTGGACGCTGCTGGATATAGCCGCCGGGCTCGGAGAAGTGCGCGCCAGCAGCCGCGAAGTGTTTACGCCCCAGGCACTGAATTTCCAACTGATCAATGGCATCAGTTTTCGCAAAGGCTGTTACACAGGGCAGGAAATTGTGGCGCGCCTGCATTATCGCGGAGCCCTCAAGCGACACATGTATCGCTTTGCTCTCGATCTTGATTTGACGAATATCACCGCCCTGCCCCAACCCGGTCAGGAGATTGTCAACAGTGAGGGCAAGAACATAGGCGAGCTGGTCCTGGTTGCGCAAAGTGGCGCGCTTCAACTGGAATTGCTGGCCAACCTTGTGGATGAAAACTGCGAAGATGCTTTTTTGCACTGGCCGGAGTCCGAGGGTCCGGGGAAAAAACTCGAACCCAAACCACTTCCTTATGCTATACCTAAGGCAGATATGCCCTAGCACCCCCTCCAATTTGCATTACAAAGCGATTTACAGGAATTTTCATGAGTCAGATTGTTGAAAGAATCCGTCAGGAGATCACCAACGCATTACAAACCGATCGCCTGGTTCTGCCGACTCTGCCGGAAGTGGCCCTGCGGGTGCGTGAAGTTGCCAACGATCCGGATGCGGACATGGACAATCTGACTGGTGTTATTGGCAACGACGCTGCGCTGAGCGCGCGCATTGTGCGCGTGGCCAACAGCCCGCTGCTGAGGGGTAGTCGCCCCATTGAAGATTTGAAAGCTGCGGTAATGCGTCTGGGCATGGCTTACACCTGCAACATAGCCACAGGGCTGGCCATGGAGCAGATGTTCCAGGCCACCTCGGATCTGGTGGACTCGCGCCTGCGCGAAGTCTGGAGTCGCTCCAGCGAGATCGCCGGTATCTGTCACGTGCTGTGTAAACACTACACTCGCCTGCGTCCGGATCAGGCCACACTGGCCGGTCTGGTTCACAAGATTGGCGTACTGCCAATTCTGACCTTCGCCGAAGAACACCCCAATCTGCTTTCCAACAGTCTGGTATTGGACAAGGTGATTGAAGAGCTGCACGCACCTCTGGGCGACATGATTCTCCAGGCTTGGGGATTCCCCGCCGAGCTGGCTCATATACCTACGCAACACGTGAACTTTAGCCGACAGATTCCCGGTGTGGACTATGCCGACATAGTGACTGTTGCCATGCTGCAGAGTTACATGGGTTCAAACCATGCCATGGCTCAGGTTGACTACCATCAGGTAACGGCTTTTGAGCGTCTGGGACTGGACCCCGACATGCAGTACGCCGAATCCGAAGACCTCACCGACGAAATGGAAGCCGCCATGCTGCTGTTGCAGTAAGGCAGCCGCCCACTTCAGAGACGCCAGTCGATAGGCGTCTTGCCTCTGGAAACGAGATAGTCGTTGGCTTTTGAGAAATGCCCATTGCCGATAAACCCGCGATGGGCAGACAGGGGCGAAGGATGGGGCGACTTGAGCACCAGATGTCGGCGAGCATCAATAAACTGCCCCTTTTTCTGCGCGTAACTTCCCCAAAGCAAAAACACCACGCCCTCACACTGCTCGTTGACCAGCTGAATAGCCCTGTCGGTAAAGGTTTCCCAGCCGCGGCCCTGATGAGAGCCCGCCTGTCCCTGCTCTACCGTGAGTGTGGCATTGAGCAGCAACACACCCTGATCTGCCCATGACTGCAAACAGCCATGGGGAGGAATGGGCAGCTGCAGATCCCGCTGTAACTCCTTGAACATGTTCTGCAGTGAAGGTGGTGCAGGAACGCCCGGCAATACGGAAAAGCAGAGACCGTGAGCCTGCCCAGGCCCGTGGTAGGGATCCTGACCGAGGATCACCACCTTGACCTGATTCAGCGGAGTTGAATTGAAGGCGTTGAAAATATGTTTGGAAGCGGGGCAGATCACCCTTCCCTGCTGTTTTTGCTGCAACAGAAATTCGCGCAACTGCTGCATGTAGGGCTGCTGAAACTCGGAGGCCAGATGGGCCAACCAGGAGGGATGCATATCCACTTTACGTTCTGATGAAGACACTTTGGCAGACGAGGACATAACCAACCCTTGTGTAAAAAAAATAAAAAAGCCCGGTAGAAAACTACCGGGCTTTTTACCTGAGGGATCAGGGAAAGTAAAACCTTAGAGCTTGTCGCCGTGCTCACTCAGGTACTTGGCTACGCCGGAAGGAGATGCGTCCATACCAGCGTCACCGTCTTTCCAGCCAGCCGGGCAAACTTCACCGTGCTGCTGGTGGAACGCCAGAGCATCAACCATGCGCAGCATTTCATCTACGTTGCGACCCAGCGGCAGATCGTTAACTACCTGATGACGAACTACACCTTCTTCGTCGATCAGGAAAGAACCACGATAAGCAACACCACCTTCAGACTCTACGTCGTAAGCCTTGGCGATTTCGTGCTTAACGTCGGCAACCAGCGTGTATTTAACCGGGCCGATACCGCCTTCGTTCACCGGAGTGTTACGCCAGGCGTTGTGAGTGAACTGGGAGTCAATAGACACACCAATCACTTCAACATTGCGCTTCTTGAATTCTTCTACGCGGTGATCAAACGCCAGCAGCTCTGAGGGGCACACAAAGGTGAAGTCGAGCGGGTAAAAGAAGATAACGGCTTTTTTGCCTTTGATAGCAGAAGACAGAGTGTAGCTGTCAACTATCTCACCGTTGCCCAGTACGGCAGCGGCAGTGAAATCGGGTGCGGATTTACCTACGAGAACGCCCATATTATTTCTCCTGATGCTTGAAGGGGTTGATGAAAACTAACAATCCAATAGCAGCTGACTATCATACACAGCGCGCTCCCTGTGTCACATTGATTTTTTATATGGCCCGATGAAAGACTCGGCTATCACCCTTAACTTTTGTTTATATGGCTAGAAAACATCCAAAAAACAAATAGCAATTATTCTCAGCCAATATTGACATCAATTCTCATTAGCAATAGCATCTGAATCTGTCAATTCTCGACCGGGTTCGCTCAAACCATGTACGTCTGTCTTTGCAAGGGTGTTACCGACCGCCAAATCAAATCCGCCATCGCTGAGGGGGCCACCTCGGTGGGTCAGCTGCGTAAATGCCTGGGTGTCGCCAGCCAGTGCGGCAAATGCGGCATCACTACCCGTGAAATTCTCGAGCAGCAGTTGGTGGACCAATCGCAGGAATCCGTTTTCGACAGCTATTACGCTATCGCCTGATCTCCGCCCTCTCCGCTGCAAACGCAAAACAGAATCAACAGCGCTCAGTATCGCGTTTATTTTTACTTATACATCAATCACTTAGACTTGACAGCCACAGCTTCCGGGCACAGACTGGTGAACTCTTGCCAAAGGCAGCTCAGCTGCTTTTGGTTTGCCCACCTGCCGAAAGGAGGCTCTCATCATGAAAGGCGATCCCAAAGTCATTGCTTCCCTCAACAAAATTCTTGGCAACGAGCTGGTGGCTATCAATCAGTACTTTCTGCATGCGCGCATGTACAAGAACTGGGGATTGAAAGAGCTGGCCGACCACGAGTATCACGAATCCATCGACGAGATGAAGCACGCCGACCGGCTGGTGGAGCGAATTCTGTTTCTGGAAGGTCTGCCCAATATGCAGGATCTGGGCAAGCTGCACATAGGCGAAGACACGGAAGAAATGCTCAGGTCCGATCTCGCGCTGGAACTGAAGGCCATTCCGGATTTGCGCGAGGCCATAGTGCTCTGCGAATCGGTGAAAGACTTCGGCAGCCGCGAACTGCTGGAAGATATTCTTGAATCCGAGGAAGAACATGTGGACTGGCTGGAGACACAGCTCTCGCTGATCAACACTATCGGTCTGCAGAATTACCTGCAGAGCAAAATGGGTTCGTGAGGCTTTTTCCCTAGAACTCTGGCAGCTGACTGGCTGCCAGAGCTTCCGTCAGTTCCGGCAGCCGTTCCTCTTCGTCAAACAACACTGCAATCTGATCGCGCAATTCCCGAATCTCCTCTTCATTGCGCTTGGCTGCATGGATAAACAACTGTTCAGCCAGCTGCAACTGCAAATTTTCCATGCCCAGCTGCGCAAAGACCTGCTCCTGCAAATCATCTCCGCGCAAGGCCGCGCGATAAATCACCACCAGATGACGCAGTGCTTCAGGATTTGAAAGAGCCAGAGGCTCCAGCTGTTCAGCTTCTTCGATTAATCCCGGCGGCACACTGATCACTTCATCCTCAGCCTGTTGCTGCACCTGCGGCTGATCATTTGTCGGAACTGGCGCTTGTGGTATCCACAAAACAAATAGCAAAACGCCCAAAAGTGCGAGCAGCATTACGCCCAGCGACAACCTCCAGATGGTAGAGCGCGATGGTGATATTACCGGAGGCAGCTGCGACTCCTGCGGATTGGCGGCAATGAGTGAATCAGTTTCTTCCGCCTGATCTTCCCCCGCACGAGCGCTGATAGTTTCCAACTGCAAAGTGATAGGCAGCTGATGGCCAAAGAGACGTCCCTGGGAACTCAGTGATGGCTCGTTGCTGGTGGTCAGCAGCGCCTTTTCCGCGCCGGCCACGGCCTTTTCCACCGCGCTTTCCGACAGATTTTCCAGCGCCTCGGCAAACTGGTCGACACTGGCAAATCGCTCCTGCGGTTCCTGTTTCAAAGAGCGATCAAGCAGAGGCTGAAAATCGGTGAGATGTGGCGGCAACAAGGGAGGTGAATTTTCCTCCTGCCAGGCGCGCAGTTCCGCCAGCGTTTGCAAACGGGGCAACTGACCGGTGAGCACCACATAGAGCAACATGCCCAGACTATAAACATAGCTGCGCTCATCCAGCGGCTTGCTCGCCAGCCGTTCCGGTGACCAGTAGATCATCTCCTGAGACAGAATTTCTGTATCTGCAGGCAGTTGCGTACAGGGATCAAAACCAATCAGCACCAGTCTATCCGGCGGTACAAAAATCAGATTTTCCGGGCAGGGGTTGGCTTCAAAACAGGATTGGCTGGCAGCCATCGTCAGCGCATCGGCGAGAGGACGGAAGCGCGACAGGGTTTGCGACAGACTCCATTCAAAACGCAGATGCTTCAGCGACCGGCCGGACACATATTCCATCACCATATAGATCCAGCCGTCGAGCTCACCCAGCTCAATGAGCCTCACCAGATGAGGATGCTCCGACGCAATCAGAAACCCCAGGCTTTCCATTTCTCTGGCGGAAACAGAACCGCGTACATATTTGATGACTCTTTCTTCGCCGGATGCCTGTTCCACCACCAGATCAACCCGGGTAGCGCTGCTCTGGCTCAGCGCCATCACCAGGCTGTAACCGGGAACCTCGGGTGGATTGGAATGGGTCATGGTCAAAAGGCTACTGAAATCAATCAACAGAAGATCGGGATGCCACAAACAAGGTCGAGGCAATCAGTGTGAGCAACATCAAGCTGAATACCAATACCCAAAACCAGCCCCACTGAAAATAAAACCAGCCCGTCGCTCCCGCAGTAAAGGTCATGACAGCATAGGTAGCAAATTCATTGGCCGCCTGCAGCCGCCCGCGCAAGCGCTCCTCTACCAGCGACAACAGTGTACTGCCGCCCATATACATCAGGTTCCAACCCACGCCCACACCCAGCAAAGCCAGATGAAAAATCGGCAGTGACTCGCTGGTGAGCGCCAGAACACAAGCCAACGCAAGTAAAACACACCCCGTCTGGGCAACAGGTTTGGCACCATAGCGCGTAATGGCCCTGCCGGTCACCAGCGAAGGCGCAAACATACCCAGCAGATGCCACTGAATCACACTGGCGGCATCCTCCGGCTGATATCCGCAGTGACTCATGGCCAGAGGGCTGGAGAGCATCACAAACATCATCACCGCATAGCCACCACCGCAGAGCATGATTGCAGGCAGCAGCACCGGGTGCCGCAAAACTTCTCCCAGAGACACGGGCGCACTGCCGCTCGCCGCCCGATGAGGCGTGGAAGTTCTGAGAAAGGCGAGCAGCAACACCGCTATCAGAGTCAAGCCACAGGTCAGCAGATAAGCCCCCAGATAAGTTGCCACACCCGACTGATCGGCGGACAAAGCCAGACCGCGACTGCCCAGCCAGGGCCCCAGAAGCGCAGCGAGAATACCGCCGCCCAGCACCCAGGCAATGGCCT
>ENA-UOVV01001145-UOVV01001145.1-compost-metagenome-genome-assembly--contig:-NODE-1145-length-22270-cov-10.661130_pt1 | contig 22270 bp, 23 predicted proteins | sample MGYA00238155_ERZ761577 | MGnify/ENA primary metagenome ERZ761577 (study PRJEB28898, sample SAMN06268775) | compost metagenome | isolation source: Emeryville, CA | place: USA:Emeryville, CA | collected...
CCGGCGCGCAAGGGCCGTGTCCCTGAAACGCGCCGGCGGCGTCGTGCCGCATGCCTGCTCCGGCTGAATGATTGCGGGAGCGGCAGCCATAAGTTACATCTGGACATCTGTCCCTGAAGCGATCCGGGCTTCTCGCGGGCCGCCGACCTGGCGGGTCCCCCGGCCTTTTTGCAAGCGGATCTGTCCCATGCCTTTCAACGAACGGTCGAAGCACATCACACAAGGGATCGAACGATCCCCCAACCGGGCGATGTATTACGCGCTCGGCTACGACAAGGCCGATTTCGACAAGCCGATGATCGGCATCGCCAACGGCCATTCCACCATCACGCCCTGCAATGCCGGCCTGCAGCCGCTGGCCGATGCCGCCGTTGCCGCGATCAGGGCCGCCGGCGCCAATCCGCAGACCTTCGGCACGCCGACGATTTCCGACGGCATGTCCATGGGCACGGAGGGCATGAAATATTCGCTGGTGTCGCGCGAGGTGATCGCCGACTGCGTCGAGATCTCGGTGCAGGGCCAGTGGATGGACGGCGTTCTGGTGCTGGGCGGTTGCGACAAGAACATGCCCGGCGGCATGATCGGCATCCTGCGCGCCAACGCTCCGGCGATCTATGTCTATGGCGGCACCATCAAGCCCGGCCGCTGGAAGGGCCAGGACCTCTCCATCGTCTCGGCCTTCGAGGCGGTCGGCGCCTTCATGGCCGGGACCATGACGAAGGAGGATTTCGAGGGCATCGAGCGGCACGCCTGCCCGTCCACCGGCTCGTGCGGCGGCATGTATACGGCCAACACCATGAGCTCCTCCTTCGAGGCGCTGGGCATGTCGCTGCTCTATTCCTCGACGATGGCCAGCCCCGATCGCGAGAAGATCGACAGCGCCGCCGAATCCGGCCGCGTGCTGGTCGAGGCCGTCAAGAGGAACATCCGCCCGCGCGACATCGTCACGAAAAAGGCGATCGAGAACGCGGTGGCGCTGATCATGGCGATCGGCGGCTCGACCAATGCGGTGCTGCACTATCTCGCCATCGCGCACGCGGCCGGGATCGACTGGACGCTCGACGATTTCGAGCGCGTGCGCCGCAAGGTGCCGGTGATCTGCGACCTGAAGCCCTCGGGCAAATACATGGCCGTCGACCTGCATGCGGCAGGGGGCATCCCGCAGGTGCTGAAGCTTTTGCTCGATGCCGGCCTGCTGCATGGCGATTGCCTGACCATCACCGGCCGCACGCTGGCCGAGGAGCTGGCCGGGGTGCCGGCCGCGCCGCGCGCCGACCAGGACGTCATCCTGCCGATGGACAAGGCGCTCTACCGCGAAGGTCATCTCGCCATCCTGAAAGGCAACCTCGCCGAGGACGGCGCGGTGGCCAAGATCACCGGCCTCAAGCAGCCGTCGATCACCGGGCCGGCGCGCGTCTTCGACGACGAGCCGTCGGCGATGGACGCGATCCTGTCGGACAGGATCCGGCCGGGCGACGTCGTGGTGCTGCGCTATCTGGGCCCCAAGGGCGGGCCGGGCATGCCCGAAATGCTGGCGCCGACCTCCGCGCTCGTCGGCCGCGGGCTGGGCGAGAGCGTCGGGCTGGTCACCGACGGGCGCTTTTCCGGTGGCACATGGGGGATGGTCGTCGGCCATGTGGCGCCGGAAGCCTATGTCGGCGGCACCATCGCGTTGGTCGAGGAAGGCGACTTGATCACCATCGACGCGCACCGGCTCCTGCTGCAGCTCGAGGTGGACGAGGCGGAGATCGCGCGCCGCCGCGCCGCCTGGAAGAAGCCCGAACCGCGATACAGCCGCGGTGTGCTGGCCAAGTTCTCGGCTCTCGCCCGGCCTGCCAACGAAGGCGCCGTCACGGGCTAGATCTTTTCCGGTTCAGGCCGGATCGCCCCTCGTCCCCTGCCGGGCCCTCTCTTCGTGAACGGGGAGAAGGGTGCCTTCCGCGACGCCGACGCCGCCTTCGCCCCGCTTGCGGAGAGTGTGAAGGGCTGCTTCCATCTGTGCCTGAAGGGCTGCGGCGCGTTTCAGGCGCCCGGCGCGGTCTTCAGCACGTAGCGAAGCACCATCTCGACGACATGCTCCCGCAGCAGCTCCTGCCCCTCGGGGCTGAACAGCGCGTCTCCGAAGATGCCGGAGAACGTCGCGCGGTTGGAGACGTTGAAGAAGGACAGCGCCGAGATGTGCCAGTGCAGCTCGACCGGATCCACGACCCGGAACAGCCCCGCCTCCCGTCCGCGCCGGCAGATATCCTCCAGCTTCCGGATGGCGCCGGCATTGACGTCGCGGATGGCCGCCGACTGTTTCATGTAGGCGGCGTGGTGGACGTTCTCGATCATCACGATGCGGATGAAGTCGGGGTGCTGGCTGTGGTGGTCGAACGTGAATTCGACCAGCCGCCGCAGCGCCTCGACGGGGGGAAGGTGGTCGAGGTCGAGCTCCTGCTCGCCGTCGCGCACCTTGCGGTAGGCCTCTTCCAGCACGCGGCGGTAAAGGCCCTCCTTGTCCCCGAAATAGTAGTAGATCATCCGCTTGGAACTGCGCGTCTTGGCCGCGATCTCGTCCATGCGCGCGCCCGACAGGCCGTTGCGGGCGAATTCCGCCATCGCCACCGCGATGATGTTGGCCCTGACACCCGCCGGGTCCTGCTTCCAGCCGCCCCGCGTCGCCGTCTTGCCCGTCCGCTCGCCGAGCCCGTCCATGATGCCAGTCTCCTCCGCCCGGCCGCTCTACACGAAACGGCGCGTACGTTCAAAGCCGTTGACTGAATTAACCAGATAGTTCAAAAAGAACCGGCCACGGGGAAGAGAAGGGTGGACCCGCGCCACCTTTCGCGGTCGGAGGCGGGAGATGAGCCGTTTGTCAGCAAGGCCGACGCAGGAGGAGCGTTCCGCCGCGGCGGGATCCGTCCTTGTCGGCCTTGTCGGCAAGGGGATTCAGCTTTCGCGCACGCCCTTCATGCACGAGGTGGAAGGGCGCGCGCAGGCGATCCCTTATGTTTACCGGCTGCTGGACACCGACTGCATGGGCGATGCGGAGCCCGAGCTCGGCGAGGTCCTGCGCCTCGCCGCCAGTTTCGGCTTCACCGGCCTCAACGTCACCTTCCCCTACAAGCAGGCGATTTTGCCGCTGCTCGACGAGCTGTCGCCGGCCGCCCGCGCGGTCGGCTCGGTCAACACGGTCGTGTTCCGGAACGGCCGGCGTCTGGGCCACAACACCGATGTCTGGGGTTTCCGCGAGAGCTTCCGCCGCGGCATGGCCGGCGCGCCGCTGGACACCGTCCTGCTCGTCGGCGCCGGAGGCGCCGGCGGAGCGGTGGCGCATGCTCTCCTCGACCTCGGGGTCGGGTGCCTGCTGCTTCACGACCTCGACGCCGGCCGGGCCCACGCCCTTGCCGCTTCTCTTGCCGCGCATTTCGGGGCCGGCCGGGCGCAAGTCGACGGCGATCTCGAACGCGCCGCCGGCCGGGCCTGCGGGATCGTCAACGCGACCCCGGTGGGCATGGCCAAGCTTCCCGGCACGCCGGTGCCCGCGGCCCTGTTGCGGGCCGCGCACTGGGTCGCCGACATCATCTATTTCCCGCTCGAGACGGAGCTGCTGCGCCAGGCGCGCGCCGCCGGCTGCCGCACCTTCCCGGGCGAGGGCATGGCGGTCTGGCAGGCCGTCAGGGCCTTCGAGCTTTTCACCGGCATCGTCGCGGATGCGAACCGGATGAGGGCCGCCTTCGCGGATTTCGACCGGGCAGCGGCCTCGCGCCGGTGAAATGCCGCTCGCCGCGGGCGGGCGGAGCAGGATTTGGACCATGAAACAGGGAGGACCCAGATGACCGTTTCCGCAACCCGCCGCCAGTTCCTGGCGGGCACCGCCGCCGCCGGCGCGCTCGCCGCGTTCCCGGCCCTTGCGCAGGACAAGCCGAAGCTTCGCTTCTCGGCCGTCTTTTCCGAGCAGGACATCCGCGCCGAGATGATGAAGATGTTCTCCGACGCGGTGAAGGACGACTTCACGTTCGAGGGATATTACGGCGGCAACCTCTTCAAGCAGGGCACCGAACTCGTCGCGCTCCAGCGCGGCAACCTCGAGATGGGCAACATCGCCCCGCAGGACATTTCCAACCAGATCCCCGCCTGGTCGATCCTGACGGCGGGATACCTGTTCCGCGACGCCGCGCATGTCACCAGGTTCTTCGCGAGCGAAGCCGGCGCGGAAATGAAGAAGATGACCGAGGACCAGCTCGGCGTGCGGGTGCTGGGGCCGACCTATTTCGGCGTCCGCCAGCTCGGCCTGAAGGGCGACAGGGAGATCAGGACGCCGGCCGATCTCGCCGGGGTCAAGCTGCGCATGCCGGGCGGCGAGGCCTGGCAGTTCCTCGGCCAGGCGCTCGGCGCCAACCCGACGCCGATGGCCTATGCCGAGGTCTATACCGGCCTTCAGACAGGCGCGATCGACGGCCAGGACAATCCGCTGCCGAATGTCGAGAACATGAAGTTCTACGAGGTGATGAACCAGATCGTCCTGACGGCGCATCTCGTCGGTTTCGACCTTCTGGCCATCTCCAGCAAAGCCTGGGACGCCGCCACGCCCGAGCAGCAGGCCAGGATCCAGGCGGCCGCAGACGCGGCGATCGCCTTCTCGCAGGACAAGCATCTCGCCCGCGAGGCCGAGCTGGTCGAGAAGTTCCGCGCCGCCGGCCTGAAAATCTACGAGCCGGACCAGGCTGCCTTCCGCGACCATGTGCAGAAGCAGTATCTCGCCTCCGATCTCGCCAAGAGCTGGCCTGAAGGCATGGTCGACAAGATCAACGCGCTCTGACGCTGCAAGGCCGGGTGCGCGCTCCGCGTCCGGCCACGCCGTCGCCCCGCTGCCTGCGACACGGGGTGCCACGCCCGGAGGAAGAACCCATGAGACCGACACGCCGCACGGTTGCCGCATGGCTGTACCGGCGGGCGGAGAACGTGCTGGCCGCAATGCTTGCGGTGATGTTCTTCGCCTTCCTTCTGCAGGTCCTGTTCCGCTACGTGCTCAACTGGCCGACCGGCTGGACCAACGAGCTGTCCGCCATCCTGTGGATATGGATCGTCCTGTGGGGCGCGGCCTTCGTGCTGACCGAGCAGGAGGAGATGCGCTTCGATCTATTGTACGCCTCCGCGCGGAAGCGCACGCGCAGCGCCATGTTTCTGGTGTTCGCCGCGGCGCTGATCTTCCTGTACGCCATCTCCTTTCCTGCCGTGGTCGACTACGTGACCTTCATGAAGGTGCAGAAGACGGCCTACATGCACATCCGGTTCGACTGGGTGTTCTCCATCTATCTCGTGTTCGTCGTCGCCGTCATCATCCGCTATCTGTGGTTGTCCTGGCGCGTGCTGCGGGGCGCCGCGCCCGACGAGTTCGATCCGACCAGGGCGGGATCCGGCGTATGAATTTCGCCAGCCCCTTCTCGCTCTCGATCGTCGCCATCACCGTCCTTGCCCTGCTCGGCCTCCCGGTCGGGCACGCGATGATCGGCGGCTCCATCCTCTACCTGCTGCTTGCCGGCCTCGACATGGGCACGGCGGCCGAGCAGTTCCTCAACGGGATGTATTCCAACTACATCATCCTGGCGGTGCCCCTCTTCATCCTCGCCGCCGAGCTGATGAACATCGGCTCGATGACCGATCGGCTGATGATCTTCTGCAATGCCTTCGTCGGGCGCTTCCGCGGCGGCCTGGCGCAGGTCAACGTGCTGCAATCGATCATCTTCGCCGGCATGTCCGGCTCCGCCATCGCGGATGCGGCCGGCTCCGGCAAGATCATGCAGAACATGATGACGGCCGACGGCAAGTATCCGGCGAGCTATGCGGCCGCCCTCACCGCCGTGACCTCGGTCATCGGCCCGATCATCCCGCCCTCGATCCCGATGATCATCTACGCCCTCGTGTCGGATGCCTCGATCGGATACCTGTTCCTGGCGGGCGTGGTTCCGGGCCTGCTCATGGCCCTGTTCCAGATGGTCCTGGTGTTCGTCCATGCGCGCACGCGCGATTTCCCCGTCGAGCCGCCGACGCCGCTGCGCGAGATCCCGGGGATCACGATCCGCGCCCTGCCCGCCCTGATGATGCCGGTGGTGCTGCTCGGCGGCATCTATTCCGGCGTCACGACGCCGACGGAGGCGGCCGCCGTCGCCGCGGCCTATGCGCTGTTCATCTCCGTGGTGCTCTACCGCAGCGTCTCCTTCGCCGACTTCTACCGTTCGGTGCTGGCGAGCGCCCGCACCACCGCCTCGATCGGCATGCTGATCGCCGGCGCGCTGGTGTTCAACTATGTGGTGACGGTCGAGAACATCCCGCAATCGCTCAGCCTGCTTCTGACGAGCTGGGACCTTTCGCCGACCGGCTTCCTGATCCTCGTCAACGTCGTCCTCCTGCTGCTGGGATGCGTGCTGGAGGGAACCACCATCATCCTGGTGATCCTGCCGGTGTTCATTCCGACAGCGCAGGCGCTCGGCATCGATCTCGTCCATTTCGGCGTGGTCTGCGTGGTCAACATCATGCTGGGCCTGGTGACGCCGCCCTACGGCCTCCTGCTCTTCATCATGGTGCGCATCGCCGACGTGCCGCTCGCCGATATCGTGCGCGACGTGCTGCCGTTCCTCTACACGATGGTCCTTTCGCTCGTCGTCATCACCTTCGTCCCCGATACCGTCCTGTGGCTGCCGCGCCTGTTCGGCTACGGCGGCTGAAGAAGCGAGGTCACCATGTCAGGCAAACCGCTCTGGGTCCTCAACGGACCGAACCTGAACCGGCTGGGCACGCGCGAGCCGGAAATCTACGGCCGCACCACGCTGGCCCAGATCGAGGCGTGGTGCCGCGAGGCGGCCGGGGCGCGGGCGCTCCGCTTCCACCAGACCAATGCCGAGCACCAGCTCGTCGACTGGGTGCACGAGGCGATCGACGACGGGGCGGGCATCCTGATCAATCCCGCCGGCCTGTCCTTCCGCTCGATCCCGCTGCTCGACGCGCTGAAGATGTTCCCCGGCCCGATCATCGAGTTCCACATCTCCAACATTCATCGCCGCGAGGAGATCTACCGGCATTCGCTGATGTCGGGCGCCGTCACCGCCGTGCTCGCGGGGCTCGGCCCGAAGGGCTATCCGCTCGCCGTCACCGCGCTGCTCGGCATGATCGGCGACGGCTGACCGCGAGGCGCCCGCCCGGCCCGCCGGGCGCGGATCTGCGGCGCCGCCGCGCCGCGTCCTGGCGAGGGCCGGCCAAAATCGCCCTGTCGATATCCGGCGCGATCGGCTATCCGTTCGGGAGGACATCTCGACCGGTTGCCGGGACGGGTCGGCCGGCCGGCGCTTGAGGAGCGACAGCAGCAATGTGCGGTTTCGTCTGCCTGTGGAATTTCGGGGACGAGGCGCTGGCCTCGCGCATGATCGGCAAGATCGGGCATCGCGGGCCGGACGACGTGCAGGTGATCCGGGCCGAGGGCGCCTCCGTCGTCATGGCGCATTGCCGGCTTTCGATCATCGGCCCCGACGACGGCGCCCAGCCGATCCGGCAGGGCGAGGCCGTTCTGGCCGTCAACGGCGAGATCTACAACTACGCCGATCTGCGCGCCATCCTCGGCGAGGGCATCTTCCGGACCCGGAGCGACAGCGAGACCATCCTGCACCTGTCCCGTTCCGGCATCCTGCGCTGGGTCGCCCGCCTCGACGGGATGTTCGCGTTCGTGCTGGCCACGCCGGAGCGGATCGTCGCCGCCCGCGATCCGCTCGGCATCAAGCCGCTCTACATGGCCAGGGCCGGCAACGGCCTGGCCTTCGCCTCCGAGCTGAAGGCGTTCGACGGGACCGGGATCGACGCGGTGGAGGCGATCCCGCCCGGCAGCCTGCTCGACAGCGTCGGCGGGCTGCGGCAATGGTACCGGATCCCCCATGGCGCGGCGGAGGCGGCCGAAGATGCCGACGCGGAGGCGATCCGGCGCGAATTGCGGCTGGTGCTGGAGGAGGCGGTGCGCAAATGGCTGGTGGCCGACGTCGAGGTCGGCGCGTTCCTGTCGGGCGGCCTCGACAGCTCGGTCATCGCGGCCCTCGCGGCGCGGATGGTCCCCTACCGGCTCAAGACCTTCTCGGTCGGCCTCGCCGGCAGCCCCGACCTGGTCGCGGCCCGGCGCGTGGCCACGCATATCGGCTCCGAGCATTTCGAGCGGGCATTCACCGTCGAGGAGGTCGCCGAGGTCCTGCCCGGCGTGATCTACCATCTCGAAAGCGCCGATGTGGACCTGGTGCGCAGCGCCGTGCCGACGCATTTCGCCGCGAAGCTGGCGCGCCGCCACGTCAAGGCCGTGCTGACGGGGGAGGGCGCCGACGAGCTGTTTGCCGGCTATGCCTACCACCATGCCTATGTCGACCGGCCGCGCCAGCTTGCCGACGAATTGACGCGTCTGCTCGGCACCATGCACAACATCAACCTGCAGCGCGTGGACCGCATCACCATGGCCGAGAGCCTGGAGGCGCGCACGCCCTTTCTCGATCGCGACCTGATCGCTTTCGCCCAGTCGGTTCCCGCCGCGCTGAAGCTGCGCCGCACGGACGCGGGCACGCCGCGCAGCACCGGGCCGACGACCGAGAAGTGGATATTGCGCACGGCATGCGAGGACCTGCTGCCGCACGACCTGGTCTGGCGCAAGAAGGCGCAGTTCGACGAGGGTTCGGGCACGGTCGACGCCCTGGCCGGGGCGCTGCGCATTCTGACGGGCGCGGATGCGCCGCCCGACCGTGCCGGCGAAGCCGCGATCTACGAGCGCCTGCTGCGCGCGCAATATGCCGACCCCGGGCTGATCCTGCGCAATGCCGGCACTTGGGTCTCCGGGCGGCGTGCCGTCTCGGCCGGGTAAGGCTTGCCGGCGCCGCCTTCGGGAGAGCCCGGCATGCCGTTCGACCCGCGTGGGCGGTCGCACCGGGCAGCTCGCGATGACGGATCGCTGCCGGATCAGCGCAATGGCGGCCGGTCGATAAGGATGGCGGCCAGAAGCAGCGCGAAGCCGAGGATGGAGAACCCGGCGCGCAGCAGATGCCAGTTCCACCACGCGGCCCGCAGCTCGGCCCAGTTTCCCGGAAGCTGGTCGGCCGTCCACGTCATCACCTGCGCGTTGATCGGCTGGTTGAAGAAGCGGGTGACGATGCCGGCGGCGATCATCAGCGCCAGCGCGCCGAGATAGAGCCAAAGCGCGCTGCCCTTGCCGCGGGCCTGCCAGGCCAGCGCGACGGTCAGCGCGATGGAGACGAATGCCAGGCCCGGCAGCAGGACATTCAGGCCCCGCACCGCGCCCTGATGCATCTCGATAAAGGTTGCAGCCGCATAGGAGGTCGGATCATATCCGCGCCAGATGCCGAAAACGCTGCCGGCGACCATCGCGAACAGCAATCCCGCGAAGAACTGGAGAAGCATGACAGGAGAGCCCATTGCAACCTCCACGAAGACGATGCCGCTGGTGGACGGCGGCCGGCACCGCGTCGCCGCTCATATTCGTTACAGTGACACTGTAGTGAAATCATGGCCGATGTAAAGCCGCAAACGCGCCGCTACCGGTCCGACAAACGCGCCGCCCGCGCGGCCGGGACCCGCGCATCGATCCTTGCGGCGGCGCGGCGGCTGTTTCTCGCCAGGGGCTGGACGGGGACGACGATCGCCGACATCGCCGCGGCCGCGGGCGTATCGGGCGAGACCGTCTATGCGGCCTTCGGCAGCAAGAAGGAGATCCTCCGGCAGCTCGTGGTGCAGGCGGTGCGGCAAGCCAGGCCCGATATCCCGCTGATCGAGCAGGAGGGTGCGGCCAGGATCGCGCGCGCGTCCGAACAGGCGCGCCAGATCGAGCTGTTCTCCGGGGATGTCGCAAGGGTGCTCGCGCGCGTCGCCCCGCTGATGGAGGTCGTGCGCGTGGCGGCGGGCGCCGATGCCGAAATGGCCGCGCTCCATGCCCGTCTGCACCGCGGCCGGCGCGACAATCTCGAATGGTTCGCAGGCATGCTGCTGGGCAATGGCCCGCTGAGGGACGGCATGGATGCGAAGGCGGCCGGGGACATCCTGTGGCGGCTGGCCAGCCCGGAGCTCTTCCTGCTGATGCGGCGCGTCGAGAAAGCCTCCTTGCGCACCTATGCGGACTGGCTGGCGACGAGCCTGAAGCTGCTGCTCCTGGACCGATAGACGCACCGCACGGGCAGGCCCGGTCACGTCCCCGAACCGGGCGCCGCCGCGGCTGCGGGGACGGCGGCAGGCAAAGGAGGCGTCGCTTGCGCTTCCCGAAGCTCAGGCCCCGTATTCGGCGTCGCCGACATGCTCCAGCCAGTCGACGACCTTGCCGTCCCTGACCTCTTGAAGCGCGATATGGGTCATGGCGGTTTCGGGCGATGCGCCGTGCCAATGCTTCTCGCCCGGCTCGAACCAGACGACGTCGCCGGGGCGGATTTCCTCGACGGCGCCGCCCTCGCGCTGCACCCGGCCGAGGCCTGAGGTGACGATCAGCGTCTGTCCGAGCGGGTGCGTATGCCAGGCGGTGCGCGCCCCCGGCTCGAAGGTGACGTGCGCGCCCTGCACCCGGTCGGGGGCGGCCGGGTTGAACAGCGCATCGATGCGCACGCGGCCGGTGAACCACTCGGCGGGCCCGGTGCGTGACGGTGTCTGCCCGGCGCGATAGATATGCATGAGAACCTCCTCGGGGTCAGGGGCCGCGTGTCGATATGCGGCCTGCGTTCCGCTCGGCAATCGCGGCGCGGTCCGGCACCGCCCGCCCGGGCCGGCGAGCGCATGGCTGGCGGGCAGGGCGTGGAACATCGCCGGGATAACCGTATATCCGGGATCGGCATCTGCTTCGAGCGCGCCGCGCCGGCACGGTGGGCGGTGGGTTCGCCCGCCTCGCCGGCGACGTCGTGGGGCCGCTGCTTACGGGCCTTCAGCCGCAGACGGACTCGCCGATCCAACCGCCCCGGCTGTATCGTCCGGCAATCCTGGATCGGACGGGCCCGCTACAAACAGGCGCCTGTGCCGCTCGACAGGTCCACGCTTATCGTGAGACGGCCCTCATTGACGACCCAGCGCCGGACCGAAGGCGTACGCAGCGCACTCTTGACGAAGGGGTCTTCATCCGCGATCCGCTGTGCGTCCGCGAATGAAGCGGCCCTCACGATTGTCACCCCGTCTCCGGTCATGGCTCCCGTTTCATCGAACACGGGGCCTGAGGCGAACAGGGTGCCGGCCCGCTCGAGATCGATCATGTAAAGAAGATGCTGCTTGAGCAGGCTGTGCAGATCTCCTGCGGGAACGAGGCTGCGGTTGCTGATGATGTAAAGTTCCTTGCGCGCCATGCGCGCAAGCAGAGCGGCGGCATCGTCGTCCACAGTCAATGCCTGTTCAGTCATCGGAGCCTCCGGCCGTGCGCCGCATGTCTGCGATGACTTCATCCGTCGTGGCGCGATAGTGCTGTTCGAGAGCGTCCGCCGCCTTCTTTGCGTTTCTGTCGAGGACGGCATCGACGATCGTTTTGTGCTCGATCGTCGTATCGCGGGCGAGCTTCTGGTTGGGCACCTTTGTCAATCGGACGATGCGGAAACGTTCCGCCTGGTCGAATAACAGACCAGCGAGACTCATCTGCCATTGCGACCCGCACGCTGACAGCAGTGTCATGTGGAACGCACGATGCTGGGACGCCCACTGTTCAGCCTCGAACCCCTGGCTCTTGGGTATGGGCTGTCTTGACAGGGCGTGGAACGCAGCCACCACATTGGCTTCCCAATGAACGTCACCTTTCTCGACGGAGCGCGTCAAGGCTGCCCGTTCAAGGATGAGTCGGGTTTCGGTGACGTCGATGACATCGGCGATCGATATGGTGGCGACCCTGAAGCCGCGTTGACCGATGGATGTGACCATCCGTTCCGTGGCCAGTCTCGATAGCGCCTCACGCAACGGGCTGATGCCGACATTGTACCTCGCCCTGAGATCGTCGGACCGCAACGAACTGCCGGGCGGCAGCACGCCCCATACGATGTCCGCCCGGATGCGCCGATAGGCGACCTCGGTCAAGGTGCGCGGAGCGTCGGATTCGCGCGCGCTTCGATTTTCCAAATTCGGTTCGATTGTCCGTTTCATGGATTACGGTCTTGACACAACGAAAGCTCGAGTTCTAGGTTGATATTGGAAATTCTGCACGAGTTTCCAAAAATATTCCAGACGGACGCTCCCCCCGGAGGAGGAAAATGGCTGTCGACGCCAGGATCGTTCGTTGTGAGCTGCAGGAGTGGAGGCGGATGACAACTGGACGGACCCTCATCAAGGGCGGTCACATCGTGACCATGGACGATGCTCTGGGAGACTTGGAGCAGGGCGACATCCTCATCGAAGGCAGCAAGATTGTTGCGGTTTCTGCCTCGATCGATGAGCCGGCCGACGAGGTCGTCGACGCGTCCGGCCAGATTCTCATCCCCGGTCTCGTGGATACGCATATCCACTTGTGGGAGATGCCGATGCGCGGCTTTTCCCATCTGTTCCATCACTCGACGCAGTACTTCACGCATATTTATCCGCGGCGCGGGGTCTTCGGAGCCGATGACGTTTACGCGGGCGTTTATGCGGGTGCTCTGGAACTGATCTCGAACGGCACGACGACGGTCCTGGATTATTGCCACTGCGTAAACTCGGTTCCGCACGGGACGAGCGCGGTTGCCGGGCTGCGCGATGCCGGGATTCGCGGCATTCACGGTCACGCGGTCGGCATCCGCTCTCCCATTCTTGGAGATGTGCCGGCCGATCGGCGTTTCGAGGAGGCCGACAGGGTTCGCGACGAGGTGGTGCAGGACGACGGCGAGGGGCTGTTGTCCATGATGATTGCACTGTCAGAGCGGCAATTGGGGGCCGATATCGATCTTTTCGCGCGCGAGGTGGAGTTTGCGCGCAAGCGCGACATGCGGATGACGCTGCACAGCATCCAGGACCTCCACATGACCGCCCTGCACGATGCCGGCCTTTTGGGTTCCGATTTCCTTCCGGTGCACGGGACGCAGATGAACCGGCACGAACTCGACGTAATGGCCAAGCTTAACGTCCCGCTCTCCTTTACGCCATCCTGCGAATATAAGCGAGATCTTGCGGCGATGCTCGGCTGGGCCGTGGAGCGCGATATTCAGCTCTCGTGGGGGGTCGATGTCCCGACATTCGTGGACCCGGACCTGTTCGCTCAGATGAAGCTCGTCGTCCAGATGCAGCAGCACTACGATGCGCTGGAGGACAAGATTTCCGGCTTTGCGCCGCGGCGCAGGCCGACGCTGAGCGCCCGCGACGTGCTCAAGGCCGGAACGCTCGGTGGAGCGCGAGCCGTCGGGCTGGATGCCAGGATCGGTAGCCTGGCGCCTGGCAAGGAGGCCGACATCGTATTCCTCGGCCTGCCATTTGCCGGCGCCTCTCAGGGCGATGTGTGTGCCCATATCCTCTACCAATCCGGTGCGCGTGACGTCGAAAGCGTGATGATCGCCGGCAAGTTCCGCAAGCGCGACCGCGAGATGCTGGATGTCGACCGCGAGCGTGTGCGGGCGATGGTCAACGCCGCAAGGGAGCGCGTCATGGCGCGCGCGTTCGAACCGAAGCCTGAATGGAAGATCCCTCCCTACGACTGGCGGCATCTGAGCAAGTGAATGCCACCGCAACCAGGAATGGAGCCAGAACCGTGCGCAAGATATTGAAGACATTGATACCTGTTGCCGCCGCCTTGGGGGCGCTTTCTGCCGGCATGACCTTCTCTCATGCGGACGAACTCGAAAAAGTCCGCCTTGTCAGCGGGAATCCGGTGATGGTCGTCAGCACGCCGGAGCTTTACGTGCCGCTGGCGATGGGCTGGTGGCGGGATGAAGGCTTCGACGTCGAGGTTCTCTACGCACAGGGCTCCAGCGCCGGCGCGCAGCTGATGGTCGGCGGAAGCGGCGAGGTGGGAATGATCAATACCATCCCGATCGTCGTTGCCGATTCCAAGGGCGCGGCCGACATCCGCGCCGTTTCGGTCATCACCAACACCGTCTGGCAGATCGTCACCCTCAAGGACGGCGGCGTGACGAACGCTGCCGATCTCAAGGGAAAGACCGTCGGGCTTGCCGTTCCCGGTCCTGGCGGCGCCATGTACCTCAACGCGCTGTTGAAGAAGGTCGGCGTGAATCCCGGCGAAGTGCGCCAGGTGGTGTCCGGCGTCGGCCTCCAATCGCTCGAGGCGCTGCGTAAGGGGTCCATCGATGCATTTCTGACCTATCGCCCCGACATCGTCCAGCTCGAGGTGCTGGGAGGCGAGTTCAACGCGCTCTATGACGAGGCTTGGCTGCGCTTTCCCGACTATGGCCTCGTCGCGACGAAACAGGCGATCGACGAGAACCCGGACATGGTCGAGGCGATCGCTCGTGGCGTATCCAAGGCCAACATCTTTATGAACGAGAACCCCGCTTGCGTGGCGCGGATCTACGGCAAGGACTATGCGGCCCAGGCAGGACAACGTTCGGCGGAGCAGGATACGCGCATCATCGCCGGGCAACTCGCCGACCGCGATATCCCCTTTGCACAGACAGGCGGGCAACTGCGCGGCGTGGTCGACCCGGCCGGTATGGATGAGCTTCAGGATTTTCTCGTCGCCAACGGTGTCATCGAAAAGAAGCTCGATACCCAAAACCTCATCATCGATCGCCCCGGTTTCTACGAGCGCGTCAACGACTTCTCCGTCGAGGAGGTCAAGAAGCAGGCGCGGGAATGCCCCGGATACTGAAAGGGGAAAAGATGGCGTCCGCGACGGGAGTTGGCAGAAGCCTCATCCGCATTTCCGATGTGACGATGCGGTTTGAGACGCGTGCTGGCGACGCCATCACGGCACTGCAAGGGGTGAACCTCGATATTGCGGACGGTGCGTTCGTTGCACTGGTCGGCCCGAGCGGGTGCGGGAAGAGCACCCTGCTCCGGCTGATCGGCGGGCTGCTTGCTCCGACGGGGGGCAGCCTTGCTCTCGACGGGTTGGAGGTCGACGGCCCGAGCGATCGGGTCGGCATGGTGTTCCAGTCACCCGTTCTGTTGCCGTGGCGGACGGTGTTTGCGAATACCATGCTGGCGGCGGACCTGAAGAAGGTCCGTCGCCGCGAAGCCGCAGAGCGGGCGCAGCATTATATCCGCGTCACCGGGCTCTCGGGGTTCGAGGACAAATATCCGGCGGAACTTTCGGGGGGCATGCAGCAGCGGGTCGGCATCACCCGTGCGCTGGTCCACGATCCCGCGGTTCTTCTGATGGACGAACCGTTTGCCGCCCTCGACGCGATGACGCGCGACCACATGCAGATTGAATTGCAGGGTCTGTGGGCCGAAAGCGGCAAGACGATCGTGTTTGTCACCCATAGTATCCCCGAGGCCGTGTTCCTGGCGGACAAGATTGTCGTGTTGGCGCCGCGACCGGGGCGCGTGGTGGAGGAAATCACCGTCGATCTGCCGCGGCCGCGCCGGCTCGAAATGGTCAATTCGGAACCTTTCGGCCGGTTTGTCTCGGCAGTGCGCCGCCATTTCGAGCACGATGGGGCGTCGCTATGAAGCTGACGACCGCGAAAAAAGGGGCGCGGCACCGGCGCCACCGCAAGGCAGGCGCAGGATGGCTGGGTATCGATCGCGTCTCGATTGTGGCGATCGTCGTCTTTCTGCTGTTCCTGGCCGCTTGGGAATGGGTCTTCATCCCGCTGACCGGCATCAGCCCCACCTTGCTGCCCCGCCCGAGTCAGATCGGGCCTGCCTTATGGCAGGGCTTCGCATCGGGTTATCTGCTTCCCAACGTCCTCATCACGCTCGAGGAGGTTCTCGTCGGCTTCCTTGTCGGAGCGTCGCTGGGTTTTCTGCTGGCGATCCCCGTAGCGGAATGGCCCGCGGTCGAGCGTATCCTGTCACCTTACGTGGTGGCCCTTCAGGCCGTGCCGAAGGTCGCGGTGGCGCCGCTCTTCGTCATCTGGTTCGGTTACGGGCTGACGTCGAAGGTCGTCATCGTCGCACTCATCACGTTCTTTCCCGTGTTCGTGAACAGCGTTGTCGGCCTGCGGGCGATGCCGCCGGAACAGGATGAGCTGTTTCGCATATATAGGGCCTCGCGTTGGCAGCGCTTCATCTACGCGAAGGTTCCCAATTCGGCCGATTACGTATTCGCCGGCCTCAACGTAGGGGTGACGTTGAGCGTGATCGGCGCGATCGTGGCCGAATTTGTCGGTGCGCAGGAGGGTCTGGGCTCGGTTATTCTCAGGGCCGGCTTCCAGCTCGACTCGGCTGGGTTGTTCGCTGCCGTCGGCGTGCTGACGCTGATCGCCGCGGTGCTGAGTTTCCTCGTCCAGGCTATCGGGCGCCGCGTCGTCTTCTGGACAAACACGAATACGTAGCAGGTACTTGAGAGCATGCGCGTTTCAATTCTGGGCGCCGGCCCGGCCGGACTTTATGCGGCCTATCTTCTCAGGAGGAGAGGACTTGCCCGTGAGATTTCGATCGTCGATCAGAACCCGGCCGGCGCGACCTTCGGGTTTGGCGTGGTCTTCTCCGACCGGGCGCTGGAGTTCCTGCAGGAGGATGATCAAGAAGCTTATGCGCGCATCCGGCCGGCGCTGGAAACCTGGGAGGATATCACTCTCAACCTGCCCGAGGAGACAATCCGCATCGACGGGATCGGCTTTGCAGCGGTAGGACGCCTCAAACTTCTCGCCTTGTTGCAGTCGCTCGTGGAGGAGCTCGACGTTGCCCCCGTCTATGATCGGCATGTCGCCGATCTGAGCGAGCTCGGAGAGTATGATCTTCTGATCGCGGCCGACGGAGTGAACTCGCTGGTTCGTCGGACAGCAGACTTCGGCACGCACCATGAGCTCCTGACGAACCGTTTCGCCTGGTACGGGACAACCCGTCGCTTCGAAACGCTCACCCAGACGTTCAAGCGCTTTGCCGACGGCCATCTCAATGCGCATCACTATCGCTATGCGCCAGACATGAGCACGTTCATCGTCGAGGTGGACGAGGCGACGTACTTTGCCGCCGGATTTGACGGAATGGATCCGGCTGACGCTCGACGTCGCCTCGAGGCCATCTTTGCGGACGAACTGCAGGGTCACGAACTTGTCGCCAACAAGTCGGATTGGCGCCAGTTCCCCAGGATTTCCAATGCGCGATGGTTTGCCGGGAACAGGGTCCTGGTTGGCGACGCGCTGCGTACCGCCCATTTCTCGATCGGGTCGGGGACCCGTCTGGCGATGGAGGATGTGACTGCGCTTGTGCGTGCGCTCGAGGAGCATCGTCGTGACATCCCGTCCGCGCTCGCCGCTTATCAGGCCGCCCGGCAGCCGATCGTCGAGAAGCTGGTCGGAGCGGCCAATGCGAGCGCGGATTGGTACGAGCGTTTTCCTGAGCACATGAAGCTCGAGCCCTGGCGCATGGCGATGAGCTACATCATGCGCTCGGGCAGGGTCGACATGTCCCGCCTGCGCCAGGTCTCGCCGCAATTCATTGACGCTTTTGAGCGGCGGTATGGGTCTTGCTCGGGAGCCGTCACGCCATGACGAACCGCGAGCTTGCCGCGTTGCTGGCCGACCGTGTCTCCGACGACCTGCCCTGCGCCGCCGAGATCGGCTTTTCGGTCCCCGAAACCTACAATGCCAGCGAGATCCTTTTCGCCAATCTTGCCGCCGGCCGCGGCGACAAGGTTGCCGTCTATTCGCCTGGCGGCAACGCGACATATTCCGATCTCTGTGCGCGAGCCGCGCAGTTCGGCAATGCGCTTCGATCGTTCGGCCTCACGCGGGGCGATCGTGTCGTGATGCTGCTGAACGACACGCCTGCCTACGCCTGGGCTTTCTTCGGTGCCGTCCGCGCAGGTTACGTCCCTGTCTTGTGCAACACGACGTCCAATCTCGAACTAGTGCGTTTCTACATCGAGGATTCGAGCGCAACGGTAGTCGTCGCCGATGGCGAATATGCCAATCTTTTCGACGAGGCGACGTTTCGCGAAACGCCGTTGAAGACCTTGCTTCTCGTTGATCCGCCGGCCGACGCGGTGCGCTCGTCCGACCTTCTGACGTTGATACGGGACTTCCCTTCCGAGCTGGATGCCGCGGCCACGCATCGCGACGAGATGGCTTTCTGGATGTACAGCTCCGGAAGTACCGGAAAGCCGAAGGGGATCGTCCATCTGCAGCATGACATGGCTTATACGGCGATGAGCTATGCGCGTCATGTCCTGCAGATCGGCGCCGACGATATCTGCTTCTCGGTGCCCAAGATCTTCTTTGCCTATGGCTTCGGAAATTCGCTTACCTTCCCGTTTTCGGTCGGAGCGAGCAGCGTCCTCTATCCCGGTCGGCCGGAGCCTGCGGCTGTGATCGAATGCATCGAGCGTTTCAGGCCGACATTGTTCTTCGGATTGCCGACGCTCTACAATTCCATCCTGCGCCATCCTCGTATAAAGACCGCGGATTTCTCGAGCATACGGCTTTGTCTCTCGGCAGCGGAAGTTCTTGCACAGGAATTGTTTGACCAATGGCGTCAGCGCTTCGGATTGGAGATTGTCGAGGGGCTGGGGTCGACGGAAGTGCTCCATATTTATTTGTCCAATCGCCCCGATGCCAGGAAAGTGGGCACGGCAGGGCGGCGTGTGCCCGGTTACGAGATCCGGATGACGACCCCGGAAGGCGGGCCGGTGCCTAGGGGCGAGAGCGGTGTCATGTGGGTTCGCGGTGGCTCGAATGCCCCCTGCTACTGGAATCGGCCCGACAATACGTCCCGCACCATGCGCGACGGCTGGATCTGGACCGGCGATCTGCTGGTCGAAGATCAGGACGGGTTCTATACATTCGCCGGCCGGGTCGACGATCTCATCAAGGTGAGTGGCCAGTGGGTGTATCCGCTGGAGGTGGAGCTCGCGCTGTTCGAGCACGCAGCGGTTCGTGAATGTGCGGTGATGGGCATGCTGCTTCCCGACCGCCGGATGACGCTCAAGGCTTTCGTCGTGCTTCACGACCGGACGCAGGGCGGCCCGTCCATGACCGCGGACCTCCAGGCCCATGTCAAGAGCCGGCTGTTACCTTACAAGTATCCGCGCCTGGTCGAATATGTTGACGAGCTGCCGAAGACCGGGACGGGCAAGATCGACCGTCAGAAGCTGCGTGCCCGAGTGAGTGGCGAAGGCTAGCTTTTTGCCGCGACCTCGAAACTGAGGTCGCGATCGGTACCGGCAAGCAAGGCTGGGTGCATGACGAGAAGTTTCGGGATAACGATGCGCGCCGGACAATAGGGCGACGCCGGCCGGTTTCCACGGGAAGCTGCGTGCTTCAAGGCGCCGATGTCGCAGCTTTCCGGCGGCCCATGATCTCGGCCTCAGTCGAGGAAGCCATCGGGAGGCGGCGTCCCCCACATGTTGGCCGCGAGGCCGATATCGGTCCACACCTTTCCGCGCTGCGGAAACTCCTGGTGGGTAATCCGCGGCTCATAGATGTCGAGCGCTTCGTTGACGCGATCGAGCTCGCAGAACGATTCGATTATCTGGCCATCGGGGTTGCGGTGATAGATCGAGATGTTGTGCCCGATCCCGTGTCGGACCGGCCCCCACACCAGGGGAACCTTGTCGCGTGAAAGGAGATCGCAAGCGTCGCGAATATGTGTCCAGTCACGTAGCTCAAATGCGATGTGGTGCATCTTGTCGCGCTCGCCGGTTACCAGATTGATCGTATGGTGATCCGGTCCGCAGCGCAGGAAGGCGAAGAAATCGCCCATCCAGTCGCTGACCTTGAAGCCGAGGATATCGCAGTAGAAATCGACGGCGCCCTTGATGTCGCGTACGTTGAAGGCGACATGGCCCAGTTTGTTGGGCGCGATCCCGGATGTACCAACCGCAGCACCTGACGGCCTGGCCTCGACGAACGTTTCGATGCGGGTGCCTTTCGGGTCTTCGAAGGCAATGATGGAAGCAATGCCGGGCTGGGCGTCTGACAGCCGCGTCGTCTCGATCCCATGTTTGCGGATCTGCGCTTCGTAGGCATCCAGATCGGTGTCCGGCGGCAACTGGAATCCCAGTGCGTTGCAACCGGCCTCTCCGTTACGGCCGAGCACAACCGTATGATGATCGGCGCCGGACGAAAGATACACTGTGTCCTTGTCGCGCAAGGTGACAGACAGGCCCATGACGCGCGCGTAGTGGTCGACCTGCGCCTCGAGGTCGGGTGTGTTGAACGAGGCGTAGGCAATGCGATTGACTTTGATCATGGGGGCCTCCCGGTGGTCAGATGAACTGGTTTTCGAGGGCGCCAAGATCCCCGATCGTTACCCTGATGTTGTCGCCGGAGCGGATGCTTTCCGGCGGCTTGCGACCGAAGCCGACGCCGGCCGGGGTGCCCGTCGCAATGATGTCTCCCGGTTCCAGCGTCATGATCGACGCGAGATGGTCTATGATTTCACGAACGCCGAAGATCATCTGCCCGGTGTTCGATTCCTGTTTCACCACGCCGTTGACCGTCAGCTCGATCCGCAGTTTCTGTGGTTCGGTGACAAAGCGGGCGGGGGTGATCCAGGGGCCGGTCGGCTGGAAGCGGTCCCACGCTTTTTGCATGACCCAATCGATGCCGACGGCCGGCCGGCTGGCGATCCAGTCTCGTGCCGACACGTCGTTGACGACGGTGTAGCCTGCAACGGCATCGAGGGGGTCGATCGCTTTCCCGGGCCCGATCGTATGACCGATCACCACGCCCAGTTCCGCTTCCCAGTCGATGATCTGGGCGCCCTTGGGCAACCGGATGTTCTCGCGGTGCCCTGCCAGAGAAGTGGGCGGACGCAGGAAGGAATAGGGAAATGCAGGCGGCGTCGAAACCTGCATTTCGACCAGATGATCTCGGTAATTTGTACCGACGCAGATCACCTTGCGCGGATTTGCTATCGGCGAGCGGAACTCGACCTGCTCCTGCGGGACGCCAGTCGCGAGAATGGAGCTGGCCTTGCCTTCGATCAGTGCGTCCATACTTTGCCAGTCGGAAAAGACTTCCAGCAAGGACGCCGGAGCTTCGTTTCCCAACACCTGTGAAAGCGGATGCACGCGATCGCCGACCAGAACGATGGGCCCTTCGACGCCTTCGATCGCTCCGCTTCCCAGCTTGTATGCAGTCATTTCCCCACCTTGGTGTTGATGTCGGCCGTTCCTGGAACCGGCAGGCCTGCCGCGTTCGCTGTCACGGCATAGATCGCGGCGACGTCCTTGGGTCCGTAGCCGTCAGTCAGAGCCTTGTCGTAGATACGTGCTGCGGCGTTCAGGATGGGCATGGGGCACGTCTCCTCCTGCCCCCGGGCGGCGATCAGCTCGATATCCTTGGCCAGAAGTGCTGTCGATCCCATCACCTGATGCCAGTCGCCATGGACCATGCGGCCCGCGCGGGCGGAAAATTGAAGCGATGCGCCGGCCCCGTCTTTGAGGGCTGCTACGAGCTGCTCGGGCGGTATGCCCAGCTTGGCGCCGAATGCGAGCGCCTCGGCAGCGGAAGCGATGTTGATCGCGACCAGCATGTTGGCGCATAGCTTGGTGTTGAGAGCGTTGCCGAAGGCACCCATGAAGAAGACCTTCCTGGACAGAGCATCCAGATATGGGCGCACTGCCGCGAAGGTTCCCTCGCGACCGCTCAGGAAAAACACAGCCTGACGCTCTGCCACCATCTTCGGAATGCCGCTGATGGCGCCGTCGAGCATGTCTCCGCCGAGGTCGGCGATCTGTGCAGCCTGCCGCTCCTTGGCGGCAGTGGAAAGCGTGGACAGTTCGACCAGCACCTTGCCGTCCAGTGGCGTCGAAGCAATCCCGTCGGGACCGGAGACGATCTCGGTCAATGCGTCTTCACCGGGGATGCAACTCAGGATCACGTCGCACCGTTCGGCGACTTCCCTTGCGCTGCGGGCGCCTTGCCCCCCTGCCGAAACGAACTCGGCCTGGTCTCCACGTCGATAACCAACGACCGTGTAGCCGGCAGCCATGAGATTGCGGGACATCGGAAGCCCCATCTGGCCGAGGCCGATCATGCCGATTGTCGTCACGGTTTGTCTCCCTGTTCGGGGGCGTATTGGCGCTCAGGCCAAGCGCAGCTCCGCCGGCAGCCAGTTCAATATTTTGGAAACCAGTTACTAATTTCCAAAAAAATGGATAGCCATAGGCTCGGGACCTGTCAAGGAGGCGATGGATACAGGGATCGCCGCGCCGGCATCGTGCGGCGTCGTCGGCGCCCGCCTCGCCGGGTGTGGAAAA
>ENA-UOVV01001146-UOVV01001146.1-compost-metagenome-genome-assembly--contig:-NODE-1146-length-22261-cov-6.793119_pt1 | contig 22261 bp, 17 predicted proteins | sample MGYA00238155_ERZ761577 | MGnify/ENA primary metagenome ERZ761577 (study PRJEB28898, sample SAMN06268775) | compost metagenome | isolation source: Emeryville, CA | place: USA:Emeryville, CA | collected...
CAATCATCAACGACAGCAAACCAGTGCCGGTACCTATATCCAAAACGGTTTTTACCGAACTGGTGACGGGGGTCCAGGCTCCCTGAATACAGGCGTCGGTAGATACCTTCATGGCGCAGGCATCCTGTTCTATCCGAAATTGTTTGAACTGAAAATAACTATTACTCATTACCAGGTGGCGCGGGCGGTGGGACTGATACTAAGCGCTGCAAAATCTCCTTTCAAGTACTTGTAGTATCCGGTGATGCCGATCATGGCTGCATTGTCGGTACAATACTGAAAAGCAGGAGTGTAAACCTTCCAGTTCTTACGTGTTCCTGTCTCGGTGAGTACTGTTCTCAATCCGCTGTTTGCAGAGACACCTCCCGCAATACCAACATATTTTATTCCCAGGTCATCTGCAGCCTGCTCCAGCTTTTTCATAAGCATCCGAATGATCGTGAACTGCACCGAAGCGCAGATATCGCAAATATTTTTCTCCACAAAATCTGCATCTCTTTGTTTTTCCTTTTGAAGAAAATACAACACGGCGGTTTTGATACCACTAAAGCTAAAGTCATAGCCCTTCATATCAGAAACAGGAAAGGAAAAACGTTTGGGATCACCTTCCTGTGCAAACTTATCGATCAGCGGACCACCGGGATAAGGCAATCCAAGCATCTTTGCTGTCTTGTCGAAAGCCTCTCCTGCAGCGTCATCAAGCGTTTCTCCTATCACCTCCATATCGAGGTAATCTCTGCACAATACAATCTGTGTATGCCCTCCGGAAACGGTGAGACAGAGAAAAGGAAATTCAGGTTTAGGATCTTCAATAAAATGTGCTAACACGTGTGCCTGCATGTGATGCACGGCAATCAGCGGGACCTTCAAAGCCTGTGCATAAGCTTTGGCAAAGCAGGCTCCGACCATCAGCGAACCGATCAACCCGGGAGCCTGAGTAAAAGCCACTGCCTGAATATCTTTCTTGTCCACTCCCGCATCGCGAAGCGCTACGTCCACTACCGGAACGATGTTCTGCATGTGTGCACGCGAAGCCATCTCGGGCACTACACCTCCGTATCGTTCATGTACTTTTTGCGTAGCAATGAGATTGCTCAGCACCCTACCATCGCGAATCACGGCAGCACTGGTTTCATCGCAGGAAGATTCAATCGCAAGGATGTTCACAGACATAGTGCGCAAAGATAGCTAAGCCTTATAGATCATACGCCGAGGCCAATGATCGGCAATCACCCTGACACTTTTCCACGAAGACTTCTTGTTCAACGATAAGTATCCCAAAAATCGCAACACAAAACTTTGCTGATTAAAATTTTCTACTACATTTGCACTCCTTATTCTGATTGCACATGAGCCTTTAATGCTGCGCCGGTACTTCCGGCCGACCACTTCCAACTCCACTGACAGCCCATCTATGCGGCTGTATCTGACGTTTTTCTGAATCATTAACCAAATCAAATTAATTTATGGAGCGACCCACTCCGGGCACATCCCGTATCATACGTTTTATGCGGCTGCTGAAAACTGCCGTCACAGGAGAAGAAAAAGAGTTCACAACCGGTAGTATCAACCGAGCCATCTTCATGCTGTCTATTCCCATGATCCTTGAAATGATCATGGAATCATTGTTTGCTGTTGTTGATGTATTCTTCGTAGGAAAACTCGGCGTACAGGCAGTAGCTACCGTCGGACTTACCGAATCAATGCTTACCATCATTTATTCGGTAGGCATAGGACTCAGTATGGCTGCAACCGCCGTAGTGGCACGACGTGTCGGTGAAAAAAATGCCGATGGTGCTGCACACACAGCAATGCAGGCGATTTATCTATCATTGGGTATTTCCCTGGTCATCTCTATTGTCGGATTTTTCTATGCGAAGGAATTGCTCTTGCTCATGGGAGCGGAACAAGAACTTGTAGACAACCATTACAGATACACACAGATCATGCTGGCAAGCAATGTTGTGATCATGCTACTTTTTATGATCAATGGAATCTTTCGCGGCGCCGGCGATGCATCCATTGCTATGCGCTCCTTGTGGCTGGCGAATTTGCTCAATATCATTCTTTGTCCGATGCTGATCAACGGATGGGGACCGGTACCTGCGTTTGGACTTACAGGCGCTGCGCTTGCTACCACCATTGGCAGGGGAACCGGTGTACTGTACCAGTTATATCATCTGGCAAAAGGGAAAGGTATTCTTCGCATTGCCCGCAAGCATGTAGCGCTGGATATTCCTGTAATAGGCAATCTTATCAAAATTGGTACCGGCGGCACCGCCCAGTTTCTGATAGCGTCTGCAAGCTGGATCTTCCTGATCCGCATCCTGTCGCATTTTGGCAACGATGCACTGGCAGGTTATACGATTGCCATCAGAGTCGTTGTATTTGCAATACTTCCCGCATGGGGAATGGCGAACGCCGCTGCCACGCTTGTAGGACAAAATCTTGGCGCACAACAACCTGAACGCGCAGAAACATCGGTGTGGAGAACTGCATTTTACAACATGCTGTTTCTCGGCTTCATCACCTTGGTGTTTTTCTTCGGTGCCCACAACATTATCAGCTTTTTCAACTCAGAACCGGAAGTGACTCGTTACGGAACGCTCTGTTTGCGCATTGTGTGTCTTGGCTATGTCTTTTATGCCTACGGCATGGTCATCTCGCAATCGTTCAACGGTGCCGGAGATACCAGAACACCTACCATTCTGAACTTGTTCGGATTCTGGTTGTTTCAGATACCGCTGGCTTATGTAATGGCTATTGTACTGAAGGCTGGTCCTGAAGGGGTATTCTGGGCGATTTCTATTGCAGAAAGCTGTATCGCCATTGCTGCTATTCTTTTGTTCCGTCGTGGAGCTTGGAAGAAGGTTCAGGTTTAAGTGACTCAAACAATATGACTTTTTAGCCTCCTTAATTTATCAGGAGGCTAAAGGCATTTAACATAAACCGTAATGCATTTCCCTTATCTTCACCAGAATTAATTATTATTATTAGAAGTGCAACAAAAGAAATCCCTGGTAAAATTTGCGTCGAAAGGCGAAGACAGCTTTTACGACACAGTAAAACAAAGAGTTGAGGAGTATTTCCGAACCAATAACATCTCACGATACGCCAACACGGCCATGAAGGTAAAGACTGCAGTCATGCTTTCACTTTACTTTGCTCCTTACTTCTTGATGGTATCGGGCTTTGCAACTCCGTTATGGCTTTTTTACGGAACCTGGTTGCTGATGGGACTAGGGATCGTGGGCATCGGCACGTCCGTGATGCATGATTCCAACCACGGCTCCTATTCTGAGAACAAGCATGTAAATAACTTTCTCGGAAATATTCTGAACATATTGGGAGGATATTCGAGAAACTGGAGGATACAACACAACATATTGCACCATACTTATACCAACCTCGAGGGGCTGGATGAAGATATTGATGCCGGCATACTCCTTCGTATGACACCGCATAAACCGCGCTATCGTTTCCACCGGTTTCAGCATATCTACGCTTGGTTTCTGTACATGATCATGAACTTGTTTTGGGTTACGGTAAAAGATTTCCGTCAGTTGCTGCGCTATGACAAAGAAGGTCTGTTGAAGAAAGAAAAGGTAACGCTCAAAAAAGCGATTACGGAATTGTCCTTGCTGAAGGTTTTATACGTAGCGTATATCCTTGTATTGCCCATGATGTTCAGCGGCGTAGCCTGGTATCATGTCGTGTTTGGATTTATTGGCATGCACATGATGGCCGGTCTGGGTCTTGCCTGCATTTTTCAGCCAGCCCATGTTATGGAAACTTCCACCTTTCCCGACCCTCCGCCTACACGGAAAATGGAAGATAGCTGGGCTGTTCATCAGGTTTTGAACACCACAAATTTTTCACCCGACAGCACTTTGACTGCGTGGTTTATCGGAGGACTCAATTATCAGATAGAACACCACCTTTTTCCGCACATCTGCCATATTCATTATCCAAAGATTGCTCCGATTGTTGCACAGACAGCCAGAGAATACAACCTTCCATATAATGTGCAAAAAACATTTGCTCATGCCCTTTGGGAACATGGAAAGATGTTGCGAGAGCTGGGAAGAAAATGATTTGAACTCATAAAGAAAAGAGTAAAAGGAGCACGAGAGGCTCCTTTTATTGTTTCAGTTTTGATCAAGAAACGCTAGACAGGGTATCGGCTAAAATATTTACCGGTGTTGGGAATTTCCGTGCGGGCTGGCCATTCATTTTTCATTTTGACAGGATCAGGATTGCTCCGTCGACGGCGCTGAGATGCTTCGTAATGTAAAGTAAGATTGATGGCAACGCATACAAACCAATAAAGCGCCGCCCATAAAAAGAGTTCTTCTCCGCTACGCCAAAACAGGCTGCTGTTAGCTTCAAACACAGTGTAATAAATGCCGCCGAGTGTGGCAACCGGAATAATAACAGATGCCATCGCGCCTTTAAGGAACGATGAAGAAAAAAATACAACGGGCCCGTTATCAGAATTACCAGAAAACGAATCATACTGCAGTAAAACAGGCATTGCTGCCTGATGTTTAGTTCACAATTGCCGGTCTTTAAAAACGAAGAGGAACCACGCTACGTCAGGAGCTTTTACAAATTGCTTCTAAAAGCCATCACTTATCTCAAAGACTTAGACGTTGCAATATTATATAATTTATTTGCAGTCTGCAACGCGACAAATTTTATCCTCACCTCATCGCGCAATATTGGAATGAAAACCAGAGAGATTTAATTGATCAAACTCGCACATAGTTATTCCGTCGTTAAATCAAACCTCACGTCTTTTTCTCGTGCAGTATTATATGATATTCGCAGGCGAACCCTATCTGTTTTGTTTTTTTGTTTTGTTTGACCAAGCGGGCTGCTGCCCGCTTTCTTTCTGTTCAAACGTAAGTAATCGCGTCGTTATGCATTGGAATGATTTTTATGCACTTGTTTTTGTAACCGACTCGTTATGGCATCACTCTTTTCTTTAAATATTCCGTTTTGTGTGCTGGCAGGCACACAGATTGTACAGGGAACGGCAACAGGAAGCGTGCTGCTTCCCTATCAGGTTTATGAAGTACGCCTCAACGATGGCACGATCTTCAATCTGGAGGCGGTCCCTTTTGGAAAAGGTTATCATTGGTATAGCATGGAAGAAAAGGAACTGGCTTCCACAATTGGTCGCGAAATTGAATGTTATTTCCGTGGATTGAAAGAACATTATCAGGAGCTGTACGCGTGGAACTGATATCCGAATAAGGCTGAGACATTTTACCCTACCTCTTTTTCACCTGCAGGAGTTATTATACTCCCGTGTCCGGGATCATACATTCCCCCTTTCAAGTCCCCTTTCCGGCTCAAGTAGTCTTTCGTATTTTCACCACAATATGAAGCAAATAATCGTGACCCTGCTCGTTCTGGCAAGCACAGCAGCAGGTATTGCTCAGGAATTGAGGGAATATCGCAGTACCAACAACAAATATTACTGGAAACACCGAAAGCCGGACGAAGCATATTGGCAACAGGATGTACATTATAAAATTGATGCTTCGGTAGATGAAACTACACACATCATCCACGGATCGGAAAAACTGGAGTACTGGAACAACTCTCCGGACACGCTCCAGTATGTGTATTTCCGTCTTTTCCAGAATGCATTTGTGAAAGGTTCTTATCTGCATCAGCTTCAGAAAGAACTTAAAGTAAATAGCCGACATGGCAGATATGAAGCTGCGGGACTGGGTATCGTAGTGGAGAATCTGAAAGTGGAAGGACAGGAAACACACATGGAACTCGACAATACGATTCTAAAAGTTTATCTGCCGAAACCATTGCCACCTAACAGTTCCATCACCTTTACGATGGATTTTCAAACTTACTTCGACAATGGCGGTAGCACCCGGAGAAGAATGAAGATGTATCCTGCCTGGGGATTCATGCATTACAACGGCGTCCAATGGTTTCCGAAGATAGCCGTGTACGACAGAAAGTTCGGTTGGGATACTTACCAGCATCTCAATAAAGAGTTCTATGCCGACTTTGGTGTGTATGATGTGTCGCTGGATTTTGCTTCCAACTATATAGTGGAGGCTACCGGTGAATTGCAGAACAGAAAAGAAGTATTACCGGACGACCTTCGCGAGAAACTGGATGTAAAGCATTTCAAAAACAAACCCTGGAATGAGCCGCCGTCAGCCATCGTTCCCTACGAAAAAGGAAAGCGTAAAATCTGGCGTTTCCATGCTGAAAATGTGCATGACTTTGCCTTTACAGCAGATCCTTCTTACAGGATATCTACAGCTTACTGGAACGGTATCGAATGTGTAGGACTGGTGCAGGAACCTCATGCTGCAGGCTGGCAGAACTCCGGTCCTTTCGTTGCCGAAATCATCAAGACTTTCTCAGAAGACATTGGCATGTATGCCTATCCTAAAATGATTGCTGCAGACGCTGCAGATGGCATGGAATATCCAATGCTTACACTGGATGGTGGAGCAGAGCCGGGCTACCGAGGACTGCTCGTGCACGAGATCGGACACAACTGGTTTTATGGAATGGTAGGTAGCAATGAAACTTACCGCGCCGCTATGGATGAGGGGTTCACTCAGTTTATCACTTCCTGGGGGTTGAATAAGATTGATGGTAAATACCTGAAGGAAAATCCTCCATGTTCTAAATGGAAAAAGCGTTTTTACGAACGTACAGAGTCGAGAGATGCCAGAGTGTACAATGCATATATCTACAATGCCCTGAATGGAGAGCCCAAACCACTCAACACCCATTCAAACGATTTCAACGATGCATTACATCACGAAGGAGGTTACGGTATGGTGTATTATAAAACAGCAACCATGCTGTACAGCCTGCAGTATGTGCTGGGCGATTCTTTGTTTCAGGCTGCTTTCAGAAATTATTTCGAACAGTGGAAATTTGCACATCCTTATTTTGAAGACTTCCGGAGCTCTATTATCAATTTTACCAACGTAGATCTGAACTGGTTTTTTGATCAATGGCTGGAAACGACAAAAACGATTGACTACAGCATTAGCAAAATAAAACGAGTACCGGGTAGCGATAGTTTTCGTATTCATTTTACACGGAGCGGACAAATGCAGATGCCCATAGATTTCACCGTTACAGAAAAAGACGGAAATCAGAAAAGCTATCATATTCCGAATACCTGGTTTACTAAAGAAACTGATGCAACTGTCCTTCCTAAATGGTATGGCTGGAGCAAAATTCAACCACGTTATACAGCCACTGTTTATGCCCCTTCAGGAATCAAAGAAATACAGATAGACACTTCAGAGCGGCTGGCAGATATCTACCCTCTTGATAACAATTTTAGAAAGGGAATCTTCCCACGGGCTGCAAACTGGAAAGTTTTACCGGATGGCGGAGTAAATACCATTAACGACAGAAGACATTATCGTCTGTTTGTTCGACCGGACCTGTGGTGGAATCCTGTAGATGGCATCAAAGCGGGTATTCACATGGAAGGCGATTATTTCCGCACCATGCATCGCTTTGATGCGACAGTTTGGTGGAACACACATATACTGCAAGGCGATGATTATCTAAGTTATAAGAGTGAGGGATGGTATCAGCGATACATGCCTTTCAACTTTACTTTCAATTACGTTTCGCCTGTATCCATACATCATCCGAAGCACGAAGAACAGTTCAATCTCCGTGTGCTGGACGGACTTGTTTACGGACGTATTGGACATAACTGGAAGCCCAATGCACAGGTCAAAGCTGAATTCTACTTTCAGTCAATGTGGCGTCCATTGAGTTATGACCGCGATTATCTGATCTATGCTTCCGAATGGAGTAGCAATAAGCGTCGTCCAAACAATTCTTTAAATGTCGTCCTTACCAGAAACTACAAAGGATTCCGCAGCTTCGGAACAGCTACACTGACTATGCGGGCTCCGCTGCTGACAGGCAACGAAACGGATGCATTTAACTATAGTTTTATTCAACTCAATCAGCGTCATACTGTGTATCTCGGAAAGCTTGAATTGCGCACACGACTCTTTGGACGAATAGGTATGGGAACAAACACTCCTTACGAAAGCATGTTGTGGCTGGCAGGTGCTAATCCGGAGGAACTGATGGAAAACAAATACTCTCGCAGTGTTGGATTTGTTCCTGATGACTGGCGAAACATCTCACGATATGAAACCAATCATTTCCAGATAGGGGGCGGACTGAATCTTCGTGGCTATGCCGGTTACTTTATCGCAGATGAACGCGATGGCTCGGTAATGATTGGCTACAAAGGCAGAAGTGGTGCAGCATTGAATGCAGAGCTTGATGTAGATAATTATTTCCGTTTGCGTCCGCGCCTGACACGCAACTGGCTGCATGTAGATATGTATGCCTTTGCTGATGCGGGCATCATTGAACTCAGCCGTATCAACAATATCAACGAATATCAAAATAGTACGCCCACAGAAATGTGGAGCGACTTCAGAATGGATGCCGGACTGGGCTTTGCTTTCACCATCAAAAAATGGGGACCTTTTGAAAAAGCAGAACCGCTGACTTTAAGATTTGATATGCCCATGTTTATAAACCGCCCACCCTATGCCGATCCACAATACTTCGGCTTCCGGTATGTTGTAGGGATTAATCGCACTTTTTAAACCAAAAATTTGGGACTGAAAAGAGACTACTTTCGAGGGTAGTCTCTTTTTCTTTCAAGTCATCTTTCCTTCATTCTTTGAATCGTGTAAATCGAATCAGTATTTCATATTTGAAGCAAAAAGCCGCCTCAATTCTTTGAGACGGCTAATACACACAGAGACACAAACTATTGAATCATGAGCTTTTGCGTAGCTCTTTCTCCATTTTTATTGGTGATTTCAAACAGATAAGAACCCGGAGCTAACTGCGAAACCGGCACACTCATTTTCGATGAAGACACAGGATAAGTCACTATCTGCTTTCCCTGAATATCAGATATGATCAGCGTACCTGAGCCAAAGTTATTTCGTACGACAACTTCTCCTGAAGCAGCAGCAGGATTTGGATAAACAGTAAGTTCAAGAGTTTCATTTTGAGGATAGCCTATCGAGGTCAACGAACCGTAAGCCTTTCTTGTAATACCGTTGAGCCGCACACTGCCTGGTCCCCAGCCGAAGGCTCCGTATGCAAATTTTCCACCGGCTATCATTTCTCCTTTAAAGACAGCCATCGTATTGATAGCACTATCCACGTTGAACCAGTTTGCATTTTTTGCAGGGTTGATAAGGCTATAGCAGTGGGTAGCAATATTACCTACCATAGGAACCAAATAAAAGTCTCCACCCGTCATCAGGGTATCATTGTGCGCACAAAGCGTATTGAATGATTTAGCCTGGCTCGCCACCAAATTGGAGGTAAGATAGGGGGCTTCAGGTTGCCATGTATTGCCATTCAGTTTGTTGACAAGAGAAGAATCGACAGGGGAGGTACGTTCACACACTGCATATACAGTGTCACCGAATTTTACAAAATCTCTGACCACATTTTCCATTCCGTTTGCATATTGCTGAAATCCATTTGTCTTATTCCATTTCACAACATTCTTTCCTGCAACACCATAGGTGAATTGTCCGCCCAACAACAATTCGTTGTCAACCACCTCCATCGTGCGCACTATGCCCATCACTCCGGAGTAAGGCACCCAGTCGTTACCGTCCCAGCGTGCAAAGTTGACATCTATAAGATTGGTGCACATATCGAATTGACCGGCAGCATAGAGTTCATTCTCAAATACTACCAGGTCGTACACTGTACCGCTGAGGCAACCCGCGCTATGCCAGAAAGCTCCGTCCCAATAAGCAATACTATTCGCTGGATTTCCGTCGGCTTCGGAGAAATTACCACCCACAAATATTTTGTTGTCAAAAGCTGCAATCGCATGGACCGGACCATTTACACCCAAGCCCATATTGTGCCAAGTATAAGTTCCGCCCGATTCGGTAACATAGGCAATATTGTTGGCAGTAAGGGAACTGTCCACCATTTTAAACGAGCCGCCGACATACAATTTGCCGTTTGTGTTGTCAGCGTATAGCTCGATCACTTCTCCATCCGTGCCTTTTCCAACGGGCGCCGACGTGCGTAAAGGCGGATAAGCAGGTTGGATCCATGCAAGCTCATCTTCAGAGAAACCATGTTCTCCTGCCCAGGCAAAAACTTCAGGATAATTCATTTGCCGCACATAAGCGAGATTCGTTTTCCCTGCAATCATGCGGGAAACGGATTCATATCCCGAAACTTTGATCAAATAGCCCACAGCGCAGAAGTTATCATAGGGATCAATGAAAATGGGAGTTCGATAAGCATAGCGGTCATTAATGGGAAAGTTGCCTTCATGCCAGTAACGATTGAGGGCATCGAGCATACTCATCCGTTTCTGAAGCTGAGATGCGTTGAGATGTTCGGTGGGGCGCTGTCTTAGCGTTTTCTCTACTAGCTCAAGATGCGTTCTGATCCATTCTTTCTCAGATTTCACGCTATACGGCGGTAAAGCGTTGAGATCTATATCTTTTTGCTCGCGCCAGCATTTGTTTACTTCATTGAGCTTTTCAAAAACGCGGCTTTCCGAAAAAGCCGAAACAGAAAACAAAACCAGAAAAAAAGTAATGATCGATTTCATAAACATAACATTTCTCAAAAAGACGAGCCATAAAGACAAACTCTTAGCGTTTTTAGATCTCAACGACTTCTTTTTTTACCATTTAATGACTAATCCATTACATACTGCTGTTACCAAAAATGTTCCGCAGTACAATTTCATCACAATAAAAAAGACCGGACAAGCCGGTCTTTACAATTACTCTAATTAGGGGGACTATCACTATTTAGTCATAATATACCAAATTGGCGATCCCGAATCTTCGTCATTCATACGAAGCGACATTCTGTTGCTTGTAAGTTCGGCAATATCCAGGAGAGCAGTGTCTCCTTCGCTGACCAAGCGAAAGGTATTCTCATTGTCAAGCAGATCCCAGACCCCGTTAACACTTGTGGTATCCAAAAAATTAATCGTAAGATTCGCATTACCATTGCCTTCAAGTTTCAAGGTTCCGGAAGCGCCGATCAAGGCAGCCGGCACAGTTTCGTCAGCGTCCACAACCTTATCGTTGTCATCATCAGCACCAATTTCAGACAAATTCCAGGTGCCAATCAACATGCCTTTACGCCCATTGTTGTCATCATCTTTTTTGTTACAGCCCATAGCAAGTATCACCGACAACGCTGCGACAGACAGAATAGTTTTTTCATAAAAGTTCTCTTTGAGATGCGCGAATTTATTGGCTTTGGAGCAATTACCGGAAAGTAATAAAGGAACTGGGAAAACAGATTAGAAATCAACTATTAAGACATCCAAAATAAAGTGCTCATCACTCCAAAAGTCAAAGCTATTCGGCAGATGAAGCTATCCCAAACGTTCCCAGCCAGAACTGATAAATGATTTCGACAATTTTCTTATACCCATCGGCATCAACAGGTTTCTGAAAAAAGCCGCCACATCCCAGTTCGTAAGCTTTGCTAATATCCAGCGGGCATTTGGGAGTGGAGAGCACTACCGCAGGAATCTGACAGTACATGGGATGCTTCTTTAGTGTTTCCAACAGCAACAAACCGCAGTCCTTACCAAGCTCCAAGTCAAGTAGTATCAGACCTGGCAGGGGCTCTCTGCGTGCTCCGTTCGAAGACACTTCATCCAGAAAACGAAGACAGGTTTCCGTCCCGCTGGCATACACTAACGGATTCTTATAGCCTAAAAAACTGAACGCTGCCCCAATTGCATCCTGTTCGGCCACTTTTTCATTGACAATGAGAATTGCCAAATGCGACTTCATAATCTCTCCTTATTACGGTAAACGATTCCTGCCTGGCCGTCAGCAGACTGAACAACGAAACTACTTTAATGGCTGCGCGAAAACAATAGATAACTTAAAAAAATCAGTTTAGAGTATAAGTTTCTTTCAGGACTGTTAATTCTACAGCGCTCCTCCTCGATGAAGTTGTCGATGGCACCACCCTTATTGTGCTGATGGATCATAAAGAATATTACATAACGACTAAAGGAAAGGCTATGAAAACACCAAGATTTTTGATGAGTATGCTGGTAACTGCTGGTTTAAGTGTTCTTATTCTGTCCTGTAACAAGACCGAAGCCGACGAAGCACTGAATGTAAATCAGGCACTGGGGAACCCGCAAAATTCCCTGGCATCAAACGACAGTTGGAAAACGATAAACACACAGATATTTTCCATTCAGGTCCCGGCTTATTGGGATCACAAGTCGCTTCCGGGTATTGATACTTATACGGGATTGCTTACCGACGGAACCAACAAGCTGAATTATGAATATGGAACCATGCCAGATACTTTTCCCATCGATCCTGAGCGGTTTCGGTTTCACTATGAAATAATAGACGGACGACGCGCTAAGATCATTCAGGGTGAAAGAACGGGCATTGCCCTCGACAACGTGAGTGAGCAAAGTGTCATACCAAGGAGATTTATCATGATGCAATCTTCCGAGCAACCGCTCGACCGGGAATTGGCATTACGGATCATCCGGTCTTTAGATTTTAAATGACGTGTAAGGAAGTGTAATTACCGGCCGCAGAAGTGATCAACAAATGACCTGAGCTGAAGGCTTTTAAATGACATAGTCGAACGACCTTCTGATTTGTAAAAGACTTTCATCTTTGCTGCCGATTATTCGCCAAGGCCTTTTATCTTTGCGACCGAAACTCCGATGGCCTCGTAGTACAATGGATAGTATAAGAGTTTCCGAAGCTCCAGATTCAGGTTCGATTCCTGACGAGGCTACCAGCAAACCGCGCCCGTCAAGGCTTCCCAATGACAGCGCGGTTTTTGCTTGTAACATAGTGTTACAAAATGATAGTTTTGTTTAACACCTTTCGACATTTTCTGAATAAAAAACTTACACTTGCCTATCATTACCTCGCCGATTTCTTCGTAACTATCGTTTTTCCATACGCAAGGCCTGCTCTCTTCAGGCACAATGGTTACGATCACTGTTCCTTTAAAGCCGGATGCAAAAACGTTGGAAGATCTGGAAGATGAAATGACATAAGTATTGTTTTTCTCTGATTTACCAAGAAAATGGTAATCGCATTTTGATTGAGTTTTCATTTTCCATAGACTCCCGTTTCTCTTAAAGCGTAAGATCTTCGAATTGTCCGAAAGATTATTCAACAGTTTTTCACAATTCTCAAAACACTTTTATGGCATCATTATCGAAACTGATGTCTTTCATCTTCCCATTGTGCTCAAAGAGTCGGAACTTTACACAACAGATGTCTCCACTTTGAAGGCATTTAGGAGGAATCACGCAATGGAAAAAACAGTCTCGACGGTAGTAGAAGGAATGACCTGCGGAAACTGCGCCCTGACCATATCCAGACTATTGGAGAAAAAGGGCATGAAAAATGTCTCTGCAAATGCAGCCTCAGGCGAAGTAAGTTTTACTATTGTCGGCGATGAAGATGAAGAAAAGGTATTCAATGCTATTGATGCGTTAGGTTATCGGGTAGTAAGAAAAGAAGAGGGAACAGATGTACACAGTCATCACCATACCAGCAGTTCTGCAAGAAAAGAATCAATACTCCTATTGATCTGTGCATTCCTGACAGCTCCCTTGTTGTTGCACATGTTTGTTGACTGGCATGTACTTCATAATCCCTGGGTACAGTTCGGATTGTCCACTCCTGTTTATCTCATAGGTTGTTATGTATTCCTGCCGAGCACCTTTCGTTCGCTCAAACATCGTATTCCCAACATGGATGTGCTCATCATGCTGGGAGCATCTGCAGCATATTTCTACTCGCTGGTAGGTTTACTTTTTATTCCTCATCAGGCGTACAATTATCTTTTTTTTGAGACCACTGCGTCTATCATCACACTGGTGCTTACGGGTAACTGGCTCGAGCATCGAACTGTTAGATCCACAACCGAGGCTATAGATGCACTGGTAAAATTACAGCCCCAGTTTGCGCGTATTGTAATGACCGATAGTTTGGGAAAGGATTCTGTGATGGAGGTGGAAAGCAAGTATGTTCGGAAGGGCGACATTGTACTCGTAAATAGTGGCGACAACATACCGGTAGATGGCAAGATCGTCTTCGGAGATGCTCAGGTAGATGAGCACATGATCACAGGTGAAAGCGTACCTGTACATAAACATATTGGTGATGAAGTAGTAGGTGGGACACTGGTATCCGACGGAAATCTAAAGGTGATGGCCACCACTGTCGGAAATGCGTCTGTGCTTTCTAACATCATTCGCATGGTGAGGGAAGCGCAGGGCACCAAACCTCCTTTGCAAAAACTCGCCGACAAGATCAGTGCCGTTTTCGTACCTACGGTATTGATCATCGCTCTGCTTACTTTAACGATCAACTATTTCTTTGTGCATACGGGCTTTCCCGAAGCAATGATGCGAAGCATAGCAGTAATGGTAATCGCCTGTCCATGCGCTATGGGACTGGCTACTCCTGCGGCCGTTGCGGTGGGATTAGGGCGAGCCGCCCGCAACGGTATGCTCATAAAGGGTGGCGATACACTCGAGTCGCTGAAGAAGGTAAAACAAATTGTATTTGACAAGACTGGAACATTGACTACCGGACAACTGCATATCGACTCCTTCGCCATACAAGGCATGTCTGAGGAACTGTTTAAAGATATCGTTGCTTCGATCGAACAACACTCGTCTCACCCAATTGCTGTCTCTGTAACCCGCCAATGGCAGAATTGCGGCAATGTAAAATTCCGGCATGTAACAGAAGTAAAAGGCAAAGGAATTGAAGCGATCGACGAAAATGGGAACATATGGCGCCTGGGATCGGAACGATGGCTTCATGCACAGAACAACCAGGACAAAGGACTTGATCTCTATCTATATGAGAATGAAGTTTACAGAGGTGCTTTAAAGATCAGTGATACTTTGCGTGAAGATGCAATTGCTACACTTGCGGAACTAAAAAGTATGGGATTCCGAACCATACTGTTAAGTGGAGATAAAAAAGAAAAATGCGAGGAACTGGCGCGCCAGGTAGGAATACAGGAAGTATATGCAGAACATTCCCCTGAACAAAAAAATAAAAAGCTCGACGAGTTGATGCAGGCTGCACCAACGGCGATGGTTGGCGACGGTATCAACGACGCGCCTGCGCTTGCAAGAGCAACAGTAGGCATTTCGTTGAGCGAATCAACCCAAATCGCCATCCAGTCGGCTAACGTAATTCTATCGAACAACCAACTTTCTACATTACCCAAAGCAATACGACTGGGCATCTATACCGAACAAACCATCCGTCAGAACCTTTTCTGGGCGTTCTTCTATAATGTTCTCGCTATTCCTGTCGCTGCTGTCGGATTGCTCACGCCCACCTGGGGCGCAGGTATTATGGCTATAAGCGACGTAGTACTGATCTTCAATTCACTAAGACTGGGAATCAGAAAAATAAGCTGACTTCAATCTTACACAGCAAAAAGTTTTTCATGTAGATTTTTTTATCTTCGGAGACATGAAAAATTTAACCTGGGCGGTTTTTCTTTCCGGATTGATAATGGGCGGGTGTTCAACACCAAAAAATGCAGCAGGCACTACTGCTGAATACGCGCCTGCCAAGATTGAGAAACCATCTCAGAACACTCCTGCCGCTGCGCCAAAACAGCAAAAAGCAGCAGAGGTACAATACACCCAATAATATCTGTCATGAAACGAATCGCAGGCATACTGTTATTTCTTGGCATCGGCTCGATGACTGCTGCACAACCGGTCATGACAGAGCCTCGCTGGGAAAAATGGGAACAAAATGTCGCTGTACCCACGAAAGGTATCAGAACCGCAGTGCCTGTGAAAGAAAGCATTTTTTCGATTGATGAAGTTTCGCTTAAAAATCGTCTGCTTTCCCTTGCTCCGGGAATGGAATCTTCAATAGCTATCTCACTGCCCTTCCCCGATGGCAGTCTTCGAAAATTTCAGCTGTGGAGAGACGATATTATGGAATCGGGGCTAATAGAAAAGTATCCGCGAATAAGAACTTTCTCCGGTTTTATGGAAGGCAATAAGTCGGTTACTGCAAAATTCGATTATACAGAATATGGGTTTCATGCTATGATCTTTAATGGTTATGAAACTATTTTCATAGACCCATACAGCAATATTCCGGAAGGTTTTTACTCTTCTTATCGCCGCTCCGACTACATTCGTCCCCAGACGCAGGCGATGCAGTGCTTGTATGAAAAGAATATAATTGCCACGCCTGCTGAGCCTACTCGTCGTCCCGGAAAGTTTCGTTTGCATGGACACATGAAAAGAACTTTTCGCCTTGCGCTCGCCTGTACCGGAGAATATGCAGTTGCTGTTGCCGGACCCAACCCGACAAAGGCTGCCGTTCTCAGCAAAATGATTACTTCTATCAATCGGGTGAACGGTATTTATGAAAGAGAGTTAGCCGTACGGATGATGCTGGCCGCCAACACTGACACGCTTATTTTTCTTTCGCCCGGATATCATGCGGTAAACAATCCTTTCGACAACTCGAACGGCGGGGCAATGCTCTCCCAAAATCAGATACTTGCAGATCAACGAATCGGACCGGCTAACTACGATATCGGACATGTGTTCAGCACTGCGGGCGGTGGCGTAGCATGGACAGGTGGTGTATGTCAGAACAATTTCAAAGCTCGTGGTGTAACCGGCCAGTTGAACCCACAGGGAGATCCTTTCGACATAGACTATGTAGCCCATGAAATGGGACATCAGTTTGGCGCAGATCATACATTCAACTCAAACCTCTTCAGTTGCGGCGGCGGCAACCGCGATAACGGCACTGCTTTTGAACCCGGCAGCGGATCTACACTGATGGGTTATGCCGGACTTTGCGGCAATGACGATCTGCAGCTTCACAGTGATGCTTATTTCCACGGAGGATCGCTGGAACAAATAAGCGATTTTCTGACATCTCCTAACGGAGGCTGCGCACTGGCTGCTTCTTCGCAAAATACACCTCCTGCACTGCCTTCATTTTCGAAGAGCTATCACATTCCAAAACTTACTCCCTTTGAACTTACGGCGCCGGTAATAACCGATACCGACCATGATACTCTAACGTACTGCTGGGAACAATGGGATCGAGGAAATTTCGGCAATACATGGAATGCACCTACTGTCTATGGCCCTATATTCCGCTCTTTCCTGCCGGATGCTTCACCTACAAGGGTATTTCCAAAACTGGATACGCTGCTCGATGGCGTAACCGACTATAGAGGAGAAAGATTGCCCAATTTGGCACGTAGTTTAACTTTCAGACTTACTGTTCGTGACCTATTCAATGGCGTTGGCAGCTTTAATCTTTCAGATGATTCCATACAGCTGAACGTTTCCGAAACTGCCGGTCCGTTTAAAGTACTCAGTCCATCCAGTTCTGTCAACTGGCTGGGAAGTTCTACTGAAACAGTACACTGGGATGTTGCTAATACAAACAGTGCACCGATCAATTGTAGCCATGTGGACATTCTTCTTTCCGAGGACGGGGGATATACCTATCCATATACCCTTGTAGCCAATACACCCAATGACGGGCATGAAACAGTGACTGTACCCAATGTGTATACCACAACCAAAGCGAGAATTAAAGTAAAAGCTGTCGGCAATGTCTTTTTCAATATCAACCCTGTTGATTTCATCATTACGCATAACACCGGCATCCAAAATATCAACTGGAAAGAAGCACTGACTGTTTTTCCCGTTCCTGCAGAAAACATGCTGCACCTGATGTCATCTGCTACAACACGGTTGGAAGTAACGATTGTCAATAATCTGGGACAAATCGTTTATAGAGATGAGCTTGACAAGAAACTGGATATCGAAGTTGCTAAATGGGCGAAAGGTTTCTATTATGTGCAATTTGCTCAGGCAACTACGGGAGAGCGGATCATTCGTCCCATCATCATAAAGTAGCACAGCAAAAAGATACGGTTAGCAATTAAGAAGAATACAAGTTTCTTGTGTTAATACGCTTCAACTGCATTCTGCCCTCAAATAAGAAACGGAGCTGCCTCTTAAAAGGCAGCTCCGTTCCCTTAATTATTTCGATTAAATATGGAATTTGATTCCCTGCGCCAACGGAAGTTGATCGCTCCAGTTGATGGTGTTAGTTTGCCTGCGCATATACGCCTTCCAACTGTCCGAACCACTTTCTCTGCCACCTCCGGTTTCTTTTTCACCTCCGAAAGCGCCACCGATTTCTGCACCGCTGGTTCCTATGTTTACGTTGGCGATGCCACAATCACTTCCTTTATGCGACAGGAATAGTTCCGCTTCGCGCATGTTGAGTGTCATGATCGACGACGAAAGCCCCTGAGGTACATTGTTCTGAATAGCAAGCGCCTCATCAATTGTTTTATACTTCATGATGTACAAAATCGGAGCGAAAGTTTCGTGTTTTACGATCTCCATGTCGGGTGTTACTTCAAAAACACAAGGCTTTACATAGCATCCACTTTCATAGCCTTCGCCTTTCAGCACGCCGGGAGCTACGATTTGTTTTCCGCCTTCTTTCTTTACGGCACTCACCGCATCCATATATCGCAGCACTGCATCTGTATCAATAAGCGGCCCTACGTGATTGTTTTCGTCAAGGGGATTTCCAATCTTCAATTGCTTGTATGCAGCCACCAGCTTCTTCTTGAAAGCTTCGTAAACATCCTCATGAATGATAAGTCTGCGCGTAGTTGTACAACGTTGTCCTGCTGTACCTACAGCACCAAACAATGCTGCCCTCAACGCGATATTTAGATCGGCATGCTGCGAAATAATGATCGCGTTATTACCACCCAGTTCCAGCAGCGGTCTTCCAAGGCGTCCGCTTACAGTAGCTGCAACAGCCTTTCCCATACGCGTAGACCCGGTAGCCGAAACCAATGGAATTCTTTCATCCTGGCTGATCCACTCGCCCACTTCTCTTCCACCGATGACCAGTCCGTTGATACCCTCAGGTACACCATTTGCTTTCAGCACATCTGCCACAATCTTCTGGCAAGCAACAGCTGTGAGCGGTGTTTTTTCACTAGGCTTCCATACGCAGGTATTTCCGCATACCCATGCTATGAAGCTATTCCAGCTCCATACCGCCACGGGGAAGTTGAAAGCACTGATGATCCCCACCACACCCAGCGGATGCCATTGCTCATACATACGGTGCATGGGACGTTCGCTGTGCATGGTCAGACCGTACAACTGACGGGAAAGTCCTACTGCAAAATCGGCAATGTCTATCATTTCCTGTACTTCTCCCCAGCCTTCCTGCAGACTCTTACCCATCTCGTAAGATACCAGTCTGCCGAGTGGATCTTTATACTTTCTTAAAGCCTCGCCTATCTGCCGCACTATCTCTCCACGTCTTGGAGCTGGATACATACGCCATTCTTCAAAAGCGGTTTTGGCGGCTTGTACAACTGTTTCGTAGTTTTTTTGATTGGCTGCAGTGACAGAAGCAATAAGCTTTCCGTCGACCGGAGAAAAAGAATCGATTTTTTCGCCTGCACTTCTGAGCCATTTTGTGCCCGTGGCTGCGCCTTCGTTCAACTTATCTATGCCCAGCGTACTGAGTACTTTCTTCATATTCATACTGTAAGAGATTTCGCAGCGAATTTCGTATTTGCGCACGGATAATCAAAAGAACTGCCTTAGAGAAGCTGTATTGTGTAAAGAATGCATGTTACAATACCATGAGAAAAAAACAATGCATATAAGGTACTTACTGCTTCGTCTAATCTGAAAGTTCTCTAAGCAGGCGGCGGGCTTGTCTTTTCGACGCCCCACTCCCTTCCTCGGAGAGTGATTGAAGCAATTTTACAGCTGCATCTTTCTTTCCCAGATTAAGATAGCAACGAGCTGCTTGTAACGTTGAGTATTGAGCATCGCGCCCACCGGAAGTGTTCATTTGCTTTTTGTAAATTGGTAGCGCTGCCTGATGTTTGCCTGCATTAAAAAGCTCATCGGCTTCACGCAAATCAGGCTCTGCTTTTTCTTCCAGTATCTTTTCTGAAGGTAATTTTTTTTCTTCGTTCATTGTTTTGTCCGAAGATGTGACAGAAGACTTAACATCATGGTCGCCCTTCGACACGGCATCAGCATTCGGAACCGGCGTGGTTTTGACAAGCGCCTGTTTTTCCGGTGTCTCTGTTCGGGTGAGATGAGTATCGGTTGAAGCTTTGACTTGTTCGTCAAGTCCTGCCTCGGTAGCAACGAATGCCTGTTGCTTATTAGAATGCTGGTTATCTTCACTGCCCGTGGGGATTGCAATCTGCTCATCTACCTGGCTTTGTGGAATAGTTTGCGCAGATTCAGGAGTAACATCTTTCAACGGCACCACTTGCTGGTTAGCAGCATCAGACTGCACTTCTATTATGCGCTGATTATTATCCGCAACGGCTGGCTTTTCATAGTCCAAATACCATAAAATCGCAAAAGCTAAAATCAGCGCCGATAGGATGCTTGTAGGCTTCAACAGTGGTGCGTTATTTTTCTTCTTCAATACCCTTGTCACAGGTTGGGCTCCCATAGAAGGAGCAATCGAATTCAGATGAATCTGTGGATTGATCAGACTAAAATGGTCTTCCAGAAAATTGGCATCCAGTTCCTCAAAGATCAGCACCGAAGCTTTTTTACCTAAGCCATCCAGCGCTTCACTGCACAAAAGGCAGGTATTGACATGATATTCAGCAGCGTACTCCTCTTCGCGGCTCATTTGTCCGCTTACATAATCCTTAAGCTGTCGTCGGGAAAGACAGGCGCTGCTGTCAAAGATCCGTTTAAGTTGTTCGCACATTTTCCTACCCTCCGATTTATGTTTTTAAATTCAACCTTAGTTCCTGCAGACCATTTTGCAGGTGCCGCTTAACATCACGCAGACTGTATCCTGTCCGGGCTGCAATTTCTCTGTAGGTTAGTTTTTGCTGATAAAACAATTCCACGCAGATCCTTCTTTCATGGCTTAGCGTTCTGATCAACATTTCAATTTGTTTCATCCATTGCTCCTCCTGCATATTGGAAAAAGCCCGTGCGTCTATATCAGAAAATGTAGCGGTCAGCCCCGATAGGTATGCGGACTTTTTTTCGATAGAATAGGTCTTGGCGGACTCCAGCAGCCAGGCTTTTACATTTCGTTCCTGATGATCCTGAAGGTTTTCAAACAAACTAATAAATATTTCTCTTGTTGCATTGCGGGCTTTGGTAGCATCCTTCAGATAATTCATACAGGCACCGAAAATCAGGTGTCCATATCGCTCGAAGAGAATATGCAAAGGCGCATGATCGTTTCGATGGACAAAACGATGAAGCAATTCCTCATCGGATAATTTCCTATATTCGGCGGTAGCTACCTGAGGTTTGGTTTTCACGATAAAAATCTATTATCTTTTAACTAGTGCTGTTATCGGCGGTTAAACAAAAGTCAAAAACCGAGCCATGACCCCTTATTCACTATCTTATGTTTTTTCATGTAATCTGCTATCTTTGCCACCAATTTTTTAACAGATTTAACAGATAAAGACTATATGGATTCCATTTTTTACCTCGTACCAGCGTTGGGTGCACTGGCCTTGCTGTACACGATGATCAAAAGTTCCTGGGTAAGCAAACAGGATGCGGGTAACGACCGGATGAAGGAAATTGCCCGGTATATCGCCGAAGGGGCAATGGCCTTCCTGAAAGCCGAGTACAAAATCCTTACCTATTATGTGATCATCGCAGGATTGCTTTTGGGATACATGGGCTATTCAAACGCTGAAAGCCACTGGTCTATTGCTCTTGCCTTTGTAGTGGGTGCTGTATTCAGTGCTCTGGCGGGTTTTATTGGAATGCGTATTGCGACCAAAGCAAATGTTCGCACAGCCAATGCAGCCCGTACCAGCCTGAGTAAAGCACTGGCAATATCATTTGGCGGTGGTGCTGTTATGGGTCTCGGTGTTGCCGGTTTGGCAGTATTGGGACTGGGCGGTTTGTTCATTGTACTAAAAATGATCTTCGCACCGGAAGCCGCTGTTGACAGTCTGGAAATGGCACGCACTATCGAAGTGCTGACCGGTTTTTCGCTGGGAGCTGAAAGCATTGCTCTTTTTGCACGTGTTGGGGGCGGTATCTACACTAAGGCTGCTGACGTAGGTGCTGACCTTGTAGGAAAGGTAGAAGCCGGGATTCCTGAAGATGATCCAC